>ERZ808242.64-NODE-64-length-80440-cov-4.806730_pt1 | contig 80440 bp, 64 predicted proteins | sample MGYA00521244_ERZ808242 | MGnify/ENA primary metagenome ERZ808242 (study PRJEB31516, sample SAMN03275573) | gut metagenome | biome: mammalia-associated habitat; material: feces | host: Papio cynocephalus | place: Kenya | collected 2012-07-27 ... | reverse complement strand
CGATGGTGTAAGCGGTACCGTTTACAGTAGCCTTAATGGTCTTAGCTTTGATGGTGCCGTACTCAGCGCCCTTGTAAGTTTTGCCTTGGTTGGTATCCTGTACATAAGCCAAGGTAGCTTCGTCGATACCTTCAATAGTAGCAAAAGGAGTTACGTTGTAAGTCTTGTCACCAGCAACGGCGGTAAGACCGATAACGGTCTCTTCCGTAGGAGCGATAACGTACTGGCTAGCGGTCATGCTGTAAGTAGCGTTAGCGAGGTCGGTTACTTCAGGATCCGCAACAGTAGCTTTACCATCGGCATCGAATGCTAAATCATTTTCGCCTATAGCTACGAGCTTACCATCTTTGTCATAGTAAGCAGCAATTACACCAGAAGCGGCGCGATCGACGTTAGGGACTGTAATATCGGAGTCCTTATCTTCTTCAACATGAGTAAAAGTGTAAGCCTGAGTAGGATCTGCTATGAAGCGCTCGCCGCCATTCTTTACACCATAGAAAGCGTACTTAACAGTGACGATATTCTCGGCAATATTTGTTCTGGCAGTAGCAGCCTTGGCAGCCAATACCTTGTAATTAAAAGTAACTTGGCCCACTTCGGTTAAGGAGTTGGGCTCAGTGGAGCCGCCATCACCGCAACCGGAGATCATTAAGCCCAAGCCTAAGCTGGCTACTGCAGCGAAAGTAGCAAAACGGAACGTGTTCTTGTTAGTCATGTTTAGTAATAAATCCCTTTCGAGAAAAACCTTTGAAAGTTTGTAGGGTTTACTTCAAGGAGATGCTTTGCGAGAACATCAGCCTTATTTCCAGCGGTTTTTCCATATAAGATAGCAAGTTCCTCCACGGAGTAAAAAAAATGTACTCCTGTGAAAAAAACCTGAAGTTGGTATAAAGAAAGTTAAACAATATGGCGTGCAGACTTTATTCTACACCGCCTTAGTTCTCCTTGGCGATGTTCCTTCCTGCCCCATTATTATAAAATCAAAAGCCAAGCTAATGATAATATTGTTAGCGAATTTCCCAACGCAGCACTTTTATAGCGCCGCTCTCGCGACTTACGACACTGTGTAATTTTATACGTCCGGGAGTAGAAAGCACGGTAACATCTACGCTAAAAGTCTGACTTTTAACGCACAGATAATCTTGAATACGGAAAAGCAAGTCGGCGTCCATGCCGGTAACATTATGCAAATCGTCTACTTTTTTGAAAGCTTCGGAGCGGCGCTTAGAGTCGATTTCATCTACCAACACTTGGCTCATACTTTCATCCAAAGCCAGAAGCACTTCTTTGGGAGCGGTATTGATATTTATTTTGCCATTAGAATCGACACTTACCCATTCTTCCCATGGAGTAGTGGCAGTGCCGCCCTGAGTTTGAGCTGAAGGTACATCTAATTTGTAGCCTTCATCTTCCGAGTTGGCAGCGGCATTGTCTGAGCTACTCGATCCAAACTTGCTAAATTGACCGTTATTGGCAGAAGTACTATTTGTGGCCGTATTTTGGCCCTCAGTTGCAGACTGAGTACTACTTTGGCTTAAAGTAGCTGAACTACCAGCGGAAACAGATCCCATAACGCTTTGCAAACTATTTTGAGCGCGGGCTGAAGCATAGGAAGGGCCTTTATCCCAGCCAGGCAATTCTAGCACTTCCTTTAAAGAATCGACTGGCGCATCTTTAATAGTTAATTTATCATAATCGCTAACTTCGCCACCTTGATTGCGTCTTTGAGAATCGGCATCGACCCAATCTAAAAAGCGATCTTTCGCTTCTTCACCGCAGCCCAAGCCGCCATTTTCAAAGAGCCGCACTAAGCCTTTTTCTAAATATTCGCAATTATCGGGAGCTTTTTGCATAGCGCTCAAAGGGAACTTGCTCTCTTCATCAACTATGCTAATAATGACATTTTTGCCTTCCCACTCCATAGTGACAGAGCCGGCAGCCCACATATCATTTAAGCTATCGGTATCGCCATTGTCGGCCTTAAGAAGCTCAAAGCCCATTTCGGCGGCAGAACGAGCGATCTGATAATTGTTTTCTCTAGCTGAAGTGTAATTTATTAAGTTTTGGGCGTCGACCCCTACTTCACTCATTTTGGCCGCAATCACTAAAGCGACCAAAATAGCTCCCAAAACTGCCATTAAAACCATAATTGCTTCCCCCTACCAACGATCGGCCGCGACTACAGGACCGGTCATAAAGACTAAAGGCTCGCCACGCTTAAGCTCAAAAGTAACTTCCACCCATTTAGGTACACCTTCGCCTGTCCAGTCTTGTTGCCATATTTCCAAATCGTCGGAGAAGCGCACTTCCATACCAATAATTTCTGAGCTCAATTTTTCCCAAGGCGTTTGGCTGTCGTCGCCCACATCGTGCAAGCCCAAAGGATCGGCCCAGGGATACTGTCGGTAAGCCAAGTAGTTTTTACTTTCAGCATTTTGATTAGAGCTGATAAAATCGGCTGCTTCTAGAGAGCGCAACTTATCGTCATCAGTTTTGACAGGCTCAGTAAGAGAAAAGCTGCTAGAAGAATCGCTCATAATTTTATAGCCTACTTCAGCAGTGCCGCTATTTTTAACTCGCAAAGGGAAATAGGTAGTTTTGAAAAGGAGTACATCCTTACCCTTTTCCCCCAAGTTCTTTCCATAGATAGCCGATTTTAGCAAAGTGGGAGGGTTGGTATGGCTGGCTGGAGCTTCAGAAGAAGCACTTTCGGGCACATGATCGTAAAGACAACGCAATTGCCAGCGCAAACGCTCAGCAGTATCGATAGTTAATTCTTGGCGCTTGAAAGCTACTTGCGAATGGCGCACCGTATTATTCATCTGAATAGTCATATAAGAAATCAGAGAATAAACTAAAGTAGCTAGTCCCATGACCAGCATAAGTTCGAGCAAAGTGAAGCCGCCGGAACGTCCGGGAAGCGAAATAATATTTTTACCGCTGGAGCTGGCTTTAAACATGGACGAAAAAAAATTCTAACTAGGTGGCGGAAGAATTGCTTGAAGAAGATGAAGAAGAGCTAACTTGGCGCAAACGATAGGCCTTCACTACAGCACTATGTCCGGGACGCTTGCTGCTGACTTTACTTTCTATTCTGTCGATACGCGGATCGGAAGGCATAGCCCCCACAGTGACTTTATATTCAATACCGTTTAGAGAATCGGTCTCGCCGTCGTTTCTCTTGGCCATACTTTTTTCCAAGCCCACCGACGCCACAATTAAATTGCGATAAAATGGTTCCAAGCGGGCCACACGCTGAACATGCTGACAAAAGCCGCCAATTAAACTGCCAAAGACCATAGAGACTAGGCCTAAAGAGACAAGCACTTCCAAAAGCGAAAAGCCAGGCTTGCCTCCATGCTCACATTTTCTTCGATATACCAGCAAATTCACTTAAACGCCTAATTGAAACGCTTGCTGCGCACAGATTTAGAGTCGGTCGAAGATGTTTCTGGGAAGCGAGCTTGGTCGCGACTAACGGCAGCAGCCATAACTACATCTTGACCAGTCATATCTAACTTATAATAGTCGATCAAGTATTGCCAATTGGCTCCATGACGAATGCGGTTGGCAATTTCGCCAACATCGGCAAAAGCCATACGTGCTACAGCTAAAGACAAAGCTTGATCGGCAAAAGAAAGACCATAAGAATTGAGTAAAGCTCTCTCTTCCTCAGTTTCTTTATAGTAGAGGCTCATAAGCCAACCTAAAGCTTGTAACTCAGCGCCTTCTACATTATTTAAAGCATAAATATTATTGAGCGTATCTGGGTAAGAAGAGCGACGCAAACTAGATAAAGTGGCGTAGTTTTCGCCTTCGACTAAAGCGCCATAAATGGGAGCCAGGGGGCCTTCTACAAAAATGCTAGGGTCGACGCTAAACATAGCGGCCACATCGCCCCACTCTACCACTTCACCAGTGCGAACTGAAAGAATGGTATCTATAGGGAACGGCTTATATTTGGAAAGGACTCCAGCTATTACCCAATCGCCCACTTTCAAAGAGCGACCGGCAGGCAAGCGCAAAGTGGCTTCATCTAGGTCGTTGACATTTTCTAAAGCTTTTCTGATATTGGCAATATCACTTTTAGACAAACGAAAACGTTCGACAGCTACCGGATCGGGCACAGTGGGAGCAAAAGAGGGCAAATGCAAGCGACTAGCCAGGCCAGAGCGCACATCAGGAGTAAAGTGGACATACTCTAAAGGCCTATTGCCATTTTGAGTATTCATTACTTTTATTACTGGCTTAGGCAAAGAAGAAGGTTCTATGCCAACTAACTTAGCTACTTCGTCCCAACGATTGTTGCGTCTCTTTTCTAAAACTTCGTTTAATGAAGCTCCGGCGTCCATGAGGGAAAAGGCTACGATAGCATCGCTGTAAGTGTAGCCAGCCAAAAACATTTCTTCGGGCACGCGAGCCGGAATATCATAAGCGGCAGCAAACCAACGCGAAACTAAACGCATCTCGTTTAGAGCTTGCACAGACTGATCTTGAGCCACATTTTTCTTGGCTGAAGTTTGTGTTGTTTTAGCTTTAGAAGCGCGATCGTATTTTTTGACGCCGTAAGAAGCGGCCACAAGGCGCCCTTCGGCTGAGGCACAAGGCTTAGCCAAACTAGGAGCGCAGAGAGATAAACTAATGCCGGCTACAGCAGCCAGGCTGAGAGCTGTCTTATAAAACGTACCCATAGGGCGTAGATAATTTGTCTTTCAAAGAGCGGCTCCTGCTAAAAAGCTAGTCCATTTTAGCCCAGCCCCCAAGAGAAGCTACACTGGAAGGCATCCTTGCTATCAGGTCGCTCACACAAAAGCGCAACCCAAACTTATAAATCGTAAATTAAAGTGCCAGTTTGACCTTGGCGTTTGTATTCAATATTGACAAAAGGCATTTCACTAATATTGAGAACAGAATTAAATAATTCTTCGCTATTTAAGATAGTTTTGTTATTTACTCTAGTAATAACGTCACCATCTTTTATGCCTAAACGGTGCAAAACATTATCTTCTTGCACAAATTTAACTTTGACGCCCAAACCGCTAGAATCGGGTTGCACTTTAATTTCGGAAATAATGGCCGCGCCACGTTGCAAATATTTTTCAATTTCTTCGCGAGTTGGGCGTACTGGTGTAGGGCTCGCTTTAGGCAATTTTACTTTAGCCTTAGCACTTCCCTTGGGAGCATACATGCTATCGGCCTTTTTTTCTTCTTCGGCTCGACGCTCTTGAGCGAAATCGTACACGTCGATCTTGCTAGGCACAGGGGCAGAAGACGAAGCTTCCGACTCTTCCTCATCTTCATACCCAGAGACAACTGAAGAGGCGGCCGAAGTTTCGTTTTTAAAAGCTGTTTTAGCCCTAACTACCGGTGCTGCAGGCGGTGGCACCTGCCCAGGATCGGGCAAAACCGGGTGTCCATTCGAGGAGCCACTTGTACCAGCCGAAGAAGAAGCCAAATCGGAAGATCCGGAAGAATTGAGTCCCAAAGTAAAATTGTTGAGGCCATCTTCCACAACGACACGATCAGACAAAATTTTGGCTACAGTATAGCGGCCAACTTTTTGTCCTTCCGACTTTGTATAGGAAGTGCCATTGTATTCAATAACGGCAATACCGGAGCCACTGCCCAACATAATGCCAGAGAGCTTTAAATCATTGGGCACAACCGGACTTATGGCACTAGATCCACTTTTTCCCCACCCTGCGTCCGAAGGAGCAATAGGCTGGATAGATTTAGCTAAATCGTCGTTGCCAAAATCGCTTCGCTGTCCTTGCCTACTATCTTCTCTATCTTCTTTATCTCGCTCTTTGGTGCGATCTTCTTCTTCCAAAAGTTCTTTTTCTTCGGAAGATATTTCTGCTTCTTCACCTTGGCGACGCAAGAAAAAATTGGCTCTTCTTTTAGCTCGTCCCGGACTATAAAAGTTCTCTTCAGTACTACCAGAAGCCATTAAATTGACAGGATCGGGCTGAGGCTGACTACCGTAATTGGTAAGGTTATCAAAGAAAGAAGCCCCCAGCCAGACTAAGCCTCCAATAAGCAAAGTAAGCAAAACCGCTGTCAGGGGAGAAACGTTATTTTCGTTATAGTTATCTTCTGAAGCCATATTTTTGACAAATTGCGGCTAGTTTTTTTCCGCTTTTTCTAATTTTTTCGCCAAACGCAGGATATTACACCCCTCTGTATAGCGATAACTCATTTGATCGGTCAATTTCTTCACTAAGAATATACCCAAACCGCCACAGCAACGCTCTCTAAAATCCAAATCGGTATTAGGAGCGGCAACAGCTGTAGGATCATAAGGGTGTCCGTTATCTATAAAATGAACGACTAACTGATAAGGGTAAGCTTGAATTTCCGCTCGAATAGTTACATGAACTATTTCTTGGCTACCTTGTCCAGCGTAGTTGACAATGTTGGTAAAAATATCATCAACAGCCGTAGCCATAGAGCTTTTGACTTGCTTGAGATTTTCAGGTTCAAGATCTACTTCATCTAACAAGCCGTCAATAAAGTTGAGTACTTCATCCAATTTTTCATTTAAAGCAGGCACTTGGAGGAAGCGAGCTCTAGGGCAGCGGCCGTAATATTCTAAAGCCACCATAGTCACATCGTCTTCCAAAGTGTAATTTTGGGCGAATTTATCTAACTCATCGTGCACTAAATTGATTAGCGAGGCAGGATCGTAGTTGTCGCAACTAGGACGATTCAGCACTACTTCCAGACCGCCCAAACCGAACATTTCGCCTTTTTCGTTAATAGCCTCGGTGACGCCGTCTGTATATAAGAAAACGCGATCGCCTTCTTCTAAGAACCAACTTTCGGCAGTGTAGCTAAGGTTGTCCATACCGCCCAGCACCATACCAGAGCCGATTTTTACAGAATGCCAAATACCATCGCGTCGACGCAACAGCGGACGACAATGACCAGCATTGACAAAGCGAAACTCGCCAGTATCAGTATTAACAGTAGCGGCGAAAGCGGTTACGAACATGCAAGTGCTATTATTTTCGCACAGTGAGAAGTTGACACTTTCCATACAGTGTTCGAGCGTGTCGCCAGATAAAATAGCGTCATGCAAAGCTGTCTTGGCGGTCATCATCATTAGAGCAGCGGGAATACCATGTTCAGAGACATCAGCGATAATGACGCAATATAAGTTGTCTTTAATTCGGAAATAATCGTAAAAATCGCCGCCTACTTCCTGAGCTGGCGAAGTACGAGCACAAAGATCGAGCTCTTTTAACTCCGGATAAGTGGGGAAAAATTTGGGCAAACAGGAGAGCTGAATCGTACGTGCCAAGTTCATTTGTTCGGCGTCGTAAGCCGATTGGCTCTCCATAAGTTGCTTCAAAGCGTCTACTGTTGAGTTTATGCCTTGGCTAAGTACGCAAAACTCTGGATAGCTAGTTTCGTTGACCTTTTCTTCCAAGTCGCCAGCTTCTATTTTGGCTAGTGAAGCATTGATACGCTCTAAACCATCTAATATAACTTTTTTAACAATACGAGAAGTGCTGAAAAAGATAGCCGCCAGAATAATTAGGAAGCCGGTAAGCATAACTTCCAAAATAGTCGTACGCGTGGCATAGACTTCGGAGGCAGGCATAAAAGGCACCATAATGTAGCCATATTGCGTAGCGTAGAAAGTACAATAACTGACTGTACCGCGACGACTAGCTTTAATTAGCTGACCAGCTTTAAAGTGGCTAAAATCCAACCCAGGATAGACTTCAGCAAAGGGAGTGCCGATAAACTCTTTGTTGACACAATTGACGATTACGCCATTTTGGGAAATAACATCGACGCCACCATGTTCTCCCAGTGGCAAACTGCCCGTTACTAACTCATGTTCGGCTACATTATAGGTATTTTTAAAGCTGACAGCGTTGAAGCCCAAACGCAAGACGCGCCCTTGGCGTTTAAGCTCGCTATAAAAGAGCAATAAATCGCGATTATGCCTATCGGTAACATAATCTACAGGATGATAGCTGCCCATACTGCTAACAAAAGCGCTAAAGTCGGGATTGCTATCTTGCAAAGGCGCGGGCCTATCCGCTTGCACTGGTGCTCCATCGAGTAATTTATCGGAGCTAACGATAATTTTCCATTGCGTCGCGTCAATAATGTCGATACGACTTATGCCCAAACTACTGCGTAAGCCATCCAAAGCGGCGTGATTTTTTTCTATGCCTGGAAATGAATTGACAACTTCAGTAACTGTTTCCAAAGAGGTTAAAACGGTATGCATCATGTTCGAACGCATGTCATAAGCGCGTTTATCGCTGGTAGCCAAAGCACGAGCCGTATCTTTACCAGCCTCGTTAAACAATTTGCTAACATGCAAACGACAGTTGCGGTCAACCAGATCCAGAGCTAGCCAGGAAACAATCAAAGCAGCTATAGAAACTACGATTAAAAGCTTTTTGCGGATAGCGGTGCGCATATTTTTTCGGTTTAAGAACTTATAATTACTGGCTTATTGAACTTGCAAAATTTTGGAAAAGCCGGAAATATCAAAAATTTCTTTGACAACCTCATTAGCATTTATTACGCTAACTTCAACCCCAGAGCCCAGCCTTTTTTTGGCCATAAGTAAAACGCGCAAACCGGCGCTAGAAATATAATCCACATCCGCAAAGTCGAAAATCAGTTGGCGACAAGAGCCGATAATTTCTTGAACTGCGCCTTCTACTTCAGAAGCGGAATTGTTGCCGAAACGCCCATTTAGAGCCAGAGTGACTTCATTGCCTCCGACTTCGGGTTTAGGAACTATTTTAGTGGTAATCTCCATAATTTAAACCTTCTCCGAATACGAAAGAATTGGCCGCCTTTAAGCCGACAAAAGCCCCAAAATTCTTCCGGGCCCTCCGACTCTAGACACGAGGCCGATTTTCTATTTTTTCAATAGCAAAACCTTTACAGCCTTTCCTACCAGATTTTAACAAAACGGCTTATTATGTTCGTTGACTTTAAGAGCGCCTGTTTCTAATATATCATTGCGAATCAAAAGATTGGATTTTTTTTTCGGTCACACCCGAAAAGTTCTCATTAGAAGTTTTTAAGTGAGTATTTTAAAGCTTTTTTGAGTGACCTTTTTGGCGCGGCTGAAATTGGGGAAAGTTTGGTAACACCTTGGCTATGATTGTTTGGTGTCCTCAAACATGTTTCCACATAATAAGGATTAAGTAAGCAGCGAGACTGCGTCTTTGCGGCTGTGGCCTGATGAATAGGGCTCAGCTTTTGGAGGGTTATTTATATGAACGAGATCAATTTGGCTGGAATGCATACCGTCCGTTCTGCGGGCGCTTTAGGCTACGGTCAAGCGGCTTCCGCTCAGCGCGAGCGTCCCTCCGTCAACGTCGAGCCTGAGCAACAGCTCGATCAAGTAAATATCGGTGTAGATCTCACCTACTCCGATTCGCTGGAGTCCGTTACTTTTGCTTCCAAACAAATCGATTCAGCTCCCTCTGTAGCCGACAGTTTTACTTCTACCGCTGCTTCTGCTAAGCATGGCTTAACCAGTAGCGAATTTGATGGCTTCTTAATTGCTGATGCTCCTTCGGCAACTGTCAGCAATAAGAATCAAGTTAAAGAGTTAGCTGTTTCTAGTTTAGGTACTATCGCTCTTATAGACGATATACAGCAACCTTCTGATTTATCTTCCTCCTCTGTGAATACGGTTGCTTCCATAGATGACGCCAAAGCAGAGTCGGTAACTGGAATCGGAATGTTCCTTAACGGCCCATCTACCATAGGCGAAGGCCTTTACAATACAGACGGTGTACGTATCGCTTAATTTTTATAAAGTTTTTTAGTTTGCTTTCCCTCTAAAGGAAAATATATTAGGGCTAAAAGAGACGAAGTGTCGAAAGTTTTTGACTCTGCGTCTCTTTTTTTTGCTAAAATTAAACTCACTTATCATACGAAGCATTTTCAGAAAGGCTGCTCTATGGATAGACAAGAGATTATCGAACTCATTAAAGAACAGACTCAATTTCGCACCGGCTTGGGCTTTGACGTCCATCAGCTTGTGGAAGGACGCCCTTTAATCGTTGGTGGCGTCAATATTCCTTACAGCCTTGGTCTTCTGGGCCACTCCGACGCCGACGTCTTGGTACATGCCGTTATGGATGCTCTTTTAGGTGCAGCTAAATTGGCTGATATAGGCGTCCATTTTCCCGATACAGATCCGAAGTGGAAGGGAGCCGACTCTTTAAAATTGGCGGCTGCTGTGGCAAATCTAGTTCGTAAAGAAGGATTTGATATTGTCAATATTGATGCCATTTTAATAGCTCAAAAGCCCAAAATCTCGCCCTATTTTAGTCAAATGGCTCACAATATAGCCACAGCTTTAGGGGTAGACGACGCCCAAATAAGCGTAAAAGCTACCACTACCGAAAAGATGGGCTTTTGTGGCCAAGGCGAAGGCATGGCCGCTTCCGCTTCGGCTCTCTTACGCCGTCGAATCGCTTAAAAAAGGAAAGCAGCCGAGCTTAGGCAATTGAAACAAGCGGGCTGCCAAAGTGCAAAATTAGCAGCCAGGCAATTTTAAGGAGGGATAAGCGAATAATGGCTATAGATCATGCCAAACTTATTGAAGCTTTAAATGAAAGTGATCCTGGCGTACAGTGGTTTGCCGATATAAAGTTGCAAACCGTGCGCAAAGTCAGCTTGCAAGATCCGCAAGGCATTGAAAGATTTAAGCGCGATATGGCTGCCGACGCCAAGCGTTTTGTGCAAATTCCCAAAAAGACTGGCACCGAACGTTATGCTGAGTTGCAAGGCTTTATTAAAATTGTAGCCGACAAAGCTTTAGCTGCTAAACTGACCGACGCTCTAACTAGTCCAGCTCCTTACCGCGAGTTTAGACTCCTTTTAGAACGCAAAGCCAAAGAGAAACGTCAACTCGACGCCTATTTAAAGAGTTGCTCCCAAAAACGCTTGGAAAATTTCCTTAAGCTTACCCATCTCGGCTAATTTTTTGCCTATACCTACTGTCTAGTTGTTTTTGTATATACCCACTGTTTACGCGGGCTGTCAAGGGAGGAAGATTCGTGTCTAAAATTCGCGTTCATTATTTCGGTCATTCCACTTTTGCTTTAGAAACAGAAGATAAGCAAGCCATTATTATCGATCCTTTTATTACCGGCAACCCTCATATGCAAGGCAAAAGTTTGCCTAAAGGCTTAGTCTTTTCTCATATTCTGCTAACTCACGGTCACGGTGATCATAGCGGCGACGCCGAATCTCTGGCCAAGTTACATGGTGCTACCGTCGTGGCTCCCTTTGAATTAGCCAATCTTTTGGCAGCTAAAGGAGTAAAATCTTTTCCTTGCGCCTTAGGTGGCAAATTGAAATTCCCTTGGGGCTGGATGCGTTTAGTTCCAGCTACACACAGTTCTTCTTTTGAAGGCAAATATGCCGGTGCTTCCGTAGGCATCGTACTCAATATCGGTGGTGTAACTATTTATCATTCCGGCGATACTGGACTTTTCGGTGATATGGAATTAATAGGCAAGCGCTACGACTTAGATTTAGCCCTTTTACCTATTGGCGGCACTTTCACTATGGATATCGAAGAAGCTGTGGAAGCTGTCAAAATGCTTAAGCCTAAAGAAGTTATACCCATGCACTTTAATACTTTCCCTGTTGTCAAAGCCGATCCGCAACAGTTTAAGCGTTTGGTAGAAGAAGAAACAGGCAAAAAAGTACAAGTGATGGCAGCAGGCGATATTTACGAGTGCGAAGGTAGTACCCAGTTTTAGGTTTTGCCCTCAGTTTAATTTAATAGGGCCTCCTTCGCTTCAGCTGAGGAGGCTTTTATTCTTTTTTTTGTTCCGATACATACAGCAGATCTATGAATAGTAAAACCTTTTCTTATACACTTATTTTGGCGGCCACTTTAGGCATCAGCTTGTGGATACCGGCAAGCTTTGAAAGTGCCCAAGCTGCTAGAGCAGAAAACAATCGTTTGTCTCCAATAGCCTCTGCTCCCGCCTTAACCGAAACAGCTCTTATTACAGAGCCACTTAACTCTGACCGAGGAAAATTTAACAGTTTAGAAGCCATACGCCATTCTGTCTCTGGTTCTAAGATACGCTTAGTTTTTAATACTGAAGTAGAGCCAGATTTTGATTATAGTTTCGGCAACCAAGGCCAAAGCCTCACTGTCGATTTCGTCAATACTCGCCAAAGTAATGTCAAGCCAGAAAAAGCTCCCCAAAGGAAAGCCATCAAAAAGTGGCAAATAAGCTGGCCAAATTTCAATCGCGGCCGTTTTACGATCAATTTTGCCTCCGCAATTCAGCCTGATAAAGTATCATTTTTTAAACTAAAAGAACCGCATCGCCTAGTAGTAGACATAGATACTACTCCTAAACAATTACCCTCAACTTATAAAATTTCTCCCGGCATTACTTGGAGTCGCCAGCTTATTAAAGATCCCACTTTCGGCACTTTACTTTGGAATCAGCTCCTTTTTGATCGTAATGATCCCCACATAAGCGTAGATGTAGCTTTGGCCAATAACACTAATCCCCACACAGTGGCTGTGCTAAGCAAGATCGTGCCCCAAGAGGAAGGGGCCATAGCCGGTATTAACGGCGGTTTCTTTAATATGCCCAATGGAGGCTTGCTCGGCTTAGTGGTTAAAGATGGCAAGCTCATTTCCCCTCACGTCGGCCGCCGCCCCGCCCGCAGCGTGATTGCCTTTACCCAAGACGGGCAGCCTATGATTGAGCGCCTTAAAGCCATCAAAGGACAAGTCGTGCGCCTTAACGGCCAGCCGACTCCTCCCTTACGCATGGCTTTGGGAGCTGGCCCCACTTTGCTTAAAAACGGCCAGCTCTATATTACAGCCGACGCCGAAGAGCTTGGCCCCAAAGGCAACGATATTACCAGAGCTTGCGGACGCAGCCTTATTGCCTACAACAAAGAGAAAATGATGCTGGCCACCTTGTCCGGCGTCCGCGATAGTCACAGTCAAGGTTGGAAGCTGCCCGTCTTGGCTAAATATTTGCAAAAAAAAGGCATGACTGAAGCGCTCAACCTCGATGGCGGCGGCTCGGTAGGCATGGCTATTGGCTCCAATATTGTGGGCAATGGCCCTCAAGCTGGCACTTACCAACGGCCTATAGGCGACGCTCTGGTGCTAAAAGATAGTCGCGGCACCGCCTACCCTAGCCTTATAACCATTGATTTGCCTAAAGCTTTAAAAAGCAATGGACGCGACAAAGGCCAAGCTTCGATACTAGCCCTAAACTCTAAAGGCAACCCTGTGCCCGATGGCACGGTGCTTGATCTTTATGGGTTGGGCCTAAAGTGCCCAAGTCAGGTAGTTACCAAAGACGGGCGGGCCGAATTTGAAGTGCAAGCTTTGCGTTCTCCAGGTATGGGCAGCCTTTCAGCTAGTGGTTTATTTTCTAAAGGTACAGCTGCCCTGCGTTTGGAAAGCGGCGAACCGCACCGACTTATTGTCCAGTTGAGCAATTGCTTCTTGACAGCGGCTCCTTTATTGACTGGCAATAGCTCAACTTCATCATTAGTTCAGCCTCCAGTTGGCCCGCCAACCGAGACAACTTCTGTTCAGGCCCAGCCCGACGAAGGCGATTTGGAAGTGCCTATTCCAGAGCAGCCTCTCAAAGATTTACTCAATTTAGGCGAAACCGAAGCGCCAGAGCCCCAAGAAACCTCGTCGGCTCCTCCAGCAGTTCCACAAGTGAAAAACGCTGCTCCCTCAGCAGCTTCCAAAATGAAGTTGTCTTTAAAAGTGCTAATCGAAGACGAATGGCACAACGCTTTGCCTTTGTCACCCTTTAGTGTGGAAGACGCTCAGGGGCAAGTGCTTTACAAAGGCCAGACCGACCGACAAGGTGCAGCCAACTTAAATTTGGAGACGGCAGCGGACAATGCACGTCTTTTTATCAAGAGTCCTAAGCTAAAGACGCTCACTTTAGAACTGAAAGATGAGCCCCACTTTACTAAATAGAGCTAGAGCTGCCGTCTCTACTTTATGCAAACATTATTCTATCGCCCACGCGCATTTTGCTATCATTTTGAGCAGGTGAAAGGCTATTGCTTCGGCAAAATGCGCTTGGGCGGGCGTAGGCGCTATTTTAGGAGAGTAAGACAATGGACATAAGTATTATAGGCTGCGGTTACGTCGGTTTGGTAACCGGTGCCTGTCTGGCCGAATTGGGGCACAATATCATAGCGGTAGATAATAATTTGGAAAAATTGGCCCAATTGCAACGTCAAGAATGTCCTATCTACGAACCAGGTCTCGAGCAACTGATCAAGATTTACACCACTGAAGGTAAGTTGCGCTTTACTAATAGCATTGCCGAAGCGGTACGCGGCAGTCAGATCATTTTTATATGCGTAAATACACCACCTTTGCCCGACGGTAGAGCCGATCTTTCTTTTATAGAGGCGGTTTCTCAAGAAATAGCTATCAATATGGATAGTTATCGCCTTATTGTAGAAAAGAGCACCGTACCAGTGCGCACCGGTGAATGGGTAAAACGTACTATCAATACTTATGCAGCCGCTAATGTAGAGTTTGATGTCGCTTCCAATCCAGAATTTTTGCGCGAAGGCACAGCTATTCACGATTTTTTACACCCAGATCGAGTCGTTATAGGCGTTTCTTCTCAAAGAGCTTCTTCTTTACTAGTACAGCTCTACGAGCCTTTAAATGCGCCCTTACTTATTACTGATATAAATTCCGCTGAGCTCATTAAGCATTCGGCTAATGCCTTTTTGGCTTTGAAAATATCTTTTATCAACTCGGTAGCCCAAGTTTGCCAGCGTTCTGGCGCAGATATAAAAAAAGTAGCCAAAGGGATCGGCCTTGACCATAGAATAGGCATGGCTTCAATGGAAGCTGGTATAGGCTACGGTGGCATGTGTTTACCTAAAGACGTGGCTGCTTATATTAGAATAGCTAAAGATTTAGGCTATAATTTTGAATTACTTGAAGCTGTAGAGAAAGTGAACAATACCCAGCGCCGCTGGGCTTTAGAGCAGCTGAAAAAAATCTATCCCAACTTGGAAGGTTTGCGTTTAGCAATATGGGGCTTGTCTTTTAAACCCCACACCGACGATTTGCGTTTTGCTCCAGCCGTAGAAATAATTCAAGCGCTGCTTCAAGAAGGCGCTCAAATGCAATGTTACGATCCAGCGGCCATGGAGAAAGCGGCCCAGCTCTTGCCGAAAGCGATCATGTGTAAAAATGCTTTGGAAGCTTGCCACCAAGCCCAAGCTCTAATTATTTGCACCGAGTGGCCTCAGTTTAAAAGCGTCGACTTACTAAAAGTACACAAAGAGATGGCTACTCCACTAGTATTAGACGGGCGTAACCTTTTTGAGCCTAAACGTATGGCCGAGCGCAAGTTTCAATACTATGGAGTAGGCCGTTCTTAATACAAATTATCGTTGCCCAAGCCCAAATCGTCCAGGCAACTCACAATATGGGCAGGCAACGCTTCAGTAAAATCTATATATTCTTCTTGACGAGCTTGCAAACCACCACGCAAATCGAGGAAATCGCTATCATCATAATGTTTGCGACGCAACTCATGACGGCACTGATAAATATAGGCGGCCAATTCTCGCTCGAAATTGAGAATTTCTTGCATATCTGAAGATTCGCGCTCTAAAGTAGCCTCTTGGCGGGACAATTCTTCCAATTCATCAAGGCCAGCTTCAGCTACAGCCTTAATTTCCTCTTCGGGAGGTATTTCCGAAAGCCAACGTTCTCTACCTTGGCGCAAGACAATGTCTACAGCATTCGAACGCATTTCCATAAGCATATTAAACAATTCGTTATAAACTCTATCGACAACAAAGCGCCTTTTATTATCTTGCAAAAATTCTAAAAGTTTGGCTTTCCATTGGGCCAAAAATTCATCGCGTTCCAAATCTTGCTTTTCGATCAAACGGCGACGTTGTTCCGCTTCCAACTTGGTACGCAAAATTTTAAGTTCTGGTGTTTCGTAACCTTCCACCAATTCGGGCTGGCCGTTTTCATCTAGAACAAGCTCGACGGCTCCATCCGGCAATTCACGACTTTTTAAGCAATATTTATCGTAAAAATCGGCTTTTAAGTCGGCTAAGCGAGCGCTTAAATTCGCACTAAGCCTCTTTTTCTCGGCATAGTAGTCGCTTTGCATTTGGGCGACGACTTCGTTACTTTCTTCCGGAGAAGTAAACTGATTCAAAGCTTCAGCCAATTGGGCCTTAGCTTCTAAAGAACCCTCTTCTTCAAAATCGGCGTCTATATCATTCTGACTCGAAGCTAAAAGTTTGTTGAGTTCATCACGCAAAGAGACCAAACTTTGTTGCTGAATTAAGCTAACGTCACGCTTTTGGTTATTATCTCCAACAAAATTTATTAGAGAACCGACGCCTAGGGATTGCCAGAACATAAATACCACCCATAAAAAGAACTTCGCCTCAAAACTAGCAAAAATCGGGCTTTTTTTCAACATTACCACAATATTTGCCTTGGCCAACTAAAACACTAAAATTTGTAAAAAAAAGACAAGCTCAAGGAGGAATTATTTTTAGGTCGGCGCATAAGGGGGGATTGTGAGAACTCCCAACCTTTTGAAAGATTTTGGCCTGCCCCGGATTTTCAGATGTGCAGAAGCGAAAATATTCCTGGGTTCGGGCAGGGTAAGAAAGATTTTAGGCGAACTTGCCAGCATAATCTTAGGTCTCAGACTAGAGATCGCCCCGCCGCAGTTGGCTGTGTAGCCGTTGCGGTTGAGTTCTTAATCAAGGAGGTGAAAAACGAAATGAAGGCTCTCCGTAATTTAGCTTGCACCGCGTTCATGGCGGCCGTAATCTGCGCTTCAGCTGGTGTCGCAACAGCAGAAACAGACGTCCAGTCTAACCATCAGATGGCTCCTGGCGTGTGGTACACTACTTGGATGGGTCCCGAGAACTTGGAGTTCGGTACTCCTGACGCCGGCGTAACCTGGCAGAAGGATTTCACCGGCGAAGTCGTGTACGTCGACGGTAAGTACATGAGCGTCGATATCGACGGTTCTGAAGATGACATTGCCAACTTCTACCTGTACGAAAACTTGACTCAGTACACTCCTTCCTTCGACGCTATCCGCGTTGGTTCCAAGATCGAAGTCCGCGCTGACAATCGCAACCGCGTACGTTCAGCTCGCACGATCCCGTTCTACCAGTGGTTGGAGAACCAGTCTGAGAAGTAATTTGCTTCTTATTTCTGGCTTTTAGAACAGCAGCCTCGTGGAATTTTTCCTTGAGGCTGTTTTTTTGTATTTAGAGAGAAATAGATATGATCAAACCTACTCCTTTAAGCGGTTTTCCCGAATGGCTTCCCGGCCAGCAAATTGCCGAACAGCGTGTCATAGACATTATTCGCAGCGTTTATGAGTTGCATGGCTTCTCCCGTCTCGAGACTAGCGCTGTAGAACGCGTCTCCATCTTAGCTGCCAAAGGCGAAATAAATAAAGAGATTTACGGTTTAGGCCGTTTGCAGGGTGCTCCCGGCCGCTGGGAGATGGCTTTGCATTTTGATTTGACAGTACCTTTGGCTCGCTACGTGGCCCAAAACAGCGGTGCGGTCAATTTTCCTTTCAAGCGCTGGCAAATTCAAAAAGTCTGGCGTGGCGAACGCCCTCAAGAAGGACGCTTCCGCGAATTTTATCAAGCTGATATCGATGTTATCGGCGATGGCGAATTGCCTTTAAGTTTCGACGCCGAGTTGCCCGCCGTTATTCACGAAATTTTCCAAAAATTAGGCATTCGCGCCCAAATCAATATCAACAACCGCAAAGTGCTTTTAGGCTACTACCAAAGCTTAGGTTTAGATGAAACTAAGAGTGCCGACGTTTTACGCGAAGTCGACAAAATTGACAAAATAGGCGCCGACAAAGTCAGAGAGGCTCTGACTAAAATGGAAATCGATAGCCAGACAGCCGACAAATGCTTGGCCTTATGTTCTCTTAAAGGTGCTCCTCAAGAAGTTTTGGCTAAAGCTAAAGAATTAGGCACCGACAACGAGATTTTCCAAAAAGGCTTGGAAGAATTGGCCTTTGTAGCCGATGAGCTTTCCCATATCGGCAGCGAAAATTTAATTTTCAACTTGGGTATTGTGCGAGGCTTAGACTATTACACTGGCACGATCTACGAAACTATGTTGCCAGACTATCCTAGCCTAGGCAGCATTTGCTCCGGCGGACGTTATGAGAACTTAGCTTCCCAGTTTATCAATCGTAAATTGCCCGGTGTGGGTATAAGCATTGGCTTAAGTCGCCTCATTTCCCATTTATTTGCTCAAAATGCCTTGGATTGTTCGCGTCAAACTCCCACTCAAGTGCTAATTAGCTGGCCCAGTGAAGAGTTGCGCCCGGCCTGCCGCGCTATTGCTGCCGCTTTGCGTGAGCAAGGTATTCCTACCGAAATTTTCCATGAAGTAGCCGCTTTGAAAAAACAAATCCGCTACGCTGACCGCAAAGGCATTCCTTTCATGCTCTTCCCTCACCAATACACAGAGGAAGCCCAACTGGTTGAAGTAAAAGACTTAAAAACCGGTGAGCAAGTACAATTGCCTTTGCTTAGTTGGATTGAAAGCCAACAAAAATAGGCGCTAGATAAATCAGTAGTAAATAAAAAAGCCCGACCAGTTTTCCTCAAAAAGTGGAAAGAAGCTGATTGGGCTATTATTTTCGTAGGATAGCAACTTCATCTTTGGCTAAGTTGACCAAAGAGATCCGTTCTCAGCATTTTTAAAGACGTTCGAGCTACTTCAAGCATAATTGCAACCATATCTTCATTATTCCAATGTCCCCCACCGCCTTTAGTATAAATCGAAGCAGCCTGTAACATAATAGTTGTCCCATTACACTTTACAAATCTATTTTCACATAAATTTGTGTTAATTGGCATCCCGTAATTGGCGGCAGTTAGTCTATCAATTCTATTCAACATGCCATCATTATATGTTAGAGTAACTTGTCTTCCATATGGACTTGTAACAGTTATGTTTTGCGTTAGAAAATTTGACCCCTCCAAAAACAAAACATAAGGAAAGTAGCGCTCTGCCAACATGAAATTAGCTATCTCGTCAATATTCTTATGCGCTCTTTCAATGGCATTCCCCGCTGCCATAAGATCTTGATCGTTATTCTTGCCAACAAGTTTTCCAGCCATGATATTTTCAATATCTTTTCCTTGGTGCTTAGCTTCTGACACTAACACAACGCGCCACTGACTATTGTCATCCAGCACCTCAATTAAACCGCCGTCTGGTTTAATGCTAGCGCCCTCTACAAAAAGCGTTTGCCCAAGATATTCGTCGATATTACGCAAAGCTCCATTTATTTCTCTCTTAGATAATTCTTTTCTATATCGGAACTTCAACATAGGAAAATAAAGTTCAAGCTTCTCTTTTACCAAAAGAGATGTATTACCCACTTCTCTATCATGTATATAAGCATCCTCATGGAAAATAGTAAGAGGCCCATGCCCTTCTTTTTGCTGTATTGTCAGTCGGCTTGATTGTTCTTTTTTTATACCATTCGCCTTCTACTCGTCCTTAAAAAAATCAGCGATATTGGGAATATGTATATAATCGCTGTCTTGTCCTAATTTTTTCATTAGTTCAACATGTTTATTAAAATAATCTATCGTCGCTGGGTCACTATCGCACAACAAACAATGTCGCCTCTCTGTAATACAAACACGTCCAACGGTTCCACTCCCAGCAAAGAAATCAAGTACAACCGCACCCGGATAGGATAGAGCTTTAACAAAGCGCTCTATTATCTCAACAGGCTTTTGAGTAGGATGACCGACGCGTTCCTTGCTATTTCCGTTCAGTCTATTTATTTCCCATACATTCGTAGGGTTTTTTCCTTTCTTCGTATTTTCAGGATTTAAACGTTTGTCTTTTAACGCTGCTTCAAGATCTTTTTCTGAATAAGGCTCTCTTACGGCATCCAAATCGAAATAATAATCATTTGACTTTGTCAACCAAATAACTTCTTCATGCCTATTGGCAAAATATCTATGAGCAGACATACCATTCTTATAACGCCAAATAATAGTATTTATCAGTTTAAATTTTGTATTATGCCTAACGTGATGGATTATATCTATCAAGTCACCTGATTTGACATCCCTAAATTGGATTCCACCGAAAATAACCATACTTCCATTTGGAGAAAGAACTCTATAAGCTTGGTCAAGCCATTTTGCCGCCCATTCGATATAGTTGTCATAAATGTCCCATCCAGCAAGTTCAAGATTATAAGGTGGATCTATACAAATTAGCTGTACAGATTCATCTGGGATTTCTTTCAAAAAATCACAACAATCCGCAATATTTAAACAAAGCATAGTCTTATCTGGCATTACAAAATCTGAAGCAGTTTTGTATTTCAATGTATTGTCTTTTCGCATTTTATTTAAAGACATGAGCGCATGGTTATAATGCGATTTATTGTGAATAGCCATATTTACCTCGATCTCTAATATTTAAGAAAGTGGCTGTAGTTTAACAAAATGCTTGGCACTAAGAATAGAGGCGGCTAAGGCAACTAAAGTGGCGCCAAAAAGGAAAGCGTGAGTATTAACTAAAGCTTCCGAATAGATAAACACTATGCCTAAGCAAATAACTAACACGCCGTACCAGCGCACAAAGCTGACCTTTTCGCCAAAGCCCAACCAGCCGATAAGCAAAACCAAAACATAACCGAAGCTGAGCAAAGGATATAAAAAGCTAATCGGCACCTTCGTAAGTAAAACCAACCAAAGTACCGTAGACAGTACGTAAACGCACAAACCAGCAAAAACTCTGGGACTTAAACATAAAGTGCAAGCATTAAATAAAGCTTGCCATGCGGAAGGAAGCCAATTTTCTTTTATTTGACGGCAAGCCGAGCCTATTTTTTGTACGCGCTCTTTATTTATGTCCAAATTCATGCCCGCTTTGAGTAAGATTTGGCCTATTACTCCCATAGGTATAGTACAGACAATTAGCAGTACTGGTTTATCAAAATTGGCAGCTACGCTTTCTTGGCCGCTAGCCAAAAGAAAAACAGCCATAGCTAGAGCCAAAAGCAAAGCGGCTACAGCTCCACTGCGACGCACAAAAGCTTTTTCCGAATATATGGCCAAAATACCGAGAGAAATAAGGAAAACACCCATCCAGCGCAACCAAGAAACCTCTTCACCAAAGGCCAACCAGCCCATAAGCAAAATGGCCACATAGCCAATACTAATCATAGGATAAGCAAAGCTAAGATCTACTTTGCTGAGAATGGAAAGCCAACAAACAGCAGATAATCCGTAAGCAATCATGCCTACAAAAACCATAGGCTGTAAGAAAAGAGCTATACAATGGAAAATGAGCTTAAAACTTGCCAACAAGTCTCCATGCATGAAAGCACCAGCTTCATAACCTAAAAGAGCAACAAGCTGCTGAGCCCATTCGCTTTCCATACCTAGTTTAAAAAAATATTGGCCCAGCAAACTTAATACGCTGAAAGCCAAAATCAATCTCAAAGGTTTATGTTCAACCTGAGACTGTACATGTTCTTGTTTTGAAGTCATGATAATTTACCAAATTGAAGATTCGACCGGCGGCAGGGAAAAATTCAATTTGTCATCCTGTTCGGCCATTTCTTTTACACTATTTTTGAGAACGACTCCACGGCAGCAACGTCCGTTGACGCGCACATGGACTGGTCGTTCCAAACGGATATGTCTAACTCCATCAGCTTCGCATAATACAGGCAAAGCTTTAAGCCAGTCTAAATCGATATAATCTTCCGTAATTTTGTCGGTGCACTTTACAGAAGTATCGTCCCGGCAAATTCCACCGCGGATTCCCTGATTAAAAGCTCGCTCCTGTCCATCAAAGCATAAGTTCATATAGAAAACATGCATGGCGGCCAATTCATGGAAAAAGTGAGATCCCATAGAAGGCTCGACAAAACGGTCGCCATAAGGCAATTCCACTATGGCCTTCGCTCCCATCACCTGGCTAATTTGTATAGGAATGCCTAAATTGGGATCGAGTGAGCCCCAGCGGCCTGGCCCTATCAATAAATAAGGGCGTTTTTCTTTAACTAGAGCGGCATTAAAGCGGGCTATTCTAGAAGCAGCTAAACGGGCTTCACGAGCGTTCAAATTTGAGCTAGGCACAAAAATCAAATCATATATATTATCGGCTGCTCCATGGCCCAAAGAATCACAAGTGCAAATAATATCTTCTTTTCGATAGCCACAAGCGTGAATCTCTTCACCAACAGCCAAACTGGTAAGAGGGCGAAGTTGTAAAATATAAAGAGTAGGCTCCTCTTGATTGGCTTCATCTGGCGCAGGGTCGCTTTGTACTGAATAGAGAAAATCGCTGCCTTTAGTAAAAGAAGCTCCCAGCTCAACGGCAAATTCTACTTCCACAGGGCAGCCTATAGCTACTTTAAAGCGCTCCAGCAATTCCTCCAAACATTGAGCCAAGGGCACTTCACTATTTTGCAAAATGCTACTGAAAGTAACAGCCCGCGGCCCTTCATATTCCAAAGAATCGCGCCAAGTATTGCTCTGGAGAGAGAATACTGAACCTATAGGCGCCAAAGTGCCATCTTCTTCAGCTTGTTTCAACTTAAGTTTAACTAAACCGCTGGGATTTTCTTTAGTAGAAGCGTCTAGTTCAATAGCGTAAAATTCACGCTGGGAGTAATTTAAATAAAGATCCTGATAATATTGATGGGGCAAAACTTTGGGCCACTTGGGAGAAAAGCGCATGCAACTTCCGCCGTCGGCCACAGTGTTGCCTAAACCTAAAGCCATAGCGGCAATACCGTCATCTATATGTTGAGGCCCCATAGGATAATAGTTGACCGACATGGCCACGCCAGAAAAATTGGGATAGAAATAGCGGCCATGTACTGAGCCTACCGTCTCTTGCAAAATAACGGCCATCTTTTCTTCAGCTCCCAAATATTGGGCGCTGGCCAAGTAGGCTTGGGCTCGCGAGGAAACAGCCGACATGTAAACGCGCTTGATCGCTTGGCATATAAGCTCAAAACGGCGCGGCGAATCTTCGTGATTGTCAGGAATCATGTAAGTAGCATAGATGCCAGCACAAGACTGGTTTTGCGAATCTTCCAATAAGCTAGAAGAGCGCACCGCCAAAGGACCATGCAACAAAGCAAAAGCTGCTCGCAATTCTTCAATCATTTCCGGCGGCAATTGAGCTTGCAAATAGATATCGGTTAGCTCTTCATCTGTCAAGCCACGCTGCTTTTTGACGCTGAAATTATTGAGCTCCATAAAGCGATCGTAAACATCGACGCCCAATACCAAAGTGCGCGGAATGGCCACTTTTAAGCCAGGACGTTCAGTAATAAAATCATCTTTGGCTAATAATGAATTTATAAAAGCGATACCGCGCCCTTTACCTCCAATCGATCCTCGACCGACGCGGAAAAAGTTGTGTCCAAAATTATCGCTGCGATGAACAGAAAAATCAGCCACCATTCCCTGACGCTCTTCGCGGGCGGAATCTTGCAAAATGCGAATTAAACGCTGCCGCATTTCTTCAGGGCTGGAGAAATCGGCCAAATTTAGACTTTCCACCACATTGGCCAAATTGAAATAGTTGCGAGCTCGCAGCCAAACGCTGAAATGATGGTTGACGGCATGGTAAGAAAAAGAGCGTAAGTCGACCGTATGTAATAGACGTTCCAGCTCGTAAGTGTCGCGAGCTCTGGCTACTTCAGTGCGATCTGGCATACGAAAGACAAAGTTGCCAAAGCCCAAGCTCTCTTCTAAGAAAAGGTGCAAAGCGGGGCGGAAAATTTCCGGTTTTTTATTGGCAAAATGCCAGCCTTTATCGGTGGCGATTTGCGAATTGGAAGCGTCGGAGGACTGGAGCAAAATAGGCAATTTAGCCTTGCGCTCCGAGCAATAGGTAGCTAGCTTAAAACCAGCCTGAGCATCTTGCTTGCCCTTTACTCTAAAACTGACATCGCTAATTAAAGCCAAAACATAGCGCTGATATTTGTCAAAAAGAGCTTGGGCCGATTCGTAGTCGGAAGCCAATAATATTTTAGGGCGAGCCAACATACGCAAAGTGCGCTGAGTAAAGTTGACGCCTTCACCGGAAAGAGAGCGGCTTTGCTCAAATAATTCATCGTAAAGATGGGGCAAAAAAACGGAATAGTCGGCGACCGTATCTTCTACAGTAATAATAACTTGTACACCAGTAGAAGCAGTATCGCGCTCAACATTGAAGCGATCTTCAATTTGATTAAACATAGCCGTAATTAAACTTAAATCGCCCGTCCAAAGGTAAGTCCCGGCTAACCACTTAGGCAAACGTCCCCAATTTAAGCCGTGCAAACAAGCTGGATCTAGAATAAGCAAAATTACGGGAATAGCGGGAGCGCTTTTGTGAAGACGTGACAAAAAGCCAGTATTCAGTGAAGAAGCATCACGCACAGCCATAACAATTAAATCGACACGATGACTGGCTAAAATTTCCAGAGCCCGATCTGCCGAGCAAGCGTGGCTTATGCTAGGCACGCCGACCATAAAAAATTCGGAATAGCGATAAAAGAGACGCTCCGCTAGCTGATTTTCCGTTTCTAAAATAAAAGCATCGTATTCGGAAGAAATAAACAGAACTTCACGTACTCGATAAGAGGCCAGCTCGTAAAATTTTCCCAGCGATCTCATTTTATTGCGGAGTACTCCTTTTCGTTTGGGCTCAACTCCTAGGCCAAAAGCAGACCATAAGCCAGCGCTAGCGCTTAAATAATACCCTGGTCGACCATGGCATCAGCCACTTTTACAAAGCCTGCGACATTGGCGCCGCGCACATAGTTGACGAAACCATCGTCACTGCGACCATAGCGGACGCAAGCTTCATGGATAGAAGACATAATACGGCGCAGACGTTGCTCTATTTCATCAGTACTCCAACTTTCATGTGAAGCATTTTGGGACATTTCCAACCCAGATGTCGCTACGCCACCAGCATTGACCGCTTTGCTGGGCCCGAAGAGCACTTTATTGCGCAAAAATTCAGAAATAGCTTCTGGCATACAAGGCATATCAGCTGCTTCAGCTACTACGGTCACACCGTTAGCGATCAAAGCTTGCGCATCTTCCAAGAAGATTTCATTTTGAGTAGCTGCTGGAATAGCGACATCGCAAGGGATGTTCCAGGGAGCACCACCTTCTATGTATTCGGCGCCATCAAATTCATCAACATATTCTCTGATGCGACCGCGGCGCAAATTTTTAAGTTCCATAATCCAATCAAGCTTGTCTTCGTCAATGCCGTCTGGATCGTAAATCATGCCGGAAGAATCGGACATAGTAAGCACTTTAGCGCCTAGAGCGATAGCTTTTTTGGCAGCGAATTGAGCCACATTGCCGGATCCGGAAATAACGATACGTTTATCTTCCAAAGTTTCGCTGCGACGTTGCAACATATTTTCTATAAAGTAGATGACGCCAAAGCCGGTAGCTTCTGGACGCAACATAGAGCCGCCCCACCCTAAGCCTTTGTTGGTAAGAGCGCCGGAGAACTGGCCAGAAAGCTTTCTATACATGCCGAACAAGTAGCCTATTTCGCGTCCACTTACGCCCAAACCGCTGGTAGCGACATCGACAGTAGGGCCAATGTGGCGGAACAACTCAGCCATAAAGGACTGACAAAAACGCATAACTTCCATATCGGATTTGCCTTTAGGATCGAAGTCGGCTCCACCCTTGGCGCCGCCTAGAGGCAAACAAGTGAGCGAATTGCGAAATACTTGCTCAAAAGCCAAAAACTTGATAATGCTTAAATCTACGCTGGGATGGAAACGCAAACCACCTTGGAAGGGGCCAATAGCGCCACACATTTCCACACGATAGCCTCGGTTGATTTGCACATTGCCCAGATCGTCGACCCAAGGAACGCGGAAAATTATTACTCTTTCCGGCTCAACTAGACGCTCCAATACTTTCATGCGTCTGTAAACAGGATTGGCTTCTACTACAGGCACTACCGAAGAAAAAACTTCTCTCACCGCCTGAAGGAACTCCGGTTCGCCAGGATTGCGCACCGCAACTTGGCCCATAATTAAATCTAGAGTCGTCGTTCGCATACCCATATAAAGTTAGCTCCGTTCACACTGTTAAAAAAGCTGCTTAATTCGGCGACTTTCGCCTTTTCAAGCCTCCTCCCTCTTAGCTGCGGCCACAGCTAGCTAGCGGAGGGAGGAAACTGAAAATGTCGAATTTTCCAGGGCTTTTTGATATTTTTTTGGAGTGTGCTATTTCACGTGAGCAATCATGCTGTCGCTTTATATGCTCCCCTCTCGGGACAGACTGTAGAGCTCGAACGCGTACCCGATCCGGTTTTCGCCGGTAAAATGGTAGGCGACGGTGTAGCTATAGACCCAACTTCAGAAGTCTTGTTGGCCCCTTGTCCGGGAGTCGTCAAGCAAATTCATCCCTCTTGTCACGCTCTAACCCTGGAGACCCCCTCAGGCTTAGAAGTACTTATGCACATAGGCTTGGATACAGTGGCCTTGAAGAGCGAAGGTTTTACCCCCAAGGTAAAAGTAGGCGACTCGGTGGAAAAAGGACAAGAGCTTATTGCCTTTGACGCAGGCCTCATTGCTGAAAAAGCCCGCAGCCTGATTACTTTAGTTTTAATTACCAATACTGAAGCCGTCAGCCGGTTGGAAATAGAGCCTGGTTACAAAAAAGCTGGCCAAGATTTACTTATCAACGCCACTTTAGCTCAAAAAGAAGAAGATAAAGAAACGACTTCAGGTTTGAGCATAATGTCTGAGCCTATTGTGGTGCCCAACCCTCAGGGTTTACACGCCCGTCCAGCAGCCGTCTTGGCCAACTTAGCCAAAAAATTTAAGGCCAATTTGCAAATCGTGCGCGGCGAGCAATTTGCTAATTGCAAAAGCGTCGTAGCCTTAATGAGTTTGCAAGTGTTGCATAACGAAGTAGTGCGCTTCAGAGCTAGCGGCGAAGAGGCTCAGGAAGCTTTAGACGCTTTAAGTGAAGCTTTGGCTAGCGGTTTAGGCGAAAAACCGGAAGTTCCGGGCGTGGCTGGAGTAAATGCCCAACCAGATATAAATGTACAAGCTCAGCCCATGATTACGCCCGGCCCCTTAACGCCAGCTTTACCCAATCCGCAAACGCCAGATACAGATAATTTATTGCATGCCGTTTCTGCTTCTCCGGGCTTGGCTGTAGGGCGCATTTACCAAATGCAACGTACAGAATATGACGTAGAAGAGGAAGGCCAAGGCCCAGAAAAAGAGTTGCAAAAATTGCGCGAAGCTCTGAAAAAAGGCCAAAACGAGCTGGAATTTTTAGAAGTAAGCATGAAGGCCAAAGCCGATCCTAATAAAGCAGGCATCTTCGCCGCTCACCGCGAGCTTTTAGACGATCCCGACTTAATTGAGCAAGCTGAAGCAGGCATTGCTAAAGGTAAAAGCGCCGCTTACAGTTGGAAGCAAGCTTATATGGGCCAATCGGAGCGTTTAGCCCAATTGAGCCACCAGTTAATGGCCGCTCGCGCCGTAGACTTAAAAGATGTAGGCGAAAGAGTCTTGCGCTTGCTTATGGGCGAAGCGCCTACTATTCACAATTTCCCCGAAAATACGATTCTTATTGCCGAAGATTTAACACCTTCGGATACAGCGGCTTTGGATCGTTCCAAAGTAGTCGGTTTTGCTACTGTGCTGGGTGGCTCAACTTCACATGTGGCCATTTTGGCTCGCTCGCTGGACTTACCCGCTCTGGCCGGTATTTCAGCTCGAGCCCTCACAGTGGCCAACGGTACAAGAGCTATTTTAAGTGGCAGCAAAGGCACTTTAGAGCTTAACCCAGATGACCAGCGCTACCAAGAAGCCAAAGAAAAGCTTAAGCTTCAGCAAGAGCGTCGCCGCCAATTGCTCGAAAAGGCTAAGGATCCTGCCCAAACTACCGACGGTCGCCTTATCGAGGTAGCGGCCAACGTTGGCTCGGTAGCCGACACAGAGCAAGCCGTCACCTTAGGAGCAGACGGTGTCGGTTTGTTGCGCAGCGAGTTCCTTTTCTTGGCCCGCACTACTCCGCCTACCGAAGACGAACAAGCCGACATTTATGGCCAGATTGCTCGTACTTTAGGTCCCAAAGCCACACTTATTATCCGTACTTTAGATGTAGGCGGTGACAAGCCTTTGCCTTATTTGCCTATTCCGCAGGAAGCCAATCCTTTCTTAGGCGAGCGCGGCTTGCGCATATCTTTATTGCGCCCCGATTTGTTGCGCACTCAGTTTAGAGCCATTTTAAGAGCGGCTGGCTTTGCTAAATTGCAAATCATGTTGCCTATGGTGACAACTATTAGCGAATATCGTCAGGCCAAAGCTATATTTGACCAAGAGTGCAAAAACTTGGGAGTTAAGGTGCCTTTAGGCATTATGGTAGAAGTGCCAGCCGCCGCTTTGATGGCCGAAACTTTAGCCAAAGAAGTAGAATTTTTTTCTATCGGTACTAACGACTTAACCCAATACACTACAGCTATCGACCGCGGCCATCCTCAATTGGCCAACTTAGTAGACAGTCTCCATCCTTCTATCTTGCGTCTTATTAAATTGACGGTAGATGGAGCTCACAAGTACAAACGCAAAGTAGGCGTTTGCGGAGGTATCGGCGGCGACTTACAAGCTACGGCCATTTTGGTCGGTTTAGGTGTCGACGAATTGAGCGTAGCTGCTCCAGCCATTCCTGCCGTTAAAGACAGAATCCGTCAAGTTGACATGGAAGAATGCCGCCAATTAGCCGACCGGGCTTTAGCCTGTGAGAGCTCCGAAGCGGTGCGCAAATTACAGGAGGATATCGAGCGGTGAACTTTTTCAAAAAAGCTTTCGGCATTCTACAACAAATAGGTAAAGCCTTAATGTTGCCAGTAGCCGTCCTGCCTGTGGCAGGTATTTTGTTGGGCGTAGGCGCTTCCAAATACGGCTGGATGCCTTCTAATTTGGACACCGTCCTCAAAAGCGGCGTCAATATCTTCACTCAAGGCTGGCCTACCATTATGGCCTTGGGCGTAGCTATCTTGAAAATTATGGGCGATTCTGGCCAAGTAATTTTCAGCAATTTGCCCTTAATTTTTGCTATCGGCGTAGCCTTAGGTTTGACAAAAAATGACGGTGTCTCCGCCTTAGCAGCCGTAGTTGGCTACATGGTAATGAACGCTACTATGGGCGTTATGGCTACTATACGTGGCCTAGATGTGCTCAAATATTGTCCCGATTGCGGAGGCTTGCTAAGCGACCAATCAGTTATTTCCACTACGTCGATTATGGGCATAAAAAGTGTCGATACCGGCGTATTTGGCGGCATTGTTATAGGTATTATTACAGCTTATTTGTTTAATAAATACTATCGCATTTCATTGCCGCCTTACTTGGGCTTCTTTGCCGGTAAGCGCTTCGTGCCCATTGTCACAGCCTTTGCCGCCATTTTAACAGGCATCGTGCTCAGCTTCGTCTGGCCGCCCATTGGCGCTTTCATTACTTTAGCCGGCAACTGGGCTGCCAACGAAAATCCCTCTATAGCCGCCACTGTATACGGCGTTGTAGAAAGGGCTTTATTGCCTTTCGGTTTGCACCACGCTTGGAACGCTCCTTTCTTCTTCCAAATGGGCAGCTTCACTACTCCCGATGGCAATGTCGTCCAAGGTGATATTACTCGCTTCTTTAATGGCGACCCGACAGCCGGAATTTTAGGCGGCGGCTTCCTCTTCAAGATGTGGGGCTTACCTGCAGCCGCTATCGCTATTTGGCATAGTGCCAAACCTGAAAACAGAGTCCAAGTCGGCGGCATTATGATGTCGGCGGCCCTTACTTCCTTCCTTACTGGTATCACCGAGCCTATCGAATTTTCTTTCTTATTCGTGGCTCCAGCTCTTTACGCTATCCACGCTCTGTTAGTAGGCAGCGCCTTCTACGTAATGAACTTGGTAGGAGCTCACATGGGCTTTACCTTCTCCCAAGGTTGTATCGACTACTTACTTTACTTCCATAACGACACTAATCCCAGCTGCGTTTTGTGGCTCGGCCCGATTTACGCTCTCATTTACTATGTGGTCTTCCGCAAAGCTATTGAGATCTTTAACTTTAAAACTCCCGGCCGCGAAGAAGCTATGGCTGGCGCCGAAGCTGGTGGTACAGGCAGTGAATTAGCTGGCAAAGTGCTACAAGCTTTGGGCGGTCGCGCCAACTTAGTAAGCTTGGATGCTTGCATTACTCGTTTGCGCGTCGGCTTAAAAGATATATCTAAAGCTAGTCCCGATACTCTTAAAGCCTTGGGCGCTGCTGGTGTAGTTACTGTAGGTAACAACTTGCAAGCTATTTTCGGAACGCTTTCTGAGAACCTTAAGTCTGATATTGAAGAGTATATCAGCGCTCATGGCGACGCTTCGGCAACACCTTTGCCCGCTGCCGCGCCGGTCGATTCTACACCGACTGAACAAGTGCAAGTCAGCGCAACTATACGCGCTAAAGCGGCTGAATTTGCCTCTCTGGTGGGCGGTATTGACAACTTGGAAAACATACACTTAGCTTCTTTAACTCGTGTAGTTTTCCAAGTAAAAGACACTTCCCAAGTTAAAGCCGAAGAGTTAGCTGCTCAGGGCTTTAACCTTATGACTTTAGGTAAAGGCAAATTCCACTTAGTTTGCGCTTTAGATGAAGCCGCAGCCATGAATCAGGCTTTGCTTGATTCTCAACAAAAGTAGTAGCAACTTTAAGCGCTGCGGCCCAGGCCGTAGCACCAATTGGTGCTACAACACTATAAAAAAATAACTCCGCCTTCTAAAAGAAAGAAAGCGGAGTTATTTTTTTTGCGCTTATATAAATTCAAGCAAAGCTAGCTAGCTGCGGCTTTTATATGTTGCTTAGGCGCTGACTCTACAAAGCCAGCCCAGGCGCAACCTCCGGTTGCGCCTTACCGACAGAATCGACCGGCGCGGCAGGCGTTGGCGCAACTGGCTTAGGTGCAGTTGGCGTAGATGTAGTTGCGGAAGCAGCACTATCTTGAGGAGCATCGCCAGGCACAAAGCCTTCAACTTTGCGTATCAATTTATCAATTTGCTCAGATTGCAACCGATATTTGTGGGCGGCATCTTTAAGAGCTTGTTGAGTAGTGGGCTCTTGAGTCATGAAATGCAAGTCTTCGGCAATTTGAGCAAAGCTCTTAAGCTTGCGCGAAGCTTTGTGTAAACGTTCTAACAACTCGGGAGAGCATTTAGCATTCATTTTGGCTTCAGCGCTATCAGTCAAAGCTTTAAAGCGCTCAGTTTCACTGACAGCCAAAGCGCTCATTTGACGCACTTTCAGTTCATAATCGGAAGCGGTATTGACTAACTTAGCGGTTTGGCCTTTTAAAGAGGCCGAAGTTTTTTGCAAATGCTGACTGGCTTGGCTCAGCTGAGTATCTAGGCGATCGAGTTGCATAGATACAGCTTTTTCCTCTTCATTGATCTTAGAATGCATTTGACCAAGCTGCCGGTGAGCGTCTTTGCTAGCGATACGCAATTCATTACTATAGAAGCGCAAGTTGGAAGCTAAATCCAAGATTTTGCGAGAAAATCCTTTAGCCGTCATTAGAGTGCGCACAGCTAAAGTTTGCTTATTAAGGTCTTTAAAAGGAGAACCGGCTAAAGCCGAATCATAAGAAGTGGAAGAAGAAAGCGGAGTGCGTAAACGCACGCAAGAGCCACTCTCTAAAAATACATCGGAAATTCCGGGAGTAATTTCCAACCACAGTAAACTGGTAGAAACTTCCAAAACGCTAGCCGAACTATCTTCGGGAATGCGAGCCGAAAAATCTGTAGCTATAGTAACGGCGATATTGGCATCTTTGCCAAAACGCTCTTTGTCCTCTTCTGTACAAAAGTCGATATTCTTAACGTAACCGATATCGACGCCGGCCATTTTCACATCATAATTTTCTTCCAGACCGGGAGTCTCTTTGAAAATCAATCTATATTGGTTGGCAAAGATACGACTGTCTCTAGTTTCGCTGCTAGGAGCGAAAATGAACAAAAGAACAACCAACAGAACCAACAAGGCTCCTATCTTCGACTCTTTGCTCAAATTGATTTTCTCCTTAATCAGTTTTATCTGGAGCTACTTGGCTTCTCTATTTGGCTTCTTGCCAGGCCTGTGAGACCAATTCTTTGACATCCCAAGCTTGCTGGCTGTTTTTTGGCTCGTCGCCTCGGTTTTCCTGGTCAGCAGCAGCTAAACAAGCTAAAAACTCGATATTACCAGCAGGCCCTTTTATAGGCGAAAAGGTGAGTTTTTCAACTTGTAAGCCTATACTTTGGCAAAAAGCTATAAACTTAGTCAAAACTTGCTCGTGTACTTCAGGACGGCGCACTACGCCGCCTTTAATATTTTTAGGGCCAGCTTCGAATTGAGGTTTAATTAAGCAAACGATCCTACCATTAGACGCTAAAAGCTCTTTGGCAGCAGGCAAAATAAGCTCTAAAGAGATAAAGGATAAGTCCATGGTAACTAAGTCCAAGGGCTCAGCAAACATATCTGGGGTTAAGTAACGGGCATTAGTGCGATCCATAACCACAACGCGGCTATCTTGAGTGAGCTTATAATCTAAAAGGCCCTTGCCTACATCGACAGCATATACTTTGGCAGCGCCACCTTTAAGTAAACAATCAGTAAAGCCACCAGTAGAAGCTCCCAAATCGGCCACAACTTTGCCTTCGGGCGATATTTCGAAAGTATTTAAAGCTTTTTCTAACTTGAAACCGCCCCGACTAGAAAAGGGAATACCTCGCCCTTGGATAGTTATTTCCGATTCTTCGTCTACCAAAAAGCCAGCTTTGTCGCGGCGTACACCATTAACAAAAATTTGACCAGTCATCAAAAGAGATTTGGCTTTTTCTCGAGTGGGAGCTAAGGCTCGCTCCACTAGAAGCAAATCGAGGCGAACTTTAGGATTTTTCATGGGGAAAACAGCTTTCTTTTATTTCAAGAAAAAAGGCTAAAGCCCAGCCTTAGCCTCTTTAATACCAAGTGTTAAAAAAAATTATTTCTTAGATTCAGCTGTATTGGAAGCCATCGCTTCGGAATGGGCAGAAGGGGCAGCAGGTGATTCCGCTCCAACAGTAGACGCTGGCGTAATTGCAGAAGCAGTAGCCGAAACGGATTCAGAAGCGGCCGCACTTTGCGCAGCTAAAATTTGGTTTTGGCGCGACTTCACTTCCAAAGAGACCAAATGAGCCGAGCCAGCTTGCAAATGAGCTCTAGCAAAACGCAAGCATACTGGACTTAAGAAATAGACCAAAACGCTTTGCATAATCAAAGTGACGGCCAAGCAAATGCCCAAGACCCAAATGTGCTGTTTTATTTCTTGATCCAAATTCATAGGATCGGCTAAAAATACCACATAAGCAGCCGCTTCACGTTTTTTGCTGCTATCCAATTCAGCTACGGCTGCTTTCCAAGTTTTGCCAGCCAACTTTACATCAGAACTGCTAATCTTAAACTGAGAACTGCCTTTGCCAGATTCATCCAGATTTTGACGCGGACTCCAGTATTTGAGCATCTTATCCAATTCGGCAGCAATGGTAGGAGTAGGACGCGAATCGGAGCGCTTGTCATAGGCAGAGACTACCTTGCCTTGGGCAACCAGCACCAAAAGTCCAGGAGGCATATTCTGGCTCCATTTGACCAGCGCTTTGTCGTCTATACGTTCAGCTAAAAGCAAAGCGCCATTTTTCTTTTTCTCGTCTTTGGCGCCTTTATTCAGAGCTACAGCCACCACATTATATAAAGGCGCAGAAGCTGAAGAGGAAAAGCGCAAGCATCCTTTACTAGCTTCACCAAACTTAAATACTGAGTCCAAGAAATCGGCGTCAAGTTTGTCAATATTCTTGAGTGAATTGGCTCTATCGGCAGACTCGCCTTTTTTAATGTTCGTCTCCGCTTTGCCGAAGTTGGCTTCAGAAGGGGTACCGCCACCTTTTTCTTTAGGCGCAGCACGCTCAGCAAAGAAACAGACATTGCCCTCGGTATCGACAACGGCCACCGCATCTTTGGAGATATTGGCTAAAGCGGTGAGCATATCACTGTCAAGCGCCTTTTTGTCGGTTTCAGAAAGAGAATCGAAACTATGCTTTAAATTGGTGCTGTTTCTGTAGGCATCTAGCCAAGAATCGGCGGCCATAAATTCGGCCTGGGTGACGGAAGTTTCGAAGTCGCGCGTACTTGCGTAGCCAAAAGCTTTCACGCTCTGCACCAAAGCGGCGGAAAGTTCTTCTTCGCCTCGAGTGCGGGCCAAATAAATTACAGAAGAGGCTACAATACTAAAAGAGAATAGGTAGATCACGGCCACCATAACCACAGCACGCCAGCGGAAACCGCCAATCAAGCGCTTTAATCTATTTTTGATTTCGGCGCTCGTAAATGAATTCATGGTGATAGCCTAACCTTCCCAGGGACGCGGCAGTACGCCAGCCAAAGATGTCTCTACCGAGCCGTATTCTGCCACGCATTCTTTTTTTCACTGCCTATTCCTGCCGTGAAAACGGGGGGGGCGAAGAGACCTTAGCGCCATTCAAATCCAGACTAGGAAGTTGCAAAAGCAGTGAGCAGGAAGGGGTAAAGGGCGCCGAACTTGAAAGGCCGCCCCAGATAGCAAAGAAGTTTTGAGAGTTGAAGGAAAAAGTGAGTCTTACTACTCCTGAGTGCTTTGAAGAAAAAGATCTCCAATACTATTTGGGCGCTTTGCGCAGCGGACGCCCCTTTGCCGAATCTTCCCCACTGGCAGGATCGGATACTCACAAATTTCGCGGCGCTATTATCATTTGCCAGCCCTATATCGGAGCTCCCGACGCTTTGGGTGAAGAGCTTTTGCATAACGTTATTACTGGCCTAAACAATTTGCAAGAGTTGCCCCGATTCCTAATTTTTATGCATGAAGCGGTGCGCTTGTGCACCGAAAGTTCTACATTGTTGCCCACTTTGCAACTTTTGCAAAAACGCGGTTGTTCTCTGCGTATTTGCGAACATTCAGTACAAAAGCTATCTTTAAACGACGAAATAAAAGTCGGCCATGTAGTTTCTACCCATCTTATTTTGGAAATTTGTCTTAAATCAGAAAAGGTTATACGTTTTTAGAAATGATCCAACTTTCGCTGATCGTCCCCACTTACAATGAAAAAGAAACTCTGCCCGTTTTGGCTGAGAAAGTATTCGCGGCCCTAGATAAAGCCTCTATCAGTGGAGAATTAGTCGTAGTTGACGACAATTCTCCCGATGGCACGGCCGCTCTAGCCGAAAAGCTCAGCGAGCAATACCAAGGACGCATAAAAGTAGTCAAAAGAAGCGGTAAGCTCGGTCTTTCTTCGGCCGTTATAGCTGGCTGGCAAGCCGGAGAAGGCGAAATTTTGGGAGTAATCGATGCCGATTTGTCACACGATCCCAATATTTTGCCCGATATGGTTTATTCTATAACTCACGGTGGCGCCGATATTGCTATGGGCAGCCGTTATATCAAAGGTGGCGGAGTGCGCAATTGGCCTTGGTATAGGCGCATTACTTCCTTAACAGCTGTAGCTATGGGCTGGCCAATTTGTCCAGTTAACGACGTAACTAGCGGTTATATGCTTATGCGCCGCCAAGTTATCGAAGGTGCCGAACTCAACCCTATTGGCTTTAAGATTAATTTGGAAGTTTTAATTAAGGGCCATTATAAGACAGTCACCGAAGTGCCCTTTATTTTTGAAGATCGCCTAGCTGGCAAGAGCAAATTTGGTGGCGGCGAAATAGTCAATTATCTCAAACACTTATGGGCTCTCACCCTCTATTGGTTGAAAAGCCATCCCCAACGCACCAAAGTGCCTTACACACCCTTTCCAGGGAACAAATAAGGAGCCGCCGCTATGGAAGAAAATTGGCTGAACGACGAGTATGTAGCTTATTACAACCAAAATTATGCCACAGAAGCCGACTATTTTGAGCAATGCTTAAATTTACTGCAAGTAAATGCTGACGATACGCTAATCGATTTCGGCTGCGGCAACGGTGAATTTTTAGGATTAGCTTCTGCTAGAGCTAAAAAAGTATATGGTTTGGACATTTCTCGCTTGCAAATCGAGCTTACCAGCAAGAATTTGAGCCATTGTCCCAATGCCGAGCTTATTTGCTCTTCTTTTACATCTTATAAGCCACAGCCCAATATATTTACTAAAGGCTTTTCCCGTAAAGCTTTGCACCACTTAACCGATGCGGAGAAAGCAATATTTGCCGAAAATATCGGCCCAGCTTTTCAAAGCGGCGCTCTGTTATATATTGAAGACGGTATCTTTTTCGAATTTGAGCGGCCGCAATTGCAAGATAATTGGGAAAAATTGAAAGAGCAAGCTGCCCAATATTACGGTAAAGCCTGGAAAGCTAAAGAGCACGATGTTATGAACAGCTTTCTCAACGAATTTCCCTGCGGAGTAAAATATTGGCAAAGCTGCCTAGAGGAAGTCGGCTTCAAATTGATCGGCCTTATGCCTAAATGTTCCTTTTACGGCGGTATAATGTTGCAAAAGCAATAAAGACACCCTTTATTTTTGTTCATAACTTCACTATAAGCCGCACTTTTTAGTTGCGGCTTTATTATTTATATGCGACAATGGCAAGAATAGCATTATTGTTTTTTTTGCTTTTGTGGTTTGTTTTTCTTTGCCGAAAAAGCGTTAGGTGTCTGTATTTTCTCTCTTGGTTGAGTTTATTTTTGCTTTTTGGCAAACAAAATCTTTTGAATAAACGAGAAGATCTACTAATGGAAGAAAAAGTAACTTTATTTGCTCCCGGTTCTTTAGGAACATGCTGGTATGGAAAATATCACTATTTGGAACCTTGGGTAGGTTGCCAACACAATTGCCCTTATTGCTACGCTCGCTCTCGCGTAGCTGTCAACAATACTTTAAACGAACTGAATGCCAAATTTGACGATCCGGCCCTTCTTTACCCCGAAGAAGAGCTTTTGCGCCGTATTCACGAAGAAGTAAACTCCGGAAACATTAACATATTAAAGCTTTCTCGCTACACCGATATTTTTACGCCTAAGTTCGTAGAAAGCGGCCTGAGTTTGGAAATTTTAAAAATTCTCAGCGCCTCCAAAGTCAATCGAGTAATTATTACCACTAAAGGACTGCCCAGCCGTGAAATTATCGATTTAATGAGCAAATGGCGCGAAAAGTTCTCCTATAACGCCGCCTTCAGTCCTTCAGTTATGCTCAATCCCAATCCGCTGGCCAAATTTGTGAAAAACTTAAAGCCTTTAAAAGCGCGTTTAGAGGCTGCTGAAGAAATTTGCCAAGCTGGTTGCCAAACGACTATTCACCTCGATCCCTTTATTGCTCAAATTGACGACCGCGACGAAGCCCTTTTACCTTTCCTCGATTTATTGGAGCAGCATCACTTAAAGCGAGTAATGTGGTCTTACTTACTCTTCTCGCCCGGCATTATGGACACTGTACGCCAAGCTTTAGCTCCAGCTGTTCTGGAAGATATTCTCTCTCGCTACAATTTTGACGCCAGCCGCAAAATTTTACCAGGCCAAGACGATACTATTTCCTTTGCCCAAAAGAACGAAGTAGCTTTAGCTTCCGTCGACAAAGTAGCTACCGCTCTTATGCAACGCAATTTCCAATTCGTGCTCTGCTCCTTAAAGAGCATTCGCGGCCTGAATTTGCAAAAATATCCTCGCAACATGCTTTGCGACGGCAAGTTCTATGCCTAAGCTATTTTTGCCCAACGCTGAAAATGTCATACCAACCTCCGAAGGTGGTTTTACTGAATTTTTTCAGCATAAAACCTTGAAAGTATTCCCCCGCTTTCTTTGCTCGCTCAACCCAGGCGACGTGTTGGTAACGCCAGCTCAAATTGAGCCTTCCTTCCAGAGCTATATTTGCTCTCTGCTCGATTTAGGCGCACCAGAGCAAACGGTTATCAATGTTAAAATGGCTGCGAGCTGTCTTTTAACTGACGCCATTAAAGCCGACGCCACCGCTTTACAAACTATAAAAGAGCGCTGCCAAGGTGAAGATTGGTTTGTCGAGCCCTACATTCAGACCGAGCCTATTTTTGAGCTGGGCCAACAATTGGAGTTGCCCGTAAAAGGCACCGCCCAAAAGTATTTGGCTTTGGGCTTAATAGACAACTTAAATAGCAAAGACTTTTGCAAAGCTTTGGCTATAGGTGCGGGTTGCCAAGTGCCGCCGGGAATGTGCGCCGACAGTAGTTCCACTTTGGAACAACTTATCGACACCGTTTCGGCCCAGCTCTCAGCCCAAAATGAGCAAAAACAGCCCAAACTTATGTTGCGCAAAATTCAATCGGCTGGCGGCGCTGGCAATTTAGCAGGCACTGCCGACGAATTGAAAACGGCTTTGCCCCAATGGTACGGCGGCAGCAGAGTATTAGTTGAGCAATTTATAGATTTTGAAACGGTTTGCGGCTCGCTCAGCTTAATAGACGATCAAGGTTGCCACTTTATAGGCTTAGACAGCCAAGTGTTTGACACTCACGGAGGTTGGTGCGGTTTTGACTATCCGGCCAACCTAACCGGCTCGGAAGCCGATGAAGCTATGTCAAAGCTATTGGCCGATATAAACCGCTTAGGTCGTTCAGTATACTTAACTGGAGCCCGAGGCTATTTAAATATGGACTGGGGCTTAACTAGAAACGAACACGGCCAACTTGAGCCGATCTTTTTGGAATGCAACTTCCGCCACAATGGCTTCGGTTATGTAGTTGATATAGCCAAACACTTTTTTGGCCCCCATTGGTCAAGCCTGTATATAAGTTCTCGAGAGTCGTTACCTACCGCAGCTACTACCACCGACGAAGTGCTGGATAAGCTAGGCTCACTCACCTATGAAGGGGAACCGCTCCTTTTGCATAAAACGAAAGGCAGACGCGGACTGATAATAACTTCGCCGCCAGCTCATGGCACTGTAGCTCTGGCTGCTTTGGGTGAAAGCGAAGAATATGTGGAGTCTGCTCTGGCCCTAGCCGCTCGAGCCTTAAAAGAGTTGCACTAATTTCGCATATCAGAGGTTCGAAACTATGGAGAGAGTCGTTGTCGTTTTAGCTTTTATTTTAATTTTTGCTTTTAATTCAATCGACAACGCCATCTCTCCCATGGCCGACGTAATTGGCCAGAGCTTCAGCATTCCAGCCCACACGGCTTTACTGTTTATCTCTTTTTGTACTGGCGGCACCGTAGCTGGTCTGGTGTTTGGCCCTTCGCTAGTTTCAGCTTTTAAATCAAGCAAATTGCTCTTTTGGTGTACGCTCCTTTTAGCGCTCACTCAAGCAGCCTTTGCTTTTTCTTCTTCTTTCGAGCTGGGCTTAGTCTGGCGAGCCTTGTCCGGTTTGGGAGCAGGCTTTGTTGCTTCCATTATGTGGAGCCTTACTTTTCATGGCGTTTCCAAAGCCTATTTCCCAGCCATGATCGCCGTTCTAATGTCGGCTCGCCCTTTAGCCACAGCCGTCGGCGTACCGCTGGCCGGTTGGCTTACAGTCGATTTCAATTGGCGCGTGCCTATTATAATTATTGCTTTGCTTACTGCGGCCAGCGGTTTGGCTTTAGCTTGGTTTTATCCAACCGAGCACAAAAACAAAGGTGAGCAACCTAGCGACAAACCTCAAGAAGAAAAAGCTTCACCTTTATGCCAAAATTTAACTTTTAAGAGCCTTTTCTCCATTTGTAAAGCTATTGTCGAGCCTTACCAAAAAGCTTTGGCTGTGCCTCATGCCGTCACCTACTATATAGGCTCAACCATCAACCGTATGGCCTACTTTGGCTTTTACTCTCTGTGCGGCCTTTGGTTTCCCTATCATTATCATCTCGATCTTAAAGAAGTTAGCTTAGCCCTTCTGATTATCGGTTTAGCCGATTGTCTTATCAATTTCTTTACCAACAGCATAATGAAGCGCTTTGGCCATCGCTCCACATTTTTGGTAAGCATTATTTTCTCGTTGGTGCTTTTGCCGATCTTTATTTACGGCAAACTGAATATAACTGCCGCCGTGGCCGCTATTGCCATTTTTATGACTTTAGACCGCATTTACTCTATGGCTTTAGTTATTAGCGTACCAGACATGTTCCCCAGCGTGGGCGACAAAACGGCTTTTGGCTCTTTAAATACTTTTACCGCCTGGGGTGCTATGAGTATTATTGCCGCTTTGCAAGGCATTTTTACCGAGCGCTTAGGTATGGCCGCTATGGAAACTTTACTAATTCTTTGCTTTATCGTCGGCGGCGCCATGATTACTTACATTCAGTGGAAGACTGTCTTCCATAAAGATGTGCTCGAATGCAATCGTTAAGAGCAGACAATTGCACACAAACACAACACATATAGAAGGCAGACAGAAAACAAATAGGAAAAGCGAAGGAAGCAAGCGTTCATAATAGAAACCACTTAGGCTGTCGTTAGGCAACTTTTGGGAACATGTTTTCTCATTCGCCTTACGCTCGTCCGTTTTTTCCCACAAAACAGCCTGCAGAAGACAGTTCGTTCAATTTTTTATAAGAAAATTTGATTTAGTTTGTTTACAAATATCGGAGTGCGATAACATGGGATTCATTGAATGGCTTTTCGACCCCAACGAGCGGGAAATTAGAAAGATCCGCAAGGTCGTCAAGAAGATCAACGACTTTGAAGAGAGTATGAAGAGTCGTTCTGACGAAGAGCTGCGCGCTCTTACCGACACTTTCCGCCAGCGTTTACAAGGCAAAGAAACTTTAGATGATCTTTTACCCGAAGCTTTTGCGGCTGTGCGTGAAGCTTCCAAACGCACTTTAGGTTTGCGCCACTACGACGTACAAATGATCGGTGGCGTCGTACTTCACCAGGGACGTATCGCCGAAATGAAAACTGGTGAAGGTAAAACTTTGGTAGCAACTAGCCCAGTTTACCTTAACGCTTTAACTGGACGCGGCGTCCACGTCGTTACTGTAAATGACTACTTGGCTAAACGCGACGGCCGCTGGATGGCCCCAATTTATCATTTCTTAGGCTTATCTGTCGGTATTATCAATCACGACACCGCCTACTTATATGATCCCGAAGTCGAAACTGGCGATGATAGTACCAACCACTTGCGCCCCGTACCTCGCCGCCAAGCCTACGAAGCCGATATTACTTACGGCACCAACAACGAGTACGGTTTCGATTATTTGCGCGACAATATGGTCATGGATTTAGACCAGCGCGTCCAACGTGAGCTCAACTTTGCCATTGTCGACGAGGTCGACTCCATTTTAATTGACGAAGCCCGCACCCCGTTAATTATTTCCGGTCGCGGTACCGGCTCAACCAACATGTACGGCCGCTACGCTCAAGTAGCTCGCGAATTGAAAAAAGACGTCCACTACACTGTAGAAGAGAAGTCGAAGACTGCTCCTTTAACTGAAGAAGGTGTAGCCAAAGTTGAGCAACTTTTAGGCTTGCGCAATCTTTTCGATCCAGACAATATGGAAACGGCCCACTTTATCGACAACGCTTTACGCGCCAAAGAATGCTACCGCAACGATATTGAGTATGTAGTTAAAAATGGTGAAATCGTTATTGTTGACGAATTTACCGGCCGCCTCATGTTCGGACGCCGCTATTCCGACGGTTTGCACCAAGCTATCGAAGCCAAAGAAGGCGTAAAAGTCCGCCAAGAAGACCAGACTTTGGCTACTATCACTTTCCAGAATTACTTTAAGCTCTACCATAAGTTGGCCGGTATGACCGGTACGGCCTTAACCGAAGAGCGCGAATTCCGCGAAATTTACGACTTGGACGTAGTAGTAATTCCTACCAACGTAAAAGTAGCCCGTATCGACTTGCACGACCAAGTTTACAAAAACGAGAAGTATAAATTTAAGGCTGTTTGCGCCGACATTGCCGAGCGCCATGCCAAGGGCCAACCCATTTTGGTAGGTACTCGCTCTATTGAAAAGTCGGAAGAGCTCAGCCAGCTTCTTACTAAAATGGGCATTAAACACAACGTGCTCAACGCCAAATATCACGAAAAAGAAGCTCATATTATCGCTCAGGCCGGACGTTTTGGCGCTGTAACTATCGCTACCAACATGGCTGGTCGAGGCGTCGACATCAAATTGGGCGGCGATCCTGCCGATCCCGAAGAAGAAAAAAAAGTGCGTGAAGCTGGCGGCCTCTATATTTTAGGTACTGAGCGCCACGAATCTCGCCGTATTGACAACCAGTTGCGTGGTCGTGCCGGCCGTCAGGGCGATCCAGGTGCTTCCCGCTTCTATGTGGCTTTAGACGACGAACTTATGCGCCTCTTCGCTAGCGACAGAATCCGCAGCTTGATGGATACTTTGGGCTTAGAAGATGAAGTTATCGAGAATCCTTTAATTTCTCGCGGTATTGAAAACGCCCAAATGAAGGTAGAGAGTCACCACTTCGAGATCCGTAAAAACGTTCTCAAGTATGACGACACTATGAACGAGCAGCGCCGCGTTATCTATGCCGACCGCGACAAGATCTTGGAAGGCAAAGACTTGCGCGAGACTATTTACAGCTTCATTGAAGATGCGGTCAGCGATTTGGTCGATATGCATATGCACGAGCAAGCCCCGCCCGAAACTTGGGACTTCGACGGCTTAATGGTAGCTTTGCACGATCAATTAGTCTTGCCCGAAGGTGTGAGCAAGGCCGATTTGGGCGGCAAATTACCTTCTGAAATTAAAGAAACCGTAGTTGGTTGGTTACGCGAAGTATACGACAAGAAAGTGAAAGTTTTAGGCGATCAGCTTATGTCCGAATTGGAGCGTTTCACTTTATTGCGCGTTACTGACGAAAAGTGGATTGAGCACTTGAGCAATATCGAATTATTGCGCGAAGGTATCCACTTGCGCGGCTACGGTCAGAAAGACCCTCAGGTTGAATTTATCCGCGAAGCTGCCGAAGAGTTCGATGGCTTGAAACGCCGTTTGCGCGACGATACTTTGCATTATCTCTTCCGTGTCGAAGTGCAAGTTCCCGAGCAAATTGAAGAGCACATTGAACAAAAAGAGACTATGCACGCAACCTCTACCAACCGCGATAACGAAACTCCCGCCGAGCCCATTAAGCGCACCGGAGCCAAATTGGGACGCAACGATCCTTGTTGGTGCGGCAGTGGCAAAAAGTGGAAAAAGTGCCACTATCCCGAAGAGCGTTAGTATTTAGCGCCACTTAGCCAAGGGCCCGTTCGCCTTCTTAAAATTTAGGCGCGGGCTCAATCATTTTTTACACAATTTTTGGAAAGGAAAATACTTCGTTATGCTCTCCCAATTTGCCGAGCCTTTAAGCGAAGCCCGCGCCCGCGTCGAACGCATGCGCGACTATCTTTGACCTGGAAACAATCGAGCGCAAAATTCAGGAAATAGAAGCCCAATTTGGCTCCGGCCAAGTGTGGGAAGACAACGAGGCCGTCCAACGCCTCACTCAAGAACTGGCTCAATACAAAACTATAGCTCAACAGTGGCACGAACTAAATTCTGCTTTGGAAGAAGCTGAAGTGGCCGCCGAGTTGGGTACGCCAGAAAATCAAGAGGAAATAGACGAAGCCCAGCACTATTATGACGAGCTTACTCACCGCTTAGAGCGAGCCGAAACTATTTCTTTATTGAACGGCCCTTACGATAAAGCGGCCGCTATTGTAACTCTTCACGCTGGAGCTGGCGGAGTCGACGCCCAAGATTGGACAGAAATGCTCTTGCGCATGTATATGCGCTGGGCCGAAAGTGAAGGCTACAAAGTAAGTTTAGTAGAGTATTCGCCTGCCGAAGAAGACGGCATCCATTCGGCCAGCCTCATTATAGAAGGCTTCTATCCCTTCGGCATGCTCAGTTCCGAGCACGGCGTGCACCGCTTAGTGCGCATTTCTCCTTACGACGCTGCTCACCGCCGCCACACTTCTTTTGCCAAAGTAGAAGTAGTGCCAGAATTAGCTGAAGAGCTCAATATTGAATTGCGCCCCGAAGATTTAAAGATAGACACCTATCGCTCTCAAGGCGCAGGCGGACAGCATGTCAACAAAACCGAATCGGCGGTGCGCATTACTCACATTCCCACTGGCACAGTGGCCGCTTGTCAAAACGAGCGCTCCCAACATTCCAATAAAGAGACGGCTATGCGCATGCTTAAAGCCAAACTTTTAGAGCTTAAACGCGAGCAACGCCAAGACACTTTAGATAATGTCAAAGGCGAAAATCGCGAAGCAGCCTGGGCCAACCAAATCCGCAACTACGTTATGCAACCTTACACTATGGTTAAAGATAGACGTACCGGCTTTGAAAATGCCAATGTAAACGCAGTGCTGGAAGGCGACATAAATGGCTTTATGCGCAGTTGGTTGCAAGCTCGAGCTCGCTTAGGCCGCGAGCCGCAAACTAGCGACGCCATCTAAGCTACAAGTTTTTGGGAAAAAGATTATGAAATTAACTATCCTCGGTACCGGCAATGCCGGTGTAGCTGAATGTTACAATACTTGCTTTGTGCTCAGCAACGAACAAGGCAACTTTTTGGTAGACGGCGGCGGAGGCAACGGCCTTTTCCACCAACTGAAGCGAACTGGCCTCAAGTGGCAAGATTTACGCACTATTTTTGTTACTCACAAACATGTGGATCATATTTTGGGCATTGTCTGGATGATTCGCTTTATTTGCCAAGGTATGGCTCGCGGCCAATATGAAGGCGAAGCCACTATTTACGGCCACGACGAAGTTATAAAATGTCTGCGCCTTTTGGCTGAGCAGCTTTTTACACCCCAAGAGACAAAATATATAGATACGCGCCTCCATTTAGTGGAAGTAAAAGACGCTCAGGAAGTTAATATTTTAGGCTGCAAAACCGTATTTTTCGATATTTTGTCTACTAAAGCTAAACAATTTGGTTTTACTATGGATCTTGGCAATGGCGAAAAATTGACTTGCTGTGGCGACGAGCCTTTTAATGAAAGCACCAGAAGGTACGCTCAAGGTAGCAAGTGGCTTCTGCATGAAGCTTTTTGCTTAGATAGCCAAGCTGATATTTTTAAGCCTCACCAGAAGCACCATTCTACTATGAAAGAAGCTTGCCAATTGGCTCAAAGTCTTCAGGTAAAAAATTTAATTATTTATCACACTGAAGATAGAAACATAAAGCAAAGAAAGAGCTTATATACAGAGGAAGGTGGGCCCTACTTTAGTGGCAGCCTTTTTGTACCCGACGATTTGGAAACTTTTGAGCTGTGAGGCGAAACTTCTAAAAAGTGGGAAATTAAGCGTACTTTGCAAGCCGGTAGTACCGTCTTTTGCAAGCTAAGCTTAAAAATAACCAATTTTTTTTGGAGAAAAAAAATATTTTTGAAGGGGAACAAAAATAAGAGAAGAAGTTAGGCCCCGTTAATAGATAAGAACACAAGTTTTCACGGATTTTTATCCGCCCTTTTACTACCTTCGGCAGGAGAAAAAATCTTTTGCCGAATTTGACACCGCTCCGGTAACGGTACGCGCTCTCTGAAAGTTAGCGGTCAACTAGCTTGAGGAAACTTTGAACAGCTCATCTTAGAGCCGCGGGCTGGCAGGGATTAAGTATTATAACTCCGGAGTTTTTACCATCACTAATATATATAAAAAATATAAGGAGATCATGCAATGAATTTACGCATGAAAACTACGGTTGCTGCCGCAGTATTTACACTCGGTCTAGCCGCCCCTGCATTCGCTGCTCCTTTATTCCCGGATGTTCCCGAGAATCATTGGGCTCGTGATGCCGTAGCCACCTTGGCTGCTAAAGGTATTGTCGAAGGTTATCCCGATGGCACTTTCAAGGGTGACAGAAACGCCACTCGTTGGGAAGTTGCTATGATGGTTGCTCGCTTGCTCGGTCAGATGGAGCAGGAGCACGCCACTTTCGCCACCAAGGCCGAGCTCGCTGAGCTCCAGAAATTGGTGGACGCTCTTCGTAGCGAATTAGACGCCCTCGGTGCCCGCGTTGGTACCTTGGAAGACAAGGTTGACAAACTCGACCTCCGCGTCTCCGAGCTCGAGAGAATCACCTTCTACGGCTCCTTGGAAGCCCGCGTTACCGCTCAGTCCTTCCACAACGATGCTGACGGCGTCTCCGACAGCAACGTCGGTGGTGTCGGCGGTTTCGATTACAACGCTGCTGCTGGCACCGTCGCTGGCACCCAGCTCGACCCCCAGAACGGTGGCGTACTTCCCGTGGCTGACCTTCGCAATGGCGTAGGCCTCACCAATGGTACTGGCTTCACCATGAAGGGTATCCTCGGTATGCGCATCCGCGTTTCCGACGATATCGACGCCGGCGCTGAATTCGCTGCTTACACTTCCGCTGGTAACAGCATGGTTGACTCCCTCTGGGGTGTCTCCGCTCCTTACCTTTGCAACCAGTTCGGTGGTTCCAGCTCCGTTAACAGCTTGAACAACGCTCCTTACACCCGCATGGTGTTGGACAACTTCTGGGTAATTCACAATCCTTCCGGCATTAAGCTCACCTTGGGCGCTTACAGCGAAGACAACATGGACAACATCCTCTTCGCCGGCCAGAAGAACCTCTCCGCCTTCGGTCCCGACTACTTAGATCGCTTCGGTTTCAACTTAAGCGGCAGCCACGCTTTCGAAGCTGGCGTCCTTCGTTGGGAAGTTTTAGGCTCTCGTATCTCCACCTTCGGCGACCAGGATTATGGTTATGCTAAAGCTTATGACACCGACATCATCGGTGGCGACATCGCCTTCGAGTTCGGCGGCGGCCAGGTTAAAGTCAACTTCATGCGCGCTGCTAACGAAGCTGCCAATGGCGACTCCTTGGGCATCGGCTTAATCAACGACGCTAACTTAGCTTACGGTTCCACCGCAGTTGGTGCTACAAACTTACAGTGGGTCAACCCCTCTGGCTACTACAACAGTGCTGACCTCGAAGGCGGCAACAAGCGCCCCATCCCCGGCTGGGACACCACTGCTGACTTAGGCAACGGCGCCTTTGGTCCTCAGAGCATGTTCGGCTATGGCATCAGCGCCAACTACAAGTGGGATATCGGCGAGTCCGGTAACGAGATTTACGCCGCTGGCGAATACGCTCGCACCGAGTACAAATCTAACAAGGATTCCGATTACTCCTCCGAAGGCAACGCCTTCCGCGTAGAAGTCGGCGCCAACTTGTTAGAAGGTGACCTCGACCTCAGCTTGGCTTACGTATCCGTAGATCCCAACTACGATCCTTTCGTAAACATGAATCCTTACGTGAACGGCCTCGAGACTTACGGTCGCTACAGCGCCTTCAACTTAATGAACACCAACTACTACTCCAACATGTGGTCTTTGCATGACACCGAAGTATATCCTCACAACCGCGAAGGTATCCGCTTCAACGGTCAGTGGCGCTTCGATGATCGTCACGGTTTAGTATGGGCTAAAGCTGCTTTCTTGAACCAGAAAGAGTCCAGCTTGTACGACGTACGTGAACAGGCTGGCACCGTCGCTGGTGCTCCTACCAACTACGTCCTCGGTTTCGCCCCTGGTTTCATGGATCCCGTCTTCTACGGTTACGCTGATCCTTCCGTCTACGGTGCTCAGAGTGCTAGTTCCTTCGACGATAACCTCAACGCTCTCGAAGATCACAAAGGTAAGCAGACCCAGTACGGTATTGGCGCCAGCTACAAGTGGGACAACCCTCGTTTGAAACTCGACCTCGGTTACAACCGCAACGAGTTCAAGCGTGACAGCGATCTGGCTGTTGCCCAAGGTGGAAGCCAGAACTACGTCAAGCTAAACAACGACAACTTCCACATCGGTTTAGGCTGGGAAGCCAACGATCAGTGGACCTTGCGCGCCGGTTGCGACATGGTTAACATGAACGGTCACTGGGATCCTTCCGGTGCTTACAACCAGTTCGCCGCCTCCATCAACTCCATCGACTTCAAGAACATTGACGTTCAGCAGACCATTCCTTTCATTGGTTTCGACTGCGACTTGAGCGCCAACACTCAGTGGAACATGGACTTCCGTTACTACGACACCAAGGATAAGGTTGACGCCGCCACCTTCGCCAACTTCCGCCAGGATGGCTCCGCTCAGACCATTGGTGACACCACTCCTGGTTACACCAACCATCCTTTCAGCTGGTACGGCTGGCAGGTCACCACTCAGTTCAAAGTTAAGTTCTAATTTTTACTTAGTTAGAACAGCTTAGCTGAATAAATGGAGCCCTCGCTCTCAACCGAGCGGGGGCTCTTTTTAGTTATTATATAAACTTAGAAAGATAAGAAAATGGACGACAACTACACCAACAACACGGAAGAACAGCTAAACCAAGAAGTTTCTTTTATCCAGCGGATTATACGGCGGATAAACGGGCGTTGTACTTCTTGTCATAAATTTTCTCCTTCCTTCCAGCTAGTTGTCTATACACAGATTCGCCTATAACTCGCGCCAATTTTACAGGAACGGCATTACCTATTTGGCGCATATTTTCTGTTGCTGACGAGTTAAAAATATATTGGTCAGAAAAAGTCTGAATACGTGCGCTCTCCCTCACTGAGTAATATCGCAAGCTTCCCCTATCGTCAACAAACATATTTTCGCCTCCCGGTACCCCATGAGTTCCGGCTTTAATAGTTTTGGAAGGTTCATCCAAGACACTCCCAGAGTGTCCGGCGTAGGCTTTAGCCCCTGCCCTAAAACCATGATTAGGGATTTTTATAGCGTTATCTTCCCTTGGATCCGGTAAATCACCAATAGCATCTCTAACCGTCTGCCATCTAGCCATAGGGAATAAACTAGATTCGACAACTTCACAAATAGCTTCAGCTTTTTTTTGTGTCAAAGGACTGCCACAAGGAGCCTTTAGATTATGTTTTTCCCAATAAGTTTTAGACACCCATTTGTCATAGAGTAAACTTTCTTTGGAGTGAGTTTGCTGAGGAAATCTCCACTGTAAGTGGCTATCATTTCTAAAACCAACGATAATGACGCGATGCCTTTGCTGCGGAACCCCATAATCTGCAGCATTTAGTAGTTTAAAAACTACGTTATAACCTAGCCCAGATTCAACTCCAGCCTTATGGTGCTCTTCAAGTTTTACTAAATGTTCTAACCAATCTTCACATTCTTTTTTAATGACTTCAGGATGTTGCAACTGTAACAAAATGTAGTTGAAGTACATTGAAAAGGACTTTCTCAACAATCCTTTCACATTTTCAAAGATAAACGCTCTGGGACGAATTTCACGGACTGCTCTAATAGCTTCTGGGAACATGTCTCGTTTATCTTGATTAGCCGTATGTTTTCCACCCAATGAAAATGGCTGGCACGGCGGCCCCCCGGCAACAACCTGGACTTTACCTTCAAAAGCAGTATAGTCAACAGTTCTTACATCTACGTTATGAATATGCCAATCGCCAATATCTGAATATCCATTTTGAATATTAAAAATTATAGTGTTACAAGAATCTTGATCCCATTCGTATAAATCAGTATGGTGAAATCCAGCTTTTTGCAACCCCAACGCCAACCCACCGGCGCCACAGAACAATTCCAGTAAATTCACCGCCACACTCCTTTCTAATATGCTATATTATGCATTGCTTTTTCTTATAAATTTTATTCCGCGTTTTGCCGTAGCTGAGCAGCAAGCCAATATTTTCCGCTTTAAGCAAAAGTCTGGCAGCAGTTTTTGTATGTACACCCAAAAGCTCAGCAGCCACTGTACTATTTACAGCTTCGTGCTCAGCTAAATACGCTGCCACAATCTCCCAGCGCTGCTCTTCCAATTCGGACATAGATTCGGACACTAATTCGGACATTGAAAGCAATGCTTAAGATTAGCAAAAAAAGCCATCAAAGCTAAAAAAAAACGATGAAAATTCACTGTTAATATTACTTTACAGCGCTGCTGCAGACGCCGTTTCACCTAATGCCTTAGAGAGCAAGTAAACACAATATTGATTTAAGCTTATTCCTTCCTCACGTGAATGCTCACTCAAAAGTTTGTGTAAACTACGAGGAATGCGCAATTTAAACTGCCCGGAATAACTCTTTAAGCTGTCAGGTTCGTTTATTTTTATTCCCTCTTCTAAAGCCGCCTCAAGCCACACTTTTTTAGCATCAGCAGCATTAGCTAAAGCTTGTTCTATCGTTTCTCCGCAAGTCAAACACCCTGGCAATTCAGGAAAAGAGACTACGAAGCCACCCTCATAGGGATCTTCTACTATTTCCATTTTGTAAGGCTTAGCTAAATACTCATTCAATTGACTAATCATCGCTTACCTCACTTTCTACAACTTGCTTAACAATTTCTACATAAACCCTTTTTATGGGTTCATGTCTAGGTATCGTGATAGGCTGTTTCCCAGGTTTACGAAATGTATAATGACTACTTCCAATAGTTCGTCCGCTTATTGTATATCCGTAACTTTCCAACACTTTACGAATTTCTTCAAATCTAAGCCCTCTCGATAAAGAACAAATGCGGGCTAACAGTTTTTCCCATTTTGACATGTAATCACCCCCACTGCCACGATACAATGGAACCATATATGGTGTCAACACATTTTACAATAAAAAAAAATCCGCCGACTTAATTGAAGTGCGGCGGAGCCTTTGTAGTAGTGCGAAGCTAAAATTTAGCCTTTAGGCAAAGCTTCAGCAATTTTAGCTTCAATTTCGGGAGTAAGCTGGCCGTGAATAGCTGTTAAAGCACCAATATCGGTACGCAAAACTAATTGCAAATCTTTGGAAATAACGTAAGCGCCGATCACTTGGCCTTGCTTGTTGACAGCTTCAGCTTCATAATATTCGCCAGCTAAAGGCTCGCCATTATCGAGCAATTTTATAGTATATTTGCCAGCTTCCCTAGTTAAACCAGTAGCTGCGCCAGGCAATTCTTCCAGTACCGCTTTTACTAAGCCTAAGCTAATATCAAAATCAGAGTGAGTATAACTGTAGCTGCCTACGTAGACCTGATTTTTTTCTCCTTCGGCAGTGACGTTAATCATTTTGCCGTCGTCGCTGAGCTTAAATTTAATTTTGCCATCGTAACCAGCCACAATGCTATCAAATTCACCAACGCCAGCTTTACCAGCATCTACATTAAAAATGCCGGCCAGACGATAAGTAGTAGCTGAATCGGTAGCTTCATTGCCGCTAAGGATGTTAAATTCGAAGATCTTTAAGCCTTCGCTAAAATCGGTAATAACTAAATTGCCGTTGTTGTATTGACTGCTATTTTCTCTAGCATAAGAACCAACGCCCTTAAAATTAGGGTTAATTTCAGAAGCGACAGCCTGAGCAGTTGCGGTATTTTGCGCAATTTCCGCAGTAGACTGAGCGCTTGTAGTTTCGACAGTCGCACTAGATTGAGCGGCAACAGGCTGAGCTTGCGGGGCAGTTTGATTACTATTTTTAACTGTACAACCAACGCTAAAAAGAGTCACTAAAGCTAAAGCACAAACAGTACCTTTATAATTCATAAATATCAGCTCCTTAACTATCAATCATCAAAGCTGAGCTAAACTAAAACTTCAAATTGACTTCTTTTTGCTTAGGCTTAGAGTTTTCGATCCAATATTTTACGATGTACTTGCCGTTTTTGCACATCACACCACCTTTATCGGGATAGCCATTCCACTTGAGAGTGTAGTTGCCTTTAAATTTGCCAGCCGTACGATTTTTCGAAACTAACTTAGTGCCATCAGAATTGTAAATTTCTATGCGTATTTTACTATGCTTGGGATAAGCGCCCTCAAAGCGGAATTTGAACTTCTGAACAGTTTCACCATTGTCATTGGCTCGCTTGACGGAAGTGCAGTAAATAGCGGGTTTGCCTGAGCGATTAAAAGCAAATTTCCAACTACCAAATTCACCTTCGCTGCCACCAGCGGCAGGCTGAGCTTTTACTACAATAAAAAGATCGCCTTTAGGAGGCAATTTGCTCACATTGGTCATCCTTTGCGGCTCATTGTGAGATTTGCCTTTAGCTACATCAATATCGTCCCATCTAGCTAAAACGTAGCCATCAGCATTGATAAGACTAGTCTTGAAGCGAGTATTGCAATTAGAAACGGCCGTATATTTTAAATTGTAAGTAACGGCATCACCATTTTTGCTAACTTTACCGCGAGAGACTTTGGCTTTAGCAGCCCAAGCTTGCTCAGGACAAAAGATACCAACAATTAAAAGTAAAGCTAAAAAGCTGAAAATTTTCCTACGCGTAAGTTTTAATAACATGGGAAACCTCCTTACAAGGGGGACAAAAAAAATGAACTAGTCTATAGCCGAAACCAGAATATAAGCAGCGCCAACATAAAGCGCACAGAGAATGGCTACCACTCCCAGCACAGACGCAATAACAATCATTGTTTTTTCAGCTTTTTTTAAGCCGACAGCTTCTATTTCGTCGCCCTCTTGTTGCCTACGCCGCAAATCTTTTATGGTAAAAATCATCTTGACAATTAATAAAAGGCAAACCATCAAGATAAAAAATGCCGTCATTACAGTCATTTCGTTTAGCCCAAACTTTCTAAAGTATGTTCATACGGCCCAAGAAAAGGCTATAACATAAAAGTTCATAGCCTCAAGCGCAAAGCCTTCTCCAAATTCAGTCATTTTTAAGTGAATAGTCTCCTCAAATTCGCAAAAAAAAGAAATTTATAGCGGAAACATAAACGAAACTTTTTAGCTTTAAATTAAGTGTCAAAGTTAAAGGTAGCTTTGTTGCAGTCCAAGGCGCTGATATACTAAAATCAAGCCAAAATTAACTAAAATAATACGAGGTGAAAATGCGTAAATATGCAGGAAAAGTCAATTTTCTTTGGCTGTTTTTAGTTACCGCTATTATCGCTGGGCTTTTTGCAGCTCCAGCTATAGCCAAAAAGAAATATGACTATAACGATAAGAAATTTGATAAGTATCGCGATCCCAACTTGTGCGGAAGCGTAGTTACTTCACGTCCTGGGCGCAGTGCCATTGACGTACCTTACGAGCCTTTAGATTCTTGCGAAGTAACTGTGCAAGAAACTAAACAAAAAGCCGTAACCGACTCTCAAGGCGTTTTTTACTTTAAAGTTAAGCCCGGTCAATATACTTTGATGGTACAAAAAGCCGGTGTAGGTATGGTCACTAAAAGCGTTACCGTTCCCAAAGGTCCGGGCGAAAGAGCTATGGTTACCGTTATTCTCAATCCGGGCATGAACCCTGGCAATACTATGTCTAACGGTATGCAAGGCGTACGCGCTCCTATAGATCCTGGTACAGCCTATATTTGTTTAGCTGCTAAAGCCGGTCAGGGTGCTCCCGCTGGCAGTAGCACTTCCTATAACGCGCCTCCAGTTACAACCACTCAGTCCTACGCCCAAATGCTTCTTTTGGGCCAAGGCAACCCCTTCGGTATCAACAATACTATGGCCCAAAATGCCCAAATGCCTACCCAATTGGGTAGCGCCCAAGACATGATGACGGCCATGCAAGGCTCTACCTTTAGTGCCAACCCCAATTCTTTAATGATCATGAACGGCAACGCTCCTGGCAATCCCAACTATAAATCGTTGGGTACTCAACCATTCTGGGCCGCTTTCAATGCCTCAGGAACCAGACTTTATATCAGCACCTCCGACCGCATGATCCAAATTTACGACACCGCTAACGACAATCAATTACTTACTTCCATCCCGGCCGGCGGCATTGTCACCGATTTGCGCATGGCCCAAAATGGCAACTATATTATCGCTACAGTTATGAGCGCTTCCCCTAGCGTTATTTTAATTGACCCAGTCAGTAACGCTCCCCAACGCTCTATCGTCTTACCGCGTATGCGTACCGGTGAAGCTGGCCAACCTCGCGCCGCCGTTATCAATCGCGAAGGCACGCGCATGTTTGTAGCTATGGGCACCACCTCTTCCGGTGAGCTTTTAGCTATCAACCTCTCTACTGGCATTCCCGAAAAAGCCTTGCCTGTAGGCGCCAATCCTTGTGGCATGGAGCTTTCTCCCGACGGACGTTTCCTCTATGTAGCCAACTCTGGTTCCGGCGATCTCTCTGTAATCGACGCTTGGACTTTCCAAGAAATGGGACGTGTCCGTGTAGGCGTCAATCCTCAGCGTGTAGCTATTACACCCGACGGCTCCAAAGTATTTGTCACCAATAAAGGTTCCGACAACGTTACCGTCCTTAATGGTCAAAACCAGTCACCTATTGCCACAGTTCCGGTAGGTAAAGGGCCGGTGGGCATTGCTTGCACCTCCGATGGCAGCAAAGTCTTTGTGGCTTGTACTGGCAGCAGCAATATCAGCATCTTAGATGGCCACAGCGGCGGCGTAATCAATACCAGCTCACCTATGCCTCAATCCACTCCCTGGGGCATAGCCGTATGTCCTTAAGCTAACTTCTAAGTCAGGCCTAGGCATTTTCACGACATGCTAAAGGCCTGGCTTTTTATGCTAGGCGACCATTTTTATCTTCCGTCTAACATATAAACGAAAAAGAAGAGCTCTACCCGCATAAAAAGTGAGTAGAGCCCTTCTTTATATTAAAAAGCTGTAACTGAACAGATTAAGCTAAACAACTAGGAGCAAGCTCATTAAAAGTAGACTCATATCTATTTTTGAAAGCGTCCATAGTAAAGCTATAATTCTGGGTGCCTAAATGTTCCACAGCATAGGCGCCGCAAACGCTGCCTAATTGAGCAGACGTTTTTAAAGACAGACCGTGAATCAAACCATAAATTAAGCCGCCGCGGAAAGCGTCACCAGCGCCAGTAGGATCGACAGCTTCAACCTTAACGGGATCGATATGCAAAATTTCACCCTTGTTGGTGTAAACGGTGCTGCCCTCGCCACCCTTAGTGACAATAATAACTTCAACTAACTCGTTAAGCTGACTCTGGGTTAAGCCAGTCTTATCCAAGAAAAGTGAGAATTCGTAGTCATTGACGATTAAAGCCTTGGCGCCTTTAACATCGGCTAAAAGCTGTTCACCAGAGAAAGCGATCACTTGGAAAGAAGGATCGTAAATAAAAGGAATACCAGCTTTTCTAGCTTCTTCGCAATGCTGGTTCATAGCTTTGGGATCATCGGGAGAGATAATAGCCAACTTGGTTTGCTTAGTAGCAAACTTGCTCAAATCTAAATTGTGAGCTTCGGCCATAGCACCGACGCTGACGAAGGTGAGCTGGTTGTCACATTTGTCGGCGCAGACGGTGCATGTAGCAGTCAATTCATCTTCATAAATGGCAATGCAAGAAGTATCTACTCCTCTATTTTCGAGGTAGAAACGATACTGCTCAAAATCTCCGCCTGCAGTGGCCACTACGCGGGGATGTTCTCCCAACATAGCCAAAGCGTTGGCGATATTGCCAGCGCAGCCGCCGCGCTCTTTGCGGGCTCGCTCAGTTAAGAACGACAAATTTATAGAATCTAAACGCTCAGGCAGAATGTGCTCTTTGAAAAGCCCGGCATAGCGCATAATAAAATCGAACGCCAACGAGCCGGCAACCAAAATACTACCAGTCGTCTCAAATTTATTCTGAGCAGCGACCATTATAAAAAACCTCGCATAACAAACTAGGTCTGCCTTTAAAAGGCAAAAAAACAAACAGTGTGACCCTTTCGAACAGGTGGGCCTTTTACCTTCCCAAGCCAAAAACACTTTTAGAGACAATTAGCCAAGCGAAGGCACAAAAAAATCGACCTAAAGCCAATCACAACTTAAGGCCGATTCTTCATCTTAATATTCAACATCTACCGAAGGAGCAAAATCGCTGTCGTCCATATGGAAAGCTGAATCGTCGCCTTCTTCTCCATAGTAGGTGGGCTCGTCATCGATTACTTCTTCTTTGGGAGGAGCAACTTCAGGCTCAGTCTTCTTTGCAGAAGCAGATTTAGTAACTCCTTTGGCCTGACCTTTATTAGTTGTTTTAGACTTAGACTGAGCAGTCTGGGCTGATTTTAAAGCTTCAGTCCGTAGGCTATAATCTTCGGCAGCAGACTTTTTGTCAGTCTTACTCGAAACAGCAGCCCCACTGTATCCTTTAGACTTGCTTGCAGAATTATCTAAATTATTGGAAACAGCGGACGCCGGCTCGGTAACACGGCGACCAGGTTCTTCAGCGGCCCCTTCCTCGTTCTTATTGATACGATGGAACAAAAAGAGGGCGAATACCGAAAGAGCTATCACGACAATCATAAAACTCAGTACAGTATATTTGCCACCACCTTGGAACCAAGCTACAAAGCCGCGCCAAGAATTGCGTTCTTGCTGGCTTTCTTCAACCAACTTGGCATAAGTTTCAGCTGGACTTAGATGGCCAGAATTTTCCAAGGAGTCGCCAGACTCGGCTCCAGGAGCACCTCCGCCTAAAGTAGCATTGGGGTTGGAACTGCGACGCGAAGCCAACAAAACATCGCTCAAGCTGCCTTCACGGCGATCTACTCCAGAATTGGTACCATAGCCGGAAAATGGCGAATTGTTTTGCGTCCCAAAGCCGCCAGTCTGGCTCATTAAATTGGTCTGAGCTCCGAAACCGCCCGTCTGGCCGAAAGTATTGGTGCGAGCTCCGAGCCCCGGTTGTTGCCCCTGGTAGCCGCCATAAGGACTCTGTCCCTGAAAGCCACTGTTGCCTAAATTGGTATTGCCAAAGCCAGCTTGCTGACCTTGGAAGCCACCATAGGGGCTCTGCCCTTGAAAACCGCTATTGCCCAAATTGGTATTGCCAAAGCCAGGCTGCTGGCCTTGATAGCCACCATAAGGGCTCTGCCCTTGGAAACCGCTATTGCCCAAATTGGTATTGCCAAAGCCAGCTTGCTGGCCTTGATAGCCACCATAAGGGCTCTGCCCCTGAAAACCGCCGCCGTAATTTTGAGAAGTAGTGCCAAACGGGCCTTGCGGACTTCTGTTTACCGAAGTGCCATCTCCGTAGCCTTGAGCACTTAAACTAGGCGGAGTATCGTACTTTTTGGGAGCCGTTCTGCCAGTAGAAGTAGGCGTAGGCTTGGCCCTCCTATAAGGGCTGATATTGGTACCGCGACGCATAGCCAAAGCACTGGGCCGACGATGAACCACGGTTGCAGGATCTAGATGATCGCCATTAAGGGCATTGTCAAATTTTAGACCTAGCCCTCCGTTTTTATTGTCGTAACCTGAGCTGTTCACAACTCCCTCGCCATCAACTCTGAAATATTGATATGTAGTATCCTAATATTATTTGGGTTATCCTTCTTGTCAGCTTTTTTCCATAAACTGACTTTTATTGCCTCTTGATTACTCTATTTATAACGACTTGGCCCCTTGCGCTTAGCTACTGGCACACTTTCCAGCAATTCTATAAGCGACTTGCCTTCAGTTGTCGTTTCTATCTCTTCCTCTTCGGGAGGCACAGTCTCTCTACCACTGCGATCGTCTTCAAGGTTGGCCGCCTCGCGAACGTATCCGCCAAAATCGTCATTGGAATTGGCTCGTGCCGACGATCTGTAGCTGCCACCAGCTTCGTGAAGGACTTCCTTTTTCTGAGCAGCACCTTTGTGACCGCGCCCAACAGGCAAAGGTAAAACCGTATTTTTGGAAGCCGAAGTTCCCAGGTGCACAGCACTAACAGGAGCACTATAAACAGAAGCTGTTCCCGTTCCGAAGTTGGGGGCGGCAGGCGGCGTGGCACCCGCTGCTGGTGTAGGACGAAGGCCGGGAATATAGGGCCTAGGCTCGGAAGCAGCTTCGTGTGGTTGTGCTTTGTAAGGACGAAGAGGAGAAGTAGGTATAGCCAATTGCAACTTGGCAGCAGGCCCTTCAGCAGCGGCCTTAGCGGGCGCAGTGTTAACGGGCGCAGCGTTATCTATACCAATAGGCGGCGCAGAAGCTTGCGTCGGCATGGTGGCAGCAGCCCCGGCAGAAGCAGAGCGGCGACCAGGGACATAAGGCTGGTGTTTGGGAGCCGCTTTGCGAGGTGGACTTTGATAAGGACGAAGTGGAGAAACGGGCAAAGCAGCTGGCTGTTCGGCATTTGTAGGTGCGGCCATAGGCAAAGGCTCGGCTTCTCCAGGAGCTAGATGACGAGCATTGCAACTTTCGTTGGCGTCAGTCGGCTGAGCGGCGGCCGGAACTTGGCCTAAGCAGGCAGCTAAAGTGCCATCCAAAGCGGCCACACCTTCAGGATCACATTCATCAAGGCCGGGAGCCAGTAAAGTGATCCCGAACAACTTGTTACTCTTAAACTTTTTCTTGTTGGTAGGACGTTTTTTACAAACTGCCTCACTGCCAACCTCTTCTTGGGCAGCCTTTTCTTCTTGCTTTTGATTAAAGGCCTTCGAGCGGGCCTTAATACCTTGAGAGACGCCTTTAAGCTGTTCTTGTTCGCGTCGAGCCCTTATTTTGGCCTTGAGGCCGCCGGTCTGGCCAGAGCCTTCGCCCCTATCGCCACTTACTTTGGACGCCTGTCCTTCAGCCGAGCTCAAATGTCTTTTTTGCTTAAGACGCGGCTTGCTCCAACCTTGCTGATCCGAACTTTGTGTCTCATCATATGCCATATCAAATGTCCGCTCCGACGAATATTTTTAGTTGGCAGCCTCGGCCGCAGCGGCGTCAGCTAAATTTACTTACAACGAAAAAACAACTGACCAGTCTATATTGTACCACATTAGACACTAAAACAGAATAACCGTCTCCGTCCCTCTCAAGCTTATTTCAGGGCAAAATCAGTTTTACTGCACTAAAAAACAGGATAAAGATGCAGTATATTAGAAGTTATACTGACTGTTCAACCTGCGCAATGGAGAGGATAAAAAAATGCTTTTAGTTGGTAACGGAAGACTTATCACCCGTGATAACAACGGTTTCTACGAGAATGGCGCTGTAGCCATCGAAGGAAACATCATCAAAGAAGTGGGCGATTTTACAGCTCTCAAGGCTAAATATAGCGATGCCCAATTTATTGATGCCAAAGGCGGCGTTATTATGCCCGGCCTTATCAACGCTCACAACCACATTTACAGCGCTTTTGCCCGTGGCCTTTCTCTTACTAATTACAGCCCTAAGAATTTCAACGATATTCTCGAGGGAATGTGGTGGAGAATCGACCGTAAACTCACCTTGGAAAACGATCTTCTCTCCGCTTACGCAGTCTTCACCGATTGCATTAAAAACGGCGTCACCACTATTTTCGATCACCACGCCAGCTACGGCGACATCCCTTACAGCCTCGACCAGATCGTCAAGCCCGCCAAAGAATTAGGCGTACGCGCTTGCGTATGTTACGAAGTATCCGACCGCGATGGTCAGCAGAAAATGGAAGAATCCGTTTTCGAAAATGAGCGCATGATCAACGAAGCCGCCAAAGACGACTCCGATATGATCCACGCTATGATGGGCTTACACGCTGCTTTCACCTTGAGCGACAAGACCTTAGCCTTCTGTGCTGATCACAAAGGACGCGAAGCCGGTTACCACATTCACGTCGCCGAAGGCCCTTCTGACGTTTCCGATTCCTTGCACAAATATGGCAAACGCATCGTCGAGCGCCTCTATGAGCAAAATATTTTAGGCGAAAAGACTTTAGCCATTCACTGCGTCCACGTCAGCCCCGCCGAAATGCACTTACTTAAAGAGACCAACACTATGGTCGTCCACAACCCCGAATCAAATATGGGTAACGCTGTAGGTTGCGGCCCCGTTATCCAGCTCTTCAAAGAAGGACTCACCTTAGGCTTAGGTACCGACGGCTACACCAACGATATGTTGGAAAGCTACAAAGTGGGCAACATTATCCACAAGCACCACCTTTGCGATCCTACTGTAGCTTGGGGCGAAATTCCCGCTATGCTCTTTGAGAATAACGCCAAGATCGCGGCTCGCTTCTTCCGCAAACCTTTAGGCGTACTCAAAGAAGGAGCCTATGCTGACGTAATCGTTACCGACTACGATCCTCTCACTCCCATGAATGGCACTAATTGCAATGGCCATATCCTCTTCGGTATGAACGGACGCTCCGTCACTCACACCATTTGTAATGGTAAAGTGCTCATGGCCGACCGCAAGATCTTGGTGGCCGACGAAGTCGACTTAATGAAGCAATGCCGCGCCAGCGCCGCCAAGCTTTGGGAAGCTGTCAACGCTTAATTTTACCTAATTTTTTATCTACTACCTACCAATATTTAAGGAGTTTTCTTACATGTCCGACAGAATGACGCCCTTTGCCTTTGGCCCCTTAATGAACCGCATCCTCAACGAGTATGCACAAAAGGGCACCGTCTTCTCCATCAACCATCCCTTCAAGCCCGCAGCCAAAAAGCTAGAAATCTTTGGTGAGTCTTTAGAGACCCCCTTTGGCCCTGCCGCTGGCCCTCACACCCAGCTGAGCCAAAATATTATCGCCGCTTACTTCGCTGGCAGCCGCTTCTTCGAGCTTAAAACTGTGCAAACTTTGGACGGCGAAGATTTGCCCGTAGCCAAGCCTTGTATTGCTGCCAACGACGAGTGCTACAACGTAGAATGGTCTACCGAGCTTCGCGTTCAAGACGCTTTTGGCGAATATGTTAAAGCTTGGTGGGCTTTGAAACTTTTAAGCGCTCAATTCGGCTGGGGCGATCCTAACGGCTTCGTCTTCAACATGAGCGTAGGCTACGATTTTAAAGGCATTTGCTCTCCCAAGATCGACAACTTCATTGAAGGCTTAAAAGACGCTTCCAAAACTGAAGTTTGGCAAGAATGCCGCCAGTGGACTTTAGATAATTTAGATCGTTTGCCCAACGTCAGCGCCGAATATGTCGAAAAAATCAATCCTCATATTTGCCGCTCTATTACTCTTTCCACCTTGCACGGCTGCCCGCCCCAGGAAATTGAGCGCATTGCTTCTTACCTCATCGAGACCAAAAAGCTCAACACTTTCGTAAAGTGCAACCCTACTTTGCTGGGCTACGAATTTGCTCGCCGCACTTTGGACAAGATGGGCTTCGACTATATCGAGTTTGACGATCACCACTTCAAGGCCGACTTGCAATGGAGCGACGCTGTACCTATGTTCACTCGCTTGCTCAAATTGGCCGGTGAAAATGGCGTCAGCTTCGGCTTGAAGCTCACCAATACGTTCCCTGTAGACATTGCTCACAAAGAGTTGCCTGGCAACGAAATGTACATGAGCGGTCGTTCCCTCTATCCTTTGACCATGGAATTGGCCAAGCGTATTAGCCAGACCTTTGACGGCAATATGCGCATTTCTTACTCTGGCGGCGCCGACGCTTTGAATATCGTTTCTTTATTCAAAGCTAACATTTGGCCCATCACCTTGGCTACCACTTTGCTTAAACCCGGCGGTTATCAGCGTTGCACTCAGATTGCCGAAGAGCTCGTAAAAGAAGAGTACAAGCCTTTTGACAGCGTCAAAGTCGGTATGATCAGCACTATGGCCGAAGATGCTCGCACCAACGCTCGCAACCTCAAAGCCATTAAGCCTTTGCCTTCTCGCAAAATTGAAGAAAAAGTGCCTCGCTTCCGTTGCTTCATCTCTCCTTGCAGCCACGGTTGCCCCATCCACCAGGATATTCCTGAATATATCAGCTTAGTCGGTCAGGGCCGCCACTTGGAAGCTTTACGTTTAATCACCGCCAAGAATCCTTTGCCCTTCATTACCGGAACTATTTGCCCTCACAATTGCCAAACCAAGTGCACCCGCAACTTCTATGAAGATGCCGTACACATTCGCCAAGCCAAATTGCAAGCTGCTCGCGGTGGCTTCGAAGAGCTTTTAGCCGAAATTAAGGCCGAAACCGCTAAGCGCATCTTGGCTGCCGACGCTCCCAGAGTAGCTGTCGTCGGTGGTGGCCCTGCCGGTATGGCTGCAGCCTTCTTGCTGGCTCGTCAGAATTGCCGCGTGACCGTCTTCGAGAAGAGCGCCAAACTCGGCGGTATCGTCTCTTGGGTCATTCCTCAGTTCCGCATTTCCGATTGTGCCATTAAGCGCGACGCCGAACTTTTGGAAGCTATGGGCTGTGAAATTAAGCTCAACAGCGCCGCTCCCGCTTTGGCCGAGCTCAAAAAAGCTGGCTTCAACAAAGTTATTTACGCTATCGGCGCCTACAAGCCCGGACAGCTCCGCTTAGCTAAAGGCAAAGCCATTAACGTAATTGACTTCTTACGTCAAGCCAAAGCTGGCGAAGTAGAAGGCTTAGGCGAAGATATAATCGTCGTCGGAGGCGGCAACACCGCTATGGATGCAGCCCGCGCTGCCAAGAGAATCGACGGCGTTAAGAACGTGAAGTTGGTCTATCGTCGTACCCGCCGCTATATGCCTGCCGACGAAGAAGAGCTGGCTTTGGCTTTGGAAGATGGCGTAGAATTTGCCGAATTGTTGGCTCCCAAATCCTTAGAAGACGGCAAGCTCATTTGCCGCAAAGTCGTCTTGGGCAAGGCTGACGAATCTGGTCGTCGCGCTCCTGTTGAAACTGAAGAAGAAGTAGCTTTGCCTTGCAGTGCTTTAATTGCGGCTGTCGGTGAAAAAGTCGAAGGCGAATTCTTCCAGGCTCAGGGCTTAGAGCTCAACGAGCGCGGAGCTGTCGCTTTACACGAAGACTTGAGCGCCGTTTCTGACGCTGACGTTTACGTAATCGGCGACGCCAAGAAGGGCCCCGCTACCGTAGTTGAAGGCATTGCCGACGCTACCAAAGCCGCCCAAGCTATTGTCGGCGCTTACACTTACGCTGTTCCTCAAGCTAGCGAAATTCGCGTTAAAGAGATTTATGCCAAACACGGCTTAATGATTCCTTACGTCCAAGCTACTCAGGAAAATCAGCGTTGCTTATCTTGCAACACCGTATGCACCAATTGCGTCCAGGCTTGCCCCAACCGCGCTTATGTGCCCATTGAAGTTGAAGGCGAAAAGATGCCCGTCATCCTCCATATCGACCAAATGTGCAACTACTGCGGCAATTGCACGACCTTCTGCCCCTACAACAGCGATCCGTTCCGCGAGAAGCTCAATCTCTTTGCTACTCTTAAAGAGTTCCAAGAGAGCGACTTGCCCGGTTTCTTCCGTGTAGAAAAGAACGTTTATGAAATTCGTTTAGCCGAACCCGGTAGCGAAAGACGTATCGTATTAAGGCAAGATGAGGTTCGCCAAAACTTAGAAAAATTCGTAAAGAATTTAGAAGAGAAATATCTCCAAATCGAAGATGACGGAGAAGCTAAGTTGGAAAAACTCTTGAAAACTTTGGAAGAGAAATATCTCTGGCTCTTCTAGTTAGTTGATAGAAATTATTTATCAAGCTTAGTTTGAAGCTATAAGCTCAATTGCAGCTTGGTAAGTTTTGACAAAAGATGGAGGCTGTCTAATTTTGCGCAAAGATTGGGCAGCCTTTAATTTTACTTAGGAGGCTCTTAACTTGTTGGATCGAGACAATTCACGTATGTGTAATTCTGGGTATACTCCCAACTGTTGGGAAAAGCACTTAGCTGACGGCCGTTTGCAATGTACGCTCTGTCCGCGTGAATGCCAATTAGCTGCCAATCAACACGGTTTCTGTTATATTCGCCAAAATAATGGCGAACATATCGTCAATACTTCCTTTGGCTTAACTACCGGCGCAGCTATCGATCCTATAGAAAAGAAGCCTCTCTACCACTTTATGCCCCAAAGCCGAGTGTTATCTTTTGGCACTTTAGGATGCAATATGGGCTGTAAATTTTGCCAAAATTCACACATTACCAAAGATTGCCGCGAAAAGGAATTAGGCTTGCCTATGCCTCCACAGAAAGTAGGCCTTATCGCTTTAAATTATCAAAGCGACAGCGTAGCTTTCACTTATAACGATCCCATTATTTGGGCTGATTATGCTATTGAAAGTGCCAAAGTTTGCCATTCTTTGGGTTTGCGTACTGTAGCGGTAACAGCCGGCTATATCAATCCTAAGCCGCGCATTGAATTTTTTTCCCACATGGACGCAGCCAATATCGACTTAAAAGCTTTCAATCCCAAGTTTTATAAAGACTATTGCCAAGCCGATATTAAGCCGATTCTGGATACGATTATCTATGTTAAAGAGCATACCAAATGTTGGCTGGAGCTAACTACTTTAATTATTCCTGGCTTAAATGATTCAGAGCAAGAAATAAAAGATTTAAGTCGCTGGATCTACAAAGAGTTGGGCCCAGACGTCCCGCTCCACTTAAGCGCTTTCCATCCGGCTCACCTTATGCGCGAGAGAGAAAATACTCCACCAGAGACTTTATTTAAAGCTAGAAAAATAGCTTTAGAAGTCGGCTTGCACTACGTTTACACAGGCAATATTGCCGATCCAGCCAGCCAATCCACATACTGCACAAAATGCGGCCGCTTACTTATTGAGCGCTTGCTCAATTTAATTGAGTACAAAGACTTCGACGCTGAAAAAGCTTGCTGCCGAGCTTGCGCCACGCCATTGCCTGGAGTATTTGCATGAAGTTTGCTTTCAATATGGAAAGCGATCTCCACTATGTGTGTAGTCTTCTCGTCTATATAGCTCAAGAGACTAACAACTATATTTCAGATGTTATTAAGCTTTTTCCCAAAAAAGAACTTACCAAGCAATTAAAATTTGCCCATATAAACCATTGCCTAGCTATTGAAGAAGTTGTGGAAGACATCGTCGGTAAGCTTAATATTCCCAATGGTAATTTTTATGGATTGGGCAAAGAGTTCGAATATGTTACTTTGGGAGACATTTATAAGGCTTTTGTTATCTCATACTACCTAAACTATAGGCACAAACTTAATTTGGAATTAGAAGATGCTCTTTATAACGTTCTCTCATCTCCGATTAGTAAAACAGTAGACCAACTTTCCTTTGGCGATATTAAAAGCTAACATGCACCAATTAGGATCGATACTAACTAAGCGTTTGCGACTGAACTTCAATGATAATTTTGGTTTACAAGAATGTTGGAGCCAAGAAGTCTCTATCATGTCCTATAATATGGAAGGGACTGTAAATTTTATCGTAACAGAATGCTCTATTGAGGATTTTTTCTGGTTAGGAGAAGTCTTTGAAGACGTAGCTAAAGAAACAAAAAGCCAGGCTTTTGTTGAATGTTTATACAAGAAGCTTGCCACAATTACTGAAGCTGAATACAATAGCCAAGTTTTTTCAATAAATTTCAGGCAACTTGATATTAGCTATACAGAATACATTAAACAGTTAACAGACGATATAACCTACGCTGATGGACAATTGTAGATTGTTTCTGTCAGCTTGCGCCTAAAAAGGCAGCTTGTCCTTATAGTCAAGCTGTTTTTTTTGTGAGATAGTTAAGCTATCACTTAGGAAAGTAGAGCCCTATTTTATGACATATAAAAAAATATGCCACACTTTGTGCTTAACTCTAGCTATAGTCACCATTTTCTTCTGCTCGGTTTGTAATGCAAAAGCGTCTGCACAAGCTGAAGAGCAGCAAGCTTTAGCTACTTTTGAACATTTCCTTAAATTGGGCGGCCAGGGAGATCCTAGCGCTTGGAATTTACTTAGCGCAGAAGGCCAGAAAATAGCTTTAGAAATAGTTGCTCAAGGTTATATAGAAGAAATGGCCGAGAATAATGCTGAGGAAGCTGGCCAAATTGATATTGATGAATTGATCGAAAAATTGCGCGGCGAAATGGAGAATCCGGACAGTGAAATTGCCAGAATGCTTTGGGAAGGCCTAAAAGAAGATATAGCCACTTTAGATAATGGCAAAACAGCTTCTACTTGGAAAGCAAAAATTGAGGGGAATAAAGCCTTTTTGACGCCTCCAGATGGCGATGACCCTATGCAAATGGTAAAAGAAAACGGTCAATGGAAAGTGGGTATTTTTGAAACTTTGCGCCAAATAGGTATACTCTAAGATAAAATTTGAGCTGAGGGGAAACAAATATCTAAACTTGCTTATGTGCTGAAGCAAGTTCTTAAATGGAGTTTAAAAAACAATTATGTTAAAAAAAATTAGTCTTTTGTTGGCTTTTTTAGCCATTACTTGCTTGCTTTCCGCTTGTAGCGGCGGCAGCCAAGACACTACAGCAGTAAGCGCCGAATATGAAACCTTTATGAAATTATGCCATAGTGGCAACAGCGAAGTTTGGCAGCATCTCACCAAAGAGAGTCGCCGACAAATTGTCGACAACTTCGTCCAATTTGAAATTCAGCAAAAACATTCTAAAGAGAATCCGCAAGTTTTAGCTTCTCAAGCTGAGCAAAAATTGAGCAGTGGCTCCGATCAAAGCGCCCAAGAAGGCTTAAAAAATTTTTGCAAAGAGATAACTAACTTTTATTACGATTTACAAATTGGCAAGCATGGCACAGCTGTCAAAGTTGATGGTGATTTTGCTGAAGTAGTCAATGAAGACAAGATGAAATATTTAGAGATGCATAAAGAGGACGGCGTTTGGAAAGTTGCTGCTATCGAAAGCCGCACTACGCGCTTTTCTAAGCGTCACTTTGGATCGAAAAAGAAATAGCTTTTATTCAGGGATAACTTTTACTATGAATAGAAAAATCAGCCTCAGTTTAAGCTTGGCCTTGGCTTTATGTTTAACTTCCGCTTGTGCGGTAAAAAATGACGATTCAGCTTCTTTCAAGCCACAATCTAAGCCAGCGGCCGTTACCGCAATTTCTGCTAATGCCGATGAATATAACAATCAAACAGAAAAAGAAGCGGCCAAGGCCAATTTACAAGCCTTTTTCCGCTGTGCTAAAGCTGAAGATCCTCGTGCCTGGTTTTACCTTACCGATGAAAGTCAAGCTACAGTTAATAAGTTCTTAGCTCGAGCCACCAGTTTAGCCGACAAAAAGATTGCCGCTCAGAAAAACAATCAAGAATTGGCTGCTGAAATTGCTGTCGAAATGCAAGATCCTACTTCCAAAACTGCCACCAGTTTTTGGCAAGAGAAAGGCCAAGCTATAGCCGACGAATATGCTGTTTTCGATCCAGAATTAGCTGACCTTAGCATAGAAATTAAAGGCGGCGCTGCCAAAATTATCAATAAAAAAAATCCGCATTTGCTTTTAACTATGTATAGGCAAAGAGGCTTTTGGAAAATAGCTGCCGACTTGCAATCTTCTAAAACTTCTTTCGATATGCAAACTTCCGACTACGGAACTAAGTGCGCTTTATTTAACGCCAAAGCAGAAACTGAAGCTGTCAAGAAGTGCTTTAGTGAAGGTTTGCAATATGCCAAAAACGGCGACGCCAAATTATGGAATCTTTTAGACAACCAATGCAAAGAAGGCATTTATTCTTTCTTTATCGTCAATATGAATGATGGCGCCGAGCTCGATGCTACCAAAGTTCAAGAGCTTAAAAATCAAATAGCTCAAGCTTTTAATGAGCCTGATTCAGAATTGGCTAAAGAATTTTGCCAAGCTAGAGGGCAAGTCTTTGTGAAGAATTACGGACAAATAGACCTTAATAAAGGGCAAACCGAGATAAACGTAATTGGCGATTATGCCGAACTTGTCGATAAAAAAAGCGGCCAAGTGCTTTTAGGTTTTTATAAACAAGACAAAATATGGAAAATGGCCGTGCGTAAAATTTAGTTATTTTTCGCTATTCCATGAAAAAAGCGACTTGGAGGCAAAATTCCAAGTCGCTTTCTTTTACATTAAATTATGGCTAAACCAATTATTGCTGTTCCATAGCGCTAAGGGCATCGACTTTCCATTGGCCATTTTCTTTAATCATAGTTAAAGAAGTTGCACTTCCAGGGCCTCTAATAATAGCTGTATTACCACTAACTACAGCTGTCAGCTCCACATTGCTGACATCTTCTGTAGGAAAATATTTACTAGCTTCAGTCCAACAAGCTTTGGCCATTTCGCTATTAGGCTTAGCCAATTCAACTTTTATTAACCGCACCAAATCTTGACAGGATAAGCCTTCCTTTTGCATTAAAGCCTGGCCATCAGCATCAGCCAAAACGGCATCAGCACTCATTTGGGCAAAAAGATCTTGACTCTCAGCAGTAAAGTAATTCCAAGCTCTGCCGTCTTGCGTTTGAGCATATTTTACAAAAGTTTTAAATGCATTGATAGCCGCAGCTTCTTCACCTTGGGCAGCTTGAGCTAAACAAGGCAAAAATAACGCAAGAATAATGGCTATAGCTATCGATATAGATTTTGAATAATTTTTTATTTTATTGGTTACAAATATCATGAAAGTAGGCTCGACTTTATAAAGTGGTAACCTGATTATCCCACAAAAAAAGCAGCTCGACTATAAGTACAAGCTGCCTTTTTATATGTAAGCTAACGAAAATGCTCTAAAGCTGCCCATTGGCACATGCCATATTATACAAGCCGTCTAACGCTCATAGCCATTATCAGTATTGATAGAAGCTTGAATAGAACTTATTAAATCAAGCTTATAAGCATTGCCCTCTTTGACTACGGCATAATATCCTTGAGTATTGGTGCCCTTGGTGTAATTGAACATTACATTTTTCTCTTTATTTACGCCAATTCTAAAATCACTTAAAATGATTTGGCCATTGCGATAATAAGGATGAGCGGTAGCGCCATATTGCATAGTGGCCCAACATTTTTTGGCAAAATCACTACTCGTATTGCTAAGCTCTTTTTCCACCATGTAAGAGACTTCACGAGCATTGCCGCGCACAGCTCCGCTAGAAATTAAACTTTGAGCAATTTGCAAAGAAATAGCCTGTTTGGAATAAGCGCTTAAATAGTTCCAAACTAAGGGATTCTTCTCAAAGTAATACTTCAGTCCCATTTGTAATACTTGGCTGGCTTGTTGTTTAATTCTAGCTTCTTCAGCCGGAGTAAGTCCATTATTAATAAAGCTGTCACCACTATTTTTCCAGTGTTGAGCGTAGGCAACTGAGCTGCAAACCAGCCCAACAAACATTAGGAAACTACCAAGGAATAAACAGATTTTTTTCATATTAAAAACCTCCTTAGCTGTCGAAGCGCCGTCTAGGCTGCCTCTTTTTTATTGTTCTAATTCCAATTTAGAATTGATAATATCAACCTTCCATTGCGACTTTTCTTTTACCAAAACGAAAGTGCGCGAGCCTATAGTAACAATCTCTTTATCAACATTTTTCTTAGAGGAAAGCTTATCTAAATCGAGCTTATCAAAGTCGATCTTGTATTCCATTTCGCCAAATGTGCCTATAAAATAAGCTTGCCAGAAAATTTTGGCCACTTGGTTGTCCGGCTCTTCAAAAAGGGCACGCATATTTTCTTTGAGCTTAGCTTCTGACTCAACTTTCTCGTCGGGATTGTTTTTGTGCCAAGCTTCGGCCATAGTGTCGATAATATATTGTTGACTTTCGGAAGTAATAATATTCCATGCTTCCGAGGAGCGCTCGTTGGCAATAGCGGCAAATTTGGCTAAAGTACCTGGCACAGTATTGGCAAAGGCTTTAAGATCGTAAACTTTACTAAAAGTTAAGCTGGGACGGAAAAAGGCTTGCTGATATTGGCTGTAATAGATAGGAGCCAAAGCAGAGCTAGGCTCTTCAATTTTTAATTCATATTTAGTAGCTTGAAGGTCTTCTAAAGTAACAGTCTTGCCGCTGCCCGCCTCCTCTGCGTATGCTCCACCGCTTAAGGCGCTCAAAACGGCCCCCACAACCATTACTTGCCATATTTTTCTCATTATTCTGCTCCAATTTGTAATAACGCGCGATTTAGTATTGATTCTCTACCGATCTGCTGCTCAATTTGCTAAAATGTTCAACGTATGTGCAAACAAGTCTTTCAACTGGCCGCCCCTTTTCCGGCCAAAGGTGACCAGCCTCAAGCTATCGATAATCTGGTCAAAAGTCTGCAGGAAGGCAAGCGCTTTGTCACTCTTTTGGGCGCTACTGGCACAGGCAAAACCTTTACAGTAGCTTCCGTAATTGCTCGCTTGGGGCGCCCCGCTTTAGTTATCAGCCACAACAAAACCTTAGCAGCCCAGCTTACTGCCGAATTTAAAGAATTTTTCCCTAAAAATGCCGTTGAGTATTTTGTCTCCTACTTCGATTACTATCGCCCCGAAGCATATATGCCACAAACTGATAGTTATATCGAAAAAGAATCTTCTCTCAACGATGAATTAGATAGATTGCGCCACTCAGCTATTCAAGCTGCTATAAACAGGCCTGATACTTTGTGCGTTTCTTCAGTTTCTTGCATTTACGGCTTAGGCAATCCCGAAGATTACAAGCGTATGCTTTTAGTTTTCCGTCCCGGCCAAGAGATGGATCGCGAGGCTTTACTGCGCCAATTGGTAGATATGTTTTACACTCGCTGCGATATACTCAGCAGTGGCACTTTCCGCTTAAATGGCGAAACTTTGGATATATATCCAGTTGACGAAAATAAAATTTACCGCATTGAGTTCTTCGGCGATGAAGTAGATCGCATGTACGAATTGGATCCACTCAATTTTAACGTCGTTTCCAAGCCCGAACGCATTGTGGTTTCTCCAGCCAAAATTTACGTTCTTCCTCACGAAAAAATGGAAAAAGCCATCAATTCTATTAGAGAAGAGCTTACCGAGCACTTAAAAACTTTGCGCCAAGAAGGCAAATTGCTAGAAGCTGAGCGCATAGAGCAGCGCACCAACTACGACTTAGAAGTGTTGCAAGAATTGGGCTATTGTCCAGGCATTGAGAATTATTCCCGCCATTTAACTGGCAGAAAGCCTGGAGAGCCTCCCTATACTTTATTAGATTATTTTCCCAAAGATTTGATCGTTTTTATCGATGAATCACATGTGGCTATTCCCCAATTGCAAGCTATGTTAGCTGGCGACCAAGCCCGCAAGCGCAGCTTAGTTGAATTTGGCTTCCGCTTGCCTTCAGCTTTCGACAATCGCCCTTTATCTTTTGAAGAATTTTTGCAAAAAGTCGGCCAAGTAGTGTTTATTAGCGCAACTCCCGGCCCCTTTGAGATGGACAATTCGGAACTAATTGTTGAGCAAATTATCCGCCCCACCGGTTTAGTCGATCCCGAAGTTGAGGTGCGTCCTATTCAAGGTCAAATTGACGACTTGGTCGATGAAATAAGAAAAAGAACCGCTCAAAACGAGCGCACTTTAGTGACTACTTTAACCAAGAAAATGGCCGAAGATCTAACCGAATATTTGGCCAATTTAGATATTCGCGTCAAATATTTGCATTCGGACGTCGATACTTTAGAGCGCGTTGAAATTTTGCGCGACTTGCGTCTGGGCCGCTTCGACGTTTTGGTAGGTATCAACTTATTGCGCGAAGGTCTGGACTTGCCCGAAGTTTCTTTAGTAGCTATTCTAGATGCCGACAAAGAGGGCTTTTTGCGCTCTAATACCAGCTTAATCCAAACTATAGGCCGCGCCGCCCGCAATGTAAGTGGCAGTGTTATTTTGTACGCCGATAAAATAACCAAATCTATGCAAGCGGCTATGGAAGAAACGGCTCGCCGTCGCGCTATACAAATGGCCTACAATAAAGAGCACCACATTGTGCCGCAAACTATCAATAAAGCGGTTAAAGATATTTTAGGCATGGTTAGCTCCGGCAGCCGCACCAACGAAGAAGCGTCCCACACAAAAGGCGAAACAACCGAACTCGACGACAGTTTCTTTGCTTCGCCAGAAGAGCGCAGCCGTATGGATATTGCCCAATTGCGCACTTTAATCGACAAAGTAGAAGAAGCTATGCTTAAAGCCGCTTCTGAAATGCAATTTGAGACGGCTGCCGCTTTGCGCGATCAAATGTACTCTTTAAAAAGGCAATTAAGTTCCATCTTGGAAGGACTGCCCGCTGCCGCTGCCTTAGAGCTAGCCGAAAGCGACAAGAGTTTTCCTCTTAAACGGCGCAAGAAAACCGAAACGGCGGCAAAATCATCAGTTGCAACTGATAATAAAAAAAGCAGAGCGCGACAGCGCAAAATCTAATAACAAACGAAAAGAATATGGCTTTAGAAGAAATCATCATTAAAGGGGCGCGGGAAAACAATTTAAAAAATGTCAATTTAACTATTCCGCGCGATAAAATGACCGTAGTTACCGGCCTTTCCGGTTCGGGCAAATCGTCTCTAGTTTTTGATACCATTTACGCTGAGGGGCGCCGCCGCTATATGGAATCGCTCTCCTCTTACGCCCGTCAATTTTTGGGCCGCCTGGACAAGCCGGACGTAGATAGCGTAGACGGCCTCTCGCCAGCAATTTCTATCGATCAAAAAGGCACTTCAGCTAACCCGCGCTCTACTGTGGGCACAGTTACCGAAATTTATGATTATTTGCGTTTACTTTACGCTAGGGCCGGCTTGCCCCATTGCCCTCAATGCGGCCGCGAAATATTTCCTCAAACTCTGGACCAAATTGTAGACATAATTTTTAATAATCCTGAAGGTTCAAAATTTAATATTTTGGCTCCTTTGGTACGCGGCCGCAAAGGTCAATTCCAAAAATTGTTGCAAGACACGCTCAATAAAGGCTTCAGCCGCGTCAGAATCGACGGTGACATTATCCGCCTAGACGACGAAGGCGATTTGCCCCACCTAGATCGTTACGTTATTCACAATATAGAAATAGTCGTCGACCGCATTGTCGTCAAGCCTGCTGCCCGCCATCGCATTGCCGAATCGGTAGAGCTAGCTTTGAAATTGGGTGAAGGCGTCATTTTATTGCAAAATTTAGCTGGCGGCGAGCAACTTTACAGCCAGAATTTGGCTTGCTTAGAATGCGGTCTCTCTTTTGCAAAATTGGAACCGCGCCTCTTTTCTTTTAACTCACCTTTCGGAGCTTGCCCTGAATGCAGCGGCTTAGGTTTTGTTTCTAAGCTGGACTTAAATTTAGTTATTCCCGACCCAAGCTTAAGTTTAAATGAAGGTGCTTTGGCTCCCTGGGGCAAGCCTATCCATTCGCTGCGCTACCACATGCGCGAAACTTGGTTTTGGAGCCAGGCCGAAAAATTGGCCGAGCTAGGACTAATCGATTTAGATAAGCCTTGGCAAGATCTTAAAGATGAAGAAAAGCATTTAATCTTGCATGGTTGTCAGGCTAATGGCTACGTGCCAGCCTTTGCCGGCGCTTTGCCTATGCTAGAAAAGCGCTACCAAGAAGCCAACTCGGAATGGGCTATAGAAGAACTGAACCAATTTCGCGTCAATTCTGTCTGTCCAGCTTGCAACGGCGCTCGCTTAAAGCCAGAAGCTCGCTGCGTTACTGTTGACGGCTTAACTATTGCCCAATTATGTGCCAAATCTATTGTCAAAGCACAGCAATGGCTAGAGAGTTTAACTTTATCGGAAAAGAATCAAGCTATTGCCAAACCTATAGTACGCGAACTTAAAGCCCGCTTCCAATTTTTAATCAATGTTGGCTTAGATTATTTGAGCTTGGATCGAGCCGCCTCTACTCTTTCCGGAGGCGAAGCTCAGCGCATTCGTTTAGCTACCCAAATTGGCTCTGGTTTGGTAGGCGTACTCTATATTTTAGACGAACCTTCCATAGGTTTGCACCAACGCGACAACCAACGTCTTTTGGAGACGTTAAAGAAATTGCGCGATTTAGGCAACACTTTAATTATCGTCGAGCACGACGAAGATACTATCAAAGCGGCCGATCATATTGTCGATATAGGCCCTGGCGCTGGTGTACATGGCGGAGAAGTGGTAGTTTCCGGTACTTTGCAAGATGTGCTCGATGAACCGCGCTCTTTAACTGGAGCTTATTTAAGTGGACGCAAATCTATTGCTATTCCTTATCCGCGCCGTCCCCGCTCTCAAGAGCAAATTACTCTTTACGGTTGCCAACAGAACAACTTGCAAAATATCGATGTCGAATTTCCTTTGGGCTTAATGATTGGCGTTACTGGAGTTTCCGGCTCGGGAAAAAGTACGTTAGTTAACGAAATACTTTATAAACATTTAGCTCAACATTTGGGCTTAAAAGTTGAAGATATAGGCCAATGTGACAAAATTGAAGGCGCCGAATTTATCGATAAGTTAATCGTTATTGACCAATCGCCTATTGGACGCACTCCTCGATCCAATCCCGCTACCTATACAGGCATGTTTGACGCTATTCGCACCTTATTTGCCTCTTCTCCGGAAGCGAAAATGCGCGGTTATAAGCCTGGTCGTTTTTCATTTAATATTAAAGGCGGTCGTTGTGAAGCTTGCCAAGGTCAAGGCATACTTAAAATAGAGATGAACTTTTTGCCCGACGTTTGCGTGCCTTGCGAAGTTTGTCAAGGACAGCGCTATAATCGCGAAACTTTGGAAATTCACTTCAAAGGTAAAACTATTGCCGAAGTTTTAGATATGACCGTAGAAGAAGGACTGGAATTTTTTGCCAATTATCCCAAGATCCGCTCTAAGTTGCAAACTCTTTATGATGTAGGCTTAAGCTATATTCGCTTAGGCCAGGCAGCCACTACTCTTTCCGGCGGCGAAGCTCAACGCATTAAGTTGGCTGGCGAACTTTCCAAAAAAGCTTTGGGACGTACTCTTTACATTTTAGACGAGCCTACTACCGGTCTCCATTTTGACGATGTGGCTAAACTTATGGGCGTCTTACGCCGCTTAGTAGAAGCTGGCAGCTCCATGATTATTATTGAGCATAATTTAGACGTCATAAAATGTTGCGACTGGCTTATCGACTTGGGACCTGAAGGTGGTGAACGCGGCGGTCAAATAGTAGCTTGCGGCACTCCTGAAGATGTGGCTCAAAACCCAAACTCCTGGACTGGTAAATTTTTGCAAGGTATAGTGCATATCTAATAGGCCAAATGCAGCAGTCCATTTTATTGCTGGTAGATATTTTAAACAGTTCGGCCCTTAGTTTTGACGACTGACCAGGATTTAAAGGCGAGCAATATAACTAATAATACGGTAAAAAGAGACGCATAGTTAGTTTTTCAAGGCGGTTTGCGCTATCTAGTATTGCATAAAACTAATTGTACCTAGTTGGCTCCTGGGCACAGCGAAGAAGTTTGATAAACACTTTCAAAACGAACTTGCCAAACGTTACAGGCGTTCTGTTTATGCAAATTCGCAAGCAGCTATCTGCTAATTAAAAAAATCGACTTGAGATAAAGCTACCATTATCGACCTGTTTGATTGTGTGTCAAAACCAAAAATTTTATATAAAAGGACAATTCAGTGGGAATAGCCGGAGATATTGTACAAATCGTCGTCGTAGCGCTAGTTTGCGGATTGATCGCTCAGCGTTTAAAAATGCCCGCCCTCTTGGGCTATATTGTGGCGGGTATCCTTATTGGCCCCAACACTATAGGCCCTAAAATAGTTCATGTAGAACAAATTGAAGTTTTAGCCGATATAGGCGTAGCTCTGTTGCTTTTTAGTGCTGGCTTGGAATTTCCAGTCGAAAAGTTATCGCCAGTTAAGAAAATTGCTCTAATTGGCACACCCATACAAATTTTGGCTTGCGTAGGTTTAGGCTACGGCCTAGGAGCTTGCTTCGGTTGGAATTGGGTACATTGCATATGGTTCGGATGTATTATCTCCGTCTCTAGTACGATGGTCGTTCTGAAAATATTAGGGGAAAAGGGACTGACCGGTACTTTATCCAGCCAAGTCATGACTGCCATACTTATTGTTCAAGACCTGGCTGTTATCCCTATGCTGATTTTATTACCAGAATTAAACAATTTAAGCCAAGGCTTAGATATTTTGGGCATGGCTATAGTAAAATCGGTAATCTTGATCGCTGTAGTGGTAGCTATTGGATCTACAGCTGTCCCCAAATTTATTGCTAAAATTGCCGCTCTGGGCTCTCGCGAGCTCTTCATGGTAACAGTCTTAGCCTTCGGTTTAGGCCTGGGCTTGCTCACTTACGCTATTGGACTTTCCTTCGCTTTTGGCGCTTTCTTAGCTGGCATGATCCTCTCTCGTTCAGAATTTAGCCATCACGCTTTAAGTGAAATTACTCCCTTGCGAGATTTGTTCTCCTTGCTCTTCTTCTGCTCTGTCGGTATGTTGATTCAACCCCAATTTGTCATTAACCACTGGGGCTTAATTGCTATCACCATAGGCGTACTTTTAGTTGGTAAAGTACTAATTTTCGGTATCACTACCCGCCTATTTGGTTATGTCAACATTATGCCTATTGCCGTAGGACTTTACATGTTCCAAGTAGGTGAATTTGCTTTCGTATTGGCTCGCACGGGTATTTCTAGCCAAGGTATTAGCCAAGATATTTATTTACTGTGCATTACTGTAGCTGCTATTACTATTGCTATAACTCCGCTTTTTGCCAATATGGCCGATCCTATCTACCAATGGTGGAGAAAGCGCACTAAAACGAAACCTTCCAACAGTATTCCTATGCCTCAAGTCGGCTTCAAAGATCACGTAGTTATAGTAGGTTACGGCTATATGGGCAGTTTCTTAGCTGAGGCTATTCCCAATTCTACGCCAATTTTAATTATTGAATCCCATCCTCAACGCGTCAAAAAAGCCAAAGAAGATGGTTACGCCGTTATTGGAGGCAACGCTACTTCCACCGATTTATTAAAAGCTGCAGACTTGGATAAGGCAGCTTTGCTCATTATTACTATTCCTGATCCTATCGATTCCACAATGGTGCAAGAAGCTGTCCACACTATCAATCCCAAGCTCAAAGTAATGGCTCGAGCCCGCAGTTTGGAGCACATGAAAGAGCTAGTGAAGCACGGTTGCAGCGAAGCTTTAGTGCCTGAATACGAAGCCAGTCTGACTATGATGCGCGATATTATGATTTTATTGAAAGTTAAAGATGTAACTATCGATGAATTTATTCAAGACGTGCGTACCAAGCAATATAGTCCGATTTTAGTGCGCAATTCGAATAAAAAAAAGGACAGCTGAGACAGCCTCTAAGCAAGAGCCTCCACAAAAGCCGGATCTTCCCACTCCGGCGCCAGCTCAGTAGCATCTAGGCGCTAGCTCAGTTATTTCTAAGTACAAAAAATAGAATCCGCTTTGAGTTCGTTTTTCCTAACTCAAGCGGATTTTTTTGCTTTTTCCTTTTTGAGATCGATAAAGGCGGTATTTGCTAGAGATAAGGCGAAGAGCGCGGAGCTTTTACCAATTTGTCGGTAAACCAATTCACTATTAGCCCAAGGAGTTTGGTAAAAATATGATCGCCTCAATATGCTGTCCAAATCAAGAGAATGTTCAATTAGACTGCCAATTGGCCATTATAGGCGGAGGTACAGGTGGTTTTGCCGCTGCTTGGGCTGCTCTACGCCGAGGCTTAAAAGTAGTTATTACAGAAACTTACGACCGTTTGGGTGGCCAATTTACTTCTCAAGCCGTGCCCCCAGACGAGCATCCTTGGATTGAAAGTTGCGGATCGACCAAATCATATCGTCAATTCCGCCAATATATACGCTCTTACTATCACCAGTGGTACCCCTTGAAAGCCGAAGCTTTAGCTCGCTGGGAAAAGCTAAATCCCGGCGAAGGTTGCGTTTCCGCCTTATGTCACGAGCCAGCCGTCAGCTCTGCCGTTATCGAAGCTATTTTGCGCCCTTACATAAGCTCTGGTCAGTTGGCCGTGTTATTGCATAGCGATCCTGTTCATGCCGAAAAACAAGGCAACAAAATTATTTCCGTGACCGTAGCTAAAAAACAAGCTGACGGAAGCTCTAAGCTTTATCGTATAGTCGCTCCCTATTTTATTGACGCTACTGAAACGGGAGAGCTTTTGCCACTTACTGACACCGAATATTCTATTGGTTGCGAAGCCCAAAGCCAAACTCAAGAGCCCCATGCTCCTTTAAAGGCTAATCCACAAAATCAACAAGCTATTTCCTGGTGTTTTGTTATTGATTACCAACCCAATAGAGATAGTGTCATAGCTAAGCCCAAAGATTACGATTTCTGGCGTTCTTACATTCCTGACGTAAATCCAAGCTGGAGCGGCCCTTTACTCTCTTGGCAAGCTACTCATCCTATCACTTTGCAACCAGTGGTACGTTCTTTCCATCCTATCCATCCTCAGCCGGAACGTGGCCCTATGGATTTATGGACTTTCCGTCGCATTTCCTGTGCAGCCAATTTTAATTATCCGCCGGGCACTTCCGATATAGTGTTGGTCAATTGGCCGCAAATAGATTATCTCTTGGGCAATGTTATCGACGTACCCGAAGCGGAAAAGCAAAAGCACTTGGAAGGGGCCAGGCAACTGAGCTTAAGTATGCTTTATTGGATGCAAACAGAAGCTCCCCGCGCCGATGGTAAAACTGGTTGGCCAGGCTTAGCCTTGCGTCCAGATATTACTCAAACTCCAGACGGCTTGGCAGCTGCTCCTTATATAAGGGAATCACGACGTATAAAAGGCCTCTTCACTGTACTGGAGCAACACGTTAGCTTAGAAGCCCGCCAAGCCATCACAGGCTTAAGTGCCAGCCAAGTTAGAGCGGCCGATTTTGCCGATAGCGTAGGTATAGGCGCCTACCGCCTGGATTTACATCCTTCTACTGCAGGCGATAACTATATAGATGTAAGCGCCTTACCTTTCCAAATACCTTTAGGAGCTCTCATTCCTCAAAATACGGAAAACCTTTTAGCTGGAGGCAAAAACCTTTCCGTTACTCACATAACTAACGGTTGCTATCGCCTGCATCCAGTGGAATGGAATGTTGGTGAATCGGCCGCTTTGTGTGCTGCTTATTGTTTAGCTAAACATATTAAGCCCGGCCAATTGCACGCCGACGCGGAAAAAAGGCGTTCATTCCAAAACGAATTGGTTGAACAAGGTATAGAACTGGCCTGGCCCATAGAGACGCACGCTTTATAAAAGGCGCCGTCGGCTTAAAGTTTTTGGCATATTTTAAGAACAGCTAAAAGCTCTAGTTGCAGAAAATAACCTAGATTGAGCTTTCGTGGAGGTTTCTAACCAATTATGGCAGAAACAGGGGCTAGAGAAATACTCTGCAGTAGAAGGTAATTATGCTATGACAATGAGTAACGAACATTATCGCATGGCTGAACTCCATCGCGAACGTGGCAAGCGTTGCTACGAAGCCGGAGAGATAAAAGAGGCCGTTCAAGAATTCACCGAAGCTTACAAGTTCGATCCGCGTGACGCGGAAGTACTTTACAAATTGGCCGAAATTTATGGTGCTGCCGGTTTCATCGACCCTGCTGTAGACTTTATTCAAAAGAGCTTGCGCGAAAATTATATGAATATAGACGGCTGGATTATGTTAGCCAACTTGTATGCCCAAAAAGGAGGAGCCTATTTAGATCTGGCTCTCGAGCAACTTGTCCAAGCCTCCGGTTTAGACAACGATAATAGCATGATTCACTATTTGCGCGGCAATGTCATGGCTCAAAAGGGCAAAACTGAAGAAGCTATCGAAAGTTTGAAAAAAGCTTTGGAGCTCGATCCCAACAACGCTTATGCTAAGCATGACTTGGAAGCTTTAACCAAAGCTTAGTATAAAGTTAATATTTTAACCAATCAAAAAGGCACGGTCCCCCCACTCCCAAGAAAGAAAGAGGCCGTGCCTTTTTTGTGCCAATATCGAAAAAAGGACTTAGTCGCCCAATTCTTTCAATTGGTTGGCTTCATCTTTACTTATGCTGAAGCTTTCCACTTGGCCTTTGGAATCTAAGCGAATCCATAAACCAGGATAGACTACAGCTTGAGGTAGCTCTTTAAGAGGTTGCCCTAATTTGGATTTTACAGTTTTCAAACTTGATTCAGGCCACAAACCTTCAGCCGTAGAGCCTTGATAAGTTTGCCAAGTGACACCATCTTTAGATCCAGCAGAGTAAAGTAAAATACTGCCCACAGTTCCATCCAAATAGGAAATTTCCAAACCTTTAGAAGGATATTGGACAATTACATTACCTGGATTAAAGGGATTTTTAGTGACAGTTTCAGGCTGTCCTAAGTTTTTTTCTACTTTATCTTGAGTATCGAAAAGAGCTACTTCCTTAATTCCTTTTCCAGGAACGATAGCTCCAGGATTAGGGCCATCAGCAGTTATGCCAGTACAAGCCGACAACAACAAAGAAGTGCCCAGAATTATTTGATAAAAACTTCTTTTGGAAAACAAAATTGATTCAACTCCACGAAAAGATAAAATTATTTAATCAATACTGATATCATTTTGCGGCTCAGGCATGAAATTTTGTTGCTGAGCCTTGTGCCAAGTGCGATATTTGACTCTTTCCTGAGTGTCTTCCAAATCGGTGTCTTTTTCATCAGGTAAAGGAGCAGCTTTGGGCACAATTAAAGCTGGTTGCTCACTGGATTTGACAGCTGGAGGAGCAGGCACAGTCGGAGAGCTATATTTTCCATCTTTAGGCTCGACTTTAGCTTTAGGCTCAGCTGGGGCTGCCTGGGGCTCGGCGTTTTTTACTTCGCTAACTTTAGGCTCGACTGGAGCTACCTTAGGTTCGGCGCTTTTTACTTCGCTAGCTTT
>ERZ808242.61-NODE-61-length-84492-cov-20.357225_pt1 | contig 84492 bp, 67 predicted proteins | sample MGYA00521244_ERZ808242 | MGnify/ENA primary metagenome ERZ808242 (study PRJEB31516, sample SAMN03275573) | gut metagenome | biome: mammalia-associated habitat; material: feces | host: Papio cynocephalus | place: Kenya | collected 2012-07-27 ... | reverse complement strand
ATGCTCTACAACTTACAAAAAACGTTCAAAAACTTATGAGATATATAGTCAAAAAACGTTCAAAAACAAGCTAAAAACATTCAACAATCTACTCAAAAGTATCAATCTCGGATATTCTACGCGGAGGATTGTAATAGTTAACCTCGTTTGTATCAAAATCGTAGCAATACCTCTCGATATGTACTCCATTCATTGCAAAATTAATGAGAATACCTATTGGCATTGCAGTTACACGAAGATAATTGAACAACTGCGCCCGATGTTCAGACAGAATCTGCTCAACGGCTTTTAATTCAATTACGATGTCTTCCTCACAAAGGATATCCACTCGGTACTTTTTATCCAGAGGTTCGCCTTTGTAGAAAATGGTCAATTCTTGTTGAGGTGCGACAAGCAATCCTCGCGAACGCAGTTCTCTACACAAAGCCTCCTCATATATAGCTTCAGACAAACCGCCACGCAACTCATGCTGCACATCATAAGCCGCTCCTACAATGGAGAAAACTATTTGGCTATACCGGTCTGTACTCATACTATCGGATAAGTTGTTGGTAGTTGTTAATCAGTTGTTGTTTGTTGTTGACAAAAGACTTGTTGACAATAAATGACTACTCTGTTTGTAAACTACACTTATTTGTTTAATAGTTGTGCATTATAGGATTTGAGGGTTTCGAGGACATTGCTGCGGACGTTGATAAAGTTGGTGATACCCAATGCTTTCAGATCGTCGGAGCAAGCAGGCGCACCTGCCACGATAAAGAGTTCCTTGGCACCTTTCAGTTTCTTCCATGCTTCGGGAGCAAGGGTTGCATACTCGTCATCGCCGGAGCAAAGCACAATGATGTCTGCTTTTGCCTTGCGTGCCGCCTTGATGCCCTCTGCCACGGTAGCGAAACCGTTGTTATCAATCACCTTGTAGCCTGCACATGCGAGGAAGTTGCATGAGAATTGCGCACGCGCAATACGCATAGCAAGATTGCCGATAGTGAGCATAAAGGCAACCGGCTGCCGTTTGGCGGCTTCAGTCTCGAGACGCAATGCCTCAAATTCCTCAGCGGCACGTGCTACAGGCAATGAAGGAATTTCACCCTGCCGAGTAGTGGCACAGCAACCACAGCCACAATCGGTAGTCTTGATTTTCTTTGCGGCTTTCTCGGTGAAATTAGGATACTGATTAGAGCCGAGCAAAATTTCTTTGCGTCTTGCCACATCCGAGAGACGTTTGGCGAGATTTTCCTGCATGGCAGCCTGTACCTTGCCGGCGGCAACCATCTCGTACATACCGCCTAGCTCCTGAATGGCAAGGAACTGTTTCCAAGCCTCTGCAGCAATAGCGTGGGTGAGGTTCTCCAGATAGAACGAACCGGCAGCCGGGTCAACGACCTTGTCGAAATGCGATTCCTCTTTGAGAAGCAGTTGCTGGTTGCGGGCAATACGCTCTGAGAAATCGGTCGGTTGCTCGTAGGTAACATCAAACGGCGTAACGACGATTTCGTCCACACCGGCCAGGGCAGCCGACATAGTCTCGGTTTGGGAACGGAGCAGATTGACATACGCATCGTAAATGGTCATATTGAAACGGCTCGTCTCTGCGCTGACATTCATCTTGGCAGCCTCTTTAAGCGCAGCGGTGAAAGTAGGAGCCTTGTAAGCCTCTACAATCTTTGCCCACAGCATACGACCGGCACGGAACTTGGCAATCTCCATAAAATAGTTGCCACCGATACCCATATTGAAACGGATGGCATTAGCGGCTTTGTAGTTCGGCACACCCGCCTCGGTAAGCATCGTCATATATTCTGCGCCCCATGCCAAAGCATACGCCAACTCTTGTGCGCAGTATGCACCGGAATTATTGAGTATCACGGAATTAACCCCCACTACACGATAACCGGGCAACGATTTAGCCGCATTGACAGTATCCGCAATTTTCTCTTTTACCTGTTCGCGCGTCAGCAGTTTGCCCTTGATAAGCATTTGCTTGATCGGATCGACATTGATACTGCCCTCCATCTTTTTCACATCGTACCCCATACGACCATAGTAGCGCACAAGGATATTTGCCAGTTGCGGAGCCGCACCGGAGCAGATAGTGAAGTTGATACGGATAGCGTCTGCCTTGATACCGTCCAGCAGTACCTTAATAAAATGGTAATTGAGTTTTTCTTTGTCCAAACAAAAACCTAACGAGGTAATGCCTTTGTTCAGGATATCCAATGCTTTTGCATTTGCCTTGCGGGCATTCTTGCAAGCACAGATGTTCTGGCGGATAGCCCATTCGTTGTTGGTTTTTGTACCGCGCACATAAGGGAATTGCCCCGGTGCGGAGACGGTTGTTTTGAGTCCCTTGAGGTCTTCACGACGATAGAACGGTTGTACGTTGAAACCTTCCGGGGTGCGCCAAACGAGTTTCTTATCGAAATCGGCACCTTTCAAGTCGGCAATGATTTTGTCTTTCCATGTCTTGGTGGACACCGGAGGAAAATCTGCCAACAAATTCAATTCTTGTTCTGCCATGATAAAATTGATTTATGTTGTTTTTTAGTTTTACGTTTATTGTTGCACGTTTGTGGCTGTGCGCTGGTGGTTCGCTGCGCTCACGTAGGTTGCAAGGTATGTTAATTATTCATTGTTAATCAACGCACCTTGGGCGTTATAGACCTTGTCGCCTTTGATGATAAGGAGTTGTCCGTTGCGGAGTACCTTAACGGCTTGTGGTCGGATTGGTTCGAAAGTAATATCCTCAATAGCAGTTTCCGTACCCATACCATTGCTTTTCCCCGGGACAAAACGCTCGTCAGAAGAACTGACAAGGTTGCTAATGTTTACTTTCTCACCCGATTTCTCACCCCAAATATATTCTGCCAAATAGGGATAATCAATAAAGGGGTTGCGATTGCCCTGCGTCTTCTGGATACCGTTGTTACGGTCAATCTCTTTCTGCGAAACGGGGTCTTCACGATGCCATTTGAGCAACAAAGCCACCCCGTATTTGGTCAGTCCGAAGAAACCGGAAACGGTATAACTACTGCTAAACGTACTACCACCATTCCCCGATGTAAATGCTTGGTAATCGCCTGCCCATTTGATCATCGTACCAAAATAACCGCGGGCAAAATCGCCTTTGTATTCGTCTATCGGTTCAAAGACCTTGCCTGAACAAGTGGCAGATATGTTGTTACCTGCTACAGTTTTGCCTTTTACAGAAATACTCTTGGATGATCCCAACTTGCTGCCATTGCCCGATGTATAGGAAGCACTGCTTACCTCGCCAAACGGGTAATTGCTGCGCCTGTTATTTACATATCCATCAGTAGGCACAAGATGAAAAATATCACAGCCGGGACTTTTTTTAGTTCCGCCGAACCACGATTTCGGAATAGAGTGTTCACGATTATAGCACGAACATTCACCAGAATAATTACCACATTGTTTGCTTCCTACCTTGAATTTGCAATCGCTATACATATCAATGATGTAGCCTTGCGCATCCGTATCAGTCTCCTTATATGCCGACCACAAGCCATCATAGTCCAACGAGTGATAGCCCACTTTGGCTACGGTGTGCACAGCATCGAACAAACCTTTGCCGGACTTGCCATCTACAGCGGCATAATACTCAGGAAGATTTTCGGCAGGAGTAACAGAAGCGGCGATAGCCCAACCTGCCAATAATACAGAAACAAACGAAGAAAATAATCTACGATTCATTACGTTTTCGCTTAAGGTTAAAAATATACTTTTATGCGAGCCGAACACTATACAGACCATCCCCGTATAAAAGCCCACAAAGGTACAACTTAAATCGGATATATACAACTTTTTCACACCTTTTAAGCCAAAAAGTGCTTTTTACCCATATCAGGGGCGTCATTTTTCCGACATCAGAGCAACCGTCAAAACAATGCCTATACACTTTATGCGATATAAATAGTGCATAAAATGTATAAAAGCACCGCATAAAGGGCGTTTACCAAGCAGTTGGCACCAATGGTTTCCTATTCCTCGTCGAAATGGGCTTGCGACATTGAAACTCGCGATACGAGTTTGGGTCGCCGCCATTTCTCCTCTCTGTCTATGGAATTCTACTCAAGCCACAGGGACTCGTGTCACTTCGGCACTCAGTGTGCCTGCAGCGCATAACGACGCGGGACGCGTCGTCTCCATACAGAGCATAGTCATACGGTTTGTGCCAAACCGACCGCGGACGAGGGCGTCCGCGTCCCCGGCGGGACTTGTAGGGAATCCGTAGCGTCCGCGTCCCCGGCGGGACTTGGTGCCAACTGCCGGGTAAGCACCGCATAAAGACCTATCTCGTTGCCGTGTCGTTGCCGTGTCGTTGCCGTGTCGTTGCCGTAATTACTATACGAAAATATAAGACTGCATATTATGCATATTTTTTTTGGGGGGGAAGAAATAAGTCTTTGCTGAGAATACAAAAGAAGCAGCGGCATAGAGATTATCCGGCATAATCCGGCTCCGCACTATCATCCGATTTGGCGGTTATCCTGTTCCCGCATAGCGTCATTTTCGCCATATATCATTTTCCCCATATAATATAGGAACGGCTATCCACGGCATTGGCCTGGGGAATGACCACCATCGAAGGGGTTTCCTTGTTCCAATCGCAGCGGGTGGCATTGGTGGAGTCGGCAATATAAGTATGCACATGCTCCGCCCATTGCTGCCACGAGGGGAGGTCAGACGGCTCGGAATAGACAAAATCGGCATAGTGTGTGCTGCGACCGACTACGTTATTGTGCAAGTCCATATAGGTGTCGCAAGGTGCATTCCGATGTGCCGTTTCCCAAAACAAATCCATAATCACGTAGGTCATCGGCAGCCCCACATACGTACGCAGCAGTGCATTGACAAGGGTATGGCGGTAGGCATCACCTATCTGACCGCCCGAAGTGGCACCCGGATAGTAGTACTCTGCCATATTGGTAGCACGCTCTTTGCTTTGTAGTACACGGTAGAACATACGCGGTCCCTGCCAGAGAAGAATGGTGATACCGAGGTTTTCCTCTTCGATGGAAGTGAGAGCGAGCGAATCCAATGTAGCACGCCCCACCCAACGGCTCTGCTCGGCAAAACGGTTGAGGGCTTGGAAACGCAGCAGTTCATCGCCGGTGAGTTCGAGAAAAGCAATCTCCTGTGCCAGGCTGTCGGCAGAAAAAGCCGCCGACTGATCCGTACTATAGCGTGCATTGAGTTGTGCGGGTGATGGCAGTTCGCTGTCCATCAAGTTGGAGATAGAGGAGGTTTGCGCATTGGCATAGATGAGCATCTCCGCCATCTGCTCCACTTTCCGGATATAACCGGGGTAGGCACGCTCAGGGTATAGTTCGATGAGACGCTGCTCAATATAGTCCTGCATAGACATTTCCGTTGCACGCACTTGCATTGCACGGGGAGTCAGATACTTCGCCGAAGCAGAGTCGTGAATGCACTCCCACTCGCGGCCGATGATATATAATGCCTCAACAGGAAAAGGCGGTAGGGCTGTTGTGTCCGCTTGTTGCACTACCTGTGCGGGGGCAGGCGTGGTAACTACTGCTTTTTGAGTAGTATGGCAGGAGGTAAAAACAAGGGCAAGACACGCCATCGCCCATAAAAAGAGACTTTTTTGCATATTTTGGAACATAGGAACATATAATTACCCATATAATTCTCCATTAAAACGTTAATTAACGTGAGTTCGATACAGCGAGAAACTATAAAAACAAAACTTGCAAAACCTTTTTTGCGGCGCAACCGACATCCCACTGCGCATTGCCGGCGGGAACCCTGTAACACGCGCCGCGCTTTCTATACAAATATGGTCAAAAATTATTCAAATAGCCAATTTTTTTGGGGGGGTGTTTGGAACGGACGGCTACGCCGTATTACCACAAAATTACCATAAATTTTATATCCAAAATTATATGTGTATGCAACGTTAATTATCGTGTAATTAGTCGTTAATTGGTGATTAACGGATTTCAAAGTAATCTACATCGAGATAACCCGAGTCGTTGATTTTGACAGGGCGGCGGGAGCAGTAGAGACCTATTTTAGCCCCAATCCATTCGCCCTCCACGGCTTGGAAGGAGGTGCCGACGGGCATATACGTCTTGCCGTCGCGCGAGAGATAGAAACGCCCCTGTTGTGTAGCAGTCATTTCCACCCGCAGCCATACCCAGTTGGCATCGGCGGGTGCATCAAGCATAAAGCACTTGCGCCCGGCTACGATTAGCCCTGCACGCTCATACTGCGCAGTCTTTTTATTGGGTATAAAACGCACTTTGGCGGTAACTATGAATGCCCGCCCGGCAGGTATCTTTTGCAGGAGGAGATTAGGAGCCACCTGCACGCTGTCTGCAGGATAGGAGAACAGACGCAAGAGCGACTGCGGGGCATTGCAGAACGCATACTGCGGGCAGAAGTTGCCCGACCATTGCCAGCATAGAGCCAATGTATTGCCATCAAAATCATCACGCCAAGCGGGGGTAATTCCCGATGCGGGTTGCACAGATGCGTTTTTTTCTTTCTGCAGACTACATTCGCGCACAGGTTCGCCATTATTACCCATCAGAGGCCAGTCGTCCACCCAGCGGACAGGCTGCAAGTGGACGATACGCCCGGCGGCACCGACATCCTGAAAATGGAAGAACCAGTCGGTGAATGTACCGAGGTCGGTGGCTATTGGTTCTGAAGTTACCCATGCGCCCTGGTGCGGTGCGTTGATGTCGGTTTGCCCTTGCTGTAATACCCGTTTGGCTTCGTAAGGACCATACGGTGAGCGGCTGCGCATGGCTAACTGCCAACCGGTGGATACACCGCCCGCCGGACAGAGTATATAGTAGTATCCGTTGCGCCGGTAGAATTTCGGTCCTTCGACAGTTGGGTTGTCGGGGTGCCCATCGAAGACAAGGCGGCTCTCGGTGAGTGCAGAGAGTCCGTCGGACGACAGTTCGCAAACCGCCAATGCGCTCTTGAAGCCGGCACGGCTTCCCGCAAAAGCGTGAACGAGATAGACGCGCCCATTGCTGTCCCACAGCGGACAGGGGTCTATCAATCCTTTGCCGCGCTTGACCAAGACGGCTTTTTCCCAACGGCAGGGCAGCGTGGTGGTCTCCTCCGAGCGCACGCACCAGATACCCCGGTCAGGGTCTCCATAATAGATATAGAAACGCCCGTTGTGGTAGCGAATACTCGGAGCCCACACCCCACCACCATATTGCGGAGTGGTCTCATCTTCGGTACCCGGTACACAATCGGGCAAAGCGGCATCGAGAAGCGTCCAATGTACCAAGTCGGAGGAATGAAGTATCTGCAAACCCGGTATGCAGTTGAACGACGAGGAGGTCATATAGTAGTCGTTGCCCACACGGCACACATCAGGATCGGAATAGTCGTAGGGCAGAATGGGATTGGTGTATGCGCATACACCGGTTATACAGAGAAGCGCAATACAAAAAGAGAACAGGCGTTTCATAGGCTTTTCCATTATCCGAAATGTACGATGCGCGGGGCTTCGGTATAAGAGAAGAATGTAGCCTCGGCATCCGCCATATAGTAGATAGCCATCTTGTCGCCCGTCTCGTCGTAGCCCATATCCCGCAGTTCGGGCATCTGCTCGAGAAAAGCGTGTTTGGCTTCGTAGGACTCGTCGGCAACCAAGCGGCAGGCGATACGCACCCAGCGGCTTTGGTTGTCAAAAGCACAAATCTCCACCAGCGGGTGTGCATCAATCTGATGGCTGACAGCCTTATAATGGGCGGTCTCGATGTACAACTTGCCGTTATATACAGCATACGACCCGAACGGGCGCACACGGGGCTGTTCCCCGTCCATAGTGGCAAGATAATAGGTGCCACAGGTTTTCAAAAACTCAAATACTTCTTGCATATTATTTATTGCCTTTTATGATTATCCATATAATGATCGGTGCGCCAAAGAGGGCACTTACCGTTGAAATAGGCAGGGGATAGGTAAAGAGCGAACAGAGCAGGTCGCACAGAAGGAGCATATCTGCTCCGATGAGGGCGGAAGCAGGCAAGGTGATGCGATGGTTGGATGTACGGAACAGCCCCCGCGCAATATGCGGCACCGCCACACCGATGAATGCTATCGGTCCGCAAAATGCCGTGATACCGCCCGCCAGCAAGCCAGTTGCCAGCACAATGAGCAAGCGTGTCCGCCCGATATGTATGCCCAGTCCGCGGGCATAGTCCTCGCCCATCAACAGCCCATTGAGCGGCTTCATCACGATAATACATACTACCATTCCAACCAACCAGACAGGGGCGAGCCACATCATCTCCGCCCACCCGACGCTGCCGAGGCTACCGAGTGTCCAGACGATAAACAGTTTGAGGGCATCGGGATTGGCAAAGTTCTGCAAGAGATTGACCAATGCTCCCGCTATCGAGCCGAACATCATTCCCACAATGAGCAGACTGACATTGCTTTTTACCCGCCGGGCAACCAGCATAACGAGCAGCAAGACGGCAGTACTGCCGACAATAGCGGCGAACACAGAGGAGAAACGTCCCGCCACACTCAATCCTGCAAACGTGGCACACAGCGTGGCAAACGCTACACCCAGACTTGCCCCCGACGACACGCCGAGCGTGTAGGGACCCGCCAGCGGGTTACGGAACAGGGTTTGCATCAGCAGTCCCGACACCGAGAGAGCCGCCCCTGCCAGAATGGCAGTAAGGGCTTTGGGCAAGCGGATATTGAGAAGAATCTGCTGTTCAACGGAGAGAGTTCCGTCCAAACCGCTCAGGCACAGCAGCGGGTTGAGCCATATAGATCCGCAGCACAGATCCAGCCATAGCAATATGAGGAGCGATAATGCCAATCCGGTAAATATGTATGTTTGCCTGCGCATAAGTGATCTGAAAAACCCATACAAAAGTACTACAAAATTCCGAAATATACAAACATAATCCCAAAAACGCCATAATACGGGCGAAAAGGCGGTTCCCCCGGCAGTTGGCACCAATCTTCCGCCGATACCGAAGACACCTCGTCTGCGGTATCGGGGCTGTTGGAACGTATGGAGACATGTGTAGAGACGAGTATGGAGACGTGAAGCGTAAGGCAGGTGCGCTTTGCGTACCGAGTGCCTGCGGGGTTTCCATAAGCCCGTGGGCGAAATGGGGTGCTCTCGTAGCAGAGTGAAAGCCTGTGGCATGAGCAAAACTTCTTATCGTCCCGCATCGTCAAAAAAACAGCACTGATTGTGTGTGGAGACGATGCGTCTCGCGTCGTCAAAAAAACGTCCTTTTTCTGAAAAAAGGAGGCTGTCTAACAAGTTAAAGAAACAGCGAAAAAACAAACAAGTCTGACGACTTGACCGCGGACGGGGGCGTCCGCGTCCCCGATCTCCTATGGTATAATTTTACAAAAAGCAACATCGAAAAAAGAGGCTGTCTAACAAGTGCAGACAGCCTCTTTTGGGGGTAGGAGACGACGCGGCTCGCGTCGTCAAGAGCAATCTTTTTCTGAAGAACAGGCTTTCTTTTTTATTTGTCAGACAGCCTCTCCTTTGATGTGCATCAGGTATTATTCGTTTACTTCTACGCCGGTGGTGGTGTAGGTCTTGCCGCCACGGAGGATGAGTACTTGCCCGTTGCGGACAATCTTTTGTGCGACAGATTCTGCGGCAGCATTATCCAAAGCCATGGCAGTACTGCTTGTGGTGTTAAACTCGCCCGTGTAGGTCTGCAAGGTGGCGTTGTTCGCGTCCTTGACGGTCATACCGAAGGTGTAATGCGTGGATTCGCTCAAGCCCGTAACCGTGAAGCGGAAACCTGCGTCAGTCTGTTCGGCTGCATGGCCGGGTGTATGTCCGTTGCGCGAGGGGGCAAAGGCAATGTTGGTCAGTTGCCCGCTTGCATTGAAGACCAAGGTGCAGAACACTACGCCGTCTTTGCGTATCTCGAGGGTGTAGGTGCCTGCCGAGCCGTCAGCCCTCCAGACAAAGGTCGCTTCGTTGCCCGATGGCGTTACCGCAATATCGTCACCGGTTGTGGTATTCTCCGCACCGAGACATTGGATGAATTTGAATTTGCCCCAAACCACATCCAACCGGTAGTCGCGAAGTTGCTCACACTGTACATTCAGATACACATTGTAGTTGGCAAAGGAACTCGTCTCTGCAAATGGCGGGTAGGTTGGATAACAATAGATGTCGTACAAGCGGCGGCAATTGGCAAATGCGTTTGCTCCGATGTTTTCCACCGCACTGCCAATCATGACTTCAGCCAACTTGGGCATATCGGCAAATGCATACTGACCTATAGAGGTTGCACCATGTCCGACAACCACCGATTTGACACTGTCCCTGAGGAGCAGCCACGGCATATTGCTTTCATTGTAGTCATACATTGCCCCCGTACCCGAGATAGTGAGCGTATGCCCTGCATATTGCCAATAGAGATTATCCCCGCATTGCCCCGCAATGGTGAGTGCAAATTCTGCCGTGAAGGTAGTATCCTGCGTGATTGTCAGCAAGCGCGGGTTGTCGGTATTGCCGTCTGTCCAGCGGGTGAAATGACGGTGTTCGTTTTCGGGTACTGCCGTTATATTCACCTGCTGCCCCGTATTACACCGGATGGTATTTGCACTCTCGCAGCCGTCGGCATAGAGTGTAAGGGTAAGATGGTCGGTGGCATTGCACCACCCTGCTATTGCCAACGCAACAGCACCAAGAAATAGTTTGGTTTTCATTGTAACAATTGTTTTATTGTTTGATAATTTTTTCCATGACATAAAAGACCGCCGAACGACACAAGCGAATCGTTTGAAAGCGGTATATTTTGCAAGCATTGCCGGATTTTCGGACACATTCTGCGCAACGCCGGCTTGCTCACTATACTGCGGAAAGGCTTGACGGTTGCCCCGAGAAACTCCACACCGTACCTCACATTGCAGATTTGCGTTTTGCCCTCGTGCAAGGTAAGCCCCAGCGACTGCATAGCAAACCTGCGCACCGGACTTATCAGCCTATGGAGCCAATCCCTGTCCGCACTGACCACAAAGAAATCGTCCACATAGCGTCCGTAATGCACACAATGCAGGACACGTTTCATATATTGGTCAAGCACGTTCAGATAGACATTGGAGAACAGTTGGCTTGTGAGGTTTGAGTTGTGCCATATTGCTTTTTTATTCAGTCAGAAAAAGTTTTCCATTGCGTTCCGTGTCTCCGCCGGTCGCACCGGTTTGCCTGCTGCGGCAGGCGTGCGACCGCCGCAGCCACGGAACGAGCGTGTGGGGCTTTGCCTGTGTGAGAGGGTTCTTATGCTACGGGCAAACGGGGCGGACAGAATGACCGCCGTAGCGGTAGTAGTAGTACCTGCGCACGTGGTCCGAATAGAAGTAGACGAACCACGCGAGGTCCGAGCCGTCCGCATCGAGCGACGAAGACCAGTAGTCGCCGTAGGAGCCGGCATAGGTGAGGTTCGTGTCGTAGCGAAACCCCGCGGCGGGGAGGAAGATAGAGTTGCCGTTGGTCTCGCTTGCTACGAGATAACCTTCTACGCCATTTTGTGTAGTCCACGTCCATGTGCAGTTGTTGCGCAACTCCGTCCATTCGGCATCGGTGGGCATACGCCATTCGCCACCCCAGTTCACGTGAGCAGCATCGTCCTCGGGATCTAACGTAGTTTTGTCGTCAGTAAAACCATCGTCGCCAGAACTTGCATTGGTGCAGTACTTGGTGAGTTTGTCATACGCCCCATTGGCATACTTGTAGGTTGCCCACGAGTAGTCGGTTTTGGTTTCCGTCTCGCCCCAAGCGTAGTAGTTGCCGTAGTCTTCGGGGGCGGTGGCACCTACGTTGCATGATGCCCATTTCAGCCCGCTCGGCAGACCAAGATTGACCCACGTGTGTCCATTCTCTTCGCCAGTCGGACGAATGTCCTCGGTTTTGCCGTTCTTGCTGCAATCGTCATAGACTGAGACCGCTGCAGGCGTCTGCGCCCATACTGACACTCCCATCAGCAGGACGAGACTCAATGAAATAAGTTTTGTTCTCATAATAAAAGAAAATTATTTGGATTTTTCTAACAAATGCCAGTCTTTGTTATTTACACATATCGCTACAATATAACAAATATGAACTTGACGGTGCAAAATTACTACAAACATTTAATGTATGCAAGCAAAAAACTACAATTCTTGTGTATTTTTTATCTATATGAAAGAAAACAGACCCCAAGATACACTGTGCCATCGGTTGGCACAAAAGGTCTCCTATGCCGCAAGCGGCAAGAAAAAGGGAAGAAAATCATACAAATACGGCACTCAGTGTGCCTGTGGCGCATAACGACGCGGGACGCGTCGTCTCCCATACATAGCATAATTTTATATTTTTTCCTAATTTTACTCTTGCTTGTTGAATCTACGTGTAGTGGCTTTGCAGAAACGGGTGTTGCAGATGTCAATTATTTTTTGTACTTTTGCACGCTAATTTGCGTATATGCGCACATACGGGAAACATATTGCTTTGTGGGTGGGTATGCTCTTGGGATTACAAGGGTATGCGCAGACGGTAACGACCTCAACGACCTCCCAAGCGCCGACCTCCCCCACCCCTCCAGAGGAGGGGCTTGCGGTAGTGGAGGAAAGCGCAGACCTTAAAGACCTTAAAGACCTTAAAGACCCTAAAGATTTTAAGGACTCTAAAGCCAATACGGAGGAGCCTGCGCACAAGCCGAGTGCCATTACGGCTCCGATTGACTATGTGGCGAATGATTCGATTGTGCTGATGGGCAACGGTATAGCCTATCTGCACGGCGAAAGCGACGTAAAATACGAGCAGATGGAACTGACCAGCGAGTATATCCGTGTGCATATGGACAGCAGCCAGGTGTTTGCGCAAGGTGTATTGGACTCGGTGGAGGGCGAATGGATCGGCCGCCCCGTATTCAAAGACGGCAAGGACAGTTACGAATCCGACCAGATCACCTACAACCTGAAGACGCAGAAGGGCTTTATCCGCAAGGTGGTTACCGAGCAGGGCGAGGGTTATGTGATAGCCGACAAGACCAAAAAGACGGAGGGCAACACGATGATGATGGGCGGCGGAATGTACACCACATGCGACCAGCACGACCATCCGCACTTCTACCTAAAGATGACGAAAGCCAAGGTAGTGCCCGGCGAGTATATTGCTACGGGACCCGCTTATATGGTGGTGGGCGATGTGCCGGTGCCGCTGGCTATTCCGTTCGGTTTTTTCCCGTTTACCAACCAGTATTCGAGCGGACTGATTATGCCGAACTTCGGCGATGACGGTACGCGCGGCTTGTACCTAAACGGTATCGGGTACTATTTTGCCATTAACGACTATATGGACTTGCAGGTAACGGGCGATATATATACGCGCGGTACGTGGGCGGTACGCGCACAATCCAAATATATAAAGCGGTACAAATTCAACGGCAACATCAGCATCAACTACCGCAACGACGTAACAGGCGAGAAAGACCTGCCGAACTACTCGAAGGCGACCAATTTCAGCATCCAGTGGACGCACTCGCAGGACGCCAAGGCGAACCCGTACAGCACATTCTCGGCGAGCGTGAATTTCTCGACAAGCGGCTACAACCGCAGCAACATCAACAGTTACTACAACCCTCAGTTGAACTCGGAGAACACCAAGAGTTCGACTATCAACTATACCCAGCGTTTCCCCGACAGCCCGTGGAACCTGAGCCTGAGTGCGTCGGTAACGCAGCGCACCAAGGACTCGACTCTCTCGCTCACGCTGCCCGAACTGAGCGTGAGTATGAGCCGCGTGTATCCCTTCAAGCGCAAGAAACCTGTGGGAAAGGAGAAATGGTACGAGAAAATCAGTATGAGTTATTCGGGCAACGGGCGTATTGCGGTGAACAGCATCAAGGAAAACCGGTTTCTGCATTCCGACTTTCTGCGCGACTGGCAGACGGGTCTGAAACACTCGGTACCTATCTCGGCATCGTTTATGCTATTCAAATATCTGAGCGTTACGCCGAGTATCAATATGACCGACCGTATGTATTTCCAGCGTATCGACCAGACATGGGACGAGCAGGAGCAACAGTTGCAGCGCGATACGACCAACGGTTTTTACAACGTGTTTGATTTCAATGTGGGCATCTCGCTCTCGACCAAACTATACGGATTCTACACGCCGAGCAAGAAACTGTTCCCGAAAAGCAAAGTGGAGAAGTTCCGCCACGTGCTGACCCCGACGATCAGTTTCAGTTACCACCCCGATTTCGGCAAGTCGTTCTGGGGGTATTACGGCAGTTACGACCAGCCTGTTTACGGCACGGAGACCGACCCCGAGACAGGACGAAAGATACAGAAAACGGACGAAGCGGGCAACCCGATGGTGCTGCACCAGACTTACTCGCGGTTTGCAAACGGTATCTATGGCAATGCAAGTCAGGGCGCAGCGGCAGCGTTGAGTTTCAGCCTCGGCAACAACCTTGAGATGAAGATTGTCAACAAGGAAGACACCACGGGCAAGAATCCGTTCAAGGTAGTGAGTCTGATTGACAATTTCAGTATTTCGGGGGGATACAACTTCATTGCCGACTCGATGAACTGGAGCAATTTTTCTGTCAATCTGCGTATCAAGATACCTAAAGCGAACTATACGATCAATCTCAGCGGGCAGTTCGACCCGTATATGTACGAACTCAATCCTCTCGGTACGCCCGTACGCACAAACAAGCAGTACTGGAGCAACGGACGCTTTCCTCATTTCTTGGGAACGAGTACGAGCCTGAGTTACACATTCAACAATCAGACGTTCCGCAAGTGGTTTGACAAGGACAAGAAAAAAAAAGGCAGTGAGAACACCGATCAAAATATGGATGACATCGCTGTGGGGGACGACGGATTAGCCACCAACGGCAAACTGAACAGCAACAAGAAAAGCAACGCCAAACAGGAGGTGGACGACGGGTATGTAAAGACCGATATACCGTGGAGTCTGTCGGTGAGTTACTCGGTGCGTTACGGCGCAGGCAGCGAGTTCGACTACGACAAGATGTACTATAAGATGGTCTTTACGCACAACCTCTCTTTCTCGGGCAGTCTGGGTCTCGGACAGGGGTGGAAAGTGAGTGCCAGCACGAGTTACGACTTCCGCGCGAAGAAGTTTGCGAGTGCGAACTTCAATGTCAGCCGCGACCTGCACTGCTGGAATATGACCGCCAGTTTCGTACCATTCGGACCATATAAGAGTTACACGTTCCACATCGGTGTGAACGCCTCGATGCTGGCAGACCTGAAGTACGACAAATCAAGTACACAAAGCACGAATGCGCGGGTGAACTGGTGGTAAGACCTCCCCTGCCCCCGACCTCCCCAACCCCTCCAAAGGAGGGGCTAACAGAACGGGCAACGTGAAACCAACAACACGCAGTCATTAACGCTCGCAAAGCGAGCCATAAACACAAAGTAAAAATATGAAAATCGAAAATCAGAAAGTAGTGAAAGCCATCTATGAGATGTATATCGATGGCGAGGACGGCAAAGAAGAGATGATAGAGAAAGCCACTATCAAGACCCCGCTGGTGTACTGCCAAGGCGAGGGAATGATGCTGCCGAAGTTTGAAGAAGCCCTTGCCGGACTGGAACCGGGCGACAAGTTCGATTTCCGTCTTGCCCCGGAAGATGCCTACGGCGAATATGACGAGGCGGGCTTGTTGGAACTTGACAAACACCTTTTCTATAATGCCGACGGCGAGTTCGACTCCGACCGTGTCTATACGGGCAATATCATCCCGATGAAGACCACCGACGGGCAGATCGTCAATGCACAGGTAGCCAAAGTGTCGCCGCTCAAAGTAACTATCGACCTCAACCACCCGTTGGCAGGCGAGAACCTGCACTTTACCGGCGAGATTGTAGAAGTACGCGATGCAGACCCTGCCGAGTTGGAGGCTATCCGCCATCACGGCTGCGGAGGTTGCGGCGGCAACTGCGGAGACGGTTGCAACAAATGCGGCAACCACAGTTGCAGCGAATGTGGGGAGTGAGAATGAGACCTCCCCAACCATAGACCTCCCCCTGCCCCTCCTTCAGAGGAGGGGAGAACAGAGCGGATACGCGAAGACACTAATGTGAAGCCATTAACGCAACGCCAACAACGTGAGCGAACGCGAACCAAATAACATATATTATTAACGCTCGCACGCGCGAGTAAAAAAACACGAAGTAATTTATGGCAAATATCTTAGCCATCGTAGGTCGTCCCAACGTAGGGAAATCGACCTTATTCAACCGCCTGACGGGAACAAGGCGGGCCATAGTAATGAACACCGCAGGTACGACACGCGACCGCCAGTACGGCAAAGCCGAGTGGTGCGGCAAGGAGTTTTCGGTGATTGACACCGGCGGATGGGTAGTCAATTCGAACGACACTTTCGAGAGCGAAATCAACCGCCAAGTGGACCTCGCTATCCGCGAGGCGGATGTGGTGCTACTGGTAGTGGATGTGAACGAAGGTGTTACCCGGTTCGATATGGAGGTGGCACACCTGCTCCGTCAGGCGGGCAAACCGACCGTTCTCGGGGTGAACAAAGTGGATACCTTTGAGATGCAGTACGGTGCGCCGGAGTTCTACAAACTCGGACTGGGCGAACCGTTTATCCTGAGTGCAGAGAACGGACTGGGTACGGGCGACCTGCTGGACGAGATATGCTCGCGCTTCAAGAAAGACGACAGCGGTGAGGAGATAGAAGACCTGCCGCGTTTCGCCATTGTCGGGCGACCGAACGCAGGTAAATCCAGTATATTGAATGCGTTTATCGGCGAAGAGCGAACCATCGTAACCGACATACCGGGAACGACGCGCGACAGTATCTATACCCGCTACAACAAGTTCGGCAAGGATTTTTACCTCGTAGATACAGCGGGTATCCGCAAGAAAGCCAAGGTGAACGAAGACCTGGAGTATTATTCCGTGGTGCGCTCCATCCGTGCGATAGAGAACTCCGATGTATGTATCCTGATGATTGATGCGACGCGCGGTATCGAGGCACAAGACCTGAACATCTACTCCATCATTCAGAAGAACAAGAAAGGACTGGTGGTCTGCATCAACAAATGGGACTTGGTGGAGAGCAAAACCAATGCGGACATCAAGGCATACGAAGCGGCTATCCGCAACCGTATCGCGCCTTTCACCGATTTCCCCATTATCTTCACCTCTGCGCTCACCAAGCAGCGTATCTTCAAGGTGATGGAGACGGCATTGCACGTCTATGAAAACAAGAACAAGAAAATACCGACGGCGCAACTGAACGACAAGTTCCTCCCGCTGATAGAGAACTATCCGCCCCCCGCAACGAAGGGCAAGTATATCAAGATCAAGTACTGTACACAGTTGCCCAATACGCAAGTGCCCACATTTATATTCTTTGCCAACCTGCCGCAGTATGTCAAGGAACCGTACCGCCGTTTTCTGGAGAACAAACTCCGCGAATGGTGGGATTTCAACGGGACACCGGTACAGTTATTTATCCGTGCGAAATAAAAAACGCATTGCAGTGCCATAATCAAGAGGCTGTCTAACAAAAATAGTTGGGCAGCCTCTTGCATTGTAACAAGTTGATTGTAAAGAGATTAGTTCAGCCAGCCGATCAGAGCGGCAAAAAAAAACAAATATAACTCACTGAAATACAAGCAAAAACCGCCTAATCACATACGAATCACATACGAATCACATACAAGCAACATACAAGCAACATAGACCTGAAAGCATACGTCTTTTTCGTTTGCATATCTATATTTTTTTTCGTAACTTTGCAGACGGATTGAGTCATCTTATAACACTCGAATTGAGCCATTTTATAAATCCATAGAACTTAACAAAATGAATTTCACACACCTACACGTACACTCGCAGTATTCGGTACTGGACGGAATGAGCAAAGTACCCGACATAGTGGACAAATGTCTGCGGACCGGCATGGGTGCCGTGGCACTGACAGATCACGGTAATATGTACGGCATCAAGGAGTTGCTTGACTACTGCAAGAAAGTAAACAGCAAGAACAAAGAAGCATGGGACGCCCGTCAGGAAGAACTGGCGCAAGCCGCAGCGGAGAAAGGCGAGACCTACGAGAAACAGCCGTTTGTACCCTTCAAACCAATTGTGGGGTGTGAGGCATATTGTGCGCGGCGCGGGCGGCACTCGATGACCGACGAGAAAGCCGTGAACGGCGAGGGGCGGCAGTACATCATCGACCGCTCGGGCTGGCACCTGATACTGCTTGCCAAGAACATGACGGGCTACCACAACCTGTGCAAGATAGTGAGTGCGGGTTTTATGTCGGACGCCTTCAACTACACGAGCCGTATCGACAAAGACCTGCTGCAGGAGTTCCACGAGGGTATTATCTGCTCGTCGGCATGCTTGGGCGGCGAGTTGCCGCAGAAGATTATGGCGGGCGATATTGCGGGTGCGGAAGAGACGATAGAGTGGTTCAAGTCGGTGTTCGGCGAAGACTACTACATAGAGTTGCAACGCCACCAAACCGACAAACCGGGCGGCGACCAGGAGGTGTATCAAAAGCAGAAAGAGGTGAACCCCGTGCTGATAGACCTTGCCCGCAAGCATAATGTAAAGATTATCTGCACCAACGACTCGCACTTCGTGGAAGAGGAGAACGCCGAGGCGCACGACCGACTTATCTGCCTCAGCACGAACCACTATGTGGACGACGTGAACCGTATGCACTACACCAAGCAGGAGTGGCTCAAGACGCCCGAAGAGATGTACAGCATCTTCTCCGACATACCCGAGGCACTGGCGAACACGCAGGAGATAGCGGACAAAGTGGAGATATACGACATCGACCACGGACCTATTATGCCGCTGTTCGACATCCCGAAAGACTTCGGCACGGAAGACGAGATACGGCAGAGATACACGGAGCAGGACCTGTGGCAGGAGTTTATGACCGACGAACACGGGCAGAACCCGCTGAGCGAGAAAGATGCGCAGAAGCGTTTCAAGAACCTCGGCGGGTACGATCGTATGTACCGTATCAAATTTGAGGCAGAGTACCTGAGTTTCCTCACGTGGAACGGCGCGAAGAAGCGTTACCCCGAGTTGAAGCCGTTTCTGGAGAACACCAAAGGGCTGGATTATCACTATTGGGACGCTGCGGATTTGGACGAGCGGCAGCGCGAGGTGGTGAACCGCATCCTATTTGAGTTGCACGTGATGAAGACGATGGGCTTCCCCGGCTACTTCCTCATCGTGATGGATTTTATCCGCGGTGCAAGAGAGGAATTGGGCGTGAGTGTAGGTCCGGGGCGTGGTTCGGCGGCGGGTTCAGTAGTAGCCTACTGCCTGCACATCACCGACCTTGACCCGCTGAAATACGACCTGCTGTTCGAGCGTTTCCTCAACCCCGACCGTGTGTCATTGCCCGATATAGATACAGACTTTGATGATGCAGGACGCGGCAAGGTACTCGATTGGGTGAGCAAGAAGTACGGCGAGACGCATGTAGCGCATATCATCACCTACGGCAAGATGGCTACCAAGTCGGCTATCTCTGATGTAGGGCGCGTGCAGCGTGTGCCTTTGGCTAAGGTGAACGAACTGAAATCGTATATCCCCGACCGCAAATTTCCCGACAACATCAAGGACGAGAAAGGCAAGCCGCCCAAGGTGAACCTGAAGAACTGCTACAAGTATGTGGACGAACTGAAGCGCGAATACGAGCAGGGCGAACCCGAGATACGCAGTATGCTCAACTATGCATTGCAACTTGAGGACACCATCCGGCAGGTGGGTATCCACGCCTGCGGCGTGATTATCGGTGCAGACGACCTGACAAAGTTTGCCCCGCTGTCAAGCGTGGAAGACAAAGAAAGCAAACGGCGCGTATTAGTGACAGAATACGATGGACACGTGATAGAGAGCGTGGGACTCATCAAGATGGACTTCCTCGGGCTGATAACGCTTACTATTATTAAGGAGTGCCTCAAGAATATCAAGAAAGCGCACGGCATTGACATCGACATCGACCATATCCCCATTGACGATGCAGAGACCTACCGACTGTTCCAGGAGGGGCGCACCATAGGCGTGTTCCAGTTTGAGTCCACGGGTATGCGCAAGTATATGAGGGAACTCAAACCGACCGTCATCGGCGACATCATCGCTATGAACGCCCTCTACCGCCCCGGACCTATGGACTATATCCCGCAGTTTATCCGCCGCAAGCAGGGACTCGAACCCGTAACGTACGACATTCCGATTATGGAGAAATACCTGAAAGATACCTATGGTGTTACGGTCTATCAGGAGCAGGTGATGCTTCTCTCGCGACTGCTGGCGAACTTCACCCGCGGTGAGAGCGACAAACTGCGCAAGGCGATGGGCAAGAAGCAGATGGCGATACTGCAGGAACTGAAAGGCAAGTTTATGGCAGGCGGCAAAGCCAACGGACACGACGAAAAGGTGCTTGACAAGATTTGGAAGGACTGGGAGAAGTTTGCCTCCTATGCCTTCAACAAGTCGCATGCCGCCTGCTACTCATGGGTGGCATACCAGACCGCTTACCTCAAGGCACACTACCCCGCCGAGTTCATGGCTGCCAACCTGACCGTCTCCAAAGACGACATCAAGGAGGTTACAAAGTTTATGGACGAGTGCAAGGCGATGAAGATACAGGTGCTGGAACCCGATGTCAACGAGTCCGAACTCACCTTCACCGTCAACAGCCACGGCGACATCCGCTTCGGCTTGGGCGGAATCAAAGGTGTGGGCGAGGGTGCCGTGGAGGCTATTATCACCGAGCGCAACCGCAACGGCAAGTACAAGGATATCTTCGACTTCCTCGAGCGCGTCAACCTCTCCGCCTGCAACCGCAAGACCATCGAGAACCTCGCCTGTGCAGGGGCATTCGACTGCTTCGACGGGCTGTATCGCGAGCAACTGCTCGGTACCAACAGCCGCGGCGAGAACGTACTTGAGACGCTGATACGCTACGGCAATATGTACCAGCAAGACAAGCAACAGCAGCAAAACTCCCTCTTCGGCGACCTCGGATCAGCCGTAGAGATACAACACCCCGAACTGCCGCAAGTACAGAAATGGTCAACCATTGAGCGGCTCAATATGGAGAAATCGCTGATTGGAATCTTCCTTTCTGCACACCCGCTGGACGACTATGAGTTTGAGATACAGCAGATGTGCAACATCACCACCGAGCAATTGACACAGTTCGACGCTTGGCGCACACCCGATGCCCGCAATGCGGCTATAGCACAGGCAGACAACCCGGATAAGGAGGGCGGAGAGGATGACCCCGAAAAACTGACCCCGAAAGAGTTTCTGGAGAAATACAAAAACCAGACTATCCGTTTCGGCGGAATTGTTACTTCTGCAGAAAATGCCACCTCGCAAAAGGGTAAGCCGTACGGGCGATATACGATAGAGGATTATTCGGGCAGTTATAAGATGGTGCTGTTCGGAGAAACCTACAAAAACAATTCGGCATACCTCCAGCCGAGCCTGTACGTCTATGTAACGGGGACTATCCAGCAGCGTGGCACAGGTATGCGCTGGTTTCACGAGAAGAAAGACGATGAGGCGGAATTTGAGTTTGCAGTGAAGAAAGTGGAGTTGCTCCAAGACGTGCAGGATGCCTATATGTCGTCGGTCAGCCTGTCTATTCCTCTGGAAAACGTAACACAGGAGTTGATTGACGAACTGGTGGCACAATGCGAATCGAACAAAGGGAAATCGCGCCTGTGCGTGCAGGTGCACGACACGCTCCACAACAATCGTATTATGCTCACCTCTAAATCAATGCAGGTGCATATCACGCCCGATTTCTACAAGTGGCTGAAGATGAAAGAAATGGACAATGTACTGACCTTGCACGCAGATATGCAACAATAATATGACGTGAGTTCGAGATAACGAAAGACTTTATAGGTCAACAACTGACAACAACTATTAAACAACAGATAACAACATAACGTGAGTTCGAAATAGGAAATTCCTTTGCCGCAAGCGGCAAGAAATCTAAGTAAATCTATGATTTTTTACATCCATAAATTGCCATAAATCTTATTGCCTACGGCGACAAAGTAAGACAATTCACTTATATCGAACTGGCGTTAAATAATATGACATATCAAGAGACACTCGAATATCTGTATGCGTCGCAGCCCGCATTCCATTTGGTAGGTGCGGCAGCATACAAACCGGGGTTGGACAACACGCTCCGCCTGATGGAGCACCTCGGCAACCCACACCGGCGTTTCCGGTCGGTGCATATAGCGGGCACCAACGGCAAGGGCAGCACCTCGCACCTCATTGCCGCTTCGCTGCAGGCTGCGGGCTTGCGTGTAGGGTTGTACACCAGTCCGCACCTGGCAGATTTCCGCGAGCGCATACGCCTCAACGGACAGATGATTTCCGAAGACTATATAGTGCGGTTTGTAGAAGACAACAAAGCATTCTTGGAGCAGATATGCCCCTCGTTCTTCGAGACCACTATGGCATTGGCTTTCGCCTATTTTGCAGATATGCAGGTGGATGTGGCGGTCGTGGAAGTGGGGTTGGGCGGCAAATTGGACTCTACCAATATCATCACTCCTATGCTCTCGGTTATCACGAACATAGGCTTCGACCATACCGAGTTTTTGGGCGATACGCTGCCGAAGATCGCCGCCGAGAAAGCGGGCATTATCAAACCCGATGTGCCGTGCGTCATCGGCGAGACCGACCCGCAGACAGCCCCTGTCTTTCTGCAAAAAGCGCAGGCGTGCGGTATTCTCGGCGACGGGTTGGAGACCACCGGCTGTCGGCTTTGGTTTGCCGACCAATGCGGCTATCTGCGCCGTTGCCGGTTGCGCGACATACCCGAATGTCAGTTGCATGGTATCTATCAGGACAAGAACCAACAGACCGCCTATGTGGCTCTGCGTGTGCTGCAAAACTACAGCCCCATTGGGACACATATCACCACGGCGGCTATCCGCAAAGGTTTCGCCGAAGTATGTAGCCTGACGGGACTGCGCGGACGGTGGGAGAAACTTGCCGACAAGCCTCTCACTATCTGCGACACGGGGCATAACTCGCACGGGTTGCGCTATGTGGCACAGCAACTCAGCGACCTGCAAACGCATCACAAAGGCACACTTTTTGTAGTATTCGGTATGGTGTCGGATAAGGATGTGGATGTAGTAATGCGCCTGCTTCCTGCGACACGCATTGCAAACGGCACGACGCAGAATGTGCGGTACTGCTTTGTGCAACCCGATACCCACCGCGCCATTCCTGCCGAAGAGATGTTGGAACGCTGGCAACAGGTGCACCCCGAGGACACTACAGCAGAGGCGATCCCCGACATAGCCAAAGCATTGCAATATGTACAGTCGGCTACTATGCCAAACGATATTATTTTTATCGGCGGCAGCAACTACGTAGTCGGCACCGCACTGAAATTGTATCCAAATACACACTGATATGAAAAAACTATTTTTTGCAGCACTTATGAGTATGGCACTCATCAGTTGCACCCAATCAAAACAAACTATGCAAACTCCTATTGACAACATTCTGACCCGCACCTCGGTGCGTCAGTTCACAGGCGAACCGCTCTCGCAAACGCAGATTGACACTCTCCTGCAATGTGCTATGGCAGCCCCGTCGGCAATCAACAAACAGCCGTGGGCATTCATCGTCATCACCGACACCGCCCTCCTGCAACGTATCGGCAACGAGATGCCCAACTCCCGCTGTCAGAACCACCCCGGATGTGCGTTTGTGCCTTGCGGCGATCTCACCAAAGCCATTCCCGACCTGCCTGATTTTTGGGTCAACGATGTATCGGCAGCCACGGAGAACCTGCTCCTTGCCGCGCACGCTATGGGGCTGGGTGCCGTATGGACAGGCGTTCACCCGTCAGCGGAACGCGTGGCACAAGTGCAAAGCATCCTCGGTTTGCCCGACCATATCATTCCGTTGTGCATCGTCCCTGTCGGTTACCCCGCCGAGACTCCTGCCGTAAAGAACAAATACTCAGTTTCCAACGTCCACTACAACGGTTGGGAATAACCCTGCCAAACACAGGTGGATGTCAGATGGATAGCAGGTGGATAGCAGGAGGAAGTCAAAAGGTTCATTCATCATTCCTAATTCATAATTCATAATTCATCATTATAATGAAGTATTCCGTAGCCCGGTTTTCTTTTTCTTTTGCCGAGCCGTGGCAAGAGGAATTGTTTGCCCAGTCGCTTTTCGACTTGGGTTTTGACACGTTGGACGGCAGCGATGCCTATATCCCCACCGATGTACTTGATACACATAGGACGGAAATAGAGCAACTCATTGACGATACCGAAGGCGTTACGCTGCTCTCTATAGACGAATGTCCCGACGAGAACTGGAACGCTACGTGGGAGGCGGAACACCCGATAGAAGAACTGCCACTCGGGGTGAAGATCATTCCCCATTGCGCTTTCGGAGCAGGACACCACGAGACCACGGGTATGATGATCAACGCCCTATTGCAAACCGACCTGACGGGCAAATACGTGTTGGATAACGGCTGCGGCACAGGGGTGCTTGGTATTTTTGCCGCTCTCCGAGGTGCTGCATACGTGCTGGCAGTGGATATTGACGACAAGAGTGTTCTCAACACGCAGGAGAACGCCGCTCTCAACAGCGTCCGGATAGAAACAAGCCTTGGCGATACTCCGCCGGCAGGGCATTACGACCTGATTATGGCGAATATCCATAGAAATATCCTGCTGTCGCAAATGCCGCTCTATGCCCGTTATCTCAACATAGGTGGTGCTCTTTGGATTAGCGGTTTCTATGCCGCCGACTGCCCTGCTCTCATCGCCACAGCGAAGAATGTCAGACTTATCCACACCGCCAGCCGCACGGACGGCGACTGGTGTATGCTGGAGTTTCAACGCCTGTAAATATCACCTGAATATATAAGCGCGAAAAGCAGTAAAATTTGCTTTTCGCGCTTTTTTTTTCATAATTTTTGTGTATGTCGGCGGAATGTTGTATCTTTGCACGTTGTATCATATGCGCATCCTAAGCGCATCCTATAACAAATCGAATAATATAAAACTACATAATTATGTCAAAGAAAAAACAAGAAGAAGAAAAATTCAAGAAAGACGACCAGCATTTGGAGGAAGTGAACGAAGGACTTTCGACCGTAGGTCTGTGGATTGAGAAACACTCGGCGGTACTGAGTTGGACTATCACTGTTATTGTGGTGGTTATCTGCGGCATTATTGCCCTCAACCAGTATGTATTCAAGCCCAAAGCCCTTGAGGCAAGCAATGAGAACGCCAAGGCTGTAGTATATTTTATGGCAGGCGACTTTGAGCAGGCTCTGAATGGGGATGGCGCGGAGTGCATCGGTTTTGAGGAGATTGCCAATTCCTACAAGATGTATCAACCCGGTAAGTTGGCAGCCTTGTATGCCGGTATCTGCTACTACCAACTCGGCGAGTATGAGGAGGCTGCCAAATACCTCAAGAAATTCTCGGCAAAAGATTTGACCATTGATCCTGCGGCTTCACAATTGCTCGGCGACACTTATGTAGAAATGGGCGAATACGGCAAAGCCGTTTCTGCGTTTGAGGCAGCAGCCAAGTCGGGCAACGATATAATTGCTCCGATGAGCCTGAAGAAAGCAGGGTTCGTATATCTTGAGCAGGGAAACAAAAAGGCTGCTAAGAAGGCTTTTGAGACTATCAAGAATGACTATCCGGCTTCGGTGGAAGCACAGGATATTGAGAAATATATCGCAATCGCAGCAGAGTAATGACTACCAATTTGTCGAAATATGATGCGACTATATTGCCAAGCGCTGACGTTCTGAAACGTCAGCGCTATGCAATTATAGTGGCGAATTGGAACTCGGATATCACCTATCCGATGGCGCAAGGAGCCTTGGACACATTGGAGAAACACGGGGTGGATGAGGATAACATCGTTCTCCTGCATGTACCGGGTACAGTGGAACTGACTTACGCAGCAGCACGTACTATCAACGAATATGCCGATATGGATGCTATCATTGTGATTGGTTGTGTGATACAAGGCGAAACACCACACTTTGACTATGTGTGCCAGTCGGTTACGCAAGGTGTAGCGATACTGAATGCGCAAGGGCATGTACCCGTTATCTTCTCCGTACTGACCACACTCAACAAACAACAGGCACTTGACCGTGCCGGTGGCAAATTGGGCAACAAAGGTATAGAAGGAGCCGTAACAGCCATTCATATGGCAAACCTGTGATATATAATTTGTAAATGTGTAAATTTGTAAGTTTGTAAATTTACAAATTCCCAAAATATGAGGGTCTATAAGTTTGGTGGTGCATCGGTGCGCAATGCGGGCGGTATCCGCAATTTGGCGCATATTGTCTCGCTTAGAGAAGGCGACCTGATGGTCGTGGTCTCGGCAATGGGCAAGACTACCAATGCTTTGGAGCGTGTTCTCAACGCACTATGGGTGGGCAATACCGCTACAGCGCAGCAGGAGTGGACTGCACTCATAGATTATCATACCACTATCTTGCAAGAGTTGGGATTGTCTGCCGACATCCTGCCGATACACGATCTGCCCGATCTGCAAGATGCCACAAACTACGACTTGAGTTACGACCAGTTGGTCAGTTGGGGCGAACTTATCTCCACCACTATTGTAAACGCCTATCTGCAAACACAAGGCATTGACAGTGAGTGGCTTGATATGACACACCTGCTGCGAACAGATGCAACGTATCGTGATGCCAATGTGGATATGATGGTATCTGCACAGCAAATTTGCACAGCCGTAGCACAATCCGACAAACATATCTTTGTGGCACAAGGGTTTATCGGTGGAACGGCAGACGGCTTGCGTACCACGCTCGGGCGCGAAGGTTCCGACTATACGGCGGCACTATTGGGCAATATTCTGAATGCCGAGTCGGTTACAATTTGGAAAGACGTACCGGGAATCCTCAATGCCGACCCGCGGTTGGTACAAGATACAGTGCTGATCCCCGAACTGACCTACAATGATGCCGTGGAGTTATCCTATTCGGGAGCACAGATCATTCACCCGAAGACCATTCGCCCGTTGGAGAACAAATCCATCCCGCTGTATGTAAAACCTTTTGCAGACCCATTGGCGGCAGGGTCTGTTATCAGTGCCACCGCCAGAGGACCAATAGATGTCCCCGTATATATATGGCGGAAAAACCAGATTCTCATCACTATGCGTGCCAAGGATTTCGCCTTTGTGCTGGAGGAAAGTTTGAGCCATATCTTTGACATCATTCACCGGCACCGCCTGAAAGTGTCTTTGATACAATCGTCGGCAGTTACAATTTCCGTTTGCGTGGATAGTTCCCGATATATAGAGGAGGCCATTGAGGAGTTGCAAAGAGATTATCGTGTTACCTACAATGTGGGACTTTCGCTGCTGACCATACGCGGTATCACGCCGCAAATCATCACTCGCGAGACACAGGGAAAAAACATTCTGCTGAGCCAGACCACACGGCGCACGGCGCGATATGTAATGAAAGAGTACACTTTACCTGAATAAATCCTTTCCCCATGAATGAATACATACAACAATACCTTACGAAAGCATATTGGAAGAACTTGTGCTTATCGTTTTGGCACGCTATGCATACGCACAAGTTTTGGAAAGAATTGGTGCTGATGACCGCAGGTATGTTCCTCGGCGCAGCGGCAGTCTATTATTTCCTTATGCCCAGCCACCTGATTGTAGGGACAATCTCGGGTTTGAGTATTGTGATAAACACTTTGATAGGAGGCAATGCAGACACATTCTCCTATTTGGTAATGGGTATCAATGCCATCTTGTTGGTGATGGCGTTCTTACTGATTGGCAATGAATTTGGCGCAAAGACGGTGTACACCGCAATGATATTGGGACCTTTGACACAGTTTTGGGATTGGGTGTTTCCTTATACCAATCTAACCCACAAAGTGATTGCGGCTCCTGATATTCAGGCGCAACTGCTGGCGGGAGAGAAGGTGTTGGATGCACACGGCAATCCCTATTTGCTGAGCCGTGCGGGCGAAGTATTGGAGCAAGTGAAAGACTCGGTGATGTCGGCAGGATTGGGAATGGGCGATGTGTGGTTCGATTTGGTATGCTTTGTGTTCCTGCTATCTGTATGTCAGGCGATTGAGTTCCGCATCAACGCTTCCACAGGCGGGCTGGACATCTTGGCAAAGATTATCAACAAATACCTGCATTTCGACATCGGTGCATCGGTATCCATTGGTGGGGCATTGATTTGCTGCTCGGCGTTCCTGATTAACGATTTCCGTATGGTGGTCATCGGGTTGATTGGCACATGGATTAACGGATTGGTAATCAACTATTTCTCCGCATCGTTCAACCGCCGCAAACGAGTATGTATCATCTCGTCCGACTATGAAAAGATACGCCGCTACATCATTGACGACCTCGTGCGCGGATGTTCCTTATATAAGGTTACAGGCGGTTATAGTGATGAGGACTATATCGAGATACAGACCCTGCTCACGCAAGACGAGTTCTCGGCACTTATGAAGTTTATGCACACCAACGATATACACGCCTTCACTACCGCAGGCAACTGCTCCGAGGTGTATGGATTGTGGCTCAAGCACAAAAAACGCAACGGACGCATAGAGATAGATACAGAAGAATGATGCTATGACTGATAGAGTTGAGAGATGAGAGGTGAGATAAATAGAAATACATTACAAACCAAACTAAAAATATGAAACCTACACTTTTTGTATTGGCTGCCGGTATGGGTAGCCGTTATGGTGGACTGAAACAGATTGACGGTCTCGGTCCTAACGGAGAAACGATTATGGACTATAGCGTATTCGACGCTCTGCGTGCCGGATTTGGCAAGGTTGTGTTTGTTATCCGTAAGGACTTTGAAGAGGATTTCCGCCGTGTAGTTCTCTCTAAATACCAAAACAAAGTGGCTTGCGAGATTTGTTTTCAATCGATTGACAAAGTGCCTGCGGGCTACACCTACAACCCCGAGCGCACGAAGCCATGGGGTACCAACCATGCCGTATTGATGGCAAAAGGCATTATCAATGAACCATTTGCTGTTATCAATGCCGATGATTTCTATGGCAAAGAGTCATTCCAAATCTTGGCAGACTACCTCAAGACCATCGAGGGTACAAAGGGCAAGTATTGTATGGTCGGCTACCGTGTTGCCAATACGCTGAGCGAGAACGGCAGCGTGAGCCGCGGCATCTGTACTACCGATGAGAACGGGTATCTGACTGATGTGGTAGAGCGTACCAAGATTGAGAAGATAGGCGACAAGATTGTATTCACAGAAGATGGCGTGGATACTGTTATTGCGCCGAACACACCCGTTTCGATGAATATGTGGGGTTTCACACCCGAATACTTCGACTATTCGGAAGAGGCATTCCGCGAGTTCCTCACCAAGTATGGCAACGAACTGAAAAAAGAACTCTATATACCGACCGTGGTCAATGACCTTATCGTGGCAGGCAAAGCCACCTGCAAAGTGCTGGATACGCCGTCTAAGTGGTTCGGTGTAACCTATGCAGAGGACAGACCGCAGGTGGTAATGAAGATAAACAACCTGATTAAAGCAGGTGAATATCCCGAGAAACTATTTTAATGACGATGCGTAAAAAACGCTCTATGCGTAGTACGCTTTATATTTTACCAAGCAGGAATAAATCCCATATAGATTATGGCACGAATTTTAGTAACGGGCGGTGCAGGCTACATTGGGTCGCATACCGCTGTTGAACTGATGGAACAAGGCTACGATGTAACAATTGTAGATAACCTGAGCAACTCGAATGTGGATGTATTGGATGGTATTACCGCTATTGTCGGTCGCCGCCCCGAGTTCGCAAACATTGATTGCAATGATTTTGTCAATTTGGATGGTGTATTCCGTCAGTATCCTGATATTGTGGGTGTTATCCACTTTGCAGCCAGCAAGGCAGTGGGTGAGTCGGTACAGAAACCACTACTCTACTACCGCAACAATATCGGTTCACTCATCACCCTCTTGGAGGTGATGAAACGCCATCAGGTACAAAATATCGTATTCTCGTCGTCCTGTACCGTTTACGGGCAGCCCGACAAGGCACACCTGCCTGTGGACGAGACGGCTCCTATCCAGAAAGCCCTTTCGCCATACGGTAACACCAAGCAGATCAACGAGGATATTATCCGCGACGAGGCACACGCAGATGCCAATCTGCACGCAATCATTCTCCGCTATTTCAACCCGATAGGTGCACACCCGTCGGCTCTGATTGGAGAGTTGCCGAATGGTGTACCCAACAACCTGTTGCCGTTTGTAACACAGACAGCAGCCGGTTTGCGCAAAGAACTGAAGATATTCGGCGATGACTACAACACCCCCGACGGCTCTTGTATCCGCGACTATATCTATGTAGTTGATTTGGCAAAAGCCCATGTGAAAGCCGTAGAACGTATGCTCAAGAACGAAGCCACCGAGCAGGTGGAGACGTTCAATCTCGGTACAGGTCGCGGACTGAGTGTGCTGGAGATTGTCAATGCCTTTATGGACGCAACGGGTGTAAAAATCCCATACGAGATTGTCGGTCGCAGGGAGGGGGACATTGAGAAGGTATGGGCTAATCCGACCAAAGCCAATACCATACTCGGTTGGAAAGCCGAGACACCTATCAAGGATGTGCTCCTATCCGCTTGGAACTGGGAGAAGCATCTGCGCAATATCCGATAAATTATTTTATAACAGGCGACAATACCACTCTTTCAGAGTTGTATAGTCGCCTGTTTCTTCGTCTTTGCATCATAATACTATCGCACCCTACTATTATATATTTTTCGCACACTATCTATATCAATATGCCGTTATATCCGCTTAAATTCACGCCCCGTTTGTTTCATAAGATCTGGGGGGGACAACATATCAAACAATGGTACAGCCCGCAATCCGACAATTTTGAGAATGTGGGAGAGAGTTGGCTTGTGTCTGCACAGGAGAAATTTCCGACCAAAGTTGCCAACGGGCATCTGGCAGGCAACGACCTGCAAGAACTGCTTGAGGTATATATGAGCGAGTTGGTGGGAGACAAAGTGTATGAAGTGTTCGGCAATACGTTCCCCGTATTGGTGAAGTTTATTGATGCGGACGATGATTTGAGCATCCAGGTGCATCCCGATGACGAGTATGCTTTCGAGAACGAGAATTCACTCGGCAAAACCGAGATGTGGTATGTAATGAACTCCGAGCCGTATGCATCGATTATCCGCGGCTGGAAACAACCGATGACAGAGCAGCAGGTACGCACAGCCATAGAGGAAGGCAATCTGAGCGATTATCTGAGTGAATATTCCGTGCGGGAGGGCGATGCAGTAATGCTGCCTGCAGGGATTGTACATGCGATGAAACGCGGGACTATTGTGGCAGAGATACAGGAGAACAGCGATATAACCTACCGCCTGTATGACTACAACCGAGTGGGAAACGACGGCAAAAAACGCCCGCTCAAACTGCAGCAGGCATTGGAGGTGTTGGATTACGATATGCCCAAGGGGAGTGCTATACTACATACGGATTACCCCACAAACGGCGTAGCAAACATTGCCAAAACCCCCTATTTTACGACGAATGTCATCCGTTTTTCTGAACCGATACAACGCGACTATGCACCATTGGATTCGTTTGTACTCTATATGTGCGTAGGCGGCAGTATGCAGTTGAATGCTCCGGAAGCGGACAAAACGGAACAGACCATTACTTTGCACAAAGGCGAAGCCGTACTTTTGCCTGCGTGCTTGAATGATATTATTCTTACTCCAACCGACGGGGAGTGCCGTTTGCTGGAGGTGTATATGGATACCAATTTGCTTTGATATGAATACAGAAGTTATCAAATATATCGGCTGCGATGATGCCGATTTGGACTTATTTGAAAGCCAATATGCACTGCCTGCGGGTATGTGCTATAACAGTTATCTGCTCCTATCGGAGAAAGTAACCATTATGGACACTGTTGACCCGCGAAAGACGGGCGAATGGCTGAATAAATTAACCGCAGCGTTGAACGGCAGAAAGCCGGAATATCTGATTATTCAGCATATGGAGCCGGACCACAGCGGTTCCATCAATGCTTTCCTAACCGCCTTTCCCGATACCACGCTTGTCGGATCCAAAATTGCTTTGCTGATGTTGCCACAGTTTGGTATAGAGGCAGCGCGGACAATGGAGGTGAAGGGTGGTGATACATTGGATTTAGGAGGTATGACGCTTTCGTTTATTGCCGCTCCGATGGTACATTGGCCGGAGGTGCTGATGACATATATTCCCGAACAGAAAGTGCTGTTCTCGGCTGACGCTTTCGGCAAGTTTGGCGTATATGACGCAGATCCCGATGACTGGGCTTGCGAAGCACGCCGCTACTATTTCAATATCTGTGGCAAGTACGGACGCCCCGTAGCAAATGTACTGAAAGCCGCTTCTATGCTTGATATACAGACGATAGCCCCACTGCACGGACCTATATTGGAAGGCAAAAAAATGCAAGAGGCGGTGCGTCTCTATACAATATGGAGCAGTTATCAACCCGAGACAGACGGGGTATTGGTAGCATACGCATCTATCCACGGAAATACGCGCAAAGCGGCACTGCAATTAACCGAGATACTCAGGCAGAAAGGAGCAAAGAAAGTGGCGGTTACCGACCTGAGCCGAGACGATATGGCAGAGGCGGTAGAGAATGCATTCCGTATGAGCCGTATGGTACTATGCTGCTCGACATACGATGCGGATATATTCCCACCGATGCATAATTTCCTACACAAACTGCAACTGAAGACCTACCAGTCGCGCCGTGTGGGACTGGTGGAGAACGGCAGTTGGGCACCACAGGCGGCACGCATAATGCGCGGAATGCTGGAACAGATGAAAGACATCACGATTGTGGAGCCTGTTGTGTCTATCCGCAGCGCACTCAAACCGACAGATATGCCCGCATTGGAGACATTGGCAGAACATCTGTTGGAGGATTAAGAGTCATAAACCATATATACAACAAAAAGAGACTGTCTAACCGGTGGATTAGGCAGTCTCTTTTTGTAGGCTTCGATTATTCTATGCGGGATAATTCGTGGAACTCCATAATATCGAGCATGATATAGAAGATACCCTCTATTTCACTATGCCAAGAGTGGTGGAAATGGGCATAATACCAGCGGGTTAGCGGGTGGTTATCACGACGAAGATGATTGAGAATGGCATCCATTATTTGACGTTCGGTATGGCAGTCGCATAAGAGAGCGGCATCGTCTTGTGCCCAAAGGTCAAGTCCATGCTTGAGTACCAACTCACAGAAAGAAGGAGCGGTGTGGGTGACAACAGTATCAATACGGATACCTGCCGACGCTATTTCATTGAGTTTTTCGGGAGAATAGACCGGCATTTCATCCGCCCAATAGTATGTTTTGGCAAAAGAACGGCGCATTTCTGCCAACCGCACACGGCGATCAATACTGATCGCCCCGCCGACACATAGTATTTGACGACCGCAAGCCAATAGCACACTATAATCCGGAATGGTACGAAACCGCTCATAATGAATGAGTTGCTCCGAAAAATAAGACGGATCATCGTGGTTACCACGAACCATAGCAATCCAACAGTTGTGCGCCGTCAGCCGCTTTTGAATACGGCGGTAGATATTGTCGTAATACCCCTGTTTCTCAAACCCAAAACCACAATCACCTGCCACAATCACAAGCGTGTCGTGCATATCATACTGCACGCACATCTTATGCACGAGTGTAAAGAACTCACCATGGATGTCGCCGCAAACGACCACTGACCTGGCTGCAGGATAGGAACAGATACGGGGCATAATGGTAACAGAGTTAGGCTATCCACAGGGTAAGAGCAGTGAAAGAACGGGGAGACGGGGTAATGGTGATCAGACTAATTGGCGGATGAGATCTTCGGGGGAGCCGGGGAGGAGGGAGACGGGGGAGAGTTCGATCATTGTGTAGGTGCCGTAACGTTTCTCTTGGCGGAGGCGGTAGGCGGCACGGGCGCAGGAGGTCATTACCTGACCTGTGAGGGCGGGGTTGTTGATCTCCATATTGAACTCGAAACGCTGGTTGTGCGTTGTCCCCGAGACACCATTGCGCACCAGATGGACGCCATGCGCCACGTTGTTGAGGGCAGCCACCGAGGGTACAGGAATTACGTGCGTCTCGTCGTGGGCGAAATAGTCGTCCTGCAACAGATTATGCTCAACGGCAGCGAAGTCGGCTCCGTTTTCCAATTCGACATAGACCATACGGCGGTGAATACCCGTGCCGAGCGGAATGGTCATGGAAAGAGCGTCTTTGACACCCGAGACGGCTTTCGCCGCCACGGTATGCCCCATAGAACGCCCGGGACCGAAATTGGTGTAGGTCAGTCCGTTAGGCGCAAGGGCTTGAAGGATAGCACGTATCATAGAGTCGGACCCCGGATCCCAACCGGCGGAAATGATACTGACGGATTGATGGGCTTGATTGACAGGCATCAACCGCCAGCGGAGGTCGGTTATCTGTCCGTGGATATCAAACGAATCGACCGTACAGATACCCCGCTTGGCGAGTTGCTCCGCAAAATGCGGCACCTCACGGGTGGGGGTACAGAGAAGGACGACATCGGCATCGATGGCATCGAGGTTGTCGTCGTGGTGAAAAATACCGGCTAACTCCATATCGGGAGCCGACAAAACCGCCTGCTCGGCAGCGCGACCGATGTTACCATAGCCGAGTACGGCTACACGAATGTTTTTATCCATAAATGTTCTATATTTCCATTAACTATCCTATAACCATCCTATAACCATCCTATAACCATCCACCTGACTTTGAAAGCATAGAGATGTTCTATTTTTCCCTTCTCCGTTAAAGGGATTTTACTCCACTAATGTCCATTAAAAGACCATTAAAAAGGCATTATCGGGTTACGTTCTCCGTTAATTGCCGTTAATTGACCGTTAATTCTTTTTGGGAACATCATTCCACGGTTACGGACTTGGCGAGGTTGCGTGGTTGATCGACATCGCAGCCTTTTGCCACGGCAATGTGGTATGCCAGCAGTTGCAGCGGGATGACCGTCAGCAGCGGCGTGAGACACTCCTCGGTAGGAGGAACGATAATCGTAAAGTCGGACATATTGCTGACGAGGATATCGCCCTCGGTAACGACGCTGATGACACGCCCCTTGCGGGCTTTGATCTCCTGAATATTCGACACCACTTTCTCGTACGTGCCGCAATGCGGAGCGATGACCACAACGGGCATCTCCTGCGAGATAAGGGCGATAGGTCCGTGTTTCATCTCGGCAGCAGGATAGCCCTCGGCATGTATATAACTGATTTCCTTGAGTTTGAGTGCGCCCTCTAATGCCACGGGGTAGTTATACCCGCGCCCGAGATAGATAAAATTCTGCGCATAGGTGAACGTCTTGGCAAACTCGTCGATGGCACTGTCCTGATTGAGAATAGTCTTTATTTTATCGGGAATAAGCGCCAGTTCGCGGACGATAGAGAGGTATTTCTCTTCGCTGATGGTCTTTTTCTCACGCCCGATACAGAGCGCAAGCATTGTGAGGGCGGTAACCTGCGCGGTGAACGCCTTGGTGGAAGCGACACCAATCTCCGGACCGACATGGGTGTAGCAACCGCTGTCGGAGAGGCGCGGAATAGAGGCACCGACCACGTTGCAGATAGAGAATATGAACGCCCCCTTTTCTTTTGCCAGTTGGATTGCCGCCAAGGTATCCGCCGTTTCGCCCGACTGGGAGATGGCGATAACCACATCGTCGGGGTGAATGACAGGCTTGCGGTAACGGAACTCGCTGGAGTACTCCACCTCGACCGGCACCTGCGCGAACTCCTCCATAGCATACATGGCTATCAAGCCCGCATGCCACGAGGTGCCGCAGGCAGTAATGATGATACGCTTGGCATTGAGGAAACGCTCCTTGTTGTCGATGAATCCCGAGAGGGCGATGTTGTTATGCTCGATATTGACCCGCCCGCGCATAGAATCGGCAAGTGTGCGCGGCTGCTCAAAAATCTCCTTGATCATAAAATGCGGGTAACCACCCTTCTCCAACTGGGAGAGCGTAAACTCCAACCGTTTGATTTCGGGTGTCTTGCGGACATTGCCGATAGTGGTGATGTCAAGTTCTTTGCCACGCTCAAGTGTAACCACCTCCTCATCGTTGATATAGACCACCTTGTCGGTATATTCGACAATGGGGGTGGCATCGGAAGCAAGGAAATACTCGTCCTGACCGATACCGACCACCAGCGGACTGCCCTTGCGGGCGGCAACGATGATGTTGGGGTTTGAGCGGTCGAGTACCGCAATGGCATACGCCCCAACCACCTGATTGAGAGCCAGTTGGACAGCAGTTTTCAAGTCCACCTTATCGGTACGCTTGGTATATTCGATGAGTTGCACCAGCACCTCGGTGTCGGTCTGGGAACGGAACGTGTAGCCGTGCTGCTGCAAGCCCTGCTTGAGCACAGCGTAGTTCTCGATGATGCCATTGTGGATGATAGCGAGTTCCTCCGACTCGGAGTAGTGCGGGTGGGCATTGATGGTATTTGGTTCGCCATGGGTAGCCCAACGTGTATGGGCGATACCGACCGTGCCGCTCACATCTTTATCACTTGCAAACGCCTCCAAATCAGCGACTTTACCTTTTGTTTTATATACATTGAGTTTGCCAGACGGGCTGATAAGTGCCACACCGGCACTGTCATAACCGCGGTATTCGAGGCGATGAAGCCCCTTGATGAGAACAGGATATGCATCCCGTTTTCCGATATAGCCTACAATTCCACACATAAATAAGTTAGTTGATTTTTACAAAAACGGCTGCAAAGTTACGTTTTTTTCTTGGAAAATCAAATAAAATATACATTTTTACCCATAATAAACAGCAGATTGTTCTGAAGGGCTACAAATAAAGCACATATCTTGTATATTATTTTCAAAAACAGTAACTTTGCAGCCCGCGAAAGACCCGCGAAAGACCCGCGAAAGACCCGCGAAAATTGTATTAGTTTCAAAAGCAGTAATTTTGCGGCAGCAGACGAAACAGAATATGATACAAGAAACAGATATCCGACGTATGGACGACAGGTTGTACAGCCGGTTTAAGGCATTGTACAGCAGCAGTTTCCCCATCTTTGAGCAGCGCACAGAGGCGCAACAGGCGTGGGCTTTCGAGCAGGCAGCGTATCATCTGGCGGGCTATACGGACGATGGCAAGTGGACAGGTTTTATCTCCTATTGGGAATTTGACACCTATATCTATATAGAGCATTTCGCCATTGACTCCAGCCTGCGGGGGCAAGGCTACGGAAGCAGCGTACTCAAAGCGTTTGTCGAGCAGAAAGGCAAGACCATTCTGCTGGAGATTGACCCCATAGTGGACGAGGTGTCGGCAGCACGACTGCGGTTCTATACGCATTGCGGTTTTCTGACTAATCCCTACCCTCACCGGCACCCCGCCTACAGAGAGGGCTGCCAGCCGCACCCGTTGGTGGTACTGACAGCCCCGAAAGCCATCTCCGAAAAGGAGTATCAGCGTTTCTATGATGATTTGTGCATAGTGGTGATGAACCGGCATTAATCTATTCGACCTCTACACCCATAAGAGTATATATTTTGCCACCGCGGAGGATAAATACCTGTCCGTGGCGGATGATTTTGTGCGGAGCAAGGTCTGTTGCCGTGGTGTCCCAGATGCCTGTTTCCGCCTTGAACGTGGCAGAGACGACCACATCGGCGGCGGGCATAGTGAAGGTATAAGTGCCTTCTGCGGTGGTGGAGACAGGTATGTCTGTTGCACCATCCAAGACAGTCAGTTGCTCGAAGGCGTAGCCCTCGGCGGAGGTGATAGTGAGCGTTACCGTTTCGCCATAGCGGGCAGTGGGTTTGTCGGCGGTTACGGTGCCGTGTTCCGTGGGGCTGATAGTAATCGGGCGGGCGATGTCCTGCGCACGGTAGCCAATCACGGCAGCGGGTTGGGGTCCTGCCTCCTCGCTGTGGGCAAGCAGCGGCATAATGGTGTACTCGAACTCGCCGATAAAGGTCTCCTCCGACGTGTCCGCCCAGCGGGTGGTGTCGCTCACGAGAGCCACCTCCACGAAAGCGTCCGCAGTGTTTGCCGCACGACGGCGGATGGAATACGCCTGTATGTCTTGCAGGGTATTCCACTCCACGATGGTGCTGTCGCGGTTGCCCTGCGTGGCGGTGAAGACAAAGTCGGGGTACTTGATTTGCGCCGTCTGTTCGATGCCGTTGTCGGACTTCAGTTTGAGCGTGTTGGTGCCCCATATCGTCAGTTGCTCTTTGCCGAGAGCGAAAGAGTCGTTGTTCTCGTCGGTGGTGGAGAATACGCTGGTGCCGTTGACAAAAACCTCCAAGCGTGTGGCTCCCACAAACCAGCCGAGGTCGGCAAAGATGGTGGTGGGGCTGCCGAGTTGCACTTCGGGTGTGCGGCGCAGGTCGAAAGGTATGAAACCGCCGTTGGCATATCCGCCCTCAAAAGGTTTGGCGGTAGCGGCTTCCTGATAGGGCTCGACACGCACGCAGGAGACGGTCAGGACAAGCCCTTGGGGGAAGTACATCGCGCCGAGGTCGGTGCGTGCGTCCCATACAAGGCGTTGCGGCGTGCCGTCTGCGGGCAGCGTGAAGTCGTTCGGGTCAAGGGTTGCAGTAGAAGCCAGCGTCAGTGTCTTGATAGCAAGCGTATCGTTGCCGCTCACGGCTACGACTTGGAAATGCGGTGTGCCGTCTGTCTGCACCTCGCGTGCCGAGCGGTAGCCGACAAAGATGTCCACCAATCCGTTCCATGGGAAGCGCGGTTGCAGGTTGTAGAGATAGAGTGCGTCCAATTGTGCGTAGGAGGTAGCAGGGTCGCTGGTCTCCAAGGTATCGCCCTTGTAGTTGAATGCCACAGCCTTGTAGGTGTAGCGTCTGCCGGGTTCGACCCGTGTGTCCGTGAAAGTGGTCGCCGTGTAAGGCACGTTGGTTATCTTCTGATACTGCCCGTCGCCGTTGTCGCGATAGATGTCGTAACTGTATGCGTCCGTGATGTCCGTCCACGTGAGCGCGATACTGCTCTGCTCAACAGACTGTGCGTCGAGGGTAATGCCCATAGGCACCCTGCCGGCACCCCAGAAGGTCGAATCGGTCAGTGGTGCTGTGATTGCGTCATGCGTATCCGGGTCATAGTATATGGGCAGAACTGCATATTCGTAGGTCTTTCCTTTTGCCGCACTGATATCTATATACCTGCCTGTGCCTGCGGGGTAGCCCCACATATCTGTATCATAGGTGGAAACCGGTGCCATATTCCCCCAATTACCGCGTGTGCCGTCGCGATTCACCTCACGGCGGATAACTTGGTAGCAAGTGCAGTCGCCCGAACCTGTCCACCAGATGTTAAGGGCATTCCCTGACAGGGGTTCCACCGTGACAGGGTTCTTCGTTACATAGCGGAGAAATTTGCTCTTATAGACCGTTTTTTCAGCGGTTGCACGGTTGCTGTCCAACACCACCACTGGAATGACACCAAAGGCATCATTCGTTTTCCACCTACATATTCCCCCCTCGTCTGACAACTGTTTCTCATCAAACACCAAGGTCGTGTCTGTACCGTATCTCGTGATAACGCGTATCTGTATATCCGTACCGTCCTGCATATTGAGGGACCTTGAAGCCTCGTTCGCCCAACGTGCCGCCCACGGGAACGATACTACCGTATCTTTCTCGGTGAGAAAGATGAACTCCGGCTTGGTGGTATTGACATCTACGGTGGCGGAGTCGGTTATATGGGCATAGTCGTCGGATGCCGTGAGCGTGATGGTAGTACCGGGTGCATTGATGCCCAAGGTGTCCGTATCCGCGTCCCACACAATGCGCAACCAGCCCGAACCGTTGAATATCTTATTACTGATGGCTTCAGGTTGTTCGCCATTCTGTACCGTTCGGCGGTTGACCGTGTAGTTCTTGTCCACCGCAGGCTCTTTCTCGAGTGTGCGCATCGGGAGCGACTTGCCGTCGGCTGTGCGTGCGGTGAGTGTTACATTGTCGGGGAACGGCAGGTTGGGCAGTCCGAATAGTTGTTGGAAGCGGGTATGCACGGTCTTGTACTCGACATCGATATCCACCTTGCCGTTCCACGGCCAGCGGTTGGATATGCTGCGTATCTGCATCGTCTCGAGTACCGAATAACCGATAGCGGGTTCGGATGCCTTGCTCTTGCTGCCGTCGGCAAAGACGGCTTTCACCGTGTAGCGACCGAGTGCGGGGCGCACTGGGATGGTGTCTTTTATATGTGTCTCGTTTGCCGTCAAGGTGCGCACGGTCCTGTTGATGGCTACATCCCACGACTCTGCCGTTATCTCGTAACCGACAGCATCGGGCACTGCGTCCCATGTGACGGTAACGCCTGTGGTGTCGCCCTGCGTGGCTTGGACGTTGGCGGGGGCTGCTGTTGCTTCCTTAACGGGGCGGACAGAGAAGCCGAAGTAGCGACTGTTGTAGCCGCGATCGTGGTAGTCCGAACCGAAGTTGATGCACCATGTGTTGCCGGGATAGTAGTCGTTGAGCGACGCAGACCAGTAGTAGCCAATGGAACCGGCATTGTTGAGGTCCGCGTCGCGACAGCCTGCAGCAGGGAGGAATATAGAGTTGCTGTTGGTCTTGCTTGATACTTGGTAACCGTTTACGCCGCTCTGTGTCGTCCACGTCCATGTACAGTTATTGAGAAGTTCGTCCACCTCTGCGCGAGTAGGCATACGCCAATCGCCCCCCCCAATTCACGTGAGCAGCATCGTCCGCAGGGTCTAACGTTGTCTTGTTGTCAGCAAAACCATTGTTGCCATTATAAGAGCAGTACTTGGTGAGTTTGTTGTAATCACCATTGGCGTGCTTGTAGGTTGCCCACGAGTAGTCGGTTTTTGTAGTGGTCTCGCCCCAAGCGAAATAGTTGCCATAGCCTTCGGGCGTGGTGGCACCGACATTGCATGATGCCCATTTGGTGCCGCTCGGCAGACCGAGGTCAACGGCTTGTACGTCGGCGGGTGCTTGTGCCTTGGCAGGGGCTGTTTGTGCGCTTGCCTGTGTGCTTGCGCCCAAGATAGCAAGGATTGCAAGAGTGAGAGAAAGTATATTTCTTTTCATTGTCGTATTAAAATTAGTTGTTGATGGATTCGTTAGTTTTAGAGTGAGCGTCTCCGTCAAAAGGCAGTTCCTGTGCAGGGGTGTCCTCGATAGGACGGATATAGTCGGCTGCCCGCTGTGAAGATATCACCGAGCGTCCGAGACGTTGCTCCAAGTCGGTACGGGCGTTTCGGGCTACCTCACCACCTGCCTGTGCTGTCCGTGTGGTTTGCGCGATACCCTGCGGGTTGCTCTGACGCGACAACTCCGTGGTAGCCACCTCGGCGAGGGTGTTGAGTGCCAGTTCCACATTGGTCATATTGTCGCGCAAGTTTTCTTTGGTCAAGCCTTTGTGGCGTTTGTATTCGCCGGTGGTCATACCGCTCCATACTTTGGTGAGGACATTGGTGAGCAGGGCAAAGTCTCTCTGCTCATGTATGCCTGCCCGCTTCCATTCGTCGGTCAGTTCCTTGCGCATCTCGATGGAGCGCATGCGCTCGTTAATCCACTTGTCGGAGTAGCCCTGTCGGCGATAGTCCTCAACTGCCATTTGGAACGTGAGTTCGGGGTCGATGATTTGGTCGATACGCTGTGCTCCCACGTTGGCAAGCCACTGTTTTACCGGCTCTGCTTTCTTGGACGGAATGGATTGTATGAGGCGGAAGATACCCTCTAAATCAGCGGCTTGCACTTGGCGGTTTTTCCCGTCGGCAGCGCGCATTCGAACAGGGGTACAAATTGTACCCCACTTCGAATCCAACTCGGGGTCACGCGCACGCATACGCTTGATATACTGTTTCACATCGGTGCTGTCCGTAAGGATTTGCACAATATCGGCAATAGAGAAATAGTACTTCTCTTCCTGCTCGTTCCACATAATGCGGACATTCTTGTCGTCAAAGACTTGTATGACAGATTCGTTTGGCATAAGACTATTTTATTGTTCTTGCGGTTAATAAGCCGCATATTTTGCGGCTGACAATCCTCATGCGAAGAGATCCACCTCGTCTGCCGGCACCTTGTTGCCTTCGGTGTCGGTGGTGATGTTGGTGGTGTCGGTTGACGTGGTGTATTGCAGGTTTCCCCTCGCGAAATTCACGTAGCGGCTCTCCAATACGCGGAGCGCTCCGTCAACCGCCCCCGCAGGCACCGCAGCGGCAGTCTGTGCCGTGGCTATCACTACCATAGCCACTGCACAAATGGAGGTAAGTAAATGTCTGTTCATACGTTTGGTATTAAGTCAGTTTATTCTTATTCTTCGCCGAAGTATTGTCAGACTTCGGTTATATTTCAGGGAACATATTGTATTTGTCAAACAAACGGCAGGTTATGGTCGCAAAGCCGCCAGCGGAATGATATGCACACCATCAGGGCGCGTATAAGCCATCGGTCCACCGGTAAGGATAATCTTCAGGTCGGGTTCACGAAGAGGCACTTGCTTCTCACGGGCATTGTATTCCCGAATCAGCCTGTGCAACTCGCACAGGTGTGCTGCCCCCTCTTCTATCTCACGGCTTCCCAACTTGCACTCTATCAACGCATATCGCTCGTCCTCCAAATGCAACACTATGTCCGCCTCCAAGCCATATCGGTCGTGGTAGTACGAGACACGGCTGTTGAAATCCGCCGTATAGGTTTTGAGGTCACGAATACACATCTGCTCGAAGATAAAGCCAAAGGTGTTGAGTTGCGTCTCCAATGCCCGAGCGTTGGTGTTCATAGCCGCCACGGTGATAGACGGGTCGACAAAGCACCGCTTGGGAGCACTGCGCAATGCTGTTTTGCTACGGAGAGCAGGGCACCAGGCATCCATATCCTGAATGACAAACAAGCGTTCCAACGCCCTTACGTAGTCGTCAAACGTGTCCATGGATATATCAATATCACCGCCAGCCGTCACATCCGCCAGGATATTCGTCTTTTTGGCTAATGTGCTGATATTCCGTGCATAGGAACGCAGGATTTGCCGAGCCACCTTCGGGTTGCGCTGTTTCTTGTCGATAGCAGATATATCCTCATCGCATACCGTATTGACGTAGTCATTCGCCACCATCATCGCTGCTTTGTCGCTCAATTGGAGTGTTACAGGCCAGCCGCCACGACATGCCACACGTATCAGGTCGGGTATATCCAACTTACCCGCAGCACCATCAATATCGAGGTGCGGGTTGTCGAATAGTCCGCGCATAGATACCTCACCTGTTGAGTCATGGGACTCCCAGAGGCTCATCGGGTACATCTTCATGCGTGAGATACGTCCCGTTCCTGTGTGGTGTACTTTCGACTTATCCACCGTGTTCGACCCTGTCAGGATATACTGCCCGGGCTTACCTCCGCTATTGTCTATAGCAGTGCGCACAGCATCCCACAGCACAGGGGCGTCTTGCCATTCGTCTATCAGTCGCGGTTGTTCGCCATGCAGCAGCAACGATGGTTTGGTTTCCGCCGTCGCCATATAGTTAGCCACCATGTCAGGGTCGTGCATCTTAATCACACTCTTGGCATACTGTATGGCGGTGGTGGTCTTCCCCGTCCACTTGGGTCCCTCAATCAATACCGCACCGAATGCCTCTAATCGCTCTTGCAGCATGCTGTCTGCTACTCGCTCAAAATACTTCATAATCTAAATTATTTAATATGCTGCAAAGATACTAATAATAAACTGACTACACAAACAAATCGGCATTTTTGCGGCATTTCAATCGGTATTTTTGTGGCATTTCAGTCGGTACTTTTGCTATAACAGATACCCTTCTCTATGCTTACTCCACCTCTATGCCCGTGAGGGTGTAGGTCTTGCCCCCGCGCTCTATCAGCACTTGTCCGTTGCGGAATACTTTGCGGGCGTGGGCAGTCTCTGCGGCAGAGGGGTGAAAGATGTCTGTGCTTACATTGGAATAGTTCTTCACCAACCGCACCGACTGACCGAGGCTGCAATCGAACCAACCGTTCGCGAACGCGTTCCACGAGCCGAAGTACACGTACCCCGCGCGGTCCGTATCGCCGGGAGTAGCCGACCAGTAGTAGCCGACCGACCCGACATTGCCTACACTCGAGCCGCGGTGGAAACCCGCACAGGGCAGGAAGACCACACCTGCAGACTCCAATTGCGAGAACTGGCTCGCTGTATAGACATTGGCGGAGTAGTCCGACTCGCTGAAATTCTTGTAGGCATCAGACATATTGCCATCGCCCAAAATACTGATTGTCAGTCCGGCAGAAGCAACGAAATCAGCAGGCAGAAGCATAAAGCCCAAGGTGCCATTCACCTTTGCCATTGTCCAACGGGTATGCATAAACAGATACTGCCACTCATCTATGGTCAGGGTGCGCCATGTGTCAGGAGCGTCTGTGCCGATAGTGTTTGTACCCCAATCCGCAAAATCACCACTATAATCTGAATGGGACTGCGATGTACCAATGCCCCACTTGGCTGTTGCAGTACTACCACTCCAACCGAACAGGTCTATCTTGTCGGCAAGGGTGCTACCATTTACATTGGCATCGCCAAGCATATCATACTGATGCTCTGCAAATGCCCATGCCTGCGTGGATTGCGTGTACTGCAGGTTACCGCCGGAGAAGGTGATTCGTTTGCCTTCGGCTACCGTGAACGGCTTGGCTACATAGGCAGGCTCTACTACTTCTTCCTGTTTGTCCTTCACCAGACGGACTGCTAGCCCGTAGTTGCGATCGTAGTTGCTCGCGTACGCTCCGTCCGAGTTGAAGTTGAACTCGAGTGCGTAGCCCGAGTCGTCAGGCGTAGCAGACCAATAGTCGCCGTAGTACTGCATGTAGCGCACATTCGACCCGAGGCGGAGGCCTGAAGCAGGCAGGAAAACAGCACCGGCGGCTTCCAACTTCTGCCAATCTGCAAGAGTGAATGTCTGGTAGTCGGCGTAAGCCTGCACACTATTCGTATCAAAGAAACCCGACTTGAAGGTTACACCTGCAGGACAAGTCCAGTCGTCAGGTAACAAGACAAGACCATTCACATACTTGCTACCATCGGCATTGAGGTCGATACGTGCCACACCTACAAGGTCATCGGCATTGGCACGAGAATAACGGAGGTAATACCATTCGTCCTTTGTCAATGTACGCCATGTGTCAGGAGCGTCTGTGCCGATAGTGTTTGTACCCCAATCCGCAAAATCACCACTATAATCTGAATGGGACTGCGATGTACCAATGCCCCACTTGGCTGTTGCAGTACTACCACTCCAACCGAACAGGTCTATCTTGTCGGCAAGGGTGCTACCATTTACATTGGCATCGCCAAGCATATCGTACTGATGCTCTGCAAATGCCCATGTCTGTGTGGATTGGGTGTATTGCAGGTTGCCGCCGGAGAAGGTGATTTGCTTGCCTTCGGCTACCGTGAAGGGCTTGGGTACATAAGCAGACTCTACCTCTTCTTCCTGTTTGTCCTGCACAGGGCGCACAGGGAAGCCGAAGTTGCGGCCGTAGTAGTCCCTGCCCGTTTTTGGATTGAAGCTGATGCTCCACGCGTTGTTCTGGTAGCCCGCGCAGAGCGACGAAGACCAGTAGCGGCCGTCGGTGCCGGCATAGTAGAGGCGCGTGCCGTAGCGATAGCCCGTAGCGGGGAGGAAAATAGAGTTGCTGTTGATATTGCTTGTTACTTGGTAACCGTACACACCATTCTGCCTTGTCCAAGTCCATGTGCATTGTTCACGCAACTCCGTCCATTCGGCATCGGTAGGCATACGCCAATCACCACCCCAGTTGGCAGTAGCGGCATCATCCTCAGGCTCCAAGGTGGTCAAGGTGTCTGCATTGTTGCCGTACTTGGTGATGTTATCAGAACTATTATCACCATTATTATGCTTGTAGGTTGCCCACGAGTAATCGGTTTTGGGTGCGGTCTCGCCCCAAGCGTAGTAGTTGCCGTAGCCTTCGGGTGCGGTGGCACCTACGTTGCATGATGCCCATCTGATGCCGCTCGGCAGACCGAGGTCTACGGCTTGTACACCTGCGGGTGCTTGTGCCTTGGCAGGGGCTGTTTGTGCGCTTGCCTGTATGCTTGCGCCTGTGAGAACAATGGCAGCGAGTGCCAAAGTGAGTAAAGATTTGTTCATAACTGCTTTGTTTGTTTATGTGTTGATACTTTTATGCGTGGTTGGATACGTTGAAAGGGTTGACGGGTGCAAACCTTTTACAGGTCTGTGACAAGACGGACTGCGTGCCCGCTGCCGCGATTCCAATAGCCGTACGTTTTCGCTTCATTCGAGCTGAAGATGAATGTGCCCGCGTAGTACGAGCCGTAAGGTGTAGCAAGCCAATAGCCGCTGTATAGCCCATCGTACGCATCCGCCCCATCCCCGTAGCGGTTACCCGAAGCAGGCAAGAAAACAGCACCTGCGGCTTCCAACTGCTGCCAATCACTCAAGGTGAAGGTCTGGTAATCGGCATAAGCCTGTACACTGTTTTCACTTGCGAGACCCGACTTGAATGTCACGCCCGCAGGGCAAGTCCAATTGTCCGGAAGGAGGATAAGACCATTCGCATACTCTGTGCCGTCGGCATTGAGGTTGATACGTGCTACACCGATGAGATTGTTGGCATTGGTACGATTAGAGAGAAGGTAACTCCATTCGTCATTTGTCAAAGTACGCCATGTGTCAGAAGCGTCTTTGCCGATAGTATTCGTACCCCAATCCACAAAGTCTCCACTATAATCGCTTTTGTCCGTTGAGGTGCTGATACCCCATTGGGCTGTGGCGGTACTACCGCTCCAACCGAACAGGTCTATCTTATCTGCAAGAACACCATTACTGATGTTGGCTTCGCCAATCATATCATACTGATGCTCCGCAAACGACCATGTCTGCGTGGATTGTGTGTACTGCAGGTTGCCGCAAGAGAAATGGATTTGTTTGGTTTCGGACACCGAAAACACGCCTGAAAGGGCATGGTGGGGCAAGGAACAGAATACTACACTGTCGGCATTTTCCAGACAATAGACCATTGCACCGCCTTTATAGACTTTGAGCATTTGGGCGTTGAGGGAGAGTGCAGATAGCAATGCTACCAACAAAAGACTCCCCCTACGGAGACTTCCCCTAACCCCCTCTTCGAAGAGGGGGAAGACTGATTTGTTTCGTATCGTGTTCATATTGTTAGAGATTAGAGATTAGAGATTAGAGGTTAGAGGTTAGAGATTAGGGTTCTGCCATGGATGTCGTACATAACACCATCGCGGACGATGATGAGTTGCCCGCCGCGGATGTACTTTCCCACTTGGCGGACGGGGGTGTCTGTTTGTGCGCCTTGTTCGGCTGGCTCAATGTCGGTTGAAGGACCGCTTTGGTACACACCGTAGGTGATGACGAGTTGTTTCTCGCCGAGGTCGAGGCGCAGTTGCTCCACACCGTTGATGGAGAGTACGGCTTCGGTGCCTTGGTACGTTACTTTGGGCATATCGGTCAGGCGATAGCAGGTGCTTGCGCCGTCCACCCAAGCATATACGGCATCCGTCTCTTCGGCTGCCACGGTTGGCACTTGGAAAGAAAACACAGCCAGCAGGCTGAACAGGAATGTGATTGCTTTTTTCATATTGTTTATTGGTTGATGAGTTTGACAGTTTGTCGGTATGTCCCCTATATGCCTACGGTATGAACAGCATAATGAACCATGTATCTACCGTGTATCTACCGTGTATCTACCGTGTATGTACCGTAGTTGCCGGCGTGAGGTCAGAGGACTTTTCAGGCATATATGCTATGTTGCTGCATTTTGCTATATGCCTGCTTTTACTTTTACAGGTCGCGGACAAGGCGGACTGCTTGCATGGTGCTACGATCGTTGTGACTTAAGTACGCTCCGTCGGAGCGGAAAAGGAATACGTTCGCGTAAACCGAGCCGTCAGGCGTAGCAGACCAGCAGTAACTGTAGCGCATCACGCTGTACACAATTGTCCCGATACGGACACCCGAAGCAGGAAAGAAGACAGCACCCGCTGATTCTAACTTCTGCCAATCGGCAAGCGTGAATGTCTGGTAATCGGCATACGCTTGTATGCTGTATTCACTTGCAAAACCGCTCTTGAAAGTAACACCCTCAGGGCAAGTCCATGTGTCGGGAAGAAGGATAAGACCATTCGCATATTGGTTTCCGTCTAACTGGATACGTGCCACACCTTTTAGTTGGTCTGCATTGGTTCGTTCATCAATAAGATAACCCCACTCGGCAGACGTCAAGGTGTACCACGTATTACCATCACCGATATTCTTACCCCAATCCAAAAAATCACCACTATAATCGCTGTAATTCTCAGATGTACCAACACCCCATTGGGCTGTGGCGGTACTACCACTCCAACCGAACAGGTCTATCTTGTCTGCAAGAACACCATTACTGATGTTGGCTTCGCCAATTATATCATACTGATTGTCAGCAAATGACCATGTCTGTGTGGATTGCGTGTACTGCAGGTTGCCCTTGGAGAAACGCACTTGCTTGGTGGCAGAGACAGAGAAAGCATCCTTCGGTAAGGCACGGAAGACAATGCTATCGGCATCATGGCAACTATACAGGATGTTGCCCGCTTTATAGACTTCCACCACTTGGGCGTACAGGGAAAGAGCAGATAGCAATGCTACCGCCCAAAGACTCCCCCTACGGAGACTCCCCCTTGCCCCCTCTTCAAAGAGGGGGAATGCAGATGGGTTTCGGGTTGTGTTCATGTTGGTTAGAGATTAGGGGTTAGAGGTTAGGGGACAGTATTCTGCCGTGCAGGTCATAGTAAATGCCATTGCGGAGGATGAGCATTTGTCCGTTGCGGAGGACTTTGCGGGCAGGGACGGCCTCTTCGGCTGATGGATTGTCTATGTCTGTACTGACATTCGTCCTTCCATACACAGCGCGAACGGAACGCCCATGACATCTGTCGTTGCTACTCCAGTGTACACCATCCTGAGCGACATTGAAACGCCTTGCTTGTCTTGCATTGTCGTATCTTAGGATAGATGCTGACCAATAGTGTCCCCACTGCCCGGCTGTCGAGTACTTCTCACCTTGGTAAAGCCCCGTAGCGGGGAGAAATATCGAGTTGCCATTCGTCTTGCTCGTTACCCAACTGCCTCTGACTCCATTTCTTGTCCACACAAATGTGCAGTTATCGCGCAACTCCATCCATTCCTCCTCAGTGGGCATACGCCACTCTTCGCCCCAGTTGGCGGTAGCGGCATCATCCTCCGGCTCCAAGGTCATTTCAGTGTCGGTGTAATACTCGCCATACTCCCACATAGCATTGTTGCAGTACTTGGTGAGTTTGGTACTGTCGCCATCGGCATACTTGTAAGTAGCCCATGAGTAGTCTTCTTTTGGGGCAGTCTCGCCCCATGCATAGTGGTTGCCGTATTCTTCAGGTGCGGTGGCACCGATGTTACACGATGCCCATTTGGTGCCGCTCGGCAGACCGAGGTCAACGGCTTGTACACCTGCGGGGGCTTGTGCGTTTGCCTGCGAGGTTGCGCCCGCGAAAACAATGGCAGCGATTGCCAGAGTGAGTAAAGATTTGTTCATACGTTTGATATTTAGTTAGTTTGTTATTATTCTTCGCCGAGGCGTTGTTTGGCTTCGGCAAGGGACTTTTGGCTGCTGATGGCGGTGCGCTCATAGAGCATGCTGTCGATGCGGTCGCGGAGGGTGTTTGTTTGCCATACTCAGCACGTTGATTATCAAGCACATCGCGGTTGATGCGCTCGCCGATGTGCCAGTACATCAGTGTCAGTTCGGAGTTCACTTGTGCGGCAACGCGTCCGCGTGCGTCCTGTATGATTTGCCGCAGGTCCTGCACAAGGTGCAGTGCCGGCGTTTGAAGAGGTGTTGTACTCATGTTGCAATGTGTATATATTGTCTAATCACCTACAAAGTTACTAATAATAAATCACTTACACAAGTCTACCGGCATTTTCCCAGTGTATGGTGAGTAAACGCCCGCATCTGTAAATCCATTAAGTTATTTTATACTATCGGTTCGTTATCTATGGTGCGACCTTTCGTTATAGGTTGCTTATCCCTTGCTTATCCCTTGCTGCGAGGTTGCCGTTAAGAACGATTAAGAAACGAGACTCCCCCAACACTCCCCAAGAGCGGGCTTTATGGAACGGGGTTTTGTTTCCGTCCTATTGAGCCACTCCCTTGGAGGGGTTGGGGGGATGTCTCTTACTTCACTTCCTCACCTGTAGCAGTGTAGGTCTTGTCGCCACGGAGGATATAGACAATACCATTGCGGATGACCTTGCGTGTGGTAGCCTTCACTGCATCGGGAGCAATGATATCCGTGCCGGTGGCTTCCTTGAACAGAACGGATATGACCACATTGCCTGCGGGCATAGTGAAGGTATGAATGCCTTCGCCCTCCGAAACCGTGGTCAGTTGCGTCTCGCCGAACATCACATGGATTTCGTCCAACTCGTAGCCATTGTCGGGTGTTACGGTCAGCGTTACGGTCTCGCCCACGTGCGCCGTCTGCTTGTCGGCAGTTACGTTTCCGCTTACCGAAGGCACAAGGGTAATGTCGTAGTCTATTGCCTTGAACGTTGCTTGCACTTTCACATCGCCGGCAGGCATCGTGAAGGTGTAAGCCCCCTCGTACTCGGCAATCTGCATAGTGTTGATAGGCATCTCACCATCCAGCACAGTCAGCCGGTCGAACTCGTAGCCTATGGCAGGAGTAATAGTCAGCGTTACCGTCTCGCCGTATTTAGCCGTCTCTTTGTCGGCAGTTACGGTGCCGTTCTCGGCAGGAACAATGGTAACGGGGCGGGCTATATCCAGTGCGCGGTAGCCCACTACGGGGGTGAACTGCGTCCATGCGTCCGTGCCGTCAGTGTTCAGCGGCATGATGGTGTACTCGAACTCGCCCACTATGGTCTCGAAGGATGTGTCCGCCCAACGGGTGGTGTCGGTGCAGATAGCCACCTCCGTAAAGGCATCGTTGGTGTGTGCCGCACGGCGACGGATAGAATAGGTGTGTATGCCTCCTTGCCGGTTCCACTCCAAGATGATGCTGTCGCGGTTGCCCTGCGTAGCAGTGAACGTGAAGTCGGGTACTACATTGAAGGTTGCAGCGTACTCCGTTTGTTCGCTGCTGCCACTGACAGGGTGGAGTATCAGCGTGATAGTGTTCATACCCCACTTCTTCGGTATCCATTTGCTAACGCCTTCGCCGCCAAGGTCTTGATTGCTGTTCAACAACTCGACATTATTATTGTTATCAGTAATGTCTGTCATCACTGCCGTCAATTTCCACCAAGCATCGTTTTCGCCGAAGCCGAGTTGTGTTGCTTCCAGTTTTGCCCAGCGTGTGGACCATGGAATAGAAATACTATCCACCTCGGAAGACGATACTTCGATGACTCCTATACGTGTATCCAAGTCGAAAGTGCGCTCGAACTTGATTTCTTCGCCATACTCGTCGCCCTGTAGCGTGACAGTTATCACGGAATTAGGCTTATACATTCCCCGTGCATCCGCCGGTGCGTCCCATGTGATACGGTCGGCATTCCCGAGGACAAACGGAGAGCGTCCGTCCACCTTTTCGCGTTGGATTCTCTTATCATTCAATGTCTCTTTTACAAGTGTGCTGACGAGCAACTCTTCTCCATTTTTAGTCTTTGCCGTGATGGAGACTTGCCTGTCGGGCAGGTTGGTGCCTGTCAGTTTTGCAAATCGGTTGCGCATCGTCTTGTAGGTGAGGTCTATATCCACCGTGCCGTTCCACGGGCGGCGTGTGGAGACACCTTTCAGTTCCACTTGGTCGATAGCCTTCCAGCCGACAACCTGCTCTGACATGTCGCTCGTTACATAATTCGGGAAGCACGCCTGCACCTTATAGCCTACAATACCCAACGCAGGGGCATTTTGGTCGATGTATTGGGTGCCGTCGAAGACATGCTGCGTCCTCTTCGTCGTTGCACCTCGTTCATCGACGGTAGTAACTTCAATCTGATACTTATATGCGTAAGGCACCGCGTCCCAAGTGAGAGTGAGGGCATCAGCGTTTCCGCGGGTGGCCTGCACGTTCTGCGGCACAGCCACCGGCATTTGGAAGAGGACTTCACTGGTGAGTGTTATCTGATTCGTCTCGTCCGTGTCGTCGGTGTTCATCTCGCGCTTGACGAGACGGAAACTCGGCCACAGGTCATCGTTTACGAGGGGTACCTCAATCGTTCCTTCGCCCGAATGTTCGGGGGTGTGCCATACCATAGTCTCGTCCGTCTCGCTGCCTTCCGGTTTGACGTAGAAGTTGTTGTTGTCATGCGCTTCTACGCGACTGTCCGTACGCCACCATTCCCATACAACAGGTATATGCTCACCCGGCGTTACGGTACGCTTTGTGCGCAAGTCCACCGTGATGCCTGCTGAGGTAACCGTTGCGGGTGCGGGTTTCGCTCCTGCGGGGGCACCCTCAGCGAGGGTCGGTACTACTTGCAGCGTGATGCCCGAGATGACACTCGACGAGAGTGGCACAGTAAGGTCTGCCGGAGCATTCCACCAGAGACGTGTCGTCGCCCCCGAAGGCAAACTTTTTGAGCCTAACGGGATGTCGTTAGGAAGGAGGTGCAGCCCGTCCACCGTCTCAAGGGTTAGATTCTCTCTCTTAATAGGTATCTCCGTACCATCCGCCATCTTGGCTTTGAGGGCGTAAGTTACTTCGCCGTCGGTGGACGATTGGCGTGCGCTCTTGTAGTAGATGTCAATAGCAACTCGCGTGCTCCACGGATAGAACTGGCGTGCCTGCACAAACTCTATCTTCTCAAGCGTGCGGTAGCCGCCGCTCCGGGGCGACGGAACAGGACCGATGGGTTCGCCGTCGGAGTTCAGCGGCACAACCGTATATTCATAGATAGTAGCCTCTTCCGCCGTCTTGTCGGTGTAAGTCATCACGTCAGGTCCCACGGTTTGGACTGCCTCGAAGGCATCCGTCGAACCCATTATGCGCCGCTGTATCTGGTAGCCGCTCACGGCATTCTGGTCGATGAGGCTCCACCACATAAGTTTGATGCCGCTCTTTACGCCCTTCGATATCGAGAAGTCGAAGTCGGGATATTTGATGACACCCGTCCACGGTTCGCCCTTGTCGGGAACAAGTTTCAGTTCGTTCTCGCCCCAGATGTTCAGTTCGTTCTTGCCCAAAGTAATGCTGCCGCGCGTGTTGCCCGCCTCATCCGGCAGTTCAAAGACCTTTGTGCCGTTGCAGAAGACATCGGCTTTTGTCGCACCATCAAACCAAACGAGGTCGGCATATACCGGTGTCCCTGCCGCAAGATTCACCACGCGTGGGCTGCGGGTGTCGAAATGCCCGATAGTGTACGATGCCGTGCCGCCCGTCCATGCCTTTGCAGGGACATCCGTGCGGTCAGGTTCAACACTTGCACACTCGATGGTCAGGGTGAGTTGGTCAAGGTACTGCGCACCAATGTCGGTACCTGCGTCCCATACGAGACGGCAATCCGAGACACCATCTTCAAACTTGAAACGGTTCGGATTAAGCGACCATGATGTCGTGTCGCTTGGCAGGAAAACTATCATGGAAAGCGTCTTTACGTCCAACACCTTGTCTCCCGCTTTGGCGGTCAACTTGAAATAGGGCTTGCCGTCCCACGTCCACTCATCACGCGCCGTCTTGTACTTGGCAAAGATGTCCAACTTGCCGTTCCACGGCGACTGCGGCTGAATGCCTGCAATAGAGAGCGAATCCAACCGGGTGTAGCCATAGAACGGGCTGCTTGCGACAAACTCTTTGCCGGTAGAATCTTTGGCTATCACTTGGTAGGAATAGCGGACAACGGGCTGAACCTCCGTGTCCACAAATATCGTATCGGCGACATTGTCGGCAATGGCTGCATACGTATTATTGACATTATTGATTCCGCGAATAATCTTGTACGTTGCAGCGGTCGGCTCTTTCGGCCACGTGAGTATGACTGCGGGCTTGCCGCTGGCATCTGTACCCGGTTTTGCAGTACAAGGACGCGTGTCAATGGCTACTTTCCCGATGGCTTCGTCCACTACGAGACGCGGTTCGCCGCCCTCGGTCTCGGATTTTGCCCAGCCTTGTATCCAGATGGTTACGTCATCGTGGCTGTAATTCTTCAAATCCTGATATGCGTCCCACGTGATGGTTCCCGCATCAGCGGAAGAGGTCAGAGCGAAATTGCCCGCATCAATCTTTTTCGACTTGGTCGTATTGGGCGGTGTCAGCGTGAGCGACTTTACATCAAGCGGTGTTCCGTCCCGTCGTGCGTAGGGCTTTCCGCCTTCTGCAGGGGCTTCGGGGGTAGTGCCGGGCGCAGGGTAAGGGATTTCAATCGCCTTGAAGGTGAAGTACAGCGGATCCTCGCCCTCTGCCTCGCGCGAGGAGGTGTAGGTGTACTTGACACTGATGGAGGTGTATCCATTCAGAGGATGGGATGTGGTTGCCTCAGTGATTGCCAGTTTGTCGAGAGTGCGGTAGGCTGTCACGGTATCGGACCATTCGCTACTGTAAACATTCTGTATCCGTTCCGACTCAGGAAGGAGATGTGGGTCTTTCGGATTGACATACTGAACGCAACGGACGCGGAACTGGTAGTTCATACCGGCTTCTGCATCACGCGTCATCGTCACGCGCTCAAGGAAGTCTCCCTGAACACCGTAGTTCCATTCATATCGACTCGGATTGTCGCTATTCCACCAATCGCTCCATTCGGTCGTACCGCTCTGTCTGGTGCGGCAATAGACCTCATAATAGAAATTGGTAGGCACCTCTTTCCCGTCAATCGTCTCGGAATAGCCTTCCACAGGCCAATGTACGCCGTCCCATTGGAGCGTGATACGCTTTCCGTCATCCGTCAATGCGGCGGTCACATTCTGCGGTGTCGGGTACGTGTTGGGGTGGTCAACAACCGTCAGCGTGCCGCCCGGCGCGGCATACGCACTCATGCCGCAAAACATGGCGGCAATCAGCAATAATAACTGTAATTTCTTTGTCATAATTGGTTTGTTGATATTGTATGCTAAAATTATAGACCGGTTGAGAAATAGAAATAAAAAATGATACAAAAGAACATTTTATGGTGCAAAGATACGAAGAATATACGAAATACACAACTTTATAGTGTAAATTATATACATTATCCTAAATTTAGTATAACGGCAAATAAAAAAGAGGGGGGCTAACAAGTTAAAAAGAATACCTGTTCTTCAGAAAAAGATTGCTCTTGACGATGCGAGCCGCGTCGTCTCCCACCAAAATAAGAGGCTGCCTATACTTGTTAGACAGTCTCATTACAGAATAGGACAAACCGATGAAATCGCCGGTCTGTCTCTATGGCGTACTTTTTCTATCTCTACAGCGTACTTTTTATGCGCTGCATCGCCTCTGCGGCCTGCTCCTGCGAACCGAAAGCAGAGAAACGGACAAAGCCTGCGCCGTGCGCACCGAAACCTACACCCGGGGTACAGACTATTTGGCAGGTTTGCAGGAGTTGGTCGAAGAACGCCCACGAGTCCATATTATGCGGAGCACGCACCCAGACATACGGTCCGTCCTGCCCGCCATAGACCTCCAAGCCGCAAGCGGACAGGCTGTTGCGTATCAGGTCGGCATTGCGCATATAGCCACCGATTTGCTCCATCACCTGACGATGTCCCTCCTCGTTGAGCACCGCCTGCGCACCGCGCATAGAGATATAACTCGTGCCGTTGTACTTGGTGCATTGGCGGCGGTACCACAAGGCATTGAGCGAAACGGGTTCGCCTTGGTCGCTGCGCCCCATAAGGGCTTTCGGCACAACGGTATAGCCGCAGCGCACCCCCGTGAAGCCCGCTGTCTTGCTGAAACTGCGCACCTCGACAGCCACCTCTTTCGCCCCCTCGATCTCATAGATACTATGCGGCACATCGGCACTGCGGATAAAGGCTTCGTAGGCGGAATCGAAGATGATGAGACTATGGTGCCGGCGGGCATAACCGACCCACGCAGCCAGTTGGTCGCGGGTAAGGGCGGTGCCGGTCGGGTTATTGGGCGAACAGAGATAAATCACATCGGGTACTTCGCCGGGGAAGGCGGGACAGAAAGCATTAGCGGGTGTACAGGGAAGCATTATCAGGTTGCTCCAGCGGTCGCCCGTCCATTCTCCCGCACGCCCCGCCATCACGTTGACATCCACATAGGCAGGATAGACGGGATCGGTTATCGCCACGCGGTTGCGTGTATCGAGTATGTCGCTCAGGTTGCCGAGGTCGCTTCCTGCGCCATCGGAAACAAAGACCTCGTCGATATCCAATTCGATACCCCGACGACGGTAGTCGAAATCGACAATAGACCGGCGCATCCATTCCGCGCCCTGCTCGAGACCATAGCCGTGGAACGTGCGGGAGTCCGCCTGTTCGGCAACGGCACGCTGCATTGCCTCTATGACAGCGGGTACAAGGGGACCGCGCACATCGCCGATACCAAGACGGATAACCTGCTTGTCAGGGTGTTGCGCAATATAAGCGTCGGTGCGCTGCTGAATCTCGGTAAAGAGATACGCCGCCCGCAGGCGGCAGAAATTACTATTGATGTGTATCATATTTCAATTAACAATTAACATACAGAGTTGGCACGTACACTAAGCAAAACATTTATACAGTTTATGCAATATATGCAGTGCATAAAGTGTATAAAAACACCGCATATACACTAATTCTTTCTACGTCTTTTCTACGTCTTTTCTACGTCTTTTCTACGTAATTGCTATACGGAGGTACAGGAATTGCTTTTTATGTATATTCTGTATATTAGTGGAGAATATAGTTGGCTTTGGGTTTTCTTCGCTCAGATTTCCACTTCCCCATCGAAGACAAACTCCGCCCCGCCTGTCATTTCGATATGACCAGAGGGAAGAAGGGCGATATGCAGGTCACCACCGAGCAGATGGACAAGGACATCATTGTCCACCCTGTTGCATTGCCGCGCAGCCGCCACCGAAGCGCATGCGCCCGTGCCGCACGCAAGGGTCTCACCGCTGCCACGCTCCCACACGCGCATATCCAGTTCGTGGCGGTTGCGGACAAAGACAAACTCCACATTCGTGCGCTCCGGCGCAAAGAACGGGTGGTTTTCTATCTGTTTGCCTATGGTCTGTATCCTATCCAACAGTTGCTTGTCCGTGGTAAGACAGACGGCATGCGGATTGCCCATATCCACCCGCTCCAAAGCAAAGGTCCCGTTGCCGGCAGAGAGTTGCACCTGCCCGAGATAGCGGGGGATACCCATATCCACCGACACGGATTCTACCCTACCCTCCCGGACGTGCAGCGAGAGCGTTTTTACCCCCGCAAGGGTCTCCAATGTGAGTGTGGTCTTATCGGTCAGTCCGCGCTCATAGACATACTTGCCGATACAGCGCGAGGCATTGCCGCACATCTGCGCTTCCGACCCGTCGGCATTGAAGATACGCATACCGAAATCGCAGGTTCGGCTACGGGTTATCAGCACAATACCATCGCCGCCGATACCGAAATGGCGGTCGCTCAGACGGCGGGCAAGGGCAGGCAAATCCGGTATCTCGCGCGTACGCGCGTCAATATAGATATAGTCGTTGCCAAGACCTTGCATCTTGGTGAAAGGCAGTTTCATTGCTCCGTTCATTTTAAAGTCTCCATTAATGCCATTAAAGTACCATAAAAAAGGCTCCGTTAATTGCCGTTAATGAGACGTTAATTTTATCCGGTTTCGTTTTATTTTCTTCAGTTTTTTTACCGCTTGCGGCATAGGATATTTCAAAAAACAAATCCTACAAGCGGAAGCCTGTAGGATTTGATAGAAACACAATCTTTTTTGCACAGACTATCAATGGATAAATAGCATTTCGCGGTACTTGGGCAGCGTCCAGAGTTCGTCGTCGATGACCATCTCGATGTCGTCCACGTGCTTACGAATGTCCTCCATCAGCGGCACGATATTGTCGTGGAAAGCGATGGCACGCTCGCGCTGGTTCTCTATATGGTTGGCATGCTTACGCGCCCCGTTCATTTTCTCCACGCCCCCTATGATAGCCGCAGCGTGTTCTTCAATCTGACGAATGATAATATAATCCTGCTGATTGAGTTTACCGACTTCTTCTTCGGGGAAGATCTGTTTGACACTCAGCACGTTTTGCAGGAGCATAGTCTGATAGCGTTTGGCAGCCGGCAGGACATGGTTGATAACCAAATCACCGAGTACACGCGACTCAATCTGCAACTTCATAGAGTAGTTTTCCCATTTGACCTCGCAGCGGGAGAGCAACTCGGCTTTGGTCAGCACTTTGGTCTTGGCGAACATCTCCACCGAACTCTTGCTCAGATAGTTGTCGATAATCAGGGGTGCACTGGTCTCGCAGTCCAGACCACGTTTCTTTGCCTCTGCTTTCCATTCGTCGCTATAGCCGTTGCCGTCGAAACGAATGGCGTGGCACTCGTGCAACAGGCGTTTGATAACCGTAAAGAGTGCACGTTCTTTCGCCTCGCCTTTCTCAATAAGGGCATCCACCTCCTCGCGGAAGAGGGTCAGTTGCTCTGCCACTGCGGCATTCAGCGCCAGCATAGCGGCACCGCAGTTAGCCGACGAACCGACGGCACGGAACTCGAAACGGTTGCCCGTGAAAGCAAAAGGCGAAGTACGGTTGCGGTCGGTGTTGTCGAGCAGAATCTCGGGGATATTGCCCACACCGAGTTTCATCTCTTTCTTGGCATTGATGATGATACCTTTGTCCAAGTCGGCATGCTCAATCTGGTTGAGCGCCTCGGTAATCTGTGTGCCGAGGAAGACGGAGATGATAGCAGGAGGTGCCTCGTTGGCACCGAGACGATGGGCATTGGTAGCGGAGATGATGGACGCTTTGAGCAGACCGTTATGACGCTGTACCGCCATCAGCACATTGACCAGGAAAGTAACAAACTGCAGGTTCTGATAGGGGTTCTTACCCGGGCTGAGCAGGTTGATACCCGTGTTGGTGCCGAGCGACCAGTTGCAGTGCTTGCCCGAGCCGTTCACCCCGCCGAAGGGTTTCTCGTGCAGGAGGACACGGAAATGGTGGCGGCGTGCCACCTGCTCCATCAGCGACATCACCAGTTGGTTGTGGTCGGAAGCCAGATTTGCCTCCTCATAGATAGGCGCCAACTCGAACTGGTTGGGTGCCACCTCGTTGTGGCGGGTCTTGACGGGAATACCGAGTTTGAGCGACTCAATCTCCAGTTCGGTCATAAAATTGAGGACACGCTCGGGAATGATACCGAAATAGTGGTCGTCCAACTGCTGGCTCTTGCTGGCATAATGCCCCATCAGGGTACGCCCTGTCATCACCAAGTCGGGACGCGCAGCAAACAACGCCTCGTCCACAAGGAAATACTCCTGCTCCCAACCGAGGTAACTATAGACGCGTTTCACATTGCGGTCGAAATAGTTAGCCACTGCCACAGCGGCTTTGTTGACGGCAGAAATAGAACGCAAAAGCGGAGTTTTGTAGTCGAGTGCCTCGCCCGTATAAGCGACAAAGATAGTAGGGATACACAAGCGGTCGCCAATCACAAAAGCAGGCGAGGAGGGGTCCCATGCCGAATAACCGCGTGCCTCAAAGGTGTTGCGGATACCTCCGCTCGGGAAACTGCTGGCATCGGGTTCCTGCTGATAGAGTACGCTGCCCGAGAACTCCTCCATCGGTGCGCCATCTTCGCTAAAACTCAAAAATGCATCGTGTTTCTCGGCTGTACCGCCCGTCAGCGGCTGGAACCAGTGGGTGTAGTGGGTGGCACCCTGCTCCATAGCCCATTTTTTCATACCGATAGCCACACTATTGGCGATGTCGCGGCTCAGCGTCTTCTCATTGTCCATCAGGTCGAAGAGTTGCTCGAGGATATTGCTGGCGATGTACTCCTTCATCTTCTCACGTGTGAAGACGTTCTGCGCAAAGATGACACTTGCACGGTTGGTCGGGTTCTTCACTTCCACAGGCTCGTGGCTCCAGGCATTCTTCAATGCTTCAAATCGAATGTTGCTCATTTTATATTGTTGTTTATGGCGGCTTTGCCGCATTGTTGGTTGCACGTTAATTGGTTTGCTACGCTCACGTTGGTGGCTTTTGCGTTGTTTTTTGTTTTCGGGTGCAAAAGTACGGTATTTCTACGACATACACAAACTTTTACGCATTTTTTCTTTATTTTTCTGCAAAAATCAAAAATACAACATCAAAAACACCCGATTTTCAAAATTTAATCGGATAAAAACAGAAAACAAAACACAAAACAACAGGCACCACATTGGTAGAATGGTTATTCAGCAGGCATACTGCTATATCCGCCACTTTTGCGTCCGCTCTCGGACGTATCGCCCTACCACTCCTTGCTTTTGTAGCACTTATATAACAACCATAAATTACTTTTTGGAACAACACAACTATACATTGATAGAAACAAGTCCCTATTATTATATTGTAAAAAGACATGGCGTGCCAAGCGGTTTTGGCACGCCATATCCGGAATGGAACAAGCGGATAAAGATAGCAAGAGGCTATCATCTTTTCCACCAATCATCCTCTTGCCCGCTAATCAGGCGGGAAAGTTCATTCACCACCATACACATCGGGCGGGAAACGGGTTGAGGGTCTTTCTCATAATGGTATCACGTTGCTTCGCAACACAATGGTATTGTGTGATGATAAAGTTCCGCCCTAGCATAGATCAGTGCATTATCTTGTAGATCAGTTCTTTCCACAGGTCGGCATCGGTAGCGGAGGGGTTGTCGATACCTTTGAGGCGGGCATCGGTGTCCCGGAAATAACCGATGATACGGAACACTTTGCCTGCAGGATAGCGGCGTGCGGCAGCAGCATAGTCTTTTACAAAAAACGGATTGACGCCCAACGCCTGTGCAGCGGAACGATCGTTCTTATCGGGCAGGTAGTGGTACATCAGCAGATTGACAAAGAAACCGTACAGCACACCCAGTTCCTTGATCATAGGGTGGTCTTTCGATGTAGCAAAATACTGCGTGATACGGTTGGCTTTCAGCACATCACCTTTTATGAGAGCGGTCTGCAACTCGAAGACATTAAAGTCCTTACTGATACCCACATTGCGCTCCACCAGAGCCGAATCAATCACTTTCACCCCCGCAGGACGACCGTCAATCAGTTTCTGCAGCGCACTGACAATCGCCGACAAGTCGGTACCTATATTGTCGGCAAGGATACGGGTTACCCGCGGGTCGATACTCACCTCGTTGCCCTGCTGACGGAGTTCTTGGTTCTTCTGCGCCACATAGTCGGTAATCCATTTCTCCACCTGATAATCACGCAGTTTGTCGCTCTGCATCACAACCGCCCCGCTCTTCTCCAACTTTTTCCACCACGTCTGTCGCTTGTCGGGCGTACCGTATTTGTAGCAGATCACCAGCATCGTATCGGGTTGCGGATTATCCAGATAATAACCCAACGCCTCCCATTTCTTTACGTGCTGTGCCTCCTTGAGCAGCACCACTTTCTTGCCGCCCATCATAGCAAAACCGCGGGCGGCGGCGATGACGGGGGCAATGTCGGGCGATGTACTCGGCGCAAGGTCTTTGCCATAGACCACCGTCTGGTCAAACTCACGCGCCATCTCGTCCAATACGTGGGTCTCTATCCAGTCGCTCACCTTGTCTATATAATAGGGTTCTTCGCCGCAGAGCATATAGACAGGGGCATACTTGCCCTGCCGCAGCGAAAGCATCACTTCTTCGTATTTTGCCATTTTGTCTTGGTTTATTTGTTTAGGAGTTTATGCGTTTATCGGTTGTTCAATAAGTTAATAAGTTTAGTTGGTTAAACGTTCAAACTCAGAAACCATCTAAACCACGCATAAACTAATCAACCTATCAACCCATAAACATAAATACTCATCGTTCTTTCCAATACGCCATTTGGTTGGGGTCCTGGCGGTCGCGTTCCATATTGTCTTTGATACTCTTGCATCCGTACTGAAACATTTTCCAGCAGAAAACATAGAAAATAATAAGCAACACCCCGCTCAGCATCGTGCCGAGGTTCACCATAAACAGCAGCGAATCGTAGGTGCCGTGGAGCAGCACGGGCACCCAGAAGATACGGCTGCGTTTGCGCCAACTGATGTCCCCGAAATAGACCATCGCATAGAAATAGCCCATCGCCACGGCAAAGAGGAAGTGCCCCGGTACGGCAAAGATTGCCCGCTGTACCGCCACGCCTTCCCATTGCGATATGTTGCCAAACAGGTAAATCAGGTTCTCGGTAGCGGCAAAGCCCATCCCTATACAGCAGGCATAGACAATACCGTCAAAACGCTCGTTGAAATAGCGGTTTTTACGCACCAACAGCCACAGCATCAGCAGTTTGGCAAACTCCTCGGGTATAGCCGCACCCACAAACGCTTTCCATACCGCCTGCAAAAAAGTACAGGGTTCTTCCGGTGCCAAGCCGAAAATCTGTATGCCCACTTCCAGAAAATAGGCAATACCCGCCGACAGTACACCATAGAACACGCCCTTCACTATCTGCGAAAAGGGTTCCCTATCGTATTTGTCTTTGCCCCATATATACAGCACCAGCAGAAAAGCAGGCAATACGGCGGCAAAAATGATAGTATAGACGCCGGTCATTTATTTTTTTATATTGATAATAGGCATCATATTCTCCCCGCCTTGCACCGAAGGCAGTTTGCCGTCCCATTTCTCTATCCAGTCCTCTTGCACAATCAGCGGCGAAAGCGACGCTGAAATAGTGCGGTTGTAGTATGCCTCGGCATCCGCTTTTATCTTCAGTGCCCGCGCATCACCCTCGGCTTTCGCCACGGCTATCTTCGCATTGGCTTCCGCTTCCTTCACCTCATTCTCCGCTTTCAGTGCCGCCTGCACAGCCGCATTCTTGGCATCAATCATCTGGCGCAGACTCTCGGGAGGTGTAATCTGCGAAGTAAACTCGGTTACGGTAAAGCCTTCCGCGGTAAGCGTACTGTCCAGCATCACACGCACCTCGTTCTCAAACTTGGCACGGTTCGCCATCAGTTCGTCGCTCGAGTAGTTGTTCGCCGTGATACGGTAGGCATCGTATATCACCGTACGCATATAGCCCGCCTCTATCTCATCCAGGTCGCGGCGGTACTTGAAGAACACGTCCACTGCTTTATCGCGGTTGAGATAATATGCCATCGTCGGATCCATCGTAAAGATGGCGGCGTCGCGTGTCGTAACTGTAAACGGCTGATAATCCACACGCTGCACAAAAGTCGGATAAGTAAACACATCGGTGGTTATCGGGCAATAGAACACATATCCCGTTACGGGCGTGGCGTCCAATTTGCCTTGGTCGGTCAGCGACAGTTTGTTGAATTTCACGCCCACGGCACTACTGTCCACGCGCGTGCAACGCACAAAAAAGATGGGAACAATCGCCAGCACAACAATGCCAGCGATGACATACTTTAGCCACGAAGGATTTTGCATTTTCATACACTTCTCATTTTTGATTTGTCGGCAAAGTTACAACTTTTCCCGCAGATACGCAACAGAAGAGAACACAAAAGTTCCTACCGCACCTGCCAAGCGGCGCGAGAGAAATATAAGGATATAAAGAGAATGAGGTCAAAGGAATTTATAGTATCATTTACGGCAACGTGAAGCGTAAGGCGGGTGTGCGTAGCACACTGAGCACCGTAGCGAGACGAAGCCCGGGGCTGAGTAGAACTCCCTAAAGCAGACGGCAACGGGATTTGTTCCGATAAGAATAATATACTACACCTACCATTGGCACTCGTTTACGTAAATCCTATTCCTTTATATGCGTACATATAATTGTTACCTAAAAAAAATACATTTTTTTGCAGCCCTTAACCGCTTGATATTCTACAATAGTTACCTGAATGTAACTAACTGACAATCAAGTGCGTTCTTGTGCGGTATTGCAAAAAGCAGTAATTTTGCAGCGTCTTTTGAAAAAGGACTGAACAAGTAACAAGTAAAAATTAACATACATAGTATTTGTAAACCCATAAAAAACCATAAAACAATGAAAGAGATTCAAACTATCGCAACGGCACAGAATTTCAGTGCCATCAACATCGGTCAATTGAGCCAACTCGGCGAGTACGAACTGCACCTCGGTCCCAACGTGGTTATCCCGGGCAAGGTGTTCGGCGGAACCGCATTGCACACTACGGGCAGCGACTTCTCGTTCCAGGTATTTCCCGCAGGTGCAGAGACAGGCTTCCTGCACACGCACAAGAACCATGAGGAATTGTATTTCTTCCTGCACGGCAAAGGCGAGTTTCAGGTGGACGGACAAGTGTTCCCCGTTGAGGAAGGCAGTGTGGTGCGCGTGGCTCCCGCAGGAAAACGCTCGGTACGCAACAACGGGACGGAACCGCTCGTAATGCTATGCGTGCAGTACCGCAGCAACACATTCACGACAGATGATGCCGCCGATGCGGACATTCTGAATGAACCCGTAAAATGGTAATTAACAACCTATTAAAAACATACTGATTATGAAAAAAGCCATTGTAGCAATGATGAGTATTGCAGCACTCGGTGCAAACGCACAAACAAAAGGAAAAGTGGAAGTGTATGATTTCGACACCTTCAAACTGCACGTCTATTACACCAACGACGCCTTGGGCGATGCGAGTTACATCGTAGAAGGGAAAGACTCCCTTGTAACATTGGAGCAGCCGCTCTTCAAAGACAACATCGCCGAGTACAACACCTATCTTGAATCGCTCAACAAGCCTGTCAGCCAACGCATTGCCGACTACCACGTGGGCGGTACGGACGACCACGACATCCTAATGGCAGAGGGTATGCCCGCATTCTCGAAGGGTGAAATCTACGGCGGAATGATGAAGAACTTTGCCAATATCTTCGGCGATGCCATCACCGACCTGCCTACCGGCAAGACCGCCGAGGTGGCTTTTGGCAGCACACAGACTTATGCCGGCGTATCGTTTGAGTTCCGTCACGGGGCTTCGACCGACTTCCCCGCAGCCAGCCTGCTCATTGGCAAGCGTGTCTATTACACCCACTGGACACCTGCCAAGGCACATATCAGCCCGTTGCAAGTAAGCAGCGCAGCCGCTATCGATGCCGAGATTGCCGAGGCGGAACGTTCCCTGAAATCGGGTGCGGAATTATTCATCGGCGGACACGGCGGGGTTGCACAGAAAGATGCCGTTGAGTTCAAAATCACCTACCTCAAGACACTCAAACGCCTGCTCGCCAAGAGCAAAACTGCCGATGAGTTGGTAGCGGCTATGCAAAAAGCCTACCCCAACCTGCCGGGTGAAGACAACTTGCAAGGGCTAGCCAACGCACTATACTAATTATGAATGAAGAATTATGAATTGTGAATGAATGGCATAGTTCTTGTTCCGAAATCGGTAAACAGGCATCTCCTGTTTACCGATTTATTAACGATTAATTATACGATAATTAACGTCAGTTCGATATAAACATAATTGCATACTTTGTCGCCGTAGGCGAATAAGATTTATAGCAATTTATGGATGCAAAAGCAAAATTTATTTAGATTTCTTGCCGCTTTGCGGCAAAGGAGTTTTATATCGAACTCACGATAATTAACGTCTTTTTCTATATAAAAACGCCCTTAACGGAGAAATATGCTGCATAATGAAGAGACACGGGATGTGTTGTTTCCTAACTGTCCGATACGCAATGTGCTGTCGCGGGTAGGCGACAAGTGGTCGCTGTTGGTATTGCACACCTTGGAGCAAAGCACCGGGGCTGTACGTTTCAATGCCCTGCAACGGGCATTGCCAGACATCTCGCAAAAGGTACTGACCACCACACTGCGCACCTTGGAAGAAGACGGGTTTGTGGTGCGAACCGTATATGCCGAGGTACCGCCACGCGTGGACTATCAACTCACCGAGAGGGCGCAGTCGTTTATGCAAGCCTGCGCACCTATGCTCCAATGGGCGGTGGCGAACTTGGAAGATATTGTAGCGGACAGAAAACGCAAATCTTCAAGACGAGCCTGATTGGATACTGCATATATACAGAACGAGATTGCCTGTACACATCAGGCAATCTCGTTTTTATTATAATTTTCAGGTAAATCAGAGCGCATTGTATTGTTCGTCCGTAACAGGTTCAAGCCATTCGTTACCTTTCTTGTCATCGCCTGCCACCGGTTCGGCAGCCACGTGCGTAACCACGTGCTGGAACCAACTGTCGCGGGTGGCACTATGCCAGTGTTTCACCCCTACGGGAATATCCACCACATCGCCCGGTTTCAAACGGCGGGCAGGCTTTCCCCATTCCTGATACCACCCCTCGCCTGCCACGCAAATCAATATCTGGCGCGCATCGTGGTGGATATGCCAGTTGTTGCGGCAACCGGGTTCAAAGGTTACATTGCTGATCGGCTGCGCCCCGCCCACCAGCGGCGCAAGATATGACTGCCCGATAAAATATTGCGCGTAGGCATCATTCGGATTGCCCACCTCGAAAGGCAGACGGCTCTTGGAACCCAATCGCCTTGCCAATGCCGTAGCAGCCGCCACCGTCTCAGCCGGCACCCCTGCCGTCTGCGCAATGCGGCTATGTGATGTATGCTGCGGTTCGGTGCCTTGCATAGCGGCTAAGGCACTGACCGTCACCAATTCGCGCTGCTGGTAAGTCAGCACATCGCGGGCAAAAATATCCCCGAACAGGTGCGCTTTCAGGTAGTAGTCCTCCGCGGGACAGAAAGCATAATTAAATGCCCCGCACAGTTGCGTCTGCACCGCCGTACCTTGTTGCAGCGCATCATAATCCGCAGGCAGCGGCGAAGCCTCCGCACCGGTTTCGGTCGCAATACCTGCCTGTTCACGTTCCTTGAGAACGGTTTGCAACACACCCAAGGCATTCAGAGAGCGGGGAAAACCCGTATAGGCATAGAGATGCGAAAACACTTCTTTCACTTGATTTACCGTCAAACCGTTGGCAAAAGCCTGTTCGATGGCGGGCTTGAGTTGCGCCAAATTGCCCGTGGCTTCGTATGCTGCCAGTGCCACAAAAGACTCCTGCTGGGGAGTTAAGATAGTTGTATTCATATTGTTTTGTTGAGCCGTTAACTGCTGCCCGCACCAAAGTACCGACAACAGGATGATTGATATTTTTTTCATATACATTCTTTTGTATGCAAAAATACAACCAAATTTACAAACCGCCAAATCCTTCTGTCCGAATAGTGAATACGGGTACAAGTTTCCGTAATTGGGGTCAGTTCGATTAAGCATAACGACATACTTTGACGCCGTAGGCGAATAAGATTTATGGCAATTTATGGATGCAAAGGCAAAGATTTATGTAGATTTTTTGCCCATTGAGGCTCCGCAAAATTTATTTAATTTTGTGGTGAAGGAAATACCGCTTTCTTGCGGATTTCCGACACGAAAGCCTGTGGCTTGAGTAGAACTCCTTAAACAGAGAGGAGAAATGACGGCGACCATAAACTCGTGTAACGAGTTTCAATGTCGCAAGTCCATTTCGACGAGGCAAAGGAGTTTTTATTCCGAACTCACGTTAATTTAGGGAATGTGAAATTTTATGGTTAATCTATGATAATACGGCGTAGCCGTCTGTTCAAAAGAAACATATTCTCGGGTATTTTTGTTGATAGTTGTTGATAGTTGTTGACCTATGGAATCATTTTTGACCATATTTGTATAAAAAGCGCGGGGCGTGTTACAGGGTTCCAGCCCACAAGCAATGCGCAGTGGGATGTCGGTTGTGCCACAAGACAGGTTTTGCAAGTTTTGTTTTTATACATTTTCGTTATATCGAACTCACGTTAATTAGGGTAGCCCCAAAAACGGCTGCCGGAAAAACACGCTCCATTTGCATATATTTGAAAAAAATGCTACCTTTGCCACCGACAAAGAAAATATGCACGATTTATGCATAGTATGCAAAAACGTACCTCATAATACCGATTACGTAGAAAAGACGTAGAAAGGACGTAGAAAGAAAAGGCTTTTGAGAGGCTTTTGTATGCATATTATGCAGAAAATATACAGAACTTATACCGAATATCCATGTTTTTACTATTATCTGTACTCTTTCAGTTGGACACTGCGGTCGTCAATAGGCAGGACTATGTTGCCGCACGCGAGGCACGTATTGCCGACAATACACGATTCTACCAAATAGCCTCCCCCGAAAATCAATATACCTATGCTTACAATCTGTGGGAAGAATACAACGGATTTGACAACGATTCCGCCATCTGCTATGCACAGAATGCCATCCGCATCGCACGTGCCAACCATAACCGCACAGCAGAGCAACGCTCCACCATCTGCCTCGCGCAGAGTATGGCGGTAAGCGGCAACTACCAGAAAGCCTTCGCCCTACTCCGCTCCGTTGAGAACCGGCTCGATCCGGCACTGCTCGCCTCCTACTACCGCACGATGAGCCTTGTCTATATATGGCAGGCGGAGTTCACCACCTTTGAGGAAGAACGTGCCGAAGCACGCCGGCATATCCTGCCCCTCCGCCAGAAGATTATCGAAACCGAGACCGACCCTATTTGGCTCGCACAAGAGCGGGCACTAACCACTATGGAAACCTCGCCCCGAGACGCATTGTCCATTCTCCTCCCCGTTTGGGCGCAACTGCCCGATAGTTCCGACTATGTGCGCTACCTCGCCAACTCTATCGGCTCCTGCTATCAACGCCTCTACTGGCAAACGGGCGAACAGCCCATGCAGGACTCCGCACTCTACTATTTCGCCCTGTCCGCCATCAGCGATATGCAACACGGGGTAATGGAACACGCCTCCTTACGCGAAGTGGCACTTATTCTATTCCGGCGTGGCGATATAGAGCGTGCCTATCGCTATATGAACTGCTGTATCGCCGATGCGCAGCACAGCAAAGCACGCCTGCGTACCATCGAGATGGCAAACGATATGCCTTTGATTCTCAATACATACCACGAAAAGATAGACGAACAGCAACACCGGCAAAAGACCCTCATCTACTCGCTCACCATAGCCGTATCCGTACTGGTAGTACTGCTGTGCATATTCGTGATTATTATGCGCAAATGGCACCGCACCAACGCACAACTGGCTATGCGAAATACACAATTAGCCGAAACCAACCGGCAACTATCGGTTGTCAATACCCAACTCAACGACTCCAACCGTATCCGAGATGCCTATGTAACACGCTATATGACAGAGTGCTCCGACATCATTGAACAGATGAACCAATACCACAAAAGCCTGCTGCGCCTCGTCTTGTCCGACCAGCCCAAACCGCTGATGCGCACCATTCAGCAAAACGATCCTACCGACCATGCCCTGCGCGACTTCTACCAGCATTTCGATGAGACCTTCCTCTCCCTCTTCCCGCACTTTGTAGAAGATTTCAACAACCTGCTCCGTCCGGAGGAACGTTTTGCCCTCCCGCAGCAAAACCGTCTCTCCACCGAACTGCGTATCTTTGCCCTCATCCGCCTCGGTATCACCAACTCGGACGACATCGCCCGTTTCCTGCGCCTCTCCACCAAGACGGTCTATAACTACCGCACACAAACCCGCAACCGCGCCATCAACCGAGACCGACTCGAAAACCAAGTAAAAGAACTCTCTTTCTAAAAACAACAAGAGCAACATCGTCCGATGTTGCTCTCTGCTTAATCTGATATAGGTTTAACGTCAGTCCGATACAAGCAAATTGTCTTACTTTGTCGCCGTAGGCGAATAAGATTTATGGCAATTTATGGCTGCAAAAACAAGATTTATTTAGATTTCTTGCCGCTTGCGGCATAGGAGTCTTTATTTCTAACTCACGTTAGGTTTACGCTGCTTAACCCATCGCCCCGTTCACTTGTATCACCTGCCCCGATACGTATGAAGACAGATCCGAGGCAAGGAACAATGCCACCTTGGCTACCTCCTCTGGTTGCCCCGCACGGCGCATCGGGATAAGAGATACAAACTGTTTCAATGTTTCCTCGGGCAAGGCTGCTGTCATATCGGTCATAATAAAACCCGGAGCAATGGCGTTGGCACGTATGCCGCGGCTGCCCAGTTCTTTGGCAGTGGATTTCATCAGTGCCACAATACCCGCCTTGGAGGCAGCATAGTTAGCTTGCCCCGCATTGCCGTTCAAGCCTACCACCGACGACATGGAGATAATCGAACCGCTGCGCTGGCGGAGCATTACCGGAGTAACAGCATGGGTGAAATTGAACACCGACTTCAGGTTGATACGCAGCACATCGTCCCATTGCTGCTCCGACATACGCATCAGCAACGTATCGCGCGTGATACCTGCATTGTTCACCAATATATCCACTCGCCCGAAGTCTTTCACCACCTGTTCCACCACATTGTGCGCAGCCTCGAAATCCGCTGCATCGCTCAGGTAGGCTTTTGCCTTTACACCCATTGCCTCTGCCTGGTCGCATACCTCCTGCGCAGGCTCGGTACTGACAATATACGTGATAGCGACATTACAGCCCTCCTTTGCAAACAGAAGGGCAATCTGGCGACCGATACCGCGTGCGGCACCGGTGATAATGGCGGTTTTACCTTGAAGCATTTCGGATAATGATGAATTAAGAATTATGAATTGCGAATGACTTGAACATTCTATTCCTTTATAGGGAAGACACCCGTGGGGTTCTTGATGGTGTATTTGGTCATTTCCTGGTTCGACTCGAAACCAACGCCCTCAATAATAGACATCTCGCGGGTGATACGGATTGCCGAATCGGAATAAACCCGCTCGGTCTTCTGGTTCCAGAAAAGCAGCGGCGTCTCAAACACTTCGCCTTCCTGATTGACAGCATACACATTGCCTTCGAGGCGCCAGATCTGCGCCGTCTCGTCATACTGCGCATAATCGGAACGGAGCGATGCATTGACATTCAGATCCTCGTCGAATTTCTCGATGTAGATTCCCTGCTCAAAGTTCCAATACGGAGGGTCGGCCTTGTCAAAAATCTGCCACCGCTCGGCATTGATACGATAGCGGGTAATACCCGAGTCGGAAATAAGCGTCGATACCTCATTGGCATCCAGAATAGGCACTTGCGACCTGTCTGCTTGTAGTGCCTCGCGCTCAATCTTCATCTCCCCGCGGCGGCAAGACACCGCCAAGAGGGACAAAAAACAAAGCACAACACACAGTGTGTTGCGGAAAACACATTGCGCATTGTGCTTTGTGGATGGCGTAACCAGCATTAGTGTGCAGCGCGGCAAGCCGTCGTTTCACCAATCCAACCGCCCACGGTAAACGTTGCACCACCCAACTCATTCGGCAGGTCGAACATCTCCTCCTTGGTGGGGAAATACTTGCTGTATGCCGCTATCAGTTTGTCGGCATCATCAGTACAAGTGGGATCTACACGCTTTGCCTGCACGAACTTGTCCACAGCCGCCCAGAATACGGTTTTATTAAGAATTGCCGCCTTGGCAGCAGGATACTCTGCCGACGAATAAGGCTGCGAAGCCGCATAGCAAAGACCTATCAAGATATAGCAACGCCCTTGATCCTCTTTGCTATTCAGCGACTGACGCGCATAAGCACGCGCCTGCGGGTAGTTCTTCAGGTTCGAATAGCAAATCAATGCGATATTATACTGATAGTCAGCAATATCCTCATCATTGGCATCCAACTCTTGTGCACGCTGTATAGCCTCCTCGTAGTAGTTGATAGCCGCACGATAGTCGCCTTTCTTTGCCGACATACGGGCACAACCGGCAGCCGACTCCTCGGTAGGTTGCAGGCGGTGCGAGTTCTCGCAAGCCGCAAAATACACATCCGACTCAGTGCATTTAACTCGTTTGTACAACGCAATCACCTTGCCGAGCATATCCAGATTGTTGGCATTGTCAGTTACTACCTGGGCATAAATCTCATCCAATTTAGAGCAGTCGGCTGCCCCGGAAACGGCAAAGACATTGTCCACATAATCCTTCTGTTGGGCGGCATACTTGGCATTCTTGTTAGTAGGGTCGGCAGCCTGTTGCGCCAGCAGTTCGCTTGCCAACTCATAGTCGGCAATAAACTGCTCACCATACTTGTTGTTGTCCGATTTGAACAGCGAATACGATACATCCACAAACTTTGCCAACACCTGCATCTGGCTCTTTACGCCCATTCCCTCTACCGATTGTTTCAACCAGCCGTAAGCAGGTTCCATCGAACTATCAGGGAAATACTGGCAATAGTCCAAAGCCTTCTGACCAAGGATATATGCCGTCGGATACTTCGGATCGTCGCCAAAATACTTGATACGCTTGTCGCTCATCTCCAGAATCAACTGACGCAGACGTTCCTTCTCTTGCGGATCGGTTGTATTGGCATATTTCCAGTCAATGATTTTGCTGCCTTGGGTATAGATAGCCTTGTTGGCATTCGGACAGGTGTTATATACCTCCCACCACGGACCATAAGCGTCAGCGAACTGCTTATTCTTTACGCTCTCGTTGAAAAGCGATACATTGATGAGACAATCTTCGGTGATAGCAGGTTCTTCCTCTACCGCAGCAGGTTGCTCTGCAGGAGCGGGTGCCGCCTCTACTTTTTTCGGTTTCTTTGCGCACGCCAAAGCAGGCATTGCCGCGCAGATAGCCATAATCAGTAATGAATTAACTTTCATTTCTACTTACAAAATTAAGTGTTTCGTTTTATATTAGGTTGTCGTTTGTCAGTCCATATAGGGCTTATGATGCCCATTCAAATAGTGTGCCAATCAGAGTTTGCGTTTGAAGAACCAGTTCTCCGAAATGGATGCATTAAAAACCAACCGGAGCGAGTTCTCAGTCAGCCCCATTGCCTGTCCGCCGCGGTGTCCGTACTCCAAGGTGGCATTAAACACCGTAGCCGATGTACGGAGCGGGAAACCGACACCGATACTCGCGGTATAGTCCATTGCACTGTTGTTCAGTACGTACGAGTTCGCCACATTCAGTCCGCAACGCCATTCCATTCTGTCCACATAGCGCCGCCCCGTCGGGTTATGGCGGTACTCCATACCGAAACTATATCGGTCGCGGTCGCGCAAAGCCCCTTTCTGCCCCTCGTACAGTGCACCGCTCATACACTGCCGCTGATAGTCGAAAGCCAAAGTCAGGCGGTTTGCCCACGTATAACTCACACCGCCGCCATACACCATCGGCACCTCATAGCCATTGTTGCTTGCCGAAACGGTATCAAGCAATGTAGTCTCATAGGCGGTATATGTGCTGTGCAGTTTCTGCTTTGCCTCAAAGATACCTCCCGCCGCAAACGAGTGGTCGCCAAACGTATGGAATAACTGCGCACCATAGCGGAAACGCACACTGCTCACCGAGAAAACCGCTTTTTGCGTAGTGCTTGTGAGTGCCGATTCGCTAAATGCAAGCGAGCGGGTGTTATCCACCTTGCCGAACATATAATACACATTCGCACCGAGCGCAAACCAATCGCATATATTGAAACTCAAGCCGCCATACACCTCGCTGATACCGCCCGTACCGACATACGATTTCGTAAAATGGTAACCCGAACCGATAGAATCGGACATCGTAACATCATACCCTACCGCCGTATAGGGCAACACGCCCGCCGAAAAGGCAATGTATCTGCGCCATATCGGGAACTGCATCGTCAGATAATCAAGATTGCCATTCGCCTTGTTGCGCATTCCTGTGGCATCACTGTACCGCGACCACATCACGCTTGCCGACAGGTCGAACATAAAGGTCAGACTGTCGCACGCCGTATAGGAAGCAGGCTGTGCGGAGTTGATTACCTTGTTATTACGCATACCGATACCTACTCCGCCCATGGCACGGTAGGTATTCGGTACGTTATCATTCAGTTCGCCGTAAGCATAACGCGAGAAAGGCGACGAAGTGCCGTTCTGTGCCAACAGGGATGGCACAGCAAGCACCATCAAACAAAGCGATACTATATATACAAATCGTTTTCGCATATCCATTCAGCCCGCAAAGTTACAAAAAAAATACCAAACATAGAAATAACAGGCAATAAAATTTGAAAAACATGTATGCGATACTGAAAAAAGTGCATATGATACATAAAATTACAACGACTTCTCCTTATGAAAGGCTATCTCGCTGCCGTCTTTTTGCCGTAATTGACCACTCCCTACGCAAACGAATGCATATTGTCGGTACATTCCATGGCAACTGCATCAAAACAAATTTATACACTTTATGCAACACACATAATGCATAAAGTGTATAAAAAGCGGCTCAAAAGCCTTATAAAGTCCAATTCTTTCTACGTCCTTTCTACGTCTTTTCTACGTAATCGGTATTATGATGTATAGAAATTGCATATAATGCATATTTTTCTTGGGGGATATATCCTAGCGGAGAATGCAAAACTTATCGGCATAGGGATTATGTGGTATAATTCACATTCGAAATATCAGCCGCTTTTAATGCGATTACCCTGTGTATATTTATCCCCTATTGTGCATATCGATTATTTTCTGTAACTTTGCAAGCGAAATGAACCTTGGGGCGGAAAGGAGTGCGCCATGGGGGTTGCAATACATACCACTCCTTATTATTTAATAGCGTTTGCTATTTATTCGGTATTTGTCGCGGAATGTAGGAAGTTCACAAAGACAAAATGAAATCGAATAAGTGTGAGCGTCTGCTGTGTGCAGATGTTGTACTTATTCTTTTCATTTTTGGCAATTCCTACAGCCACGCGACAAGAGATGAGAGAACATCTGCTTTTTTGTTTCTTGTAGAAGCCTTTGTTTTTGTTTCTTCGTCCGATGATGCAACATTCGCAAACCATAAAAACATATCTATATGAAACGATTTTATCTTATTGCTATGGCAATCTTTTCTGCTCTTTCTATTTCTGCAGAAACAAGTATCCAAAACACATTCTTTGGCTGTACACTGGGAAAATCTACCAGCAAGGAGGTGCAAACGGCAATGACAGCACAAGGCTTCAAATTGCTTGATACTCATATAAACAAAAAGGATAGTATATTTGGAGTTGAAGTGTTTGAATACAACTATGAAGGACAATACAACCACAAGGGCAAGGATTTTCATTCTTTGCGTATAGGGTTTTGGAATGATATTTTTTATAGTGTACTATTCAAAGATAGTTGTTTAGGAATTTGTTCTGACTATGCTGATTCTGTACAAATTGTACAAACCAATCTTGAACGAAAATATGGTTCTTTGGATATGGATACTATAACATACACAAAAGAAAATTTGGAGATTGCTACACGTTGCGGGATGAAAGTTTGGTCTCGTCAAGATAAATCTACTATAGTCGAAACTATACTAGTTTCTGAAGGCTTAGTTTCTAAATATAAAAAGTTTGTATGTGGATACAAAGATAGAAAAATGTCTAACAACATATTAAAAATGCAAGAACAAACTTTTAAGCGTATTCAGAGAGCATCCAATCCTAATTATAGTGAAAATAATAAAGTGTATGGCGTCGCTGGCGTTAAGTTTGGCGATGATAAAGAAACCGTCCGCAAAATAATAGCACCGAAAAGTGAAATGCTGTTGAATTCAGACCCGCATATGCTACAATATGGAAGAACGAATGTAGGCGGTTCTACATACGATGGTGCCACTTTTTATTTTATGCAAGGGAAATTGTCATCAGTAACCCTACAACAAGCATTCTATTCTTGGAAAAGAGAAGAAGCACGGATGTTCTATGAGAACATTAAATCTCAATATGCAATGAAATACTCAAACTTGGAAGAATTTAAGGATGAATATGACGAGAAAATATGTGTATGTGGTGCATTTATAGACGGATATGATTATCCTCCTATTTTTATTTCATTCAAAAAAGCACTCAGCAAAGGCGGTGATATGATGTATTACGTTATCGTATCATATTATGAAGCGCGAATGGCAAATATATATAATGATGAAATTTAGTAATTTATAGACGATATCCACAAATAGCGGCATTGAGTGCCGCTATTTGTGATACATTGGCAAGAGGGCAACTATTTTTACAAAAACGACGTCATATAAACAGGTACACACATCGTTGCGCCGTCTTTTTGGAAATCCTTCGTATAAAGCAGCACCCGCTCACTTATACGCTTCGAGAATTTCTCACAAAACACATCCAATGACTTATGTGTCTTATAACCGGATGACTTAACCTCTATCGGCAGCAATTTGCTACCATGCGAAAGCAAAAAATCTATCTCGTAATTATGATTGCTCGTGTATTGGAAAGTGTGGTAATATAATTCATATCCCGAAGCACGTAACATCTGTGCAACCATATTTTCATAGACATACCCCAAATTGGTACTCAACTTATCTGCCCATAGTTTCTGATAGATAACATTCTCTGTGAACTCTTTATCCCAGAAAGCCAACGTAACAAACAATCCCGTATCGGCAAGAAATATCTTGTAGCGTGTTCTGTCTGCCGAAAGCGACAAACCTACATTCGGGTCGGATGACTGGTAGGCTATATTCACTATCATGCTCTCGCGCAAAGTTTCCAGCAGATTCTGCATTTGTGATTGTTTCACATTCTCAATCACAGTCGTGGCTTGGTATCGCGATGTATTTTTGCTCAGTTCTGAAGGAATAGACAAGAACAATGCACGCAACTTATTAGTACTGTCCAACTTGTGCAAGTCATCCGCATACAAATTGAGGATACGTCGTTTGACCGCATCAACCTTTTGCAAGTTGTTGGTCTCAATATACTCATTCACCGCTTGCGGCATACCTCCCACCAGCATATACAGCCGGAAATCACGCATCATATGACGATGTGTGGCTTCGCCTAAAGCCTGCTGCTTTTCAAACATCTGCCGCAGCAGAGGCATTGTCGCATCATCTCCCAGTGCCCACCGAAACTCCTCATAATCCATCGGGTACATTTGTATTCGTTCCTCTTCACTCGGAATAACGATATTTTGCACATTCTGCCGAATACTAATCAGCGAACCCGTTTCGATATAGTCGTACCGTCCGTCTGCTACCAGATACTTGATAGCCTGCCGCGCCAAAGGTTGGAGTTGCACCTCGTCAAAAATAATAACCGACTTACGCTCCTTCAGCACCACATTGTAAATAAGTTGCAACCGCATAAACAGGTAGTCCAAATTTGCCATATTGGTGGCTATCAACTCCTTTATTTCCGGTTGCAGATTAGCGAAATCTATCAGGATATATGATTCATATTCCTGCTCGGCAAAATGCCGTACCAGCGTGGATTTCCCCACACGCCGTGCACCCTCTACCAGCAATGCACTTTTACCAGCCGACTCTGCTTTCCAACGAAGCATTTTTTGATAGGCTTTCCGCTTGAATACCCGCTCTGACATAATGTTCTTATTTTTAACGCTGCAAAGGTACTGATTTTTATTGGATTATGCAAGCATATACCGCTCTCCGCAAAATCTTTTTTGCCGAATATACCGCTCTCCGCAAAATCTTTTTTGCTAAATATGCCGCTCTCCGCAAAATGTTTGGCTATTATCTGACTGACAAAACCACATCTCTGCACAAAAAAACGATGCAGAAACAATCGTTGTTTCTACATCGCTTTGTATGCCGTTTTGCTATACAGCGCAGGCAATATGTATCTTACAATCTTGCCTTGATGGCTTTCGACTCTGCTTCGTAGCCGGGTTTGTCGAGGAGGGCAAACATATTCTTCTTGTATGCCTCCACGCCGGGTTGGTTGAACGGATTGACGCCAAGAATATAGCCCGAGATACCGCAGGCACGCTCGAAGAAATAGATGAGTTCGCCGAGATAATACTCATTGAGGGCAGGCATCGTAATCTTCATATTGGGCACACCGCCGTCCACGTGGGCAAGCATCGTACCGAGTTCCGCCATCTTGTTGACCTCGTCCACACGTTTGCCGGCGAGGAAGTTCAGTCCGTCGAGGTTCGCCTCATCAAACGGGAACTCCACTTTATGGTTCGGTTGCTCTACCGATATAACGGTTTCGAAGAGATGACGCTCACCGTCTTGGATATACTGCCCCATCGAGTGCAGGTCGGTGGTGAAGTCCACGCTTGCAGGGAAAATACCCTTGTGTTCCTTGCCCTCCGACTCTCCGTAGAGTTGTTTCCACCACTCGCTGACGTAGTGCAATTTAGGGTGGAAATTGACAAGCAACTCAATTTTTTTGCCCTGTTCGGAGTAGATACTGTTGCGGGCAGCCGCATACTGCGCAGCGGGGTTCTCCTCAAACGGCGTATTGATACCGCAGACCTCAGCCATACGAGCCGCACCGTCAATGAGTGCACGGATGTCGAAACCTGCGCAAGCGATAGGCAGCAGACCTACAGGCGAAAGCACGGAGAAACGACCGCCGATATTGTCCTCAATGACGAATGTTTTGTAGCCCTCTTGGGTTGCCAGCGTGCGGAGCGCACCCTTCTTGGCATCGGTGATGCAGACAATCAGTTTCTGTGCAGCCTCAACGCCCTGTTGCTTCTCGAGTTGCGTCTTGAGCAGACGGAAAGCCAAAGCGGGCTCGGTAGTTGTACCCGATTTGGAGATACAGATAATACCGAATTTCTTATTTTTCAGCAGGTTCTGCAACTCGTAGAGGTAGTCCTCACCGATGTTCTGACCGGCATAGACAATAGCGGGTTTGTTGCCTTCGAGATATGCAAACGAGGAGGACAACGCCTCAATCACGGCTTTCGCACCTAGGTACGAACCGCCAATACCAATGCAAACGATTACCTCGCACTCTTTGCGGAGCAAGTCGGCAGTAGCCTGAATATCGTCCAACTGTGGCTTGATGTCCTCGGGCAGGTTCATCCAACCCAAGAAATCGTTACCTTTACCGGTACCCTTAACGAGCATCTCCTGGCACGCAGCCACCTGCTCTTTGTAGGCATTCACCGCCTCGGCACTCACCGCCTTGGCGTAGGAAAATTGAATATCCTTCATAGTTTTATATTTTATTGTAACTTCTCTGTCAGTTCGCGAATCACCTTGGTAGGTGATTTGCGGTTATATAATATGTCGTACATAGCGTCCACTATCGGCAGGCTCACCTGCATACGCTCGTTGGCGATATGTATCGCACGCGTACCATAGTATCCTTCCGCCACCATCTCCATTTCCATCTGCGCGGCTTTGATAGAGTACCCAAGCCCCACCATCTGCCCGAACTGGCGGTTGCGGGAGAACTTGGAATACGCAGTTACCAGCACATCGCCCAAATAGCCGCTTGCCGTGATGTCGCGGTGAGCAGGGGAAACGGCTGTGGCAAAACGCAATATCTCCTGCATAGCGTTGGTGAGCAGTACGGCCTGAAAATTGTCGCCGTAGTGCAAACTTTGGCACATTCCCGCCGCTATGGCATAGATATTCTTCATCACGCTGCTGTACTCCAAACCGAGTACATCGTTACTCGTTGTGGTATGCACAAAGGGTGTCTGAAAAAGCGCAGCCCACTCATTGGCTTTGTCAAGGTTCTCGCAACCGATAGTCAGATAACTGAGCCGCTCCAGCGCAATCTCCTCTGCATGGCAAGGTCCCGCAATAATGCCCAACTGCTCCGTGGGGATACGGAAACGGGTGTGCAAGTAGTCGGTAACCAACAGATTATCATCCGGTATCATACCTTTCACCGCCGAGATGACGATCTTGCGGGTCATATTGCGGCGGATCTTGTTGAGCGACTGCTTTACGTATGGCGAAGGTATCGCCAATATCAACACATCCGACTGCGATACCACCTTGTTGATGTCCGTAGAGAAATGAATACGCGACACATCGAACTCCGCCGCACCGAGATAAGACGGGTTCTTGCCGGTGGCAACAAACTCGTCTATCGCCTCTTGCCGGCGGATAAACCAATTGATTTCGGTTTGGTTGGTCAACACAATCTTTGCCAATGCCGTCGCCCAACTTCCCGAACCCAATATAGCAACTTTACGTATTTGCATGGCATTACGCCTCCGGTTTCATCGTCGGGAAAAGAAGTACCTCCTGTATGGTGGGCTGCCCCGTCATCAGGATAGCCAGGCGGTCGATGCCGATACCGATACCCGAGGTGGGCGGCATACCATATTCGAGGGCACGCATAAAGTCGTGGTCAATCACCATCGCCTCGTCGTCGCCCTTGTCTGCCAGTTTCATCTGCTCCACAAAGCGGTTGTACTGGTCAATCGGGTCATTCAACTCACTATACGCATTTGCCAACTCTTTGCCGTTCACCATCAACTCGAAACGCTCCGTCAGTCCGGGTTTGGAGCGGTGCATCTTCGTCAGCGGCGACATCTCCACGGGGTAATCCGTGATAAATGTAGGTTGGATAAACGTACCCTCGCAAGTCTCGCCGAATATCTCGTCAATCAGTTTGCCTTTGCCCATGTGTTCGGTGTCCTCCACGCCGTATTTCTTGGCTACCTCGCGAATCTCGTCCTCGCTCATCGCGGAGAGGTCAAGCCCCGTCTTTTCTTGGATTGCCTCCAATATCGGCAGGCGGCGGTAGGGTGCTTTGAAGTCCACCTCGTGGTCGCCGATCTGCACTTTGGTTGTGCCGTTCACAGCAATGGCGATTGTCTCCAGCAGATGTTCGGTAAACGACATCATCCAGTTGTAGTCCTTATATTGTACGTACAACTCCATGCAGGTGAACTCGGGGTTGTGACTGCGGTCCATACCTTCGTTGCGGAAGTTGCGCCCTATCTCATATACGCCCTCGAAACCGCCCACAATCAGTCGTTTGAGGTACAACTCTGTGGCGATACGCAGATACATATCCACGTCTAATGCATTGTGGTGCGTGATGAACGGACGCGCCGATGCACCGCCCGCAATCTGCTGAAGGATAGGCGTTTCCACCTCGGTATAACCCGCCTCGTCAAACACACGGCGCATCGTGCGGATAATAGTGGCACGCTTCAGGAACACGTCCTTCACACCATCGTTCACAATCAAGTCCACATAGCGCTGGCGGTAACGCTGCTCGGGGTCGTTGAACCCGTCATACGCCACACCGTCCTTGTATTTCACGATAGGCAGCGGGCGCAGACTCTTTGCCAGCACGGTCAGTTTCTTGGCGTGCACAGAAATCTCGCCCATCTGCGTGCGGAACACAAAGCCCTCAATGCCGATAAAATCGCCTATATCCAGCAGTTTCTTGAATACCACATTATACATCTGCTGCTCCACGGTGGTAGCGGTCCCGCCTTCGGGCACGGGTGCCTGAATATCATCGCGGCTCACATACACCTGAATACGCCCTTTCGAGTCCTGCAATTCGATAAACGATGCCTTGCCCATGATACGTTTCGACATCAGTCGTCCCGCAATGCGCACCTCTTTGCCCGTATACCATTCGGCGGTGGTGTCATCGTCTTTGAATCCCGCTTTGATGTCCTTCGAGTATCCTGTAACTACGTATTCATCAGCAGGATACGGGTTAATTCCCATATCGCGCATCGTCTGCAGACTCTGTCTGCGCACTTGTTCTTGTTCAGATAATTCCATATTGTTGTCTTATTTCTCCACTGCTTAAGCAAACTACAGCAGTATATTTCTTAATTATATCGGAATACGCCACGATACTCCAATTTGGCTGCAAAGATACAAAAAATCTTTGGAATACACAATACAGAAAAGCGTGAACACCTTATATGTATAAGCGCAGAGCAAGAGAAATCAAAGAAACAAAAGAAACAAAGACTTGAATTTCTATGCCGCAAGAGGCAAGAAAATGGGAAAAATAAACCAAAAGTTACTCTTTGACGATGCGAGACGATAGGGAGTTCTACTCAAGCCACAGGCTTTTGTGTCGCTTCGGCATTAAGTGCGCCTGTGGCGCATAACGACGCGAGACGCGTCGTCTCCCAAACATAGCAAATCTATTCAGTTTGTGCCAAACTGACCGCGGACGAGGCGTCCGCGTCCCCGGCGAAGGCTTGCGGGGAAACCCGTAGCGTCCGCGTCCCCGGCGATGGCTTGCGGGGAAACCCGTAGCGTCTGCGGACGAGACAGGAAATTGGGGACAACCCATAGGCAAACATGCGGTATCCTATCGTGAACAACCCGATAATCACCCGATAATCACCCGATAATCACCCGATAATCACCTAGACCCGATAGTATGATGATTAGGAGAATTAAGATGATAGGATATATTGTTGCAATTCGGAGCCGATGAGGATAATGGGTGTGCCGTCAATGTATTCGTGGTCTCGGTCTAGGCGGGCAAGAGAGATGATTTTGGCTACATCAACAAGGGGAGAGAGTTGCACCTCTTCATCGAATACAAAACAGAAAAAGTTGCCTTGCGGATTAGGGTACAAGGCTTGGTACCTTGGTGGAGGTTTATTGCTTATAGACTGCCTCTTTTTTGCATTTCCAAGTTGAACTTGCGAACCTCTGTTCCATTTCTTACTACCGGTGCGATATGCAAAATATGCTGTCAATTGGCACAGCAAGCAACAGAAATCTTTTGGCATACATTTTGCGTGCCTTATTATGACGTGAGTTCGAGATAAAAACTCTTGTGCCGCAAAGCGGCAGGAAATCTAAGTAAATCTTTGCTTTTACATTCATAAATTGCCTTAAATTTTATTCGCCTACGGCGGCAAAGTGTGCTATTATGCTAATATCGAACTGACATTATATATATAATTTTCGCTACAGACAGGATTTATGAAATGGAATTGGAACAAGAATGCCGTGGTGCGCTATCTGCGGCAATTGGTATCGCTCAGTCAGGACATTGACACCGAGGCAGCAAGTGCCACCATACGGCAGAACGTGTATTTCCGCGGACCGAATGTTTTTATTCTGTTCTTCGCTATTATTATCGCCTCGGTGGGACTGAATGTCAATTCCATTCCGGTCATTATAGGTGCGATGCTGATTTCTCCGCTGATGGGACCGATTATGGGGTTCGGTATGGGTTTAGGTACCAATGACACCGACTTGGTACGCACATCGCTCAAGAACCTCGCCGTGATGGTCAGTATCAGTATTCTCGCCTCCACGCTCTATTTTCTGATTTCGCCGCTCTCTATGGAGAACCCCACCGAATTGCTCGCCCGCACCAAACCGACCATCTACGATGTGTTCATCGCCCTGTTCGGCGGGTTTGCCGGCATACTGGAGACCTCGCGCAAAGAACGCGGCACGGTGATGTCGGGCGTGGCCATCGCCACCGCTCTGATGCCCCCGCTCTGCACAGCGGGTTTCGGTATTGCCACATGGCACTGGCAATACATTGTCGGTGCGCTGTACTTGTTCCTTATAAACAGTATCCTCATTGCATTGGCGACATTCCTTGCCGTGAAATATCTGCGCTACCCGGTAGTGCAGGAACATACCACCAACAAACGCCGTCGTGCCATATCCATCACCATTGTCATATTAGTGCTGATTGTGCCGAGTATCATATCCGCCATTTCGGTAGTGCGCGAAAACAATTTCAGCCGCCGTGCCAACACGTTCATTGCACAGCACAAGACCATAGGGATGAGTTACGTATATCAGACGCAAGTGAATGCAACCGCCTCTACCATTGATTTCTTTCTTGCAGGCGAGACGTTGTCGGAGCCTGACCGCAAATTGTTTCTTGCCGACGCCATACAGGCGGGGTTTGATTCCACCTCTATCGTCCTGCACGAAGATGCACTTACAGCCGATGATACAGACCTCAGACAAGAGCAGTTGATCAAAGACCTATTTGCCACCAAGGATGAACAGATACAAGCCTATCAGCAGCAGATCAGCGATCTGCGTACCCGATTAGCGGCAGCAGAACGGCTCAACACGCAGCACACCTTCCCCACCGAGCAACTGACAAAAGAGATACAAACGCAATATCCCGCAGTGGAAAGCATCACGTTTGCTTTGGGCGAACATCTGACCACGAGCAATGATACCACGCAGGTGGAACCTATCACGTTGGTTTCCGTACAGTTGGCACACAAGAAAGCCCTCTCCCGCACAGAACGGGAAAAACTGCAGGAATGGCTCCGCATACGGCTCAACGCCGATGCGATAGAGGTGGTGATACAATAATCCATATAACGTAAGTTCGATATAACGAAAGAAAGGGACTTTGTCGGTCAACAACTGACAACAACTATTAAACAACAGAGAATAGAACTGCCTTTGAATTGACCACAAATCGGCATTATCGGGCAGGGCAACCGCATCAAAATAGTAGCATAATTAGTTAATTTTGAAAGAATAAA
>ERZ808242.59-NODE-59-length-85308-cov-13.166164_pt1 | contig 85308 bp, 72 predicted proteins | sample MGYA00521244_ERZ808242 | MGnify/ENA primary metagenome ERZ808242 (study PRJEB31516, sample SAMN03275573) | gut metagenome | biome: mammalia-associated habitat; material: feces | host: Papio cynocephalus | place: Kenya | collected 2012-07-27 ... | reverse complement strand
AATTTCCCTGAATGTCTGTATCCCTATCGGGTACTTTATCCTTTTCTCCTCCATAGCCAAATGATGTCCAACGTCAAAGATAACGAATAATCTTGAAACTCACGGCAGCACCTGTTTTCACTGCCTTCATTTGGCATTGCTGACGTTTATATTTGCGCCATAAGGATTTGAGTGATGAAAAAAACATTAAATGACCCAATGTGAACTTGACGGGTGGGGGTAAACATGATATTTTTGTTTGGATAAAGAATGTTATTCTTTAAAACATATTGAATATGCCGAAATTCTATTGTGAGTATTGTGGGCAGTCCTACAATGATGTCAGAGTATTGACGGCTCAAAACTGCCCGAGACATCCGCTTGGCCCAAATAAGGGTAAGCATAAGCTTTATGAGGGGGCTGAAAAGTCTGAATACACCTGCAAGTATTGCGGTGCCCGTTACCGTGACTTGAGAGTATTGACGGCTCAAAACTGCCCGAGACATCCCCTTGGTCCAAACAAGGGGAAACATTCTCCGGCGCTATAGATGACTATACTTATGATGACTATGTCACATTCCCAAGGACGCGGTCGAAAAGATCTTCAGTGCAGGTGACCTTATTTTTGTGATTACATAACTATAAATTCAGATGGAAGACATTAGGAACTACAAAGACCAATATTTTGAAATGCAAGGCGAGGGTGATGAATTGCCTATCGAGTTTACGGTGAGTGATTTACTCGATTATAATTTTGACTTGTATGACTGGTCTGACGATGAGAAGTGCAACTTGATAGATGCAATGATTTCAGATTTGAATGACTATAAAGAGAAGTTGCAACCAGGGAAAGGCAGATAGGCAAAGCAATGTTTTTGGACGAGTGTTTATCACATTGTGACAATAAAGAGGCTGGGTGAAGCAATTATTGGAAAATTTTGTCAACAATTTTCGCTTAAGCAGTTGATAATAAGTCGTTTGTGTGTCTATATCGAGTTTTTGCACGTTTTAAAACTGCTTCTAATGGAATCTTTCAATCTTTATTATTTAGACTTGGGAAAAATGAACTCACGTATCTGTGAGAGATGGGACAAGAATGAAGATGCGCTCCACAGAAGATCTAAGAAAGACCGCGCATTTATCGTTGGCATTTCAGGTTTTGACGCAAATAACGTGCGTATCATATATCACTATGACGTTGATTCTTCATGGCCGTATAGATCACTAGTGGATCTGGAGATAAAGGACTCGATCCCTTTTTCTCACCCTGAAATGGTGGAGATGCTTGTAAGGAAGACCCAAAATCTTGTAGATGAAGGTGAAATAGAATGGATGACTCTGAATGGAAACAAGAACTGCCTTTGCCGGTACGTCAAGGAAGATTCTATCGTTTCCTTGGATGAATTCACACGAGTTCTTCTGCGTATGATGGGAATCTTCGATCCATTATTCAAGGAATATCTTAAAGAACGAAAAGAAGAGGTACAATTCCTAGCCTATTCCAAGACTGGAAAAAAATTTGATAGCAAAGCTGCACTGAGAGATGGAAAGGAACTCGATTTCGAGGTATTGAAGGTGAGAGATCTTGATTTCTCAGTGCTTAAGATTCCAGATTATCAGAGGACATATAAATGGACAAGAAGAAATGTCAATCAGTTCCTAAATGATATTCTACTTGTAAAGTCAGGATCACATTACAGGCTCGGTACACTAGTTGTGAATAATGGAGATATTGTAGACGGCCAACAGAGGACGATAACTATAGCATTGCTGCTTTCTCAACTTTTCAGAAATGCAAATATTAAACGTCTTATCAATGAGGATACTAGATATAGGAATCTCTATGAGTCAGTAATAGGATTTTGGAATAACACACATTACAAATCCCACACTGCAATTTCAAATATCTACAGGAATCTTGACTTTATTAAAGGAAGAAGCAATGATCTAGGGCTAGATTTCTTTCGCCGGTTTGTAGATGACTGCGAATTTGTCGTGGTCTATCTGAAATCGCAGAATGAGGCATTCCAGTTCTTCGATTCCCAGAATTCTAGAGGGAAGGATCTTTCTCCACATGATCTTCTCAAGGCATTTCATTTAAGAGAGATTCCGACAATGACGGAATACGATAAATACAACATCACTTACTGGCAGAAGATGAAGACAGAGGACCTAGAATCCCTCTTTCTCACTATGTACCGAATCAAACGATGGTCAAAATCCTTATCTGCACGAGAATTCACAAAGGATGATATAGGTGTGTTCAAGGGTTTCTCTCCAATGAATGAATTAAATAAGAGCAAACCATCATTGCCATTGTTTGGTCCAGCGTTCTATCTTTGCCGATGCTTCGCTGCTGCCTCGCATGAGGAATTTCCGTTTCAACTAGATGGCTCTATCGTCAATGGCAGTCTCTTCTTTGATATGATAAGGCATTACGACCACAGCAGAGTATCATTATACAGTGCCGACTCACTGAAAGGGCATCCGGAGACACAAGAAATAATCACCCTTCTTGGATCATATGACAAGAGAGGACGAATTGGTGATACATACGTTCGAAGTCTCTTTGATGCATTGATGATCTATTATGCTGACAAGTTTGGAGCAGAATATCTGGATAGTGTCTCAGCAATGTTCTTCTTGTATGCCTACAGAATCCGACTTGAAAACAGTAAAGTTTCCATCTCAACCGTAGACAATGAGGCTGTAACAGGCCCATTGTTCCGAGCGATTAGGGACGCCTCTGGTCCATTGGACATTCTTAGTGAGGAAGTCCCTGCTGTAGTCCCAGACCAGAACTGCAGCAAGGCACTCAAAGAAAAATTCAACAGTTTGAACAAGATAAGATAGAATGATAACGGACGACATAAAACCCCTGAAAATCAGAGATATCTTTAATGAAAGTTGGTATTCCATCCCTATCTATCAGAGAAACTATGCCTGGACAATGATTCAGGTCGAACAACTCATACAGGATGTTGCAAATGCCGCTAAGGGGAATTCAAAAGGTAATTACTATATTGGAAATCTTATAGTTGACAGAGATCAGAGCAAGAACGTATATGAGACAATCGATGGACAGCAGCGGCTTACTACCTTGTACATTCTTCTTTGTGCAATAAAGCTCCAAAATACAACTATTCCGAAGAGCGAGTGTCTAACTTTCGAGTTTAGAGCGAATTCTGACCGCTCTTTAAAACGTGTCTGGAAAGGGATTAATGAAGCTCCCACCGATAAGGAAATAAAAGATGATATATTCGAGTTGCATATTCTGGATATCTTTCGTGCTACGGTCAAATCAGTCAAAAGAGTATGCAAAGAGCGTGGTGTTTCAGTAAGGAGGTTCAGTACATACTTGCTGAATAATGTGGTCCTCCTAAGAATTGCTGTCCCACAAGGAATAGATAAGAATCACTATTTTGAGATAATGAATTCTCGAGGTGTTCAGCTTGAACAGCATGAGATCATTAAGGCTGCAATGATAGGAAAACTCTCATGGAAAAAAGATCGTAAAGCCTTCGAGATAATATGGAATGCCTGTTCGGAAATGGACAGATTCGTCCAGATGAACTTCACCCCTGTGCAGAGAAAAATTGTCTTCGGTGAGGAATGGACAGAAAAGCCAGAAAAAGATTTTAGAACTCTATCGGATGAATTCAATGACAAGAAATGCAGCGACGATAATGAGAAGGAATGCTCTCTAAGAGCGCTTATCGAGAGTTTCAATGAGGGGAAACCGCTTGGAGCCGTCGACTTCGAGGAGGATGAATCTCTAGAAGAACGGTTCTCCCCAATCATATACTTCCCCAACTTCCTGCTTCATGTCTTGAAAGTATTACGACCGGATTACGATGTCCCACTCTATGACAAGTGGCTTTCAAAAACCTTCAATGAGGCAATTGAAAAAGAAAAGGACAAGGCAAAATTTGTACGAGATTTTGCGTCATGTCTCCTTATTTGCAGGTATTTTCTTGATAAGTACGTTATCAGACGTGGCAGGGAGGATAAATGGGGCATTTTCAGTATGGAAACAACAGTTTCATCTGGGGCGAGGAAATCTTATCCTAAACTTACCTTCGGAGAGAATTCCTCTGCAAGCAATGAACTGGTACTTGTCCAGTCCATGTTCCATTTTGCAACGCCAAGCATGAACTATAAGAACTGGCTTGATGGAGTCCTTACATATCTGTTTCGCTCTGAGGACCTCTCGGTGGACAGTTATCTAGAGTACATGAAAGGCTTAGCCAAGGCATACATGCTTGATTGGTATTTCCATGAAGGAAAACCGATTGATTTTGATGCTATTATTCACGGCAATAGTGGTGTCCCTAAAAGTAAACTTAACGTCAAAGAGATACCGCAGAAGATTAATCGCGGTACGGATGTGGATACATTCATCTTCAACTTCTACGATTATCTTTTATGGAAAGAAAAGGGTGGGGCGGCAGATTTCCATTTCACGTATAGGACTTCCGTTGAACACTTCTATCCGCAACACCCTACTGGGGGTGAATCATGGGAGAACAAAGATGAACTGAATTCATTTGGAAACCTGTGTCTTATCACTAATTCAATGAATTCAAAGTTCACCAACCGACTCCCTATTGCTAAGTTTGCGGAGTATGGGGCAGATGAGAGGGCCAGAGATCTTAGCCTTAAGTTACAGGAGATGTTTGATACGGTAGAGAAGCAGAAAGATAGAGGACGTGGTCTTGAGTGGAGTTTGAAGGATGTCCGACAGGCAGAGAAAAAAGCTATATCACTGTTCATCTATTACCTCACAGGAGCAAAGAGCTTATAATCAGAATGTGCAGTGTAACGTGTGATGCAGGTTTGTCCGAGACTTCATCTTTTCGGACATATTCATAATGCTGCAGGAGAGGAGGCGCGAGACGGGATTGTTTTATCCAATGGGGCTGTCCTTGGAGCCGGCTATAATCTTGTGGACGGGGGCGTTCGTGTTTTGACGATTTGATTACTCTTCTCCGTAACAGAATAGTCAGATCTCTATCTTCCAAGACTCGAGGGTCCGTGTCTGTGAGGAGATGTTGACGCCGACCTTGATGCAGTTGCCGTCCGCTTTGTAGGGGATGAGGTAGCCCTTGTCGTCGATCTGCTTTAACGCATCTTCTGCGGAGCCGTCGAGCTTGAACTCGAAGACGTAGGTCCTGTCCTTGGTCCAGCAGACGGCGTCGGCCCGGCCTGCGGCTGACTTGACCTCGGCCCTGGTGTAGTAGCCGAGCAGGGAGAAGATGAGGTAGATGATGGTCTGGAAGTGCTTCTCGGTCTTGTTCTCAAGGTCGTAAGGGATGCCGGCGAGGAAGGACTGTAGGAGCGTGAGGGCTTTGTCGATGTCGTGGCGGTACATGGCGACGAAGAACTGCGCAACGAAGCCGCTGCCGGTCATCATCCTGCTGCGGTACTGTGCCAGAAGCCCCTGGGTGAATCCGATCTTGACTTCCCTGTTGGGGTAGCCCAAGGTGTAGAGGTGCAGGTTGCGGTCGTAGTCCTTGATGGTGAGATAGCCGGTCTGGTAGAGCATCGGGAGGACGTTGTCGCTGATCTCCGGAGAGACGTCGAAGTCCGACTCCGGGATCATCGGCATGCTGTCGAGGGTGGTTTCATCAATATCCGAGTTCCTCAGTCTCTCAAGGAGGAAAGTCGGAGTGCCTGTGTCGAACCAGTAGCTGCCGAAGTCCTTGGCGTCAAGCGACTTGATGAGGCTGAACGGGTTGTAGATGTCTTCGGATCCGGCGCAGAAGTGGTAGCCGTCATAGTTGCGTTTGAGTTCTTCCAGAGTCTCTTCGCAAGACTGGCCGAGGCTCTCGGACATCCTCCTGACGGATTCTTTCATCTGCGTCTCCAGCTCGCTCTGGGATATGCCGCAGATGGCGGAGTATTCGGGCATCATGGAGATGTTCTGCAGGTTGTTGAGTTCGCTGAAGATGCTGAGCTGCGCGAACTTGTTGATCCCCGTTATGAAGACGAATCGAAGGTAGGGGTCGAGGCTCTTGATGGGGCTGTAGAAGTTCCTCATTATCTGGCGCATCGGGGAGAGCCTCTCCTGATCGTTCATCACATCGAGAAGAGGTGCATCGTACTCATCGATGATGACCACGGCTTTCTCTCCGGTCTGCTTGGCGGCCCTTTGGACAAGGCCCTCGAAGCGCTGGTTGATCTGAGTCTCGTCTTCGGCCTTCCCGTAAATTTCTTCGTATCGGCTGAGTTTCAGGCCCAATTCACTTGTCAACTGTTCCTCGTCGAGGTGCTTCGCCGTGGACATGTCGAAGTGGAACACTGGGTGTCTTGTCCATTCTTTCTTCCTTTTTCCGGCCTCCAGCCCCTCGAACAGCTCCTTTTCCCCGGTGAAATAGCTGTGGATGGTGGAGGAGAGCAGGGACTTTCCGAAACGCCGCGGCCGGCTGAGGAACACGTAACTGTATTTTTCGGTCAGGTCGTGAATATATGCTGTCTTGTCGATGTAGAGGTAGCCTCCATCGATTATCTTGTCAAATGTCTGCACCCCTATCGGGTACTTTATCCTTTTCTCCTCCATATCCATAGTCAAATGATGTCCGGCTTCAAATATAACGAATATTCTTGAAAGCATTAATTAGGCGAAAGGAACAACCGTGTCAGCCTTTCTTCTGTGTAAGACTCCTCGCATGTCTTCTCGTGCGACCATTGCTCAGAAACTGGCACTATTGTGTATTCTGCATCACCTCCTGCAGCTTTGATCCTTTCGCAGAAGAGTCTGACATCTTCATAAGCGGTTTTCATGACCTCGTCCGCCTCGCTCATGACGGTGCATACTCTCATGGCCTTGAAGTTCTCAGGCAGTGCCGCCCCCGGCTTTCCCGCAACAGGCATTATCCCCAGAATTTTTGACGGGCAGGCATTGGCGAATGACCATGTCCCGGTGCCTCCCATCGAACCACCGAGGACATATACTCCACCGCAAGACGCATCATATTCATCCGCAAGTTTTGCAAGAGGTTCGTTCATCTGCGCTCCCCAGCTTGCGGATGATGGACATTGGGGGACAATGAATATGCTTGGGATGGAATTGTCCGTCAGATATCTGGCGATCACACTGACGGCTGCTTCCTTGATCTGTGTCTCGTTATCGTTTCCCTTGGAAGAGCCGCCATGCAAATATATCACGAGTATCGGTTTGGTGCCGTTATCGGCTTGTATCTCTTTCATTCTGTATGGCAATGTACCACAGGAGTATTTGCCGAAGCCGTCAAGAGGGGAACCGGGAACACTTGCAGGCTGTTCCTCTTTCGGGGAACAACCTGTCAGTGCAGTCAAGAGGGCTATGATGCCAAAATAAGATTTACCACTGCGCATTGCTCTTGTGTTTTGGTTGGCGGTATGGCCTTTTCCCCTGCGGTTTCTGCTTGGAGAGTCCTCGCATCATGTCGCGCTCAATTTCGTACACACGTGAGATCTGCTTCTGCGAGAGGAATGTGCTGTAGATGTCATAGTACTTCCTTCGAAGATCAAGAATCTTTTGGCTGCGTTCGAAGCGCTGCTTCATCTCCTCCTCGCTCGTATTCTGCGACTGCTGCTTGCCGAGGCTCGGCCCCAATGCCCATAGTTCCCTCTGGAAGTTGCAGTAGGCCTCCTGAAATTTCTTGCTTGTCGCATCATCGAACGCAAGTTCAGTGGAGATGTGTTCGGCCTGCTTCACTGCAAGTTCCTCGCGGCTGATTCTGCGTCCGCTACTGTCTTGGGCGGACAGCGACAGTGACATAAGTATTGCCGCAGTCGCCATTATGTATGTCATGATTATATTTTTCATTGATTTCAATAATTCATGTTCATAAATGTATCCTCATTGTAAATTTCCGTGAGGAACGCACGGTCAGCGTTGTCAAGGTTCGCAAAAGCCTGCTGCACTTCAGCCATGGAATCCATCGTCGCCGACTGCTGATACCACGAAAATGTGGCAATAATGGCCAACGATGCAGCCGCCGCAAAGGCTATGCCGGCAGTGCGGAGCCTGTGCGGAGTCTTTCTCCCGCATCCGGTTGCGCTTAGGACATTACGCTCGATTTCGTCAAACGCACCCTCTGGGACTTTATACGGCATTCTTTTGCCGATGTCTGAGATGTTCATATTATTATCCATTGTGCTCTTTCAAATATTTGGAGACCTTCACTTTCGCATTGTGCCAATTGGCCTTCGCGCTGTCCGGGGTAGAATCCGTTATCTGAGCAATCTCATCGAAACTAATTTCATCGTAGTATCTGAGGTTGAATGTCAGCTGCTGCTTCCTCGGAAGCGAGAGTATCGCCTTCTGCAGCAGGGTAGCCTCGATATCCGTGAAGTCAACGTATTCATCCGCAAGCATTGACATCGCTTCGGCATTTCCTTCTATGTCCACGGTCTGGTGACGCTTTTCAACGACTCGTATAGCCTCGTTAGTCGCTATACGGTAGAGCCATGCCTTGAACGGGCGGCTCCGGTCGTATTGGCTGAACGATCGGAATATTCTGATGAAGGTCTCCTGTGTGGCGTCCTTCGCGTCCTCGCTGTCCACGGTGATTCTCCGGATATGCCAGTAGATGGGCTCCTTGTACTCTTTAAGAAGCGCGCGGAAACCCATCTGAAGGTTCCAGCCCAGCAATCTCACTATGTTCTTATCATTCATCAGCCAATTTATAAACCACCTTCTTTCCCATTGTTGTCCTGACAAACGGATCTTTTGTGTCCAAAGTGAATGAATCCAGTTCCGCCTCAGCGAACTTGCTGTCCAAACCGGTGAATCCGCAGTATTTGCTGATCGTAAGATAGTCATTCTTCTGAATATATGCCACGGCCATCAGCTTGCGCTCCGGACGTGAGGTTCTGTAGACCGTGGTCGTGCGCTCCACCGTCAATGTCCTTAAGGCCGGCAACGCAGACGTGGTGCAGCACCGGTGATGCATTCCGAATCCACCATACCGGTGAGGCCTGTGTGCGTCCGCCGGTATTGAAACCGATACAATAATCGTTGCAGCCATCGCTGCCGTAAGTAATCCTGTTCTCATAACTCCAATGTCTTTAGATGTTGTTTTCTGAGACGTCTCACTATATATACCCTGTGGGACGGCGTAAGTAAAAAACGGCCAGGACAATTTCTTATGGGTGTCTACCGCTCAGTAGTCTCTATCTTCCAGGATTCAAGGGTGCGTGTCCGGGAGGGGATGTTGACTCCGACCTTGACAAACTCCCTGCCATTCTGGGGCGGTGCAACTTGCCGGGGCGGCATCTCTGTCTTCCGCTGGGTCAAACCTGAATGGAATCAGGTAGCCCTTGTCGTCAATCTGTTTTAAGGCATCTTCTGCGGAACCGTCGAGCTTGAACTCGAAGACGTAGGTCCTGTCCTTGGTCCAGCAGACGGCGTCGGCCCGCCCTGCGGCTGACTTGACCTCGGCTCTGGTGTGGTAGCCGAGCAGTGAGAAGATGAGGTAGATGATGGTCTGGGCGTGCTTCTCGGTCTTGTTTTCCAGATCGTAAGGGATGTCGGTGATGAAGACGAACCTCAGATACGGATCGAGGCTCTTGATGGGGCTGTAGAAGTTCCTCATTATCTGCCTCATCGGGGCGAGTCTCTGCTGGTCGTTCATCACGTCCAGAAGCGGGGCGTCGTACTCATCTATGATGACCACGGCTTTCTCTCCGGTCTGTTTGACAGCCCTTTGTACGAGCCCCTCGAATCTTTGATTGATTTGAGTTTCGGTCTCGACTTTTCCGTAGATTTCTTCGTATCGGTCGAGTTTCAGGCTCAGTTCGCTTTCCAGCTGCTCCTCGTCAAGGTGCTTTGCCGTGGACATGTCGAAGTGGAACACGGGGTGCTTGGTCCATTCTTTCTTCAGCCTACCTGCCTCCAGCCCCTCGAACAACTCCTTGTCGCCGGCGAAATAGCTGTGTATGGTGGAGGCTATAAGTCTCGACTAATTCGTGGATAATTCCAATCTTGTCGATGTAGAGGTCGCCTTCCTCGACAATGTCCCTGAATGTCTGCACCCCTATCGGGTACTTTATCCTTTTCTCCTCCATAGCCATAGTCAAATGATGTCCAACTCCCAAATATAACGAATATTCGGGAAATTTGCCTGCCTATTTCCCTGACAGGATCATGAATACTATGGCGCTTATGCAGATCAGAGCTCCGATGGCCACATTGGCGGAGAACGGCTCTCCGAATGCCAAGGTGCCCACCGCTATTGCCGTGATCGGCTCGAACACGCCGAGCACAGCCGTTTTGGTCGGCCCTATGCTCTTTGTCGCGACTGCCAGAGCGAGCAGCGAGATCATGGTCGGCACGAAGCCGAGGGCCACGAGATCCAGCCAGTCCCGTTTGCCATTGATCCCCTGGAGAAATGCCCCTCCTTCGATAAGATGCTGCGCGAGAAAAACCAGCGTCCCCGTTGCCAGAGCATAGAAAGTGATCATGTGTGCGGAAAGGCTTTTCATCTTGTCAGACCTGTTGACGATCACAAGATAAGCTGCATAGCTGAGAGCTGACAATGCTGACAGGATGGCGCCTGTCATGTTGAAAGTGGCACTTTTGAGAGGATCCATCAGGATGAAGACCCCTATAAGTGTGGCAATGATGGAAATCCATACCTGACGGCTCTGCTTGACCTTGAGCATCATCATTATGAGAGCCGTGAACACAGGGTACAGGTAGACCACGGTGGTGGCAAGTCCGGCCGGTATGTAGTTGTAGGCATCGAAGAGGAAGAGGCTGCTGCAACTGAACAGTACCCCCAGGATGAGCAGGAGCGGGCACTCCTTGCGCCCAGCTCTGAAACTCTCGCCTTTCACAAGCATCAAGGTGGCCATGAAGATGGTCGCGAACAGGTATCTGAACATAAGCACGCTTGATACCGGAGCTCCTCCGGTGAGAAGTTCCTTGCCGAACAGGGGATTGGTGCCATAAGCAGCTCCGGCTATGATGCCGGCCGTGTATCCTGTAATCTTGTTGCGCAATTGCGCACTGGCTAAAGTATTGTTCATTTCTCCTGTGCCCATAATCCGCTTATGTCGGATTCCGTTTCCCGGTTTTTCCGTCATTTCGCGGCCGCGAAGATACTTATTTATTTTTGATGATAATCATTTTGGCGGTATATTTGCAGGATTATATAAAAAGGAAACTCTCGATATCACATCGAGAGTTTCAGTTCTGATTCTAACCAAAATTTAACCTATGAAAAATCTATTCGATGGAAATTATTACAATCATCGTGCCAAAAATTGAGAAAACAAATGCGGCCAGATTGCTTGATGCCGCAAAGATCAGTTATGAACTGATCCCATACGAATATACGGAAGAGGATCTTTCCGCCCAGCATGTGGCGGCAGAACTCGGGGAGGACATCGAGATGGTTTTCAAGACGCTCGTCCTTAGGGGTGATCGCAACGGATATTTTGTCTGTGTGATTCCCGGGAACATGGAGGTGGACCTGAAGGTGGCCGCCAAGATCTCGGGCAACAAAAGCTGTGAGATGGTGCATGTGCGTGAACTTTTGCCTCTGACCGGATACATCAGAGGCGGCTGTTCTCCGATAGGGATGAAGAAGGCCTTTCCGACTTTCATACACGAGTCGGCCCTGCTCTACGACCATATCTATATCAGTGCCGGTGTCCGGGGCTTGCAGTTCAAGATCGCCCCGCAGGATCTGATTGACTTTGTAGGAGCGCAGATTTATCCGCTCTGACCGATGACGCGAAAAGGTTATAGAGTATTGTGTCCTAAATGCTATAACGTGGACAGAGAAAAGCTGTCTGCTGGAGTTTTCGTGTCCGGGTTATAGGAAAAAGACGTCCATTCTCTATAACCTCGAACACCTCAAATGATTCACCGGGGATATGCCCCGGCAAAAACCACAGAGGGTCAGCCGCAATGGCTGCAAGTCCGCATCAGCGGACCGGTGCGGTCGCGGGACTTTGCACGGCAAAGTCGGAAAGCGACTTCCGGAGGGCTGCGTCAGCGGCGCGGCGAAGCGTCAGCGAATTTGCGAAGCGAATGAACAGCGGAGACGCCCGGCGACGGCTTGCCTAGCCGGCATGCCCCAGAAAGGGGCTGTCAGCGAAGCTGACTGGGGTTGAGAAAACTGCGCTTGCGCAGCAAGCGCAGGGGCTCGGGGATATGCCCCGTAATAGAAGGATATGCCCCGGCAAAAACCACAGAGGGTCAGCCGCAATGGCTGACCCTCTGTGGAGCATAGGGGGATCGAACCCCTGACCTTCAGATTGCGAACCTGACGCTCTACCAACTGAGCTAATACCCCTTGTCCCGGGTGCAAGACCCGGCTGAAACGGCCCGCGCCGAGCCGCTTATGAATCTATATTGACAGGATGCTCAGCACATTGATGAGCTCCCTGTCTATAGGCTTGTCCATCTTGATGGCCCTTGAGAAAGGAACATAGACTATCTGGTCATTCTTGATTCCGACCATGACATTTCTCTGGCCTTCCTTGAGCGCCTCGATTGAGGCCACGCCGAGACGGCTTGCGAGAATCCTGTCGTAGGCTGTCGGAGTGCCTCCGCGCTGCAGATGCCCGAGGATGGACACCCTCACATCGTATTCCGGATACTCCTTGCGCACACGTTCCGCATAATGCATCGCGCCGCCGTCCTTCTCAGATACGAGCACGATACTGCTGTTCTTGCTCTTGCGGATGCCGCGCCCGATAAAGGTCGCGAGCTGGTCGATGTCCGTGTTGTCCTCCGGTATGATGGCGGCCTCGGCACCTGAAGCGATGGCGCTGTTCTGCGTGAGGAAACCGGCGTCGCGCCCCATCACCTCCACGAAGAAGATACGGTCGTGGCTTGTCGCCGTGTCGCGGATCTTGTCCACGCACTGCATGATGGTGTTGAGGGCGGTGTCGTAGCCTATGGTCGAATCCGTACCGTAGAGGTCGTTGTCAATCGTGCCCGGAAGGCCGATGATCGGGATGTCGTACTCACTGGCAAAAATCTGCGCACCGGCAAGCGATCCGTTGCCTCCGATGATGACGAGGGCGTCGATGCCGAACTTGACCACGTTGTCGTGGGCTTTCTTCCGGCCCTCCGGAGTACGGAACTCGTTGCTGCGAGCTGTCTTGAGTATGGTGCCGCCGCGCTGTATGGTGTTGCTGACACTCTCTGTAGTGAGCTCCTTTATGTTGCCCATTATCAAGCCTTCATATCCGCGGTAGATGCCGTAGACTTTCCAGCCTTCAAAGATTGCGGCTCTGGTGACCGCCCTGACGCAAGCGTTCATTCCGGGGGCGTCGCCTCCGGATGTGAGAACTCCTATGGATCCGATGTTCATATCAAACTCAAATTTCCGGCGCAAATATATGAAAATTCTTGCTAACTTAGCAAAGTCATGAAAAAGTATCTTTATTTCACAGCGGCGGCTTTCACCGCCCTTTGTCTCGCTTCCTGTGGACAGAACAGTGAGACCGTCAGTGAGAACGAATCTCAGAATCCTGTAATTGAGGCCATCATGAGCCGCCGTTCCATCCGTAAGTATAAGGACACTCCTGTCGAGAGGGAGAAGCTTCAGCTCATCGCCGAGTGCGGAGTAAACGCGCCGAACGGTATGAACGCCCAGAGGTGGGAGGTGCGTATTGTTGACAATGCCGAGACAATTGCTGCCATCTCCGAAGAATACAAGAAAGCCAACCCTCAGATTCTTGAGCGCGATCCTGGCTTCAAGAACATGTTTCGTAATGCTCCGGCTGTCATCTGCATCGCTGTGCCTATCGGAGACGATGGTGTGAATGCCGGACTCATGGGAGAGAATATGATCCTTGCCGCGCAGTCTCTGGGCCTCGGCACCGTCTGCCTCGGGGGTCCTGTCAATTTCCTCAAGAACAGCGAGCCGGGCAAGGAGTTCATAGGCAAGCTCGGTTTCAGCCAGGACTATTCACTCCTATATATGATAGGGGTCGGCTATCCTGATGAGTCTCCTGCCGCAAAGCCGAGAGATCTTGGTAAGATCAAGTTTGTAGACTAGATGATAACAAACGCGGAGATAAAGCATGTCCGTTCGCTTCGTGAGAAGAAATTCCGCGAGGCGAACGGTGAATTTGTGGTGGAGGGGGAGAAGATGGTGCGTGAGGCTCTTGATTCAAGGCTTGAACTTGCCGGTCTCTGGCGGATAGAGGACATAGGGGAGAATGCCATGTCCCGCATGAGCCAGTTGTCCAGCCCATCTCCTGTCCTTGCTGTCCTCAAGATCCCCATGCGGGACAACTTGCCGCAGACACTTCAAAGAGGGCTTTATCTCGCGCTTGATTCGGTGCGCGATCCCGGCAATCTCGGCACCATCATCCGCATTGCGGACTGGTTCGGAGTGGAGGCTGTGTTCGCCTCGCCGGACTGCGTTGATACATACAATCCGAAGGCGGTCCAGGCTTCGATGGGGTCAGTGTTCAGGGTCAAGATACAGACGGCTGACATTCCGGAACTATGCCGGAGGTTCAAAGAAGAGGGGATGGAAGTCTACGGGACGGTGTTGGATGGCGAGGATATATACAAGGAAGAATTTGTACCTGCGGGGCTTGTTGTCATGGGCAACGAGTCCGTCGGCATCAGCCTTGAGGTGCGCAGTCTGCTTACCCGCCGTTTTCTCATCCCGTCTTTCGGGAAGAGCGGTGCCGAATCCCTCAATGTGGCTGTGGCGACTGCCGTCACATTGTCTGAATTCAGAAGGAGGGGTCTATGAGGAAGTTTCCGCTGCTCATCCTGCTTGTCATTTCAGTCTCATGTAGCACCACGAAAGGGCTGCCGGAGGGCCGATATCTGCTCTCTTCGAGCAAGGTCACCGTACATGGGGATGACGGGCCGAGAGTCTCGGAGGTCTCCGGATATGTACGGCAGCAGCCGAATTCGACAATCTTGGGCTGGAATCCTCTTATCAGCATATACAACTGGTCCGATGGCAGCAACCGCGGGCTTAATCCTTTCCTGGAGAAGATGGGGACGGCCCCCGTGGTGTATGACCCCGTCCAGATGCAGTCATCCGCAACAGCCATGCGCACAAGGCTCGAGTATCTTGGATATTATGATGCCAAAGTTACTCCGGAAGTCGAGTTCAAGGGCCGCAAGGCTTCCGTGGAGTACATGGTTGAGCCTGGCCGGAGGCATAGGATAGACAGCATTGTGTTTGAGGTGCCGGGCGGGGAGTTTGCCGAGGATTTCCGGCAGGACAGCACCGGTCTGGGAATACATGTCGGAGATCCGCTGTCTGAGAAGGCTTTGGAAGCCGAGACGGTGAGAGGCGCTGCGTATTTCAGGAATCTCGGCTACTATAATTTCAACAAGAACCATTATTTTTTCGAAGCTGACACCCTTTCGAACAGAACGATACTTTATTATAGGATAAAGGATTATACGCGCAATGAGACACCTGCAAGCGCAATGCCTGCTGTCAAATACAGGATCGGGAACGTGAGAATCCATTATCCTTCATCTATCCGTTTCAGGGAGCCGGTACTGGAGAGTTTCAACAACATCCGCCCTGGCGAGCTGTACAGCGAAAAACTGGTGAATTCCACTTATGCCCGTTTTTCCAGTTTCAATGTCTTCAACAGCGTCAATATAGAAATGACCCCGGCGGACAGTGCTGTCGTGGACTGTGATATCCGTCTGGGCGGCTCCAATGTATTCGGGTTCAAGGTCAATCTGGAGGCCTCTTCCAACTCCTCCGGCCTGCTCGGTGCTTCCCCGCAACTTACGTTTTTCCACAAGAATCTCTTCCGGGGCGGGGAACTGCTAAATCTGGGTTTTACCGGCAACTGGCAGTTCAAGCCGGGCACGGATGTGCGCTCAACTGAATACGGGGTCTCGACTTCCATCAGTTTCCCGAAAGCCCTGGGCTACAGCAGCAGGTGGATAGAGGGACGGGACAATATTCCACGTACCGAGATCAAGGCCAGCTTCAATTATCAGAACCGTCCGGAGTACCGCCGCAGCATCGCCGGTCTCTCGTATGGATACAGCGGGCAGTCGGGAAAACGGCTCTTCTATCAGTTCTACCCGCTACAACTCAATCTAGTGAAGCTTTATGCCATAGGCGATGAATTTATGGAGACCCTCAAGGGCAACCCTTACCTGTGGGATTCGTTTGAGGATCAAATCGATGCCGGGGTCGGGGGGACGCTATATTATACCACCAATTCTGATATTGTGCCAAAGACACCTTATCATTATGCCAGACTGTCGGTGGATGTCGCCGGAAACCTGATATCCTTGTTTAGGAGTGGTTTGCCTCTCAACTCGTTGGACCAATACACCCTGTTCGGTCTTCCGTACAACCAGTATGTGAAGGTGGCCCTCTCTTTGGGCAAGACTTTCCGTTTTGGCGGCAATGATACGCAGGCGCTGGCGCTTAGGCTTGACGGAGGCATCGGACGGGCTTATGGCAACTCAGTGGCGCTTCCGTTCGAGAAACAATTCTACTGTGGCGGCGCAAGCAGCATGCGCGGTTGGCAGGTCAGAACTTTGGGACCGGGGTTCAGTGAGATGGATTCGTTCTTCATAATCCCGAACCAGACCGGAGACATCAAGATAGAGGCTGATCTGGAGTACCGGTTCAAGATGTTCTGGAAACTCGAAGGGGCTTTGTTCGCCGAAGCCGGAAATGTATGGCAACATGATGCGCTTCAAGAGTTGCGTCTGGAGAGTCTTGCCGCGGACTGGGGGCTTGGCGTCAGACTCAACATGGATTTTATTTTGCTGCGGGTGGATATGGGCTTCAAACTGTACGATCCTTCCCGTGAGGCGGGAAGCCGTTGGGCCGGTCCGTCAAAATGGTTGCGGGATGATGGTTTTGCCGTCCATTTCGGTGTGGGTTATCCTTTTTGATACGCATGAAACTTATTATTTATCAGGCTCTTGCTCGTCTCTGGGGCAGATGCGGCTTTTCCTCATGGGATGAGGCTACTTTCAGGTATATCAAGTCTCTCGGAACTGACTGTCTGTGGCTTACAGGCATTCCACGTCACGCCAGCGGCGCGCCTTTTGTCAAGGGTGATCCCGGATGTCCTTATTCAATAAGTGACTGGAAGGATGTCAATCCATATCTGGCTGATTGTCAAGAACGGAGGATGCAGGAGTTTGACTCTCTTGTGCGGAGGGTTCACGATGCGGGGCTCAAGCTTCTGATTGATTACATACCCAATCATGTGGCAAGAGATTACCATGGCCCGATAGTCCATTATGATTATTGTGATGGCGATTGGACTGATACTCTGAAGAACGACTGGTCCTCAGCGGCCACACGCTCAGAGATGCTGAACATTCTGCGTTTCTGGTTGGCGAGAGGGGTGGACGGGTTCCGCTGTGACATGGTGGAACTGGTGCCGCCGGAGGCTTTGGGAGACCTGATATCTGCCGTGAAGCGGGATTACCCGGAGGCTCTTTTCGTTGCGGAGGTATATGGTAAGGACAATTACCGTAAGTATATTGAGGATGTCGGCTTCGATCTGCTGTACGACAAGTCCGGTCTCTATGACAGTCTCCGGGAGATTTGTGCTGGCCGCTTGACTGCCAGAGCCATAACCTGGAACTGGCAGTTTCTCGGTGACATGCAGCCTCGCATGCTCAACTTTTTGGAGAACCACGACGAGCAGAGGGTGGCATCATCTTTCTTTTTGGGCGACCCTTGCCGGGCATACGCCGCGCTGGCGGTGTCGTTGCTTTTCAATGACGCCTCGTTCATGCTGTATTTCGGACAGGAAGCGGGGGAGAATGCCGCCGAGAGCGACAACGGGCGGACTTCAATATTCGACATCACGCATCCTGCCACGCTTGGCCGTCTTTATCAGGCTGTCCATGGCAGCGGCAGCCTGCTCCCGGCGGAGTCCGAAGTGCTCGCGAGGTATAGGGAGATGTTGGGCTATGCTGTGATGCCGGTGTTCAGGAGCGGCAGGTCCTGGGATCTGTGCTATTGCAATCTGGATTCTCCAGGCTTTGATGCCGACAGGCACTTCGCCTTCCTGCGTTATGATGACTCCCAAGCCTGGCTGGTATTCTGCAATTTCTCTTCATCGCCTTTGGCCGGCCTGCGCGTCTGCATCCCTTCTGAACTGAAGGCTGTCTGCGGATGTTCTTGTGTTTCGATAGCTGATGTCGGGCCGTTTGATGCGGTCGTCGTCAAACTCCGCTGAGCCTTAAGTTGCGAAAAACTCCGGCTTGCAGTGATTTGCAGGCCGGAGTCATATTGCTGCAAGGATGTTTTTATCCGATGAGGATGGATGCGATGAGGGCGAGGATGGCGTAGAACTCAGGGAGCGCGGCGTAGATCATCGTCTGGGTCATCACATTGTGTCCCTGACTTGTGCCTATGATACCGTTGGCGCAGACCTGTCCCTGACGGATGCCTGAGATGAGGCAGACGACACCGACGCTGATGCCGACGCTGAAATAAAGCAGTCCGTTGTTGGCGAAGTCCTTGCCGAGCCAGAGCACGAAAGCGAGGAATCCGTACAGACCCTGCGTAGCCGGGATGGCGGAAAGAATCATGTAGGTTGATGACTTCTCCGGCATCTTTTTGAGCGCCCCTTCAGCGGCGTTGCCCGCGATGGTCGTGCCGTAGGCTGATCCGATACAGGCCAGACAGAACATGAGTCCGAGACCGACGTAACCAAGAATTGTGTTAAGCATAATTTGTTGTGTTTTAATTTGTTTTATTTATTTTCTGATAGGGTTGTAGGCCGCTCCCATCCCTTCGTAGCCGGAGTTCTTGAAGAACTCTACGAAGTTGAGTCGCAGCGGGTGCACGAAGGCTCCGAGACAGCTCATGGCGAGGTTGAGGGCGTGACCTATTATAAGTATAAGAACGAACGGTACCCACTGCCATGTCGGGTCGGTTCCCTTGACCATGTCGGCGAGCAGGTTGAAAGTCTGCCCGAGCATGCTTCCGGACAGGCCCAGAGCATATAGACGGACATAGCTGAGCACATCGCTCATAAGCCCCGAGGCCATGCTGTAGGTATCCCACAATCCGCTGCCTATATTGAGCAGGGGATTGCGGCCCCAGCGGTTGAAGACGAAGATGCCGAGGGCGGAGACGGCGGCGATGCCTATGAGGACGAACTTCATCGCGGTCTCGGAGAGAATGCCGGCGGCCCCGAAAGTGATGCCGATGACTCCGCCGACAATCAGGAGCGTCCAGCCGAGAGTCCCGAGGCTATGCTTGAATCCTACACGCTTGACAGCCCAGACGGCCTTGGTAATCATGGCGAGACAGATGTGTACGACGCCGATCACCAGCGAAAGCGCCATCTGTTTGGAATAGGCATTGCCGCCGAACTGGATGTCTCCTGTTATCATGCAGTTTTTCATCCATTGCGGCACCCAACTCTGGTCGGGCAGGCTGACACCGAAGAGTCCGCCCATGAAGAATCCGACGACTACGGTTCCCGCTCCGAGAGTGACTATAAGGCTCCACATCTTGCCGAGTCCTCCGCTCTTGCCACGCAGGGCAAGTCCGATCAGTATGAGAAGCAGGCCGTAGCCCATGTCTCCCATGCAGATCGAGAAGAAAAGGAGGAAGAAGATGCTCAAGAATACGGTCGGGTCGAACTCGTCATATACCGGCATGCCGTACATTGCTGTGAGCGGCTCGAACTGGCGGACGAACCAGTTGTTCTTGAGCTTGATAGGAGGGTTGTCGCTTGCCTTGGCAGGCTCTGCTTCCCAGTAGATGTCCATCTCGTCGAAGGCGGCCTTCAGCCTGGAGTCGTCTTCAGAAGGAGCAAAGCCCTCAAAGACTAGCAGGCTGTCTTCTGCGGCGCTCTTGCCTTTGATGCCGGCCAGATAGAGGCTGAGGTCTGAATACAGATTGTGGATCCTCTCTTCGAGGGCCGGTATCTCTGCACGCTGTTTCTCAAGCCCTGTGCGGTAACTTGTGATCTTCGCGTCGAGCCTTTCGAGGTCATAGCGCACTTCTGCCGCAGTCTTGTCCGGTGAGGGGAGTTCTTTTGCCGGGAAACCGGCATTGTCGCCTACGATGACGAACCATACGCTGCCGTCCTTTTCGGCGACTGTCTGGAGGGCATACTGCTGCTCCCATTCCGGCTTGAACTGTTTTTTCGGGACACGGTAGAACTTCGCTCCCAGCTCAGAGAGTTTTTCGCGGTCATAGTCTCCCCAGACGCTCACCTCATCAAGTTTGCGGGCGAGTGACAGACGGTCTCCCTGAAGCTCCACCAGATGGGAGTCGGAACCGGCCGTGATGCACTTGATCTTGGCTCTGGTCTCATCTATGTCGGCAACAATCCGCCCGGAGACATCGTCAACAGGCTTTTGCGAGCGGCTGATGTCCACCACGCCCAGTTCCTGGAGCCTGTCCAGAAATCCGTCCTTCTCTCCTTTCAGGAGAATGAAGGAGTATTTGGTCATTGTCGTAATCATTGCTCTGCCTCCTCCTCTTCTTCGTGACGGGTCTTGACTATCTTGGATGCGGCTTTAGAGAGGTTTTCCTCATCCTCCATGTATCGTTTTATCTTGCGGATGGCCTCCTGGTATCCAGGGATCTGCACTTTCTCATAGAGATTGACTTTCTGGGTCGTCTTCTTGCGGTTGAACTCGAGAATCTGCCGCTTCTGCTCGAAGATTTCAGACTCTATCCCGATGCGCGTCAGGTCTTGGAGAATCCTGATGCCGTCTGCAAACCAGGCCGGCTTGACGAAAGCGTTGAACGGGAGGATCTCGTAATGGATTTCATCGAGTTGCGGAGTCCTGACTCCGGCCACCTTTACTGTGCGCAGATCCACATCCGTGATCCGGATCAAGCCAGGCTCGAACTCGTTCCAAAGTGCAGCTATGTCGTTGTAGCCAGCAAGCGATCTCTCAAGTTCCGCTTCGAGCCGGCGGGACTCGTTTTTGGCTGACTGTACGGCAGTGCGCAGGGCCGACTCCTTGTTTTTGAGGGTCGGCAGGGCGTTCTGGCGCACCTTGAGCTGTTTGCCCAGATTCGTCAGAGAAGTCTTGTTGTATTGGAATTTTATGGCCACAGTGTGTTATTTCTTCCAGTATTTGTCGATCAATGACTGCCTTATACCTGTCTCGGCAGGTGTGAAGTACTTGGCGAATATCTCCCATGCCGTGTCGAGCATCTGTTCCACGGTGATGTTGACATCGATTGAGAGCAGGCGGGTGGCGTACTCCTTGGCGTAGTCAAGGCAGCGCAGGTCGTAGTCCGAGAGGTCGAAGCCGTTTTCGAGTTTGGTCTTGGCGTTCTGGGCATCGGCGTAGAGGCGCACCCCGGCGTTCATCACCTGGGAGTGGTCTTCGCGTGTCTTCTTGCCCTGGACGAGCTGCTTCAGACGGCTCAGCGAGCGGAACGGGTCCACTATGACCTTTCCGGAATCGGAGTCCGCGCGCAGGAAGAGCTGGCCTTCGGTGATGTATCCGGTGTTGTCCGGGATGGCGTGGGTGATGTCTCCGTCGTTGAGGGTGGTTACGGCGATGATCGTTATTGACCCTCCGTCAGGCAGCTGGACAGCCTTCTCGTAGATTTTGGCGAGGTCGGAGTAGAGCGAACCCGGCATGGAGTCCTTGGACGGAATCTGGTCCATACGGTTGGACACGATGGACAGGGCGTCGGCGTAGAGGGTCATGTCGGTGAGGAGCACGAGAACCTTCTCGTTCTTGTCCACGGCGAAGTATTCGGCTGCGGCAAGGGCCATGTCCGGGATGAGGAGGCGCTCCACAGGAGGGTCTTCCGTGGTGTTGACGAAGGATACTATCCTGTCCAGGGCGCCGGCGGACTCGAACTCATGGCGGAAGAAGAGGTAGTCATCGTTGGACAGGCCCATTCCTCCGAGGATGATCTTGTCCACGTCAGCTCTCATCGCCACGTCCGCCATGACCTTGTTGTACGGCTGGTCAGGATCTGCAAAGAACGGGATCTTCTGTCCGGAGACGAGAGTGTTGTTGAGGTCTATGCCTGCGATTCCGGTAGGGATCAGCTCTGAAGGCTGGCGGCGCTTGTACGGGTTGACCGAAGGGCCGCCGATCTCGCGGACTTCACCCTCGACCTCCGGGCCGCCGTCTATAGGTTTGCCGTAGGCGTTGAAGAAACGTCCGGAGAGCTGTTCGCTGACTTTCAGGGTCGGAGGTGCACCGGCAAATGAGACCTCCGCATCGGTCGGGATGCCTTCAGTCCCCGCGAACACCTGAAGGGTGACGGTGTCTCCCTTGGTCTTGACTATCTGGGCGAGCCTGCCGTCTACTGTGGCCAGCTCGTCATTGCCTACTCCATCGGCCTTGAGGGATACCGTAGCCTTTGTGATTGCACTGAGGCGCGTATATGTGCGTTGATATGCTTTGACTGCCATTTTATGAGAGAAGTTTGCTCAGCTGCTGCTGATATTCCTTGAACTTGTCACTCTGGTATTCCGAGTAGTTCATCTGCCTCAGAATATTGATTATCTGTTTGAAGAAGTTGCGGCATGACTCGAAATTGTCGAAATCGAAGGTCTTGTCGCAGATGCCGAGGATCAGGTCCAGCATGTATTTCTGCCTGTCCATGGAAGATACGGCATCGATGGCATCGAAGGCATCCTGCTGGAGGAATGCGAAGTCGATGAGTTCCGACTTCCAGAAAGACTCGTGGTAGCTCATCGGCACTCCGTCATCGCCGAGGATGTTGATCTGGTCTGCCATCTCCTTGCCGCGCCGTACTATATTCTTGGCTTTGAGTACCTTGTCCACCCAGCCTTTCTCGATCTTGCTGTCGAGGTATGAGATGATTTCAGGGTATTCGAGGTACTTGGAGTAGGATTCGATAGGGTTTACGGCCGGGTAGCGCTTCTGGTCGGCGCGGCTCTGCTCAAGCGCGTAGAAGCATCTGGCGGCTTTCTTGGTGGATTCGGTCACTGGCTCCTTGAGGTTGCCTCCGGCAGGGGAGACCGTGCCGATGAATGTGATCGCCCCGGTCTTTCCGTTGCCGAGCCTGACCATGCCGGCGCGGGCGTAGAAGTTGGAGATGATGGCCGAGAGGTCAACCGGGAACGCATCGGCACCAGGGAGTTCCTCCATACGGTTGGACATCTCCCTGAGGGCCTGGGCCCAACGTGAGGTGGAGTCTGCCAGGAGCAGGCAGCGCAGCCCCATGGCCCTGTAGTATTCACAGATGGTCATGGCCGTGTAGACGGACGCCTCGCGCGCGGCCACAGGCATGTTGGATGTGTTGCAGATGATGGTGGTGCGCTCCATGAGTTTGCGTCCCGTGTGCGGGTCGATGAGTTCAGGGAACTCGGTGAATATCTCAACGACTTCGTTGGCACGTTCTCCGCAGGCCGCCATCACTATCACATCGGCTTCGCCCTGCTTGGCTATGGCGTGCTGGAGCACGGTCTTTCCGCAGCCGAACGGTCCCGGAATGAATCCCGTGCCGCCTTCGGCGATGGGGTTGAAACTGTCAATCACGCGCACTCCGGTCTCCATGATTTTCTCCGGGCGAGGCTTCTCCGAGTATGCCTTGACGGCTACTTTTACCGGCCACTTCTGGGTCATTGTCACGTCAACGTCCCCGTCGGGGCCTGTGAGCGTGGCAATCACCGTATCGACATTGTACTGTCCTGCAGGAGCCACACTCTTGACCGTGTACTCTCCCTTGAAACTGAACGGCACCATTATCTTGTGAGGCAGCCAGCCTTCTTTGACTTCACCGAGCCAGCTCGCGGCTGAAACCTTGTCGCCGGGCTTGGCAAGCGGAGTGAAATCCCAGAGTTTCTTGCGGTCCAGAGGGTCGGTGTACTCTCCGCGCTTGAGGAAGACACCTGTCATGGTCGTGAGGTCGTTCTGCAGACCATCGTAGACGCTGGACAGAAGTCCAGGGCCGAGGGTCGCTTCAAGCATTCGGCCAAGGAACTCGACCTTGTCTCCGTTCTTCAGGCCACGGGTGCTCTCGAAGACCTGCACGGAAGCGTTGTCTCCGTTGACCTTGATGACTTCGGCGAGGAGCTGTGTCCCATCCAAGTCAATATGACAGAGCTCGTTTTCCGCCACCGGCCCGTCGACTTTCACAGTCACGAGGTTGGAGACGATACCTGTCACCTTTCCTGTTGTATTCATTGTATCTGTGTGTTTTTCTTGTTGTCGTATGTCGCCCGTATTTCTTTGACGAGTTTGCGGAAATACTCCTGTCCCGTCTCCGGGTCGAGCTTCTCCCAGCGCTCCACTATCTTGAGCTTGGCCACGAAAGCGAGGATGAGACTCAAGTCGAAAAGCGACCAGAGTGTCAACTCGTCAGCTTTGCGCCACATCAGGTCGTCAAGCCCCCTTTCTCTGCGGAGAATGTTGCCGCAGTCAAGTACGGTCTGGACTTCCTGCCTAAGCAGCTCTTCATCTTCCAATCCGCTGTCGATCCTGATGACATCAGTCCCTTCCGGCCGTCCGACTGTGGAATTGATCCAGTTGACCTTGGTGTTCCGTACCATCAGATCATAGGTAAAGAACTCGCGGACGAAACTGTTGCGGTGCTTCAGTGCTGCGAGATAGAAGTCCGGCCCGAGGTTTTCCTCGTCATATCCGGAGAGGAAAAAGTCCAGAAGAGAGTTGTCCCGTCCGGAGAGTTGTGAACGTACCTCTTCAAGGATGGCGGCAGTGTCGATGTGCCAAGCCTTCGGTGAACCGCTCTGCAGAAGGGGCAGGCCCGCTATGATGTACTCGTAATTATTCATCCTTTCCGAAGAGAATCTTCCTTGTCACGGGGCGGATATACCCGGATATGAGTTCGCGGAAAGTCTCATCGCTCAGACTCACATACCAGCCGCCGTCCTTCGGGCCGATTGTGAAGCCTCCTGTGAGCTTTTTGGAGAATTGTGCCTGCACCCCTTTCCCGAGAGTCTTCTGAAGCCCGTCCTTTATCCATGGTTCAAGTCCGGCCTGAAGAGAGGCGGGGAGGATGAGGGAGAGGTCGCAACTCTCTTCGGCGTTGAACCTGTTTGCCACTGCTTCTATGATCTTCTTGATGAAGTCGGGATCGGACAACGCCTCTGAGACCTTGTCGGAGACAAGAGCTCCCACGAGCAGGTCTTCAATGCTTTTCTTGGCTGTCTGGAGGCTCTGAGAGGCGGCCATCCTGATGTCGGATTCGGCCTTGGCCTTGAGCGAGACGGCATCCTTCTCTGCCGCCTCTACAATAGAAGCGGCCTCGGCGCGGGCCCCGGCCACTATCTCATCGGCTTGCTTATGTGCCTTGGCAAGAAGGAGTTCCCCCTCTTCCTTGCCTTTCGACAGTCCCTCGTTGTAGAGCTTGTCGGTAAGTTCCTGTAGTTTGTTGGACATATAGAGTTTGTTATTAGTCAAAATGTGCTTGGCCGCAAAACGCAGCCAAGCACAAAGATACGCAAAAATAAAGCCAAATTCAACTGTGGCCGGATGTCAGTTTACCCGGATGTCGCGGACGCAGCGGGCCGCTGACTTGCCGTTCTCGTAGACAGTTATGTTGGTGCCGTTGATACCGAAACCATAGCTGAATTTATTTGTGCCCTGGTCTTTGACACCCTTGTTGTTCTTGCCCAAGGCTCCGAACGACCAATAGGTGCGTGTCCAGACGGCTCCGGGCTTATAGTGTTCCATATAGTAGAACATGACGGCGAGTTCGACCTGATTGGGGATCCTGTAGCCTTCAGGGCAGGCTGGATTGCCTTTGCCTGCGGCGATGCTGTCGTCTATACGCTTGTTGTAATCCTGAAAACCATAGGAATCTCCTATGCTGGTGTTTTCCTTGTATACTTCAAACTTTTTGTACAGGCGGTTCTCGACTCCATGTTCGTCCGACATCGGAAGTTCCCTTGAGGTGTAGTAGCGCAGGGCGTTCTCGTTGAGGTGGGTGGCGGTGAAGATGACGTTTTCCTTTTTTCCTGCCCCGCCCCCTTCCATCTGGATGAAGTCTTCCGGCTCCTTGTCAAGGGTGTATGTCTCATCGGAGACTCCGTCTATATTGCCGAGGTTGCGGATGCAGCGGACCGTCTTGGCTGTCACGAATTTAGTCGGGTCATCAAGAAAACTGCTTGCCCAAGCCGGGTAAGCATCACCTGTGGAGATGCCCTCTTCTGCCCAGACCATGGTGGGGTTGTTGCTGTTGTTGCTGTATATGGTGCTGGATATCACATGCTGCTGCCAATCGGAAAGGACTTTTGACTTCTGCTGCTCCGGTGTCTTGTTGTACATCTGTACATCGCTGGAGAGCAGACCGTTGCCGATGTACATGCCGATAAGCTGGCGGATGGAGGCCATGTACCAGCGGACCTCATCCCGGTCGATGATTCCGTTGCCGTTGTTGTCGCGGTTGCGTGACATGCAGGAGTATCGCAGGTAGGCGTAGTCATCGTTGAGGACAGGGGTGGAGTTGTCCACTTCTTGATTCAGGTATGTGGCCCATTTTTCTCCTGTCTTGAATGTTTTGCCGTCCGAATCGACCAACTCCCATTCTTTGGCTGTGTTGATAAGCCCGTTGGAGCCACTGCTGTTGCCGCGGTTTTCCTGTGCTTTGGTTGACCAATAGGTCCATTTGCCATCGTACTCATCAGTGCTTTCTACGCCCCAGGCTGTCTGGAGGGCTGTGTATGACGGGTCGGTGTTGTATATGCTTTTGATGGAGTGCTGGAGGATTGTGACCACTGAGCCTGTGACGTCTGACTCGAGATCCTTGCTGACCTCGGAGTCACAGAGGATGTGGAGTTTTCGGTCGTCCTGGTTGACGAACCTTTTCCAAAGAGTGGGGCTTGTCGCGCCTGTCAGCGGGTGTGCGTAATAATAGTATTCATCCACAAAGGCCGTGAGGCAGATCTTCGGCCCGTCGGTGTCACCCTTGTCGAAATCGTTTGTCTGTCCGGCGTTGTGTCTGGAGACCTGCTCCTTGATGTATGCCACGAGCTGTATTATGTCCATGCTGCCGTCGTTGTGGTAGCCGGCAAGCCCTTCGGTGCCGTCGTCCTCCAGGTTGACTTTGGAATCGCGCCACTCTTCCGAAGTCCTGAACTCGCGGGGGGAGTATTTCCGCCTCTTGTCAGAGAAGTAGTTGCCTTCGGAGTCTTTTTTGTTGAGGCGGAAGTGAACCCATTTGTAGTCAAGGTGGTGGAGTATGTCAATGCCGCCCCAGGTCTCAGGGGAGCCCTCGCTGAACGGGGTTGCCACCCTCCATGTCAGTTTGTCGGTAAGGCATTTGGACGGGTCAGATGTGTCTCCTCCGGCGAAGAAGCTCTTGAGGTGGAAAGTTATGGTCTTGGATTCGTAGTGCGAATCGCAGGTGGTGATATCCTCCTTGGCAATGACCACGCTGCCGCTTGCTCCCGGCTGGTTTTCTTTTACGTCGGTCACATTCCCCTGGCTTGTCTCGACTTCTACGCGGATGTTGTGTACGGAGTTGACAGTCACTGTATAAGTATAGTAAGTGTTACGTTCCGTATTGAAATTGTCAAAGCCGCTGTAGCTGTCTTTGCCCTCTCCCTTGTTGTTCTCTGAATTGTCAATGTCTGCCGACCAGTCCCCGAGGTGGATGATGTACTGGACATCCGCCCCGAGCACCTGTCCGGCATCATCGCCGTCGAGCAGCATCTCCACTTTGCCTTTTACCAAGACATAGGTTGAGAAATCATTGGCGTACTCGAACATCCGCATCTGTCTGGTCTCTTCCGTGCCGTCGATCACGTATGTGACCGCGCACTTGCCGTTGGTGCCGTCGGCTAGTTTGCTGTCGCGGCTGCGGTCCTGGTATGAGAGCGGAGTTCTCTTCGGGGTCTGCCTGTTTTCGAGCATATAGAACGAGAACTCGGACTGGTCACTGCTAGGGGAGTCTTCGAAATTGACGAAATTGGTGTCGAAGAAGTTCTCCGCATATTTCGAATAGTCGGATACACGGGTGTCTTTGGGCACATCGGCGGAGTCGTGCCCGTTTGGTAATAAATAAGCGGTGCGCGGTACATTGACAACTTTCCATTGCGAAGCTGTGAACTTCGTGATTTTCTGTCCGTTGGCATCAGGACGTGTGCCGGTCTTGAATATGAATTTGACTTTGGCGTCAAGCCTCTTGAGGGACAGTTTTCCGAGTTTGGAATTGTCGCCGTCCGCCTTGATGGATACACCGTCCAGATTGCCGCTCATGGGGAAGTATCCGTTGCGGTTGACGATCCTCTGGTTGAGGAAAACGGTGAAACTCTTCAAGTCTTCCTCCCTGATGATGCCGTGAGCGAGGAGATCCGAGGAGATCTTGACCATGTCGGCGTCAAGGTTGGCCACCATATATATTTTTATGTTGGCCCCGGCCGCGATCTTGGTGCGCAGAATCCCGCTTGCCGGCGATGTGCCGGAAGCTGGCTTGACATACCAGCATACGCTGTCGGATGATTTGACTTCTGCTTCTGACGAGACCTGGTTGTCCGGGCTGAAGTATGTGCCCATGGTCTTGTTGCCGTCCGCATCAAATGCGAACAGATAGAAATTGTAGATGCTGTTCTCGCTTGCTTCGCTGACCGTAGCCTTGGTGCTTATCTCAAGATTGGAGGTGGAGCCGAAACTGAGGTCAACCCACGCTTCTCCATCCGTGCTGCTGCCGGAGAACGGCTCTTTGACGCAGGAAGTGAGGCATGCCATGACCGCTACCAGGAATAAACTTATGTGTTGTCTTGTCATCAGTCAAATGTCGTTTCGTTGTCTTTCTTTTCCCAGCCCTCGACACTGTACTCGAAGTCGCCAAGTTCACGGTTGTAGAAGATGTTTACCACGATATTGATGTGGTCGTTGCGTGAGATTTGCTTGAGGGTCTGGCTGTTGCCGTATTTGTCAAGATAGTTTACAGGTCTGTCGACGCGTGGAACTTCATATTCGCAGTTGGCGAAGTGCCTTATGTCTTCCGAGTTCTCCGTGGCCAGTCTGAACAGCCATAGAGAGGCGTTGTCTTTGGCCGGCTTGCCTACGAGTACGGCATTTTGCCCTATGCTGTTTGAGGCTGCTATGGCCAAGTACTTGTCTTCGTTCTTGAAACGCAGGCCGCTGTCCGGAATGTAGTAAATGGTGAATTCTGTGCCCTCACTTCCCATCGAAGTCGCGCCCGTATTGCTGTCCAACACGAGTTTTAGACCTGTACCGACATTGGTGATGCGTGTCGTCATCTCGTATTCGCCATCTTCATTTTTCTTTGTGAAGTCGATGTTGTCGAATGTCCATAGATAATTGTGTATCAGCGAGTGGCCATTGAGTTCCATGTCCGAGTCGAATTCCCGTGGCTGGATCGCGCCTTCAGCGCTGTTTCCTATGTACCAGGTGCTTGATTCTGAACTGCGCAGCAGGAATTTTCCTGCGGTGCTGAGTGCCGCGTCAAGATTTTTGCTGAAAGTATGGTCATGTGTCTTGTGGAATTTCACGTCCTTTGCTTCTGTAGCGCTGTCATATATTCCGGCGAACAGGTTGAAAGTGAAAGGATCGGTGGCTACACCGGTTTCATACAAGTATGTCTCGTAGATCTGGACGGGGGAGCCGTATGATACTTTGTAGAGTTCCGGCGCTGAATCATCCTCCTTGAAATCCCTGAAACCGACGTTCTGCGATACGGAAGGGATGGTCCCGTCGTCTTGAGGAAACAGATATCCGGCAGACGGATTGTGGCGAGACAGTCCGACACCGGCCACATAGACGGCAGTCTGCTGGGCGATATTGTTGCGCACCGTGATGCTTATTTTGCCGACGCAGCGCTTGAGGCTGGCGGAAACCCTGTTGTCTCCCGGGCCGACCGATATTGTTTTTACGATGGATAGGGGCATCCCTCCTGTACTGAAGTCAGGAGCAGAGCCGTCCTCTATCGTGCCGAGCACTCTTTTGGTGAAGGCTTCGTTGATTGTCTCTCCTTCGGTATAAGTATCAAGGTCTGTGAAATTGGCCGCCGCATATAGTGTGTATACGCCACGTTTGACATCCTTGAATTCGATTTCCTGGGATGTGGCTTCCTGGTCCGGGGTGATGAATCTGCAGTATTGGATTTTTCCGCTGCCGTCAGCAATCCAGACTCGGAGAGCATTCATCGCATCCCCGTCTTGCGCACCGCTGCGACTTATCGTGCGGGTGCTTACGTCGAGTATGACATTGCCGTACCCGTCCTGCTGCTCTTCTTCTTTCCGGTTCTCTTTGGAACAGGCTGCAAGGGTGGCTGTGAGGACTATATATATAAGTGCTCTGATCTTCATCTCTACAGGTTTATGTCAGTGTTGGACTGGATCGTGTTCCAGTCTTCGATGTCTACGGAAATCTGTATATTGCTTTTGTCTAGCGAGATGGTGTAGGTGTAAATCTTGCCGGGCAGCAGCGTGGCCTTGGGGAAGTCGTAGGCGTGCAGAGCGTCTCCGGCCTTTTCTGTGTAGAAGTTGAGGCTTGCAGTCCTGTCCGTTGATGCCGAAAGGGTCTGCGGGATGATGAACATCAGGCCATCACCGTCATATACGGTGGCCGTCTCTGTCGCGGAGAATGGCTTGGATCCTTCCCACAGGAGGTTTTCTCCATCAGGGTCGAACATGTTGGTCTTCCAGATTATGCCTCCCTCTTCAAATGTGTCTGTCTCGTTGCCGTAGAACATTGTGCCCACAGGATATATGCCTTTGAGGTAAAACTTTGTAAGGTTGTCGGTCTCTTCTCCTTCTTTGAATTTGACCTGGAAGCGCAGAGCTGAAAGCGCATGTCGGAATTCCATCTTGACAGGAGCGATTCCCTCATTGGCGCGGTCTCTGGTGTTGAATGAGACCATCAGGTCATGGCTGTCCCGTGCGGTGCTGTAGTCGATGGCCAGTCTCATGGCGTCGGACCCGGAATTAATCTCCGCATCATAAGGCCAGAATGCGCGGAATATGTAGAGTTTGGCTTCCCATTTCCTTTTAGGGCTGTATGTCCACCCGGACGTCCCGTACTCCACTTTCTGTGCGGAAGAGCTTTCGAACACCTGTGAGAGGTTGACGCCTCCGCTTTCGTATTTGTATCCGAATATGCCGAACGGGGCCTGCTTAAGGTCCGCGTCGCCTACAAGAGTGTTCCCGGCTTTAGTGGCAGTACTTTCAAAAGAGATGTCGACTCCGCTTTCGCCCTGCCAACCTCCTGCGGAGGCATCGAAGTCAATATAATCATCTTCGGGGTTGATGCTGAGGCAATATGTGACTGCCTTGCCCTGTCCCCAAGCTGCCAGATCGGTGCCCTTGCGGTAGAGGTAGAGGTCAAACTGTCCGGATGATATGCTGGAGTTTGAGTCTGTCGCCGTGTAGTGTATGGTCAGCCTCGGTCTGTCGGCTCTCGTGTCCTGATAGGTGTGCTGCGGGATGAACATTGTCCTCGGGAAGATTACCTGCTCTCCGGTGTTGAGTTGCACCGGCTCAGATGGTGTGTAGCTGTAGGATGCCTCGGTGCCCCAACTGCTCCAGTCGCCGTCTGCAAAGTCGGCACTGGTGTAGATGCCGGACAGATCTACCTGGTTGATGGTATAGCTTCTGTTTTCGCTGGCCGAACTCAATTTGGCTGTGAAGCGGACTGAGCATAGGATATGGCGGAATACGACGGGTATGCTGCCGTTGTCGGTGCCGCGGCTCTGGTCTGTCATGGGGTCCGCGACAAGGATGTCGGTCCCTTCATATCCCGGTGTGGCCTGCATGGTGTGTCCTGTGATGCTGATCCCGCCTTTGTCACACTTGAGACCTTTGACGGAAAACGGTGCCCACGCAAAGATGCTTAAGCTGCCGGTGCTTGGCCAGTACTGCGGAATTCGGGATGTCCATACGCTTCCGTTGTAGATTATCTCTGTGTTGAGGAAATGGCCTTGTGCGGCATCCGCGTCCGTCGCCCACTTCTTGCCGGCAGGAAGATACCAGGCGCTGGCGCCGAAACTCCGGTCTGTCGGGAAATCTGTGTATTCCGCCTTGGTATTGGCGGATGAGCGCAGCGGAGCGGGCGACCAGGTTATCGTCCGCTCCTCCGCATGATCGCCGGGCTCGTTTTTGACACAGGCTACGGCCATAAGGATCACTGCCACAGGCAGCATTTGCCGGATTATTTTCATAGCACTTATGGGAGATGTCACTCTCCCATAAGCATATTGCTCCAGTTTTCCGAGTCACAGCCGGAGCACACTGCGTTCATAGACAGGTTAGAGTTTGGAAAAACAGCGATTAGAATTGCTTTTCGAAATCTTCAGGCTCCCAATTCACAATTGATGGAGCCCAGTATATCTGTTGATCTTCAAGGCTGACCCTGAAGTTGTAACTGATCTTCTTGTTCATCTCAAGGCTTTCTGAAGACGAGCCATGGAGAGCATGGAGATTGATGGTGGTATTGACAATCTCGCTTGAGAAATTGGTAGCATCGGTATAGGTGTTGACCCGATACTGGATTTCAAAGCGAGGAGTTGTGCTTTGCTGCCCATTAGGTGTGTTCTGGAGCGGTTGAGGGAGCACAAGAAGATAATCATTGGGATTCGCGGTATGTTTGTCATTGAAATCAAAACTCAACGGAATGTTGTTGAATTTATCCGGTGTGCCGTCTGTTTCGTCATACCAAGTGTAGTCTTTGGCTCCAGTTGACGCATTTATCGTCCAGCCCTCATGAACGAGGGTTTGCGCGTCATAAGTATATATTCCCTTAGTGGCGAGGCTGTTGAGCTTGACTTTGAGGAGCTCGAATGTTACATCTCCGGCTTGATAAGGCTTCTCTGTGGAGCCGTCATGTCCATTAGCATAGTCTTTTGCGGCACCACTCTTGTCAACTGTGCCGAAACTCAACCTTACTATTTGGGAAAGTTTGTGTCGGAAGATCACAGGTACTCCATTATATCCATCGGCGGTTACGTTATTGCCGTGGACATCTTTCTGTACATCTGCGACAAGCAGATCGGTATTCTGATGTGCGTCCACGTCATACTCGTCTGGAGTATAGTGGCCTATGACAAGCCCATTCACTGTTGGAGTGACCGGCAATTTTCCGCCAGCGGCTTCCTGATAATTATACGGGCTATAGGCGAAGAAAGTGATTCCACCGGTCTTTGGCCAATAATATGGAGTAGCCGTAGTCCATGCGTAACCTGTGCTCTTCCCGTTGTTTGTGACTTCGCTTTCGGGTACATATAGAGTAGCTGCGCCATAATTAGTGTTCCAAGTGGACCCTTCCGGCAAATAATATCCGAAAACACCGAAAGACGGGTCTGTAGACTTGTAGGTCGAGCCGTCAAGCAGCGCCTTTGTGGAGAGTTTGCCTGTGAGCGGGCTAAATGATATTTTCTGTGGAGCGTCAGCTATGCTGACAACTTCGTTTTTCGTGCAGGCGGAGAACATTGCTGCCGCTGCAAGTCCGATTCCGGAAATGATAACAGTCTTGTTCATATTCGATATGATATTTAAGCGGTTTTGTGGCGCGAATATGGTGTAAGTGCAGTCATCTTACTTGACTTTTTCCGATTTTTTCTGCCAAAATGGAGATGATAAATTTGACTTTTTCTAAATTGAATCGTCAAAAATGCTTCTGACGTGCTTCCATGGCCTTCTGCCTCTTAAATTCTGTGGCGGTCACTCCTTCGAGTTTCTTGAAATTTCTGGAGAACACTGCTATGTCTGAAAAGCCGGACTTGAAGGCCACATCGGATATCTGGATGTCAGGGTCGGCTTCTATCTGGTGTTTAGCCTCGTTGATCCGGAGGCGGTTGATCCAAGTATTGAAGTTGATGCCTAGAGAATGGTTGAGTGCGAAAGAAATCTGGGTCATGCTGATGCCTATCTGCGATGATACTTCTGAGATTGTGAGACTTTCTTTGAGGTATGGCTTGTCTGCTCTGCGTGCCCAACTTTGCATGGCTGAGAGTACTCCAGAGTTCTGGATCTGAGGAATTGTATCGGCCGATGCCTGGACTTGTGTATCCTGCGCTGTTAGAGTGTTATGCCTATTGAGAAATGTGATTGTGCAACCGGCGAGGGTTGCGGTCCTGAGCAGGAGGAGGACCTGCCAGGCACCCTCTTCCGGTGTCAGTACGCAGGCGGCGGAGAGCGCCAAGAAAGCGGCATAGAAAACCGCAAAGTGGCGCGTGTTGGCTGTCTTGCCGTCTTTGAGCATGATGGAGACGGCAACCCCGAGAAGTATTGCTTGTGCTATATATGCTAGCGGAACTATAGTGCCGTCGATTAGGTGCGAGATTCTGTTCCCGCTGAAGTCTGCCGCGGCCGACAGGCAGTCCACCACGACATTGACCATCGCTGTTCCGATGATGCATCTTCTTGCATCACGATAGCGCCTGACGCCTGCTGGATTCTGCTTCAACGCAATCAGCAGCACCGCCAGTAGAAGACTGACGCGGCCTCTGATCAAGTGTACTGCTGTGGCGAATGTCATTGGTGTTGGCTGTTCCGATTGTGCAGTGCAAAAATCGTCAAATACATCCATGACTGCGATGACTTTTTTGTCAAAAAAAAGTCAAAAGGAGGGTCTGTCCGGTATGATTCGCCACATTTACGGGCTCTCTGCACAATTACAGGGCAGTATCTGAAATTTTTTTGCGGAAGGCGCTTGCGGTGATCCCTTCCTCCTTTTTGAAGTTGCGGGAGAAGATTGTAAGGTCAGAAAACCCCGACCTGTAGGCCACATCTGATATTTGCGTCTGCGGTTCAGCTTCTATTATCCGCTTGGCTTCTCCGATGCGGAGACGGTTGATCCAGGAATTGAAATTGACTCCGAGATGGTGGTTGAGGTAGTATGACAGCTGCAGATAACTTATCCCGAGCTCATCCGCTACATCGGAGAGGACGAGGCCTTCTTTGAGGTACGGTTTATCTTCGGAGTCTTCCCACCGCTGTACTGCGCTGCCGATGCTTTCTTCCTGTTTCTTGTCCTCCGCCGTTTCTTCTCCGCTGATCTTGTATCCGCTCATCTTACGGCCAGTGCTCAAGAAGAACGGACTCATGTTGAATATGAAAATGGTTGTTGCCGTGCCAAGGGCGGACTTTATGATCATGAATGTCGAGTCGAGCGCCTCGTCTCTCAGAAACATGTCTCCTGCGGTGATGATAAAGAATGTGAAGTAGATTATTATGAATATGTTGACCTTACTGCCTTTTTCTACATCATCTCCGGAATAGAAGTTCTCAACTTTGCGCATATATCGCCTTGCCGCTATGCTCATCCAGACAAAGCATCCGATGATCTCCACTATGAGGATAACATGGATGATACCCGAGATGGTGAGAGCCCACCCCGTCCGGCAGTATCCGGCAATCAGCGGCAGCATCATGCCGCTGTTGCGGAAGTAGAAAACAGCGAATCCTCCCCAGAACAACAGGAACAGTGTCGCGAGGGGGTGAATTGCCCATTTGAGATAGCGTTTGTAATTGATATCGCTGCGGACCAGTGTCAACGCGACAAACGACAAAAAGAATAGTTGACAATAATAGGCCGTTGGCAGTGCGAAGACATCAAGCAGATGGTATGCCTCACCCCTATAAATCATATACAGCATCATCGCGTCGATGAAGACGTCGAAGAATGCTGTATATGCCAAATATTTCTTGATGGTCAGGTAAGTCCTGTTGCCTGTGTCGGGATAGGACTTGAGAGCAAGGAGCATCACCCCGAGCAGGAGGCTTCCGCTTCCGCTGACAAGGTATATTGCAGCCCTTAGCTCGAACATTCCTGCACTATCCGAGGAAGCCGAGGAGGATGCCGGCGGCCACTGCAGAACCGATCACGCCGGCCACATTTGGAGCCATTGCGTGGGTGAGCAGGTGGTTGGACGGATCCGCCTCGAGACCGACGGTCTCGGAGACACGGGCCGCATCAGGCACGGCTGATACTCCTGCGTTGCCGATGAGAGGGTTGATCTTCTTGCCCTCCGGAAGGAAGAGGTTCATCAGCTTGGCGAAGCATACGCCGCCGAAAGTGGCGATGACGAAAGAGATGAGACCAAGGGCGAAGATCTTGACCGAGTTGCCGGTCAGGAACACGTCAGCCTGTGTCGAAGCGCCTACGGTTACGCCGATAAGGGTGGTCACCACGTCGATGAGCGGACCGCTTACGGTAGTGGCGAGTCTCTTGGTCACACCGCTCTCCTTGAGCAGGTTACCGAAGAAGAGCATGCCGAGGAGCGGCAATCCTGAAGGGACGATAAACGCAGTGCAGATGAAGCCGATGATCGGGAAGATGATCTTCTCCTTCTGGCTTACCGTACGTGGCTTGTTCATCCTGATGAGACGCTCTTTCTTAGTGGTGAGCAGGAGCATTATCGGTTTCTGTATAACTGGCACCAGAGCCATGTATGAGTAGGCTGACACTGCGATGGCGCCCATGAGTTCCGGGGCAAGCTTTGAGCTGAGGAATATTGCGGTAGGGCCGTCTGCTCCACCGATGATTCCGATGGCTCCGGCTTCGTTAGGGGCGAAACCCATGGCGAGAGCCAGTACATAAGCTCCGAAGATGCCCAGCTGTGCTGCTGCTCCGATGAGGATCAGGCGCGGCTGTGATATGAGGGCCGAGAAATCCGTCATCGCCCCGATACCGAGGAAAATGAGCGGCGGATACCAGCCCTGACGCACACCCTGATAGAGGATGTTGAGCACGGAGCCTTCTTCGTAGATGCTGACATTCATCCCCATAGGGAGAGGGATGTTGCCGATGATCATTCCGAAGCCGATAGGGACAAGCAGAAGCGGCTCCCATTTCTTGACAATGCCGAGCGTGATGAACACCAGGCCTATCAGGATCATCACCAGATGCTGCCAAGTGCAGTTGGCAAATCCCGTGAACTGCCAGAACTGCTGCAGGCTGTCTATGACGTTCTCCATTAGCCGATGGTCACTATTTTGGCGTCCTCAAGCACTGAATCTCCCTTGGAGACATGGATAGCGGTCACTGTGCCGTCCACATCGGAGAGGATCTCGTTTTCCATTTTCATGGCCTCGATCACGGCAACCTTCTGGCCGCGCTTCACTGCCTGCCCTTCCTTGACATCAACGCTGATAATCACTCCCGGAAGAGGTGAGACGATGTCCTTGCCGCCGGCTTTCGTGGCAGCAGCAGGGGCTGATGCCGGGGCGGCTGCCGCAGGGGCTGCGGCCTGTACGGCAGGTGCCGCCTGCACTGCCGGTGCTCCGCCTTCAATCTCCACGTTGTAGGAGACACCATTGACTGTGACGCTGGCGTCGTTGCCTTCCACGCCGGCTACGGCAACATTGTATTCTTTGCCGTTGATCTTGAACTTGTATTCTTTCATTTCCTTATTTGTTTTCTGAAGTTGAACTGGGCCCCGCTCCATGCTGAGGCTGGATTGTGCTTTATTGTGATTACTCCGCTCTCCACATCGTGGACGCTCTCCCCAAGGTAAAGGCAGAGGGCTGTCACTGCGGCTATCTCGTCGTCAGAACTGCACCCGGCCTGGAGAGCGAGTGCGATGGCTGCAGCCACTTCGGCATCGGGAGAGGTCTTCGTGGCTTTCGGCGCACGCTTGAAGGATATCTTCCCGGAGAAGATGGCCCCCGAGAAGCTGTAGATGAAGTACAGGATGATCAGGGCCAGAAAAACCACCGCCACGCTTATGAGCGTGAGCGTCCATCCGTGCGGGTCGGTCTGGGCCATCCTGTCCGAACCCGAGGTGAGGAGACTAAAGAGGCAGGTTGTCATGTTTCTTGGCTGGCATTTCCTGACGCTTGCCGTCGAGCATCTCCAGGGCGCGGATCACACGGAACCTGGTGTTGCGCGGCTCGATCACATCCTCGATGTACCCTTTCTGCGCTGCCTGGTACGGGTTGCAGAAGAGATCGTTGTATTCTTTCTTCTTCTCCTCGGCGAGCGCGGCCTGCTTCTGCGGGTCGGTCTCGGCCTTGAGCTCCTTTCCGTAGATGATGCCTACTGCACCTTCCGCGCCCATGACGGCGTAGTTGGCAGAAGGCCATGCATAGTTGACGTCACCGCGCAGCTGCTTGCAGCTCATCACGATATGGGCCCCGCCGTAGCTCTTGCGCAGGGTGACTGTGACCTTAGGCACGGTGGCCTCCCCATAGGCGTAGAGGAGCTTGGCTCCGTTGGTGATGATCGCGCCGTACTCCTGCTGCGTGCCGCAGAGGAATCCCGGCACGTCAACCAGCGTCACGAGAGGGATGTTGAACGCATCGCAGAAGCGGACGAACCGGGCCGCCTTGCGTGAGGCGTTGATGTCAAGCACACCTGCGAGCACACGCGGCTGGTTGGCCACAATGCCTACGCTCCTGCCTCCCATGTGGGCGAAACCTGTGATGATGTTCTTGGCGAAGTCCTTGTGGACCTCGAAGAAGTCGCCGTCATCGGCTATGCTGCTGATGACGCCGTACATGTCATATGCCTTGTTCGGGTTGTCGGGGATGATGCTGTTGAGCGCGTCATCGACTCTCCCTGCCAGGTCGGAGGTAGGACGCAGCGGCGCCTTCTCCATGTTGTTCTGGGGTATGAAGGAGAGCAGGCGGCGTATATCGGCGATGCCCTCGTCCTCTGAAGCCGCGCGGAAGTGTGCCACTCCTGACTTGGAGGCGTGCACTGAAGCCCCTCCGAGCTGTTCCTGGTCCACGGTCTCCCCGGTCACTGACTTCACGACTGAAGGTCCGGTGAGGAACATGTATGAGGTGTTCTCCACCATGAGGGTGAAGTCCGTCAGGGCAGGTGAATAGACGGCTCCGCCGGCGCATGGGCCGAAGATACCGCTGATCTGCGGTACGACACCGCTGGCGAGGATGTTCCTCTCGAAAATCTCACCGTAGCCGGCGAGGGCGTCGATGCCTTCCTGGATGCGGGCTCCGCCGGAGTCGTTGAGCCCGATGATCGGGGCGCCGACCTTGACCGCCATGTCCATGACCTTGCAGATCTTCTCCGACATAGTCTTGGAGAGGGAGCCTCCGTTGACGGTGAAGTCCTGGGCGAAGACGAAGACGAGCCTTCCGTCTATTGTGCCTTGTCCCGTTACGACCCCGTCACCATCGATGTGCGAGGCCTCCATGCCGAAATCCGTGCAGCGGTGGTGCACGAACATATCGAACTCCTCGAAACTGCCCGGATCGAGAAGCCTGGCGATTCTTTCTCTCGCCGTAAGCTTGCCCTTGGCATGCTGTGCGTCAATGCGCTTCTGCCCTCCTCCGAGAGCGGCCGAGGCGCGTCTTTCGACGAGCTCTGCGATTTTCTCTTCTTGTATGCTCATAATTATTTCAAGCGCCCGCGATTCTCTTGCGAGTGCGCGGGCGCAAAGATACTTATTATTTTTGAAACCGCGGCAAGGCGCGGGTCAAGTTATTGCTGCTGGTGGGCCGGGCGGAGGAGGTCAAGCACGGTCTTCACGGGGTTGAACGTCTCAAGAGGGACTTCCACGAAAAGTGTGTTCCAGTCGGACATGGAGCCGTTCCACAGGCCAGGAAGTTCCAGAGCCTTGAGTTCGCGTCCGTGCCAGCTCTTGCGGCTTATGAGTCCCGTCTCCTCGTCCACGTGGCGTGTGAGGTCGAAATGCTTGCCCTCGTGGTCTTCCAGACAGCATACTATGTCCACAGGGTTGAAGTGTGTCGAGCCTTTAAGGAGTTCGGCGGAGCGCGGGTCGTCCGGGTTTATCTGGGCGGCTTCGAGGATCTGGAGAGACGTGGCCCCGTCGCTGTCCCTGATGATGAACGGCCCACCTCCCGGTTCGCCCTGGTTGCGCACCATGCCGCATACCCTGATCGGGCGGTTGAGTTTGGCCCTGAGGGCCTGGGCTCTGTCGCGGCAGTCCTTGGCTTCGGGCATCTCTATGCACAAGGTCTTGCGGAGGAAGTCCTCTATTTCGTTGCACAGATCCTGGCATTCTGGTGTGGCATACGGGTCATCGAGGTTGATGTTGTATCCCGGGATGTAGGCGAGGTCGGACATCTCCTTGCGCATCTGGGTCATCTGGTCGAGGGCGAAGATGTAGCCGCGTATGGTGTCGCGCAGTTGCAGGGCACGTCCCATGAGAACCTTCTTCCAATGGTATGTCGCAGGCTGCATCCTCTCCACGCAGACGTTGTCTATGTTTTTGATGGACACAAGTTCGGCCTTGAGGGCGTTGAGATTGTGGATGAGCGCCCCGTGTCCTGCCGGGCGGGTGAGTATGGCGCCGTCTTCCTTGAGGAAAGGGCGGTTGTCCATGTCCACGGCTATGGTGTCCGTGGCCTTGTCCTGATATGTGAAGGTGATGTTGTATTTGACACCGTAGCGCTCCTCGTACGTGTTTTGTATCTCATCGAGGACTTCGCGGAAGAGGGTCTCGTGCTCCGGGGTGATGGTGACCGTGAGGTTTACGCTGCCGTCAGGGTTGCGCATATATGCCTGGCCCTCCACGAGATGCTCGGCGAGCGCGGTACGGACTTCGTCCGGGTAGCGGTGGAATTTCAGCACTCCCTTGGGCTTGCTGCCGTAGTCCAACCCTTCGGATGTGAGGAGCTTGTGCGCTGTCCTGACAGGGTCAAACGGGGCAGTCCCGAAGATGGAGGGGTCATAGAATGCGAATTTTTCGAGATTGTCGCTCAAGCGGCGCACCGCTTCGTTGGGCTCGTCCATTCCGGCAAAAATGTCCTTGAACATGCGTGACGCCGCCCCGGATGCGGGCACGAACTTGCACCTGCCGTCTGTCTGTGCGGAGTCGGAATAGTCGGCCGCTTCCCGGGCCGTTTTTTCATCGAGCACCTCGATCCCCTTGGCCGGGGTCGCCGGAGAGATGATGTCGAGCCATGGGAAACCCTTGCGGAAACGCTCTGTCTGAGCGTCGATTCTGGTCTTGTCCATAATGTTATCGATTAGAGGTAAAATTCACGTCTGTAGCTGTAGTTCGTCCTCAGTTCCACAAACTTGGTAGGGTTCATGCGGAACATGAAGTCATCTGTAAAAATAGGGTAGTTGTATTGGATCATCGCGGCAATCTGCCCCTGCGACTTGTCAAGAATATTGAGTTTGACGGCCTGGTATTCCATGATGTCCGTCTGCGGGAAGAACTCGTAGAGGTCGCTGATCCCGAGGAACCTGGCTGTGGAGCGGACGGCCATGGATGTCCCTATCTGCTTGCCCTGCAAGGAGTAACCTGCTATGTGCGGGGTGGCTATGTCAACGCAGCCCATGAGGTGCGTGTTGATCCACGGCTCGTGGCTCCATGAGTCGATGGCTACCGGGCCGAGGCGCGGGATGGCCGCTATGAGCGCCTCCTCGTCCACGATGTCGCCCTGTGCGGTATTGATGAAGAACGCCCCCGGTTTCATCTTGGCGAAAAACTCCGCGCCCGCCATCCCTTTTGTCTGTTCGTTGAGCGGGACGTGCATGGTGACCACGTCAGAGTTTTCCAGAAGATAGTCCAGCGGGCAGAACTGGGTGTACCATTCGACCTCGGCTTTCTGTGGATCGTGCCGCAGAATCTTGAATCCGAGCGCCCTGCCCATGGACTCCACCCTCTGTCCTATGCTGCCAAGACCTATTATGCCGATGGTCGCCCCTCCGAGGTTGATGCTCTTTCTGGCCGCGGCCCCGTATAGGGCGGAGAATACATAATCCGCGACGGCCCCGGCATTGCATCCGCTGGCGTTCTTGAAGAAGATGCCGTTGCGCCGGCAGTAGTCCACATCTATGTTGTCAGTCCCTACGGTGGTGGTGGCTATGATCTTGATCGCCGTGTCCTTGAGGAGGTTTTCGTCGCATCTGGTTCTGGTGCGGATTATCAAGGCGTCGGCGTCGATGATGTCGGCGTGTCCGATCAGAGGGCCGTCCATGTAGTGGACTTCGGCGTAAGGTTCGAATACGCCCTCGATGAAAGGAATCTTGTTGTCTATGACGATTTTCATCACTTGATTATCAAATCTTTGACATATCTGCATCCTGATGGGCCGCAGAAAAGTTCGTTGGCTGAGACTATGGCGTTCATCTTGTCTGTCAGGGCGGACTTCTGGAAAAGCAGCTGGCTTCGGACCACGGATGAACTGACGGTCACGTAGAGTTTCCCGTCGCGGAAGAACTTCTTGACTGTGTACTGTGCCGCGCCGGAGGCGTCGTCCCAAGCTGAAAAGACGAGATGCGTGTTGAAAGCCGCGTTGAGGGAATTGCTCCTCAAGTATTGCTTTATCAGCTCTGCGATGGCTGTCGGCTTCTGTCGCCGCAGCCTGTAGTCGGATTTGGAAGTTGTTCCGGATTTATTCATCGGTCCTTGTGAAGACGCCTCCTTCCGCCTTGATGTATGCCCTGTCGGAGGTGACTGCATCAACGATCCCCCTGGTTCTGATCTTGTCGGAGTCCGTGATGAAAATCTGGCCGAAGTCCTTGTCCGCGACCATCCCGAGAAGATTGCCTATGCGGCCTGGGTCAAGTTTGTCGAAGAGGTCATCGAGCAGCATCATCGGCTCCGTGCGGCATGTCTGCCGCATCAGCTCGTATTGGGCGAATTTCAGGGCGACGATAAATGATTTCTGCTGCCCCTGGGATCCGCAGCGGCGGATGGGGTGCGAGTCCATGGTGAATATGAAATCGTCCCTCTGTATGCCCGCTGACGTGAAATGGAGAACCATGTCGCGCTCGCGGCGCGCCTTTAGAAGTTCCAGAAGGGAACCGTCCTCGAGATCCGAGCGGTATTCTATGGACACGTCTTCACGGCCTCCGGAGATCTCCCCGTAATATTTCTTGACCATGGGCACGAGATCCCGGCAGAACTTTTCCCTGCGGGCGGACAAGGGGGCCGCGAGGACTGACATCCTCTCGTCGAATGTGTCCAGCAGATCCCTGTCGGCAATCCCGTCTTTGAGCAGGCGGTTGCGCTGGAGAAGCAGGCGGTTGTATTGCTGCAGCCCGGAGAGATATTCCCTGTCCATCTGAGACAGGACAGAGTTTACGAATCTCCGCCGCTCATCCCCGGACTCGCTGACAAGTGAGATGTCGGAGGGCGACACCATCACGATAGGCAGTGTCCCGATGTGCTCCGAGATGCGGCTGTATGGCTTGTCGTCCCTGCGCATCTTCTTCTCGCCGCCGTCTCCGACCTGAATGCTGAAGCGCGACTTCAGCCCGTCCTGCATCGTGTATGTCCCGGAGACCGCGAATGAGGAACAGCCGTGGCGGAAGTTGAACCTGTCCGAGGAGGCGAATGCGCTCTTGGTCATGGACAGATACCATATCGCGTCAAGCAGATTGGTCTTGCCCTCGCCGTTGCCACCGCTGATGCAGTTGACGTTGGGTGAGAACTCGATTTCCTGCAGGCGTATATTGCGGAAATCCTGTATGACTATCTTGTCCAGAGTCGGCATATATCTGCAAAGTTAGTGATTTATTTGTTTCCATTCAGGATTTTTCATAACTTCGCGGGCTGAAAAGTCAAAACTTGATAATTGAACTAATTTAAATATGGCCAACACAAATCTTAAGGACAAGGACGCGGCGCTTGAGCAGAATCTTGAGAAGACCGTTTCTTCCACAGAGCAGTTTTATAATGATCACAAGAAAGTGATCTGGGGTGTTGTGATCGCGGTTGTGGTCATCTTCCTCGGAGCCATCGCGTGGAACAAGTTCGTCTATCAGCGCCAGTGCGCCGAGGCTATGGAGCAGGCGTTCCCGGCCGAGACAAGTTTCCGCAACGGCGAGTATGAGATAGCCCTCAACGGGGACGGCAACAATCTGGGTTTTGCCGACATCATCAAGAATTACGGCTCCAAGGCTGGCAAGGCGATGCCTTTTTATGCCGGTGTGTGCGAGCTTCAGCTTGGCAATTTCGACTCTGCCCTGTCTTATCTCAAGAAATACAAGGGCAAGGAGCCTATCCTTGCGGCGCGTGCCAAGGCTTGTGAGGGTGATGCTTATGTTGGACTTGGCAAGTATGCTGAGGCTGTGTCTGCTTACAAGGCGGCAGTCGCCAAGGCGGACAATCTCTTTGCAGCTTCGTATCTTGTGAAGGAAGGTCTTGCTCTTGAGGCTCTTGGTGACAAGGCCGGGGCTCTCGCTTGCTACAATATGGTGCGCGACAACTATCCACAGTCACCTGAGGGCTACGAGATCAATAAGTATATCGCCAGAGTATCCGAATAACAAAATATGGGAAGAGCGTTTGAATTCCGCAAGGAGAGAAAGATGAAGAGGTGGGGCCACATGGCCCGCACTTTCACGAAACTGGGCAAGGAAATCACTATTGCAGTGAAGCAGGGCGGTCCGGATGTCACCGGTAATCCGCGTCTGCGTGCCCTCATGGCTGAAGCCCGGAGCGAGCAGATGCCGAAGGAGAATATTGAGCGTGCGATCAAGAAGGCGACTGAGAGCAAGCAGGGGGATTTCAAGGAGATCGTATATGAAGGCTATGGGCCTTTCGGTATAGCTTATCTTGTTGAGGCAGCTACCGACAACAATACCCGTACTGTAGCCAATGTTCGCAGTTACTTCACAAAATGCGGCGGTTCGTTGGGAACTTCAGGCTCCGTAAGTTTCATGTTTGACCACAAGTGCGTCTTCCGTATCAAGGAGAAAGAGGGGATGGATCTGGAGGAGCTTGAACTTGAAATGATCGACTACGGCGTGGACGAGCTCTATGAGCAGGAGGAGGAAGATAAGGACGGCAACATCACGAAGGAGGTTGTCATCTACGGGGACTACTCCGCTTACGGGCAGATTCAGAAATATATCGAGGATAACGGTTATGAGTTGATCTCAGGAGGATTCGAGCAGATTCCTAATGTGGAACTCAAAGACGTGACCCCGGAGCAGCGTGTGACGCTTGACAAACTTACCGGACTTCTTGAGGACGATGAGGATGTGACCAACGTATACACGACACTTAAACCAGTAGATGATTAATTACTTTTTACATAAGAATTTGATTTCAATCAGCCGCAGTGATGCGGCTGATTTTTTTGCATCTTCAGAAATTTGTACTATATTTGCAGTGTACTATTAAGGTAATACACACAACAGATGATAAAAACACAGAATCTGGCATTCAGCTACGGCAAGAAGGAGGTCCTCAGGAATATCTCCCTGAATCTTGAGCCAGGCAAGATCTATGGACTTCTTGGAGAGAATGGGGTGGGCAAGACCACTCTGCTTACACTGCTCTGCGGCTTGAAGAAGCCTTCGGCAGGAAAAATCGAATCTGATGGACGTGATCCTTACAGGCGCGAACCTTCTCTACTCTCGGATCAGTACTTTCTTTCGGACGAAACGGTCCCTTCCTCAGACAAGGCTATAGTCTGGGCGAAATCGAGAGGCTGTTTCTGGCCCAAGTTCAGTCTTGACCGCTTTGTGCAGATCATGGAGGAGTTCGAGGTGGACAAGGACCAGAAAATGAATACCATGTCCGCCGGCCAGCTCAAGAAAACCTACATCTCTTTCGCTCTCGCGTGCTCCGTGAAGTATCTCCTTATGGATGAGCCGACAAACGGGCTTGATATTCCTTCCAAGGCCCAGTTCCGCTCTGCAATACTCAAGTATACTCCCGAAGACTCTACAATCGTGATATCCACGCATCAGGTGCGCGACCTTGAGAATGTGATCGACCCGATCATCATATTGGATCGCCAGGATGTGCTTCTCAACGCCTCTCTGGAGAGGATTTCAGACAAACTATTCTTTGATTATGGTACGACCCTCCATCCGGAGAGCCTGTACTCCGAGCAGCTGCCTGGTGGATTCATTCAAGTCTATCCCAATCTTACGGGTGCTGAGAGCAAAGTCAACATCGAGGCGCTCTTCAACGCTGTACACAAAAACAAAGAACTTGTAAAATCGCTTTTTGACAATGAATAACATATTTGATTTCAGCAGGTTCGGGAAATATTTCATCTACGACCTGCGTAATTCCAAAAACAATTTCGGCTGGTCCATGCTCATCCTGGCCCTGCTTCCGCTGTTCGTTTTTGTGGTATCCGAACTGTTCTGCCTTACGATCAACGGTCATGTCGCCGACATGCCCGACCCTATACGCTATGTGGCCGTATACATCGGCCTTCTTGTGACCGTGCTCGTCGCTCCTGTCAAGATTTGGGGGAAGATTACAGACAAGCGTTACGGCTCAGACTGGCTCATGATTCCGGCATCCGCTTTCGAGAAGTGGCTGTCGATGATGCTGATCTGCGTCCTTGTGCTTCCTCTGTGCATTTCAGTTGTAATTCTTGTGGGAGATGCTGTCTGCACTTTTGTTTTCGGGGATGTCTATGCCGTGAAAACTATGCTTTCCGAACTGCACGGCTTGAAGGATCTGGATTTTGCCGATGGCATCGATTTTGACTTCTTCGGTCTCGGGTATACCACCTGGCTTAGCAATATCCTGATTTTCACGCTCGGTGCGCTTTGCTTCAAAAAAGCCAAGGCGGCAAAGACCATCCTGGTATGCTTCGCCGTGGCTACTGTCTGCAGCTTGATATGCACCGCCATCATAGGGCAGGCGGCTTTTACATCTGACGATATGGAATGGCTGTTCCGTGATCTTTCACCGGAGCAGGCGATAACACGACTCAATGTGGTGGTCAACATCGTCTATTTTACCATAGTGGCGGCACTTGTCGGTGCATGCTATTTCAGGATCAAGACAATAAAGCATTAGAAATGGAATTCGACAGCAACAGACCGATATATCTCCAGATAGCCGACAATATCTGTGAACGGGTGCTTTCGGGCGAACTCAAAGCCGCCGACCGCATTCCCTCCGTCAGGGAGTGGGGGGCGAAGATAGGGGTCAATCCCAACACCGTGGCGCGCTCATACGATGTCCTCTCCGACAGGGGCGTGATCTTCAACCAACGCGGCATCGGCTTCTTCATCGCCTCCGATGCGGTGGACATCATCCGGCAGACTGAACGGCGTAAATTCATAGAGCAGGAGCTTCCGGCCTTCCGCAACAGGGCTGAGCTTCTCGGGATACAATTAAAGGACTATATAAAATGAACAGATTGTTAAGAATTGCCGTGCTGCTTGCAGCAGCGGCGCTTGCGTGCACCTCATGCAAATTTGTAAGTGTCAAGGGCGAATGGTGCTCTGACGGGGTGCTTGTGGCCTCCGACAGCCTTGTCACCAGAGATGTCAAGGTGGAGGATTTCAAGTCGCTGAGCGTGAGCGTGCCTTGTGACGTGAAATTCTCGACCGGACCCAAGAGCGTGAGTGTCCACGCTGCCGGCAACCTTGTGGATGCGCTTGCGTTTGATGTGGATTCTACAGGATGTCTCAACATCTCGATTCCAGGATACAGCCAGATACGCAACGCCAGGACTGTGGTGTTCACAATCAGCGCACCCACTCTTGAAGGTCTTACGATCAATGGGGCTTCTGATGTTGAACTTGAAGGAAGTCTTGTCGCCGACTCTTTCCTGATCGACATCAGTGGGGCCGGGGATGTCGAGGTGGACAGCATCAAGGCTTCGCAGGTGAGTGTCAATGTGCGTGGAGCCGGAGACATAGACATTGAAGATCTCGACTGCGAGAGCCTCACAGTGAGTGTCAGCGGAGCCGGAGACTGCACTTTCGCAGGACGTGCGGACAGCGCAGACATCGATGTGCGCGGAGCCGGGGATGTGGATATTTCCGAGCTGAAGGTCCAGACCCTTTCCAAATCAGTCAAAGGTGCCGGAACGGTCAGGACAAAATAGTTATACTTATCACTTCATCGGCCTGTGCCGGGCTCGGAGACTGGACTTCTCGTTCGCTCTGAGTCCGGCAAGGTCTTTTTCGGGGATGTGCGCTTCTATGAACTTCTCCCAGATATAGTCTACAGCCGTCTCTGACGGGTGAATCATGTCCTTGGCCCAAAAGCGGTAGTCCCTCAGGTCGTCCATCATCAGTTCGTATGCCGGGAAATACGATGTGCCCTCCGTCCCGGCGACCAGTGCCTCCACGGCCAGATGCAGGGTGGACTTGGACAGGGTGTTGGCGTGAGCTCCGTCAGAGAGATGTCTGATGGGGGAGACTGTGAATATGAACTCTTTTTCCGGGTGCGCGCTTGTGATCTCCCGCAGAAGCGAGGTGCATTCCTGCACGGAGAGCATCTCCCTTTCAAATTCTTTGGCGGGGAGTTTCAGGCAGTTGGACACGACCATCCCGCCGCGCTGCAGGGACTTCCAGACGAATGCTGTCCCGAGGGTGATGATGACCCTGTTGCTTCTCTCCCAGGCGGTTCTGCTCTCCTGGAGCCTGGCGTTGGTATTGGCCAGGAACTCCACCTCGTTTTCCCTTGCGAAAGAAGTGTGGTGCTCGAAACTGCATACGAGCCCCGCACCGGCCCCCATCCGGACGCAGTCTTGCTCCGAAAACGGTTCCCCGCAATCAAGCCTGTGTACGGCGGAAGCTATGGATGCGGGGTTGTAGAGGGTTCCGAACGGGTTGCGCAGCACCGTGAAGCCGGCGTCGCTGAGCTTTTCTCCGATGCTGTCCGAGAAGCAGCTTCCCAGCAGGGTCAGCCGGTCATCGAGGCTTATCACCGCGCCCGACGGCTGCAAGTTTATCTCTGTCCTGAATTTCATAAGCAACGGCAAATTTAGTATTTTTGCCCCGTTAAAATCGCATCTCATGAAACTTTGTCTCAAACGGATTATCGCTTCTGCCATTGTGCTCGCGGTCGCAGTCTGCGCCGCTGCGCAGGAGCGTACACTTCATATCGTCACCACCGGTGACGTGCACGGTTCCTGGTTTGACCGTCCTTATGTGGAGGGGCAGGCCTCCAGAACCAGCCTGATGTCGGTGAAGCACTATGTGGACAGCCTGCGCTCTGCCGCGGGTCCTGAAAATCTCCTTCTGCTTGATGCCGGCGACTGTCTTCAGGGCGACAATGCCGCTTACTATTACAACTATGTCCGTACCGATGTTCCTCACCTTTTCCCGCGTCTGGTGGAGTATATGAGCTATGATGCCGTGGTTGTCGGCAACCACGACATCGAGACGGGCCATGCGGTCTACGACAGGGTGGCGTCTCAACTCGCTCAAGCGGGCATCCCGTGGCTCGGGGGCAACGCCCTGCGCACCGCAGACGGAAAGCCGTATTTCCCGGTATGGAAGATTTTCGAGAGGGCCGGGATGAAGGTGGCCGTACTCGGTTTCACCAACCCCAACATGAAGGCCTGGCTTTCCGAGCCGCTGTGGAGGGGTATGGATTTCGTGTCCCTCATCCCTCTCGTGCAGGAGGCTGTGGACGAGGTCAGGGCCACGCAGAAACCGGATGTCACGGTGGTGGCGGTGCACTCCGGTACCGGCACCGGAGACGGTTCTGCCCTTGAAAACCAGGGACTTGACCTTCTGAACTCGCTGAGCGGCGTGGACGTGCTCGTCTGCGCTCATGACCATAGACCTTATGTTGCTGAGAAAGACGGCTGTGTGCTTGTCAATGGCGGAGCACGTGCCGGCAATGTCGGGCATGTCACCGTGACATCGGGAGCATCAAGACGCGTGCACGCCGAGACCGTGAGGATGAGCAAGACTCTGGTGGATACACAGATGCGGAAGGAGTTCGAAGCCGAGTTCGAGGAGGTCAAGGCTTTCACCAACCGCAAGGTGGGCCATATGAGCATGGAGCTGCGCACCCGTGACGCCTACCGGGGTATGTCGGATTACATCAACCTTGTCCATACCGTGCAGATCGGTGTGCCTGAGGCGCAGATTTCTTTCGCGGCACCGCTCACATATGACGGCACCGTCAAGGCGGGGGATGTGATCTACAACGACATGTTCACCATCTACCCTTACGAGAACCAGCTTTTCGTGCTGAAACTTACCGGGGCCGAAATCCGCAGCTACCTCGAATACTCTTACGACACCTGGATACAGACCCCGGGGAGGCATGTGTTGAAGATAGTTGACAGCCCGGATGCGAGGACAGGCGCCAGGAAGTGGTCGTTCACCGGCCGCCCGTACAACTTTGATTCGGCTGCGGGGCTTGTCTATACGGTGGACGTGACCAAGCCTTACGGCAAAAGGGTCAAGATAGCCTCGCTTGCCGACGGCAGCGCCTTCGACGAGAGCGCCTGGTTCAATGTGGCGATGACCTCGTACCGCGCCAACGGCGGGGGGAACATCCTCTTCAAGGGGGCCGGTCTGAGCAAGGAGGAGGCCGACAGGCGTGTGGTGGCCCGCTATCCGGAGATCCGCGACATGGTCTATGATTTCATCTCAAGACACAAAGAAATAACTCCGGCACTTGTCGGCGACCCGTCCGTGACAGGAGAGTGGCACTTCGTACCGGAGAAAAAGGTGTCCAGACTGATGGACGCTGATATGGAGCTTATTTTCGGAGGCTTCTGAGCTTCTGCTGGAGCGTCCCGTCGACAGCCATCTTCATCATCTTGCGGCTCTGCTCAAACTGCTTTATGAGCTTGTTGACATCCGCGATGGTAGTTCCCGAACCTTTGGCGATCCTTGAGCGCCTGGAGCCGTTGAGGCACTCCGGGTGCTCTTTTTCGTAAGGGGTCATGGACTGGATGATGGCCTCGGTGGACTTGAACGCGTCCTCCGGTATGTCCACATCCTTGAGGGCCTTGTCCATCCCCGGGAGCATACCCATGATGTCCTTCATGTTGCCCATCTTCTGGACCTGCTTGAGCTGGTCGTAGAAATCGTTGAATGTGAACTGGTTCTTGGCGATCTTCTTTTTGAGCGCCCGGGCCTGCTGCTCGTCGAACTGCTCCTGGGCCTTCTCCACGAGTGATACGACATCACCCATGCCGAGGATGCGGTCAGCGACGCGGGCAGGATAGAATATGTCGAGGGCCTCCATCTTCTCGCCCAGACTGACGAACTTGATCGGCTTGCCGGTGACCGCCTTGATGGAGAGCGCGGCACCGCCTCTGGTGTCGCCGTCCATCTTGCTGAGCACCACTCCGTCGTAGTCTATGGCCTCGTTGAACGCCTTGGCGGACTCGACTGCGTCCTGACCTGTCATGGCATCGACCACGAAGAGGGTCTCTGACGGCTGGAGGGCCTTGTGGAGAGTGGAGATCTCGTCCATCAGCTCCTTGTCCACGACGAGACGTCCGGCGGTATCCACTATGACTATGCTGTAGCCTTCCTGCTTCGCCTTGGCGACAGCGTCCTTGGCCACTTTGACCGGGTCCTTCTCTCCTTCTTCGCTGTAGACAGGGACTCCGACCTGCTCGCCGAGGGTCTGGAGCTGGGTGATTGCTGCCGGGCGGAATGTGTCACAGGCGGCGAGCAGGACCTTCGCCCCTTTCTTGCTCTTGAGCCTGAGGGCGAGCTTGCCGCAGAAAGTCGTCTTTCCGGAACCGTTGAGGCCGGCCACAAGTATGACGGCCGGACTGCCCTTGACATTGATCTCGCTGTGTTCCGAACCCATGAACTCGGCCAACTCGTCGTGGACGATCTTGACCATCATCTGCTGAGGCTTGACGGCGGTGAGGACATTGGCCCCCATGGCCTTGGCCTTGACCTTGTCGCAGAAGTCCTTGGCCACCTTGTAAGAGACGTCGGCATCGAGCAGCGCACGTCTGATTTCCTTGAGGGTCTCGGCCACGTTGACTTCCGTGATCTTGCCCTCGCCCTTGAGTATCTTGAAAGACCTTTCCAGTCTGTCGGATAGATTGTCGAACATTGTGTGTCTTTTATTTAAGATTACAAATTTAACACTTTTTGCCGTATATTTGCGCCCGTTATGGAACATCGGCATCATGCGCATCACGTTCATGCGCCCCACGTTCATGCGATTGAGTCCCTGAATGTGGTTTATTATATCGCGATCGCGCTCAATTTCGGCTTCGTGATACTCGAAGCCGTCGTGGGAGTGCACAGCAATTCCACCGGACTGCTCTCGGACGCCGGGCACAAGATGATAGACGTCTTCTCGCTTCTGATAGCGCTGGTGGCGTTCCGTCTTGCCTCGAGCCAGCCCGACAGCCGCTATACCTACGGTCACCGCAAGGCATCCGTGCTGATATCCCTGTTCAATGCCCTCCTGCTTGTCTGCGCCGTGTGCGTGATAGTATACGAGAGCATGGAGAAGTTTCTGGAGCCTTCGCCTGTGGACGGGGAGGCGGTATCATGGACGGCAGCTGCCGGCATCATCGTCAGCGGAGTGAGCGCCCTCCTGATGATGCGCCACCAGAAGAAGGACATCAACACACGGGGTGCGTTCCTGCACATGGCGGCGGACTCGATGCTCTCGCTGGGCGTGGTGCTCTCCGGCGTGGTCATCAGCCTTACCGGCTGGTACCGCATCGATCCGATAATCAGCCTTGTCATAGCCGCCGTGATCCTCTTCAACAGCATACGGCTCCTCTCCGAGGCCTTGAGGATGATAACGGACGGGGTGCCGCGCGGAGTGGATTACGATGCCGTAAAGGCCGTGATAGTCGGATGCGAGGGGGTGAAGAGCATCGGGGAACTGCACATATGGGCCGTGAGCATCAACCAGACCGCCCTTACGCTGCGCGTGGAGGTGGACGGCTCAGCCGAAGCGGTGCGCAGGGCCCTGCACGAAAAACTGGAAAAACTCGGGTTCAATCCCGTGACAATAGAAACGATATGAAGAAGTGTATTATCATGATGGCTGCCGCCGCAATGGCCGCAGCCGCCTGCTCACAGGCAGTGAAGTCCCCTGTGGGACAGTGGAAGATCGTCTCCGCCGACGGCGAGACAGTGCAGACAGTCGAGAAAACCCCTTACATCGTCTTCGGCGAGGACGGACGGGTGCACAGCTGCCTGGGGGTCAACATCGCAAACGGGGACTATAAGTTCAACGGCGACACGCTCAAGATAGGGGAGATGGGCATGACCATGATGGCCGGTCTTCCGCAGGACATGGCCGTGGAGAACAAGGTCCGCGAGGCCATCAACGCAGTTGAGCGCATCAGCTATTCCGCCGACACGCTCAAACTCTCTGATGCCGAGGGCAAGGTGCGCCTCGCTCTTGTGCCCGCTACTGACGCGGAGGTCTCACAGGACTAATACTCATCCCATCCCTTGATGCTGATGCTCTCCTGCGGCTCCGCGCAGAACGCCCTGATGTAGGCGGTGGCGAGCCGGGAGTTGGTGATCAGCGGAACGTTGAAGTCGATGGCTGCACGGCGCATACGGTATCCGTTGCTGAGTTCCCCTCGGCTGAAGTTTTTAGGGATGTTTATCACAAGTTCCACCCGGTGATCCCTTATCAGGTCAACAGCTGAAGGGTGCCCCCCGGCGGAAGTCTCATCCGGACGGAGTGCCAGCTTTGCGGGCACTCCGTTCTCGTTGAGGTAGCGGCAGGTGCCTTCTGTGGCGTAGATCTCTATGCCCTTGGCGTTCAGCAGCTGGCAGGCCGGGAGGATGTCCGCTTTCTGGCGGGCGTTGCCCGAGGAGATGAGCACGGCTTTCTTCGGGATGCGGTGTCCCACGGAGAGCATGGCTTTGAGCAGGGCATCATCGAGGTTGTCCCCGATGCAGCCGACCTCTCCGGTGGAGGACATGTCCACCCCGAGCACCGGATCGGCCTCGTTGAGCCGGGAGAACGAGAACTGGGAGCACTTCACGCCCACATACTCAAGCTCGAACGGATCGATCCCCACCGGGACCGGGTGCTCTCCGAGCATGCAGCGGGTAGCGAGTTCGATGAAGTTGACTTTCAGTACCTTGGAGACGAACGGGAAACTTCTTGAGGCCCTGAGGTTGCACTCGATGACCTTGATGTAGTTGTCCGTGGCGAGGAACTGGATGTTGAACGGGCCGGTGATGTGCAGTTCGGCGGCTATTGCTGCCGTGGTCTTGCGGATTCTGGCTGCCGTGATGCCGTAGATCTTCTGCGGCGGGAACTGGATGGTGGCGTCTCCGGAGTGTACACCCGCGAACTCGATATGCTCGGAGATGGCTGAGGCGATCACCCGTCCGTTGTCGGCCACGGCATCGCACTCAAGTTCCTTGCAGCGCTGCATGAACGAACTGATGACGACAGGGTGTTCCTCTGACACCTCCACTGCCATGTCGAGGCAGATCTTCAGGTCATCGTAGCTGTAGCATACGTTCATTGCGGCTCCGGAGAGCACGTATGAAGGGCGCACCAGCACAGGGAAACCCACTTCTGCGATGAAACTGTCGATGTCCTCCATCGTGGTGAGTTCCCTCCATCTCGGCTGGTCGATGCCGAGCTTGTCCACGATCTGAGAGAACTTGTTGCGGTCTTCAGCGCGGTCGATGTCCGTGGCCGAGGTGCCGAGAATCCTCACTCCGCTCTTCATCAGAGGTAGGGCGAGGTTGTTCGGGATCTGGCCTCCCACGCTGACTATCACGCCCATGGGCTTCTCGAGCGTGCAGATGTCCATCACGGTCTCGTAGCTGAGCTCGTCGAAGTAGAGGCGGTCGCAGCTGTCGTAGTCGGTGGAGACGGTCTCGGGGTTGTAGTTGATCATGATGGCCCTGTAGCCGCGTTTGCGCAGGGTCTGAAGGGCGTTCACCCCGCACCAGTCGAACTCCACGCTGCTGCCGATGCGGTAGGCACCCGAGCCGAGCACTATCACGGAGCGGGAACTCTCGCTGAAGTTGACATCGTCGGCGCTGCCGTTGTAGGTGAGGTACAGATAGTTGGTGTCGGACGGGAACTCTGCCGCGAGCGTGTCTATCTGCTTGACCACAGGCCTGAGGCCCTCAACTTTCCGGCGTGAGCGTACGTCGGACTCCGGAATGCCGAACACGCGGCCTATCTGGATGTCCGAGAATCCCTGGCACTTGGCTTTGCGCAGAAGGTCATAGCTTACCTCGCTGAGGCTCTTGACACTTTCCAACTCTCGGTAGGTGGATTCGATGTTCTCGAGCTTGTCGAGGAACCAGCGGTCGATCTTGGTAAGCTCGTGTATCCTGTCCACGCTGTAGCCGGACTCGAATGCGGCGGCTATGGCGAAGATGCGGGTGTCGGTAGGGTTCTTGAGGGCGTCGTCAAGGTCGGCGGCGCTGTAGGGCTTGTTGCATACGAAGCCGTTTGCTCCCTGCCCGATCATGCGCAGGCCCTTCTGGATGGCTTCCTCGAAGTTGCGTCCGATGGCCATCACCTCTCCTACGCTCTTCATGCTGGAGCCTATCTCGCGGGAGACTCCCTTGAACTTGGCAAGATCCCAGCGCGGAATCTTGCAGACCACATAGTCAAGGGCCGGTTCGAAGAAGGCCGGCGTGGTCTTGGTGACGGCATTGTTGAGCTCGAAGAGTCCGTAGCCCAGACCGAGCTTGGCTGCGATGAAGGCGAGAGGGTATCCCGTGGCCTTGGATGCGAGGGCTGAGGAGCGGCTCAGACGGGCGTTGACCTCGATCACGCGGTAGTCCTCCCCGTCCGGGCTGAATGCATATTGGACATTGCACTCGCCGACTATGCCGATGTGGCGCACGATGTCGATGGCTGTCTTGCGAAGGAAGTGGAACTCCTCGTTGGAGAGGGTCTGCGACGGGGCCACGACGATGCTCTCTCCGGTGTGGATGCCGAGCGGATCGAAATTCTCCATGTTGCAGACGGTGATGCAGTTGTCGTAGGAGTCGCGCACGACCTCATACTCAATCTCCTTCCAGCCGCGCAGGGACTTTTCTACCAGCACCTGCGGGGAGAAGGAGAACGCCTTGGTGGCCACGGCGTTGAGTTCCTCTTCGTTTTCGCAGAAGCCGGAGCCCAGACCTCCGAGCGCGTAGGCCGCGCGCAGGATCACCGGATAGCCGACCTGGGAGGCTGCGGCGCGGGCCTCCTCTATGTTGGCTGCCGCGTGTGAGCGTATGGTCTTGACGCCTATCTGGTCAAGCTTCTCAACGAAAAGCTCCCTGTCCTCGGTGTCGATGATGGCCTGGACCGGGGTGCCGAGCACCTTGATGCCGTATTTGTCGAAGATGCCGTCGCGGTAGAGCTGCACCCCGCAGTTGAGGGCCGTCTGTCCTCCGAAAGAGAGAAGGATGCCCTGCGGCTTTTCCTTCTCGATGACTTTCTCCACGAAATACGGGGTGACGGGCAGGAAGTATATCTTGTCCGCCACGCCCTCGGATGTCTGCACCGTGGCGATGTTAGGGTTGATGAGCACGGTTCTGATGCCCTCTTCCTTGAGGGCCTTGAGGGCCTGTGAACCGCTGTAGTCGAACTCTCCGGCCTCGCCTATCTTGAGTGCCCCTGAACCGAGCACAAGTACTTTCTTTATTCTTCTGTCAATCATTAGAGTCTGGATATGAATTCATCGAAAAGGAACTCCGTGTCCACCGGGCCGCTTGAGGCCTCGGGGTGGAACTGGGCGGAGAAGAACGGCTTGCTGCGGTGGCGTATGCCCTCGTTGGTGAGGTCGTTCATGTTGGTGAAATACGGCTCCCAGTCAGATCCGAGGGTGGCCTCGTCCACTGCGAAGCCGTGGTTCTGGGATGTGATGAAGCAGCGCTCCGTGCCGTTCATCCTCACCGGCTGGTTGTGGCTGCGGTGTCCGTATTTGAGCTTGAATGTCTTTGCTCCTGCGGCCAGGGACATGAGCTGGTTGCCCATGCAGATGCCGAATATAGGCCTGTCGCCCTCGTATGCCTTGCGGATGTGGTCCACTGCTGCCATGCAGAGTTCGGGGTTGCCCGGGCCGTTGGAGATGAAGAGCCCGTCCCAGTCAAGGGTGTTGAAATCGTAGTCCCACGGGACCCTTGTCACCTGCACGCCCCTGTCCAGCAGGCAGCCCAGAATCCTGTGCTTGACGCCGCAGTCTACCAGGACCACCTTCTTGCCTTCTGAGCCGTAGTGCATGACTTCCCTGCAGCTGACGGCAGCGACCTGGTTGTCGAGGTTGGGGTCATAGAAAGGGAAGTCCTCCGATGCGCCCTCGGGGATGATCTTGCCGAGCATCGCACCCTGTTCGCGGAGCATCTTGGTGAGCTCGCGGGTGTCGATGCCGAAGATTCCGGGGACTTTCTGTTCTTTGAGCCATTCGTCGAGGCTCTTGACCGCGTCCCAGTGGCTGTATTTCTCGCTGTAGTCCGAGATTATCAGGCCCTTGACGTGGATTTTCTCCGACTCGAAGGTCGTGCAGAGTCCATTGGAGTCGTATTTTTCCGACGGGATGCCGTAGTTCCCTATCAGCGGGTAGCTCACGCAGAGTATCTGCCCTTCGTATGACGGGTCGGTCAGGCTCTCCGGATAACCGACCATCGCTGTGGAGAAGACCACTTCTCCGCTGCCGGCGCCGTCGTACCCGAAGTTCCAGCCTTCCATCCTGCACCCGTTCGCAAGGACGAGCGCTGCTTTTTTTCGAGTTTCTGACATATTTATATTTTCCAGTTGGATGCTTGTTGCATTAGTTCGGCCACCCTGTCGTTGCAGAGGTTTCCGAGGCTTCCTATGTGGGTGTGTCCAAGGTCTGATGCCTTGAGCGAAGAGGTGTCACCCCCGGAGTATTTGAAGCGCCCCTCGTTGACCTCCACTCCCACCTGCCGGTAGGCTTCGCGGAAAGGCGTGCCAGCGAGCGTCCTGCGGTTGACCTCTTCCACGGTGAAAAGGTGGGTGTAGAGAGGGTTGTCCAGGATGTGTGTGTTGACTTCGATATGTGCGAGCATGTAGTCCGTCATCTTCAGGCAGTCGTGCATCATCTCCAAGGAAGGGAAGAGTATGTCCTTGAGCAGCTGGTAGTCACGGTGATAGCCGTGGGGGAGGTTGCTGCAGAGCATCGAGATTTCGTTTTCCGTGGAGAGGATGCGGTCGCACTTGCCGCGCACCATCTCCCAGACGTCGGGGTTCTTCTTGTGCGGCATGATGCTGGATCCGGTGGTCAGGCTGTCAGGGAAGTGGATGAAGCCGAAGTTCGGGCACATGTACATGCAGCAGTCGGCTGCGAACTTGTTGAGGGTGAGGGCTATGGAGCCCATGGCTGCGGCTGTGCACTTCTCTGTCTTGCCCCGGCTCATCTGTGCTGCAACGCTGTTGATGACGGGGGAGTCGAAGCCCAGCAGACGGGTGGTCATGTCCCTGTCCAGAGGGAAGGAGTTGCCGTAGCCGGCGGCTGAGCCGAGGGGGTTGCGGTTGACTACCCTGTAGGCCCCGTGGAGCATGTGCATGTCGTCCACCAGAGCCTCGGCGTAGGCTCCGAACCACAGGCCGAATGATGACGGCATGGCTATTTGGAAGTGGGTGTAGCCGGGCAGAAGCACTTCCTTGTATTTCTCGCTCAGGCCCTGGAGAGTGCGGAAGAGCTGGAGCGTCTCCTCCCTCATCGCCAGGATCTCATCGCGCAGAAAGAGTTTTATGTCCACAAGGACCTGGTCGTTGCGCGAGCGGCCGGAGTGGATCTTCTTGCCCATGTCCCCGAGTTCTCGGGTGAGGCTTAGCTCGATCTGTGAGTGGATGTCCTCCACATCGTCTTCGAGCACGAAACTGCCGTCCTTGACAGTGTCCTCTATCCTGTCGAGGGCCGCTGTGAGGCTGTCAAGCTCGTCTTTGGTGAGCAGGCCGATGCTTTCCAGCATCCTGATGTGAGCCTTGGAGCCCTGTATGTCATATGCTGCCAGCCGAAGGTCGAGCTGCCTGTCGTTGCCGACGGTGAAACTCTCCACCTTTTCTGTCGCGCTTGTACCTTTATTCCAGAGTGTTGCCATGAAAATTATTGATGTATTCGGTGTATGTTTCTATTGCTTGCTGAATCTCGCTTGTGAGTATGTATTCGTCAGCCTTGTGTGAGCGTGCGGAGTCTCCGGGGCCCATCTTGATGGCCTCGCATCCGATGCGCATCCAGTCGGAGGTGGTGGGGGAGGAGAACTCCTCAAGCCCCAGGGCGCGGGCGGCTGCGAGCAGGGGCGAGCCTTCCGGGGTGGCGGATGAGCGGTTGGCGAGGTTGCGGGCTTTGAGACTGCTGCGGCACAGGGCCTGGAGTTCCTGAAGGATCTCCGTGTTGGTGTATTGCTCCGTCGGGCGTATGTCCACGACGAAGCGGCACAGGTCCGGGATGACGTTGTGGGCGCTGCCCGCCTCGATTTGGGTGACGTTGAGGCGGACATCTCCCATCCTCGGGGAGTGTCTGGTGAAGCGGTGTGAGCGCAGGGCCGCGATGTCATCGAGAGCGATGTATAGGGCGTTGACGCCTTCTGCCCGTGCCGCGTGACCGCTTACTCCGTGAGCCTCCCCGTCAAGGACAAGCAGTCCACGTTCGCTCGTGGCGGCCTTCATCCCGGTCGGTTCCCCGACTATAACCCAGTCCGGGAGGGGGAACACCCCGCTTTGCTCCAGACCCCCGCCGGCGGCATAGAGCCACCTTGCCCCGTCCGGGCCGGAGCGCTCCTCCTCCCTTGTCAGGACGAGCATGAGGTTGAAGGGTAGGGGGATATTATAAAAATGACGGAAAGTGGCAATCATCGACACCACACTTCCGCCGTCATCGTTGGAACCGAGCCCCCGGACGATATTCTCGTCGTCACCCGGATCGAAAGGGTCTTTCGTGTATCCGCCGGATGCGCTGACCGTGTCCAGATGGGCATCCAAGGCCATAGTCTTCTTGAGAGGGTCGAAATGCCGGGTCACGGAGACTATGTTGCCGCCCGGCAGGCTGTGCTCAATCCCGAAACTGTCCAGTGCTTCGCTTACCAAAGAACTGACCTTGCCCTCTTCGAAGGAGAGGGAAGGGGTGCGGACCATCTGCCGGAGAAGGTCTATGTATTCACCATACTTTGTCATAGAGCCAGTCTTGTACCAGCACTGCCGTCAAGCAGGCTTGAGGAGTGCAGGATGCGTACACCGGTCGCACCGGAACGCAGCGCCGAAAAGGCGTTGTCCAGTTTCGGGATCATCCCCTGCGCGACACGCCCCTCGTCCTTCAGTCGGGTGTAGCCGTTGAAGTCGAGAAGCGGAATTACGCTTGACGGATCATCCAAACTGTAAAGTACGCCATTTTTTTCGAAACAATAAAGAAGTTCTGCCTTAATTGCAGCAGAAATTGATGAGGCTATGGTGTCGGCGTTGGTGTTGAGAAGCTCCCCATGGCCATCGTGGCTGATGGCGCAGAATACCGGAACTGTCCCTGAATCAATGAGTCTGAGCAGTCTCGTGGCATCTACTGACTCTAGCTTAACATCTCCCACGAGCCCGTAGTCGAGTCTGGTCACTCCATCAGACAGGAGTTTCGGGGCTCGGCGGGAAGCGGTGATGAGGCCCGCGTCGCAGCCGGCGAGGCCCATCGCGTTGCATCCATTGCTCTGAAGCAGGGCGGTGATATGCTTGCTGCACCACCCGGCGTAGACCATGGTCACAAGCTGGAGAGTCTGCGGATCGGTGACCCTGCGTCCCTCGACCATCTGCGGCTCCATCCCCAATCTGCGCTGGAAGTCGCTTGCGATCTTGCCGCCCCCGTGCACGAGGACTTTCGGCCCTTCGAGGGACGCGAAGTCCTTACAGAACTTCTCAAGCAGCTCCGGAGAGTCCACCACGTTGCCGCCGATCTTGATGACCTTTATCATAGGGACTCGAGTATCTTTTTGATTACCGTCTGGGCGGAGACGACCCTGTTGGCCGCTTCCGGAATCACCAGAGAGCGCGAGCCCTCTATGACATCGTCGCTGACTATCATGTTGCGTCTCACCGGAAGGCAGTGCATGAAGAAGGCATTGTCGGTGAGGGCCATCTTCTCGCTTGTCACTGTCCATGAGCGGTCGCGGCTGAGGACTTTGCCGTAGTTGTCTCCCTCGTAGGCGGACCAGTTCTTGGCATATACGAAGTCGGCTCCGCGCAGGGCCTCGTCCTGGTCGTGGGTGACTCTGGCGTTCCCTACGAACTCCGGTGCGAGGTCATATCCTTCAGGGTTTGCTATCACGAAATCGTAGCCGGCGAAGTTTATGCCCTCGGCAAACGAGTTCGGAACGGCCTGCGGAAGCGCCTTCGGGTGCGGTGCCCAGGTCATCACCACTTTCGGACGCTCCTTGGTCTTGTGCTCCTCGATGGTGATGATGTCGGCGAAGGTCTGGAGGGGATGCCTGGTGGCGGCTTCCATGCTGAAGACCGGCTTGCCGGAGTATTTTATGAACTGGTTGAGGATCACCTCGTTGTAGTCGTCTTGCTTGCTTTCGAAGCGTGCGAATGACCTCACTCCTATCATGTCGCAGTAGCATCCCATCACCGGGATGGCTTCGAGCAGGTGCTCGCTCTTGTCGCCGTCCATGATCACTCCGCGCTCGGTCTCGAGTTTCCAGGCTCCCTGGTTGACATCGAGGACGATGACGTTCATCCCGAGGTTGAGCGCGGCTTTCTGGGTGCTCAGGCGGGTGCGGAGGCTGTTGTTGAAAAATACCATCAACAGGGTTCTGTTGCGGCCGAGTGTCTGGTCGGCGAACGGGTTCTTTTTGACTTGCTGTGCCTGGGCGAGCGCCTCCTTGAGGTCGCCCAGCTGGCGTATGTTTGTGAATTCTTTCATCTTGCCGTTATGCTGTGAGTTCTCTCCATGCCTTGATGAACCTGTCCGCCGTTTCGCGGCTTATGGTGAGGGACGGCAGGAGCCGGATTACTGAAGCGCCTGCAGCCCCGGTGAAGAAGTGCTTCTCGAAGAGCAGGCGGTCGCGCAGGCCGATGTACTCAGGCTTCAGTTCAAGTCCTATCATCAGCCCGCGGCCACGGTATTCCTTGAGGGCCTTGTCTCCGCGGAGGGCTGCCCCGAAGTGCTCGCCGACTCTGGCCGCGTTCTCGATGAGGTGCTCGTTCTCAATCACGTCGAGGACCGCAAGGGCTGCCGTACAGGCGAGGTGGTTGCCTCCGAAAGTTGTGCCTAGCATCCCGTATTCCGGCTTGATGTCAGGGGAGATGAGCACTCCGCCTATGGGCAGGCCGTTGGCCATGCCCTTTGCTGTGGTGATGATGTCGGCCCTGATGCCCGACTTCTGGTGAGCGAAGAACAGACCGCTGCGTCCGTATCCTGACTGTATCTCGTCCAGTATGAGCTTGGTGCCGTATTTGTCGCAGAGTGCCCTGAGGCCGCGAAGGAACTCGTCGGACGGCTCATAGATGCCGGCCACGCCCTGGATGCCCTCGATGATGGCGGCGGCGTATTCACCTTTGGAGAGTTCACGCTCTGCAGCCTCAATGTCGTTGAGGGGCACGAAACTGATATGGTCCGTGCTGTTGAAAGGTGCGCGGAGTTTCGGGTTGTCTGTGGCGGCCACGGCTCCGCTGGTGCGGCCGTGGAATGCCTTGTTGAATGCGAGCACTCTGGCTCTGCCGGTCGCGAAGGAGGCCAGCTTCATGGCGTTCTCGTTGGCCTCGGCTCCGCTGTTGCAGAGGAACAGGGCATAGTCATCGTATCCACTGGCTTTGCCGAGCCTTGCCGCGAGCTCGCGCTGGAGGGAGTTCTGCACTGCATTGGAGTAGAAGCCGAGCCGGGTGAGCTGGTTCTGGAGCATCTTGACGTAGTGCGGGTGGCAGTGCCCGATGCTGATGACGGCGTGACCGCCGTAGAGGTCGGTGTATTCGACCCCGTTCTTGTCCCAAAGGGTTGTGTCGAGCCCGCGTACAGGCTCGATGTCCCAGAGTTTATATACTTTGAATAAGTCCATGTCTAAAATGCTGAAGCTTTGAGTCTCAATCCTGCATCTTCGGGAAAACCGAACATCAGGTTCATGTTCTGGACGGCCTGCCCCGAGGCGCCCTTGAGGAGGTTGTCGATGACGGAGCACACCACCAGCTTGCCGTCGTGCTTTTCCAGGGAAATGAGGCACTTGTTGGTGTTGACAACCTGTTTGAGGTCAACTGGGGTGCCGCTCACGAATGTGAAACGGGCATCACTGTAATAGGCCCTGTAGAGGCTGGAGGCTTCATCCAGGGTGAGTTCGCAGTCCGTGTAAACCGTGGCGAAGATGCCCCGGGTGAAATCTCCTCTCATCGGGATGAAGTTGACCGGGGAACTGAAGTCCGGCTGAATCAGGGAGAGGTTGCGGCGGATTTCCTTGAGATGCTGGTGCTCGAAGACTTTGTAGGCCGAGATGTTGTCGCAGCGCCAGCTGAAGTGGGTGGTCTCGGACGGCCTCACCCCGGCACCTGTCGAGCCGGTGATGGCGTTGACGCAGATCTCACCGTCCAGGATGCCTGCTTCGGCCATAGGCAGGAGAGCGAGCTGGATCGCTGTGGCGAAGCAGCCAGGGTTGGCGAGGCTTGCGGACTGCTGTATCTTTTCTCTCTGCATCTCGGGGAGTCCGTAGACGTAGCCTCCGCTCTCGTCGCGGAAGTCCTGCGCGAGGTCTATCACCTTGAGGCGGGAAGGCCGCTCATGCTGCGCCCAGAACTCGCGGCTCTTGCCGTGGGCTGAACACAGGAAGAGGACATCCACGGAGTTGAGGTCGAAACTGTCGCAGAATCTGAGTTCCGTGTCGCCGAGCAGCCCGCTGTGCACCTCGTAGAGGTGTTTGCCGGCACTGCTCTCCGAGTGGATGAAGCTCAGGTCGGCATAAGGGTGGTTGACCAGGAGTCTTATCAGCTCGCCGGCGGTGTAACCGGCCCCTCCCACGATCCCGACCCGTATCTTTGATGGGCGTTCTGCGGTGGGGGCATCGGTTTTCCTGCGGGGAGTTTTTCTTCCTGATGCGGTCTCTATATTTTGCGGTACTGCCTTGCGGCGTTTTTTTATGGTGTTTTCTGCCATTGCCTACAGGTTTTCCTCATCCTGGTGTTTGCTGTAGTATACCCGGAGCGGGGTGGAGAGCACCTTGATGAAGCCTTTGGCGTCTTCAGCGGTCCAGCCCTTCTGGGTCTCGCCGTATTCTCCGAGCCTTGACTTCACGAGGTCGTCAGGGGAGTCAACTCCCACGGTGGAGAAGCTGTATGGGCGGAGTTCCAGAGTTACGGTCCCGTTGACGTTGCGCTGGCTGCTCTCAAGCATCGCCTCGATGTCGCGCATCACCGGTTCGAGGTACTGGCTCTCGTGGAGGAACATGCCGTACCAGTTGGCCACCTGGTCTTTCCAGTACTGCTGCCACTTGGAGAGGGTGAACTTCTCGAGGAACTTGTGCGCCCCGATGATGAGCATCGGTGCTGCCGCCTCGAAGCCTACGCGGCCCTTGATGCCGATGATGGTGTCCCCGACGTGCATGTCACGGCCTATGCCGTAGGCTGATCCTATGGCTTCCACGGCCTGGATGGCCGCGATCTTGTCATCGTAGTATGCTCCGTTGACCTCGGTGAGTTCGCCTTTCTTGAAGCCGAGGCTGAGGATCTCGCTGCCGCTGCGGGAGACCTGCTTGAGGTAGGCGGATTCCGGGAGACCCTGCGTGGAGTCCAGGATTTCTCCTCCGCAGATGGAGGTCCCCCAGATGCCTACGTTGTAGGAGTATTTGAGTTTCGTGAAGTCGGCGTTGAACCCGTGCGCGTTGAGGTAGTCCACTTCCTGCTTGCGGGAGAGGTTGCCGTCGCGGGTGAGGGTGATGATTTCCATCTCCGGGCACATCACCAGGAAGGTCATGTCGAAGCGGACCTGGTCGTTGCCGGCGCCGGTGGAGCCGTGGGCTATGGCATCGGCACCTATGCTCTTGGCGTAGCGTGCGATGGCGATGCCCTGGAATATGCGCTCGGAGGACACGGAGATCGGGTAAGTGCCGTTTCTGAGGACATTGCCGAAGACCATGTATTTGAGGCTCTTGTCGTAGTATTCCTGCGTGACGTCGAGGGTGACGTACTTGGCGGCGCCGAGCTTGTAGGCGTTTTCTTCATTGGTGCGGAGCTGCTCGGGGCTGAATCCGCCCGTGTTGGCGCAGGCCGCGTGGACTTCATAACCTTTCTCTTTGGCCAGATACATCACAGTGTAGGAGGTGTCCAGCCCGCCGCTGAACGCGACGACAACTTTTTTCTTGCTCATATAATTGTTTTTTTATTCGTCGGGGTGATGGATTTCGAGGTGCTCCTTGGGATCGTAGAGCAGCCCTGTGCAGATGCACATCTTGTAGTCGTGGCTCTTGAGGATGTCGAAGTGGCGGCAACCCTCGCAGCCTTTCCAGAACTCGGGATCATCGGTGAGCTCGGTATACGGCACCGGGCGGAAGCCGAACTCATAGTTCATCTTCATGACCGCAGCCCCTGTGGTGATGGAGAATATCTTGGCGTCCGGGAAGAGGTGGCGGGAGAGGATGAAGGTCTGCTCCTTGATCTTCTTGGCCACGCCGAGGCCGCGGAACTCGTGGGCCACGATGAGGCCGGAGTTGGCGACGAAGCTCTTGCCTCCCCAGGATTCGATGTAGGAGAAGCCGGCGAATTTCTCGTCGGGCTGCGCGCTGCCGTTTTCCTGCTCCGTCTTGTCTTTGCCTTCCTGCTTTGACCCGGCTTCGTCCTGGGATGTGGAGGACTCGTCGGGGACTATGGCGGCTTTGTCTGGGATGGCCAGGGCGATCACGGCCTTGCCGGCGCGGATCTTCTCGCAGATGTACTCCGGCGTGCGGTTGGCGATGCCGGTCTTGCGCTCAAGCGATGATATGTAGATTTCTTTGCAGATGTCCTCTGCGTACTTGATGTGGCTCTCGTCAGCCACGGTCACTTTTATTTCCATTATTATATATAGACTCCCTAACGGCAAGACAAACCGAGATTGTCAATTGCAATTGCTGAGAGCGAAAATTCTGTCTGATTGGTGGGTAAATGCAATGAATTTTCCGAATTGTGGGAGGTTTCTACGCCTCCTATAGTCGGACGTCCCGTCGAAGGGTGAGGGATATGTAATTCACTACTTTCATGTCGAATGCGGCAAAGATAATCATTATGATACGCAAATGCAAATTTTAGATCAGGCCTTGTCGCGCGGCATGGTGGAGTCTCCTTGTTCAAGTTCTGGTTCGATGCGGATTGTGTGTCCGGCGGAGTTGCCCCTCATCATCTCGACAAGCATGCTGAAAGCATCTTCTGCCGTCTCTCTCGTATTCTGACTGAGTTGGGTCAGTGTCGGCGTGGCGAATCTGTATGTGTCGCCCCCGTCGAATCCTATTATCGCCATATCCTGCGGTATTCTGAGGCCGAGCCGCTTCACGGCCTTGCTGACGTAGAGGGCCAGATAGCCGCGTGGGATGAAGAGAGCGTCAGTGCCTCTGCCTCTGGCGTCGAGGATGCATTTTTCGAGCATCTCCTCATCGTGCTCATCCACATAATTGATCTTGGAAAGACTGCCGAAGCCCATCTCCGCCATAGTTTTCAGATAGCTCTTTTCGCGCATGTTCAGGGTAGACAGCCTGATGTTGTTCGAGACCATCTCCAGATGGCGGTATCCGTTGTCGAGCAGGTGTTTCATGCCCATCCTGATGGCTTTGTCGTTATCAAGGAGCACTCTGCCCACATTTTCCAGATCGGGAAGGTCGCGGTTCATCAGGACCACCTTGATGCCGAGGGACATGGCTTTCCTCAGGCATTCTTCGCAACCGTCGCAGGGGCTGAGCAATATGCCGCGGACTCCGTCGGAGTAGAATGTGTCGATGAGCCTGTTAGTTTTTTCGATGCGGTCATCGGAGCTGCCGAAGAGGACTGTGTATCCGTTGTCGTATGCAATGTTCTCTATGCTCCTTGAAATCTCGGAGAAATAATGGTTGGCAAGGTCGGGAGTAATCACCCCGATTGTCTTGTTGTATCCTTTGCGCAGGGATGAGGCGGCCTTGTTGGGGGTGTAGTTCAATTTTTTCACTACTTGCATGATGGCGGCAGCGGTCTTTGGATTGACTCCGCTTCTTCCGTTGAGCGTCATGGAGACTAGGCCGACAGAAACTCCGGCCTCCTGCGCTATGTCCTTTATGGTGATCTTGTCCATTAATGCAAAAGTAACTATTTTTTAACGACAATGGCTTTGAATCGATTCAAAAACAACTTATCTTTGCGATACTTTGAAACGATTCAAAAAATAAAGACACTTTAGCATGACAGGAGACAGGACAGTTGATCTGGAACTTCACCCGCGCATAGCCGGGGATTATGATGTTGTAGTCTGCGGGGGCGGGCCTGCCGGCTTCATCGCTGCTGTGGCGGCAGCAAGAGAAGGGGCTAAGACCGCAGTGGTTGAGCAGTATGGCTTTTTCGGAGGCATGGCCACCGCCGGCTTTGTCAACCCGATAAGCGTTTTCTCGTATAATGGAGAGCAGGTTACGGGCGGAATCCCGTGGGAGTTCATACAGCGGCTCAAGATGTCCGGTGGTGCTTTTGTCGAGGCTCCGCTCGCCAATGTGGCGTTCGAGCCGGAGCACTACAAACTCGTTGCCCAGAGGATGGTGCTCGAAGCCGGGGTGGACATGTACATGCATTCCTATATTATAGGCTGTATCAAGGATGGTGACAGGATCCGCAGCATTGTGATAGACAATAAAAACGGTGCGGAGGCTCTTTCGGCCAAGGTGTTCATCGACTGCACAGGTGATGCGGACCTGGCATATATGGCCGGGGTGCCCATGCTGGGTCTGGAGGGGAGACCGCTCCAGCCGCTGTCGTCCTATTTCATGATGGGCGGGGTCAACCTGGACACTCCCATGATGAGGGAAGCGGTGCATCACAACCGTCAGGGCGTGAACTGCCATTGCCTGCCTGTCAGGGAGAAACTGCTGGCTAGAAAGGATGAATTGAAGCTGCCGGAGTTCGGCGGCCCGTGGTTCTGCCCGACGCTCCAGCCGGGAGTGATCACGGTCAATGTCACCAGATCTGCCGGGAATGCCTGCGACAACCGTGAATTCTCGCGTGCCGAGTGCCGTCTGCGTGAGGATGCTTTCCGCATGGCGGCAGTCCTGAAAGAGGAGGTGGAGGAGTTCAGGGACAGTTATCTGCTGTCCATATCGGTCCAGGCGGGAGTCCGGGAGACACGGAGGATACATGGTGTGCACGTGCTCACGGGAGAAGAATATCTCAATGCCGTCCGTTTCCCCGACAGCATCTCCAGAGGTGCGCATCCTATCGACATCCATGTGGCCAACGGCGAGAGGCAGAATATCACTTTCCTGAAACAGGCTGCTTACATCCCGTACCGGTCCCTGATATCCGCAGAATTCGGCAATCTCATAGTCGCCGGGCGCTGCATAAGCGCGGACAAGACGGCGTTCGCATCCATCCGGGTCCAGTCCAGCTGCATGGACATGGGACAGGCGGCCGGGACGGCAGCGGCACAGTGTGCCGTATGGGGTCGGGATGTACGGGATGCTGACATGGAAAAACTTGTCGCAAGCCTCCGTACGGCAGGTTCCTGTATCTGAAACATAAAACCATAATATCATAAATGGGAACACTTGACTACATAATCGTCCTCTTTTACTTTCTCGGTCTGGTCGCGGTGAGCGTCATCATGTCGAAGAAAATAAAGAATTCCGAGGATATGTTCATCGCCGGCCGGAACTCTTCCTGGTGGCTTTCCGGCATATCTTCATACATGACCATATTTTCCGCAAGCACCTTTGTGGTCTGGGGTGGGGTGGCCTACAAGTCCGGGCTTGTGGCTGTCGTGGTGGCAATCTGTCTCGGGCTGGCCTCTTTCATAGTGGGGAAGTGGATTTCCGCCAAGTGGAGAAGCCTCAAGATCAAGTCCCCCGGAGAGTATCTCACCGTAAGGTTCGGGCATTCCACCGTGAGCTTCTACACCGTTTCCGGCATTGTGGCGCGGGCTGTGCACACTGCTGTCGCCCTGTATGCTGTCGCTGTGGTGATGTGCGCCCTGATCAAGGTGCCGGAGGGGAGCATTTTGGCTTCAACCGGCTTGCCGGGCGATGCTGCGGCCGGGTATCTGAGCATCTGGTGGGCCCTGCTCATTCTGGGCACGATTGCCCTGGTCTACACTGTGGTTGGAGGTTTTCTCGCGGTTCTGATGACGGATGTCATTCAGTTCGGGGTCCTGCTTGCCGTGGTCGTGTTCATGATACCGCTCTCGTTCAACGCCGTGGGCGGTGTGGGCAACTTCATCGATGGAGCTTCACGCATACCGGGATTCTTCTCTGGCACGTCGGACACGTATTCTCTGGCATGGCTTGTCCTGTGGGTGTTCCTCAATGTGGCGATGATCGGTGGGGACTGGCCGTTCGTGCAGCGGTATATCAGCGTTCCGACCAGGAAGGATGCCCGCAAAAGCACTTATCTGATAGGTGTGCTGTATCTGCTCACCCCTATAATATGGTATTTGCCTACAATGGTATACCGTGTGATGGAGCCAGGGCTCGCTCTGGATGCGGATCCCGCCACCATGACTTTCAACGGTGAGCACGCCTATGTCAACATGAGCAAGATGGTGCTGATGAGCGGGATGCTCGGCATGATGCTGGCCGCGATGCTTTCGGCCACCCTGAGCAATGTCTCCGGCATTCTGAATGTCTATGCGAATGTGTATACATACGATATCTGGAAATACCGCGCGGGAAACCGGGATGCGGACGAGAAGAAACTCATACGGGTCGGAAGGACGTTCACTCTGGTCTTCGGACTCGTGATCATAGGACTGTCGATGCTCATCCCGTTTGCCGGGGGAGCGGAGAAGGTGGTCGTGACACTGCTGACCATGATCATGTGTCCGCTCTATATCCCTTCCATCTGGGGGCTCTTCTCAAAGCGGCTCACCGGCAAGCAGCTTATATGGTCGATGCTCATCACTTGGGCCGTCGGGATCACCGCCAAACTTACCGTCCCTTCATCTGTCTTGAGCCAGAGCATGATAGAGTCCATCTCCGGATGCGTGCTTCCTGTGCTTATCCTCGCCTGCCTTGAATTGTGGTCGAAGCATCACGGGCGGCAGGACAAGGGTTTCGGGGCCATCTGCGCTTATGAGGATCCGGATGCGGACAAAGAGCCGGACGAGGCCTGCCGCAGGAGTGTCAAGAATTACTCCCACATGGCCATCTCCTGTTTCTGCATCACGCTCGGGGCCATAGCCATGCTGCTTGTCGGACTTCTCTTGGCCGGTGATGCCAAAACCTTGGCTGTCAAAAACATAGTGATAGGCTTCGTGCTGTCGATAGCCGTTCTTACAGGAGTTTACGTCATTTACCGTATAGCAACGAGAAAGAAATGAATACGAGAACTGCTTGTCTTCTTGGGGCCTTGCTGATTTCAGCATCTCTTCAGGCACAGATTTATCCCGCCCCGGAGCGGGATGTGGAATGCACCGTGTTCCTGTCCAAAGAAAGGAGGGGCAATGCCCATCAAGGACTTGAGATCTGGGGTGACTGCCTCTTTGCCCTTGAGGACGGTGGCAATGTCAACGTCCATGACTTCAGCAAGGCGTCTTCCGTGCCCATGGCCTCATTCAGCCTCGCTTCTTCCAGACCGGACAACCACGCCAACAACGCCAGTTTCGGCATTCAGACAGCCTCCGGGGCTTCGTTCCCTCTTCTCTATGTCTCCAACGGTAAAGTGGGCAGCGACATAGAGTGGACCTGCTATGTGGAGAGCATCACGCGCAGGGGCCGCAGATTCTCGTCCCGTCTGGCGCAGACCATCACCCTCGACCCTTCCGGCTGGGAGGACAGGGGGTTTGCCGCCATCTTCGGAGCTCCGAGCTGGATGGTAGACCGGGAGCGGAAGGCGCTGTGGGTGTTCTCTGCACGTAAGCGCACAGTGCAGAAAGTCACCAGACACGAGTATGAAAACCAGTATATAGCCACCCGTTTCAGGGTCCCCTCTCTTGGAGAGGGGGAGAAGGTGGTGTTGACGGTCGATGACATAGAGGACCAGGTAGTCTTCCCTTTCGATACCTGGTTCACGCAGGCCGGATGCGTGCATGACGGCAAGATCTATTACTGCTTCGGCCTTGGGGCACAGGACCCTTCCAGGCCCTCAAGGATCCGGGTCTATGACACCGATACCCGTACCATCTCGGCCAGGTATGAGCTCCAGGAGCAGATACCTCAGGAGATGGAGGACATCGCCATAGTGGGGGGCTGGATGTATGTCAACACCAACGTCAACCCCGCGAAGACAGACATGAAACCTTGTGTGTATAGGGTCTCTCTCCCGAAGAGCAGGCCTCAGCCACAGGGCCCTGTCGAGGAGATCATGCAAGATCCCGGCAAGGCGGCAGGTGTCTATTATGTGCAGGCGTTCCGCCCGGATGCCGCGGAGGCACCGCAAGGGTATAAGCCATTCTATATCAACGGGTATTTTCGTCACGGGGCCAGGCACATAGATGACGATACGACTTATCCCCGGGTGTACGGGGCATTGGAAAAGGCCGACTCCAGCGGCATTCTCACGGATTTCGGGAAGGCGATATATGCAAGGCTGAAGCCTTTCAAGAAGAATGTCATGTACCGGGAAGGCGACCTTACACTGCTGGGCTACAGGCAGTCCAGAGAACTGGGCGCCAGAATGGTGGAGAATTACCCTGAAGTCTTCGAAGGAAAGCCTTACATCGGAGCCGAAGCCACGAATGTACTGCGCGTCAGCGCGACCATGCAGTCGGTAATCGAGGGAATCCTGCAGAAACGGTCCGGTCTCGCGATAGACAGAGTTGAGAACTCACGCTCTTTCCTGCCGTACCTGAACCCTTATGGAAGCGTATGCCCGGGCCGTACTGTCCGGGATGCCGCTGTCGTCAGCGGGAAAGGTGTGTGGCGTGACAAATATGAGACCCTGCGCGGGTCGAAAATAGATGCTGATGCATTTTTGTCCCGGATATTCTCTGATCCTGAATCAGTGAAATCGGAATATGATGCCTATGACCTTGAGTGGCGTTTCTGGCTCATGGCCTCTCTGATGCAGGGACTTGACCGCCAGGTGCCGTTGTGGGACATGTTTACGCAAGAGGAGATAATGGCGTGGGCCGAGGTGGAAAACTATAAATATTTTGCCCAGAAGGGGCGTGAACCGCTCACCGGCGGGCGTGGGGCCGGGCTCGGTGCAAGGACATTGAGACACATTCTGGAGGAGTCACGTTTCGACATCGTGGCCGGGAAGCATGGGGTAAATCTCAATTTCGGGCATGACGGCACCCTCATGGCTGTGATGGCCAACCTGCAGGCCGGAGACTGGGCTGTGGAAAGCGCTGACCCTGAGGAGATATTTCAGAAATGGCATTACTGGGACATCCCGATGGGGGCAAATCTCCAGTTCGTGTTTTACCGTGGTCCGCAGGATGATATCCTGGTGCGTGTGATGCTCAACGAAGAGGATGTCCGTCTGCCTCTTGAAGCGGAGAAAGACGCATTCTATAGTTGGAGCGACTTGTATGACTACTATATCCACCACTGCAATGCTGTGGAGGAGATGCTGGATGAAACCAAGAAATAACATTATACACCAATTATTTATGAATCTGAATCAGCTCTTGTCGGCCGGTGTCGCTCTGATAGCGCTCGCATCGTGCCAGAGGGTCTCCGATCCCTACATGGAACTTGAGACCAAACTGCTTTCACTGGATTCCGAAGGTGGCACTGCTGCTGTGGCACTTTCTTCCAATGTCTATTATCGGGTCAACAATGACTGCACCGATGCTACGGGTGAGCATTTTTGGGCCAGAATCGCCGGGACTGAAGAGAACGGGGAGACGACGGTCTTCCATTTCGATGTGGAATCCAATGAGTCCACCGCTGAGCGGACCGGGACCGTGCGTTTCATCGGCGACGGTGTCACACCTCTCAAGTTGACCATTGTTCAGGAAGGGACTGTGCCCAAGGGAATTGCTCCTAAAGAAGCCACAGTGGAAAATTCGGATGTGAGCGCTTCATTCAAGGTGCTCGGTGACCGCAAATGGACGGCTGTCTGCGCTGATCAGGATGTGAGCATCTCGCCGTCTTCCGGCTTCGGAGAGACGGATGTGACCGTGTCCTTCCCGGAAAACGTCGAGCTTTCCGACAGGGCCATTTCTGTCGAAGTGTCCATCGACGGGGACAGGACGTACACTTTCATCATCACGCAGAAAGCTTTCGCGGGTGTGCTTGCGGACTGGGATCTCAATGCGATGACGGCCAAGACAGGGGAGACTTTTGTGGATGAGGCTGACCAGACATCGTTCCCGGGAACCAACGGCAAGTATCTTGAGTCAAGCACGGGCAAGGGCCGTCTGGAGTACTATGCCGCTGACAGGACAGGATATCCGACCAGCAAGGTGATCTGCCAGCGTCTTGTGGGCGGCAATGGTGATCCTTATGTGTCCGGGGCCATACCTGAGGACTATTGGCTTATTACCGTGGACAAGAATATCCCGGCGGGCACAAAGATCCGCTACTATTTCGTGACCAAGATGGGGACGGCCACATCCTCATACTGGATGCTTGAATACAAGTCCGGTGAAGAATGGAAACCGACAGTGGCTGTGAGCAGCAGGGCGGAGTCTTCCGAAAAGGGGCTCACCGGCAATGCGGTGTCCTACAGTAAGACGGTGGAATACAACTTCGCCGCCACTTTGCTGGACTCAAAGAAGAACGGGGCTTATGTGGCCGTGGAGGGAGTATTCACTGCCGACAGGAATCTCGAATCTGTCGTGCTTCGCTTCAGGCAGGCGGGGCATCTCGGTCTTGACGGAAGCAAGAATGACGGGCTTTACATAGACAGGACAGAAGCCGGCGGGCAGACCAGGTTCTCTGCTCAGAGGCCTAGCCTTGAGGACGGCACGGCAGTCAAGACTTATGATCAGCATATCACAATCGAAATTGCAGAATAGCACTTATGAAACTGAAGCAAATCACGGTATTTGTCGCATTGGCCTTTCTTTCCGTTGAGGCTTTTGCGCAGCAGACCCTCAAGGGGACAGTCCGGGATGCCGGCGGCCCTCTGACCGGGGTGATGGTCCTAAACAAGGACAACGGCAAATGGGCGACCACCGATCTGGACGGCAACTACACCATCGATGACGTGACGGAGGGGTGCACCCTTGAGTTCACATTCATCGGATATGTCGACAAGAAGGAGGTATGGCAGGGGCAGAACCCTATGGACATCCTTATGGTGGAAGATGCTGTCAATCTCGATGAGGCGGTCGTTATCGGCTATGGCGCGGTGAAGAAAAAAGACCTCACCGGTGCTGTAGGAGTGGTCAGCGACAAGGTCATCGGGCAGCAGAGCACTTCCCAGCTCTCACAGTCCCTGCAGGGTGTCATCCCGGGACTGAGCGTCACCCGTTCCAGCAGCATGCCGGGCGCAAGCGCGACTGTCAAGGTACGTGGCGTCACCACTATGTCCGACTCCAGCCCACTCATCCTCGTGGACGGGATGGTGGTCAGCAGTCTGGACAATGTCCCGACCGAGGACGTGCGTCAGATCACTGTGCTCAAAGACGCGGCTTCCGCTGCCATCTACGGCTCCCGTGCCGCCTCAGGAGTGATACTCATCACCACCAAGGAGGCGTCCGAGGGACAGCTGCAGATCGGATACAACGGTGAGGTCTCGGTCATCACCCCGACTGAGCTCCCGTCCTACAGGACAGGTGTGATCGACTATATGAACGATTTCAACGAGTATTCCTGGAACGACGCCGGCAACCCTGAAGGCGGCGAATATGCCGGGTTCTCCCGTGAATTCATAGACACGTACCTCCAGAACAACGCATATGATCCTATATCATACCCTGATTTCGACTGGAAGTCCGCGATACTCAAGAAGGCCAGCATGCGCCAGAAGCACAATCTCACCATGACCTATGGCAACAAGGTCATAAAGAGCCGTACTTCAGCAGGCTACGAGACCGCCGACGCCCTGTATGACGGACTGAGCCATCAGCGCCTCTCGCTTCGCTCCCGCAACACCATCAAGTTCAGTGACAAGTGGAACGGGGCTCTGGACTTCTCTTTCCGTCAGGCTGTCAAGGACGACCCCCAGTGCGGTAGCCCTATCAAGGCTGCCAACATGTATCCGTCGATCTATGCGGGACTCTACCCTGACGGTCGTGTCGCCGTGGGCAAGGAGGGCTCGTTCAGCAACACTCTCGCCGCTCTGCGCGAGGGCGGTTTCCAGAAGACCACAAGCGATATCTTGACGGCCAAGATGTCACTGTCATACAAGCCTGTGGAAGGTCTGGACATCACAGCCAGCTTTACTCCGACATGGTCTTTTGTCAAGACCAAGAGCATGACACGGGCCATCCCCGTGTATGATGCCTATGAGACGGATGTGGTTCTGGGGTATGTCTCTGGATACACCGCCAATTCTCTTGCTGAGACCAGAAGCGACGCCCGCTCTTATGAGACTCAGGTGATAGCCACTTACGACCGCAGCTTCGCCTCGAAGCATAATCTCAATCTGATGGCCGGCTATGAGGAGTATATGTATACCTACGAGAAACTCACGGCAGGCTCGAACGAAATGGCGCTTTCCACTTTCCCTTATCTCGATCTTGCCAACAAAAACGCACTGACTGTAGGGGGCAGCGCCCACCAGAACGCCTACCGCTCGTTCTTCGGCCGTCTGATGTACAACTATGACGGGCGCTATTACGTGCAGCTCAATGCCCGCGGCGACGCCTCGTCCCGCTTCCACAAGGACTACCGGTGGGGATTCTTCCCGAGCGCCTCTCTGGGATGGGTCGCGTCCAATGAAAAATTCCTCTCTGATGTGAGCTGGCTTGACTATCTCAAGCTCCGCGCTTCAGTGGGAAGTCTCGGCAACGAGCGCATCGGCAACTACCCATACCAGACCTACATCACTTTCAGCAAGGCCCTGCTCTACGACAGTACGGGCACTTCGCCAGTCTCCACCATGACAGGGGCGCAGCAGGACTATGCCTATCAGAACATCCACTGGGAGAAGACCTGGAGCTGGGATGCCGGTATCGACGCCACGTTCCTGGGAAACCGTCTGGATTTCTCGGCAGACTATTATTACAAGAAGACCTCGGACATGCTCCTCGCTGTGGCGATTCCTTCATTCACAGGGTATTCGGCTCCGGACCGCAATGCCGGGACCATGCACACCAACGGTTGGGAGGTCAAGTTGGGCTGGAGCGACTCGATCGGGGATCTCAGCTATGGCGTTTCCTTCAACCTTTCCGACTACCGCTCCATAATGGGTGATCTTGGGGGAAAGCAGGTCTTCAATTCCGACGGCACCATCATCACGGAGGGTGAAGAATACGGCTCATGGTACGGCTACAGGTCCGCCGGGCTGTTCCAGAGTGACGAGGAAGTGGCCGGCAGCGCCCTGCTTGTGGCTTCCACCAAACCTGGAGATGTCAAGTATGTCGATGTCAGCGGACCGGACGGGACTCCTGACGGCATCATCAATGATACGTATGACCGTGTGATTCTGGGCAGCTCCCTCCCTCACTATATCTATGGAGGCAGCATCAGTCTGGGCTGGAAAGGTCTCTCGTTCTCAATGCTGTTCAACGGAGTCGGACATCAGCTCTCCAGACTCACCGAGGAGATGATACGTCCTTTCCAGGGCCAGTGGCTCTCGGCTCCTTCAGTCATACGCGGGTCCGACGGCAGCAGAAACTACTGGAGCCGTTACAACACCGAGGAGCAGAACCTTGCGGCACGTTATCCGAGACTCAGCGAGACGGGTGCCAGATACAACAACTACAAGATGTCCGACTACTGGCTGGTGAACAGCGCATACCTCAGGATCAAGAACATCGCCCTGGGCTACACTTTCCCGGAAAAGCTCACCAGAAAGGTGAACCTCAAGGGCTTGAGGGTATACATCAATGTTGACGATCCGTTCTGCTTTGACAATTATCTTGACGGATGGGATCCGGAGGCGGGAGTGTCAACCTACATAGCGCGGACATGGACATTCGGGGTCGATCTTAAATTCTAGTTGCAGTTATGAAACATACAGTAAAAATCATATTCGGCGCATTGAGCGCCCTTTCGCTCTTCTCGTGCGCGGATCTGGATCTCAACCCGCTTTCCGCAGCCTCCAGCGAGAACTGGTACTCCACACCGGACGAGGTGAGGATTTCCCTCAATGACTTCTACAGGAGCGAATTCTACACCGTGGAACACAACCTTTCGCTTGACAGGCAGACCGATGACTGGAACCAGCGTCTCGTCTCATATCCAATATCATCGGGGCTTCTGGACGCGACCACTGCGAGCGGCCAGATCAACATAGCGAAGACATGGAGCTACACCTACAAGAACGTGAGCCGGGCCAACCGCATCATGGAATCCCTTGACAGGCTTGCGGGCAAGTACAACTCATCTGAACTGGACAAACTCCGTGCTGAGGCATGCTTCTTCCGGGCCTATGCGTATTCACGTCTGATCACCCTTTGGGGAGATGTGCCTTTCTATCTGACATCCATTACGCCGGAGGAGGCGTTCACCATGGGCCGCACGGACAAAAAGGTCGTGCTTGAGCAGATCTACAAGGATTTTGACTATGCGGCGGAGAAACTGCCGGTTGACAACAATTCATCCCTGACCCGTGTGGACAGGGGCTGTGCCCTGGCTTTCAAGGCGAGGATCGCGCTCTATCAGGAGGACTACAGGATTGCTGCAGATGCTGCCAAGGCCTGCATGGCCCTGGGGAAATACTCGCTGTACCCTGATTATGGAGAGCTCTTCCGCGACAAGACCAAAAACTGCGAGATCATCTGGTCCATACCTCACTCTACAGACATAGAGGTGGATGACAGCGGCAAGCCTACGACACAGAGCATCAAGTCGTTTATCGCCAGGTCAGCCGGCGGCACACATGACGCCCAGCCGTCATGGGAACTTCTTGCCACTTATGAGATGACCAACGGCAAGACTATAGATGAACCGGGCAGCGGCTTCGACCCTCACGACCCGTTCAAGGGCCGCGATCCGCGCTGCTGTGAGACTTTCGCCGCTCCGGGCACCAAAATCTATGGGGACAGCGGCATCGACTGGAACCCGTCACCTGATGCCGTCCAGACCATGGATTATCTTTCCGGCAGGATGATAACCAACAAGGACAGCAAAGGCGGATCCGATGCCAAAAACTGCTCGTACAACGGCTGCTGCCTTCGCAAAGGAGCACAGCCGGAGTGGAGGAGCCGTCTGTACAATGACAATCCTGTGATTCTGATGCGCTATGCCGATGTGCTTCTGATGTATGCCGAGGCGAAGATGGAACTGGACGAAATAGACTCCGAGGTCCTCGCCTGCATCAATGACGTGCGTGCGAGAGCCTACAAGGTGAAGCGCAGCGAGACATCGGAGTATCCTTCCATCACTGTCACTGATCAAACCTCGCTCCGCCGTATAATCCGCAGGGAGCGCCGTGTCGAGTTCGCATGGGAAAACCGCAGGTATTATGACCTTCAGAGGTGGCGCCAGTTCGACAGGGCCTTCGCCCACAACCGTTACGGATTCTCCCGTGACGCCAAAGTCAACAAGGCCGCATTCTCCGCCGGCAACTGGTTCTGGCCGGAAACTCCGGAGTTTGACGAGGAAGGGTTCCCGAATTTCGACAAGATGGCTGCGGAATATGACTATATTGACCAACATGTCGAGAGGAAGTTCGACTCGAAGATTTACCTCTGGCCTCTTCCGAGCGATGAGGTTCAGATCATGAAAGACAAACTGGAGCAGAATCCTGGATATTAAAATATGAGCATAGATGAAATATTGCTCAGGAGCCGATTCCAACCGTTGAAGAGGGTGATGGCCTGCGATGTGTTCAGCACCGGCTTCAACGGGTGGATGACCCTGATGCCTAACTTTACCGAGTACCCTGATTTCGATGTTCCCAAGACCTTGATATGCAAGGACCAGTGGCCACCGGTGATGCTGAGCTCCGCCACTTACCGCTATCCTGGCACGCACGGGGCGATGTCAGGGACATACAGCCTTAAGCTTTCCACCCGTCCTGTGGCGGCTCCATACTGCGAGAAGCCTGCAGAGGGCTCTCTTGGACATGCCATAAAGCGGCTTTCGTTCAGCCGTCCGGACAGCAGGTATCTTCAGATAGAATGCTGGTATGCATACACTGCGGAACAGGACAGGCTTGACGGACATGACAGGCCGCAGCCGGGGCTTCACGAAAATTCAATCCGGGATTTCGGTATGGGATTTGATGTCCAGACCCGTGGGAAAAGATTTTTTGTGGGGGTGCGCTATCTCAATTCCGTAGACGGAAATATGACTCAAAAATGGCAGTATGTACATTCCCGCGACGGTGTCACGGACAAAGAATGGGCCTACGGCCTTGAGGGGGACTGGTGCAGGAAAGGGGTTGACCCGTGGTGGTTCGGCCGCCGCTATCCCAACGGTGACCATGACGGATTCCGTAATCTTCCCGACGGCGGTCAGGAACTTATCTACAACGAGACGGACTGCAAGCTTAACTGGCAGTACATGCGTCTCAAGGTGGACACTTCCCTCAAGGAATATGTCGAGTTCCAGAGCCAGGACAGGATATGGGACATGAGAGGGATCGCTGCAGATGCCGTCGATGGCTATGGCAGGATAGAGAATCTCATCAACCCGCTTTTCTGGGTCGGAGCCGATACGGACAGGAGGGTGTTCCTCTATGTCGACTCGGTCGTGGTTTCACAAGAGTAGGAGGTCAGAGGTATGAAAATGTTCAATGATTCTCACCTTGAGGTGAAAAAATACTTTTCCGGGAGTTTCCTGACCCATCCATATGAGGTGGGGTGGGCTGACGAGGCCATTTTCTTCGTCATGGTTGAGAAAGTGGAGGGTAGCCCGGTTTTCTCCGGCCAGGTGCAGCTTTCTCAGGACGGGGTGCACTGGGCCGACGACGGAAGTGCGCCGGCTGTCTTCAGCGGGGAAGGTCTGCATATAATAAAAGTTCAGCCGAATTTCGGCAATTATATTCGTCTTGCGGTCAATATCGATGGCGGCAGGATGTTCTTGAATCTTCATATAGCATGCAAAGGATGATTTCATTTTTTACTGAGGCCGCTCTCTGTATCATGATGACGGGATGCACCTCCAAAACTGAGGCCCCTTCGCCGTCAGTCAAGCCGGAGCCCGGCAAAGAAGAGAGCGGGGTCACGATCACGGTCGGCGAGCCTCTCCCCTCATGGGAAGAGGGGGAGATGGATATACATTTCATCAATACCACCACAGGTGAGTGTGCTCTGGTCATATTCCCTGACGGCACGCAGCTGCTGATCGACGCTGCCAGCACTTCACTCAAGACCAACAGCAACGCAAATTACACCAATACCGGTATCCGCAGCCGTTGGGATCCTACCGTCACGGGAACCCGCGGGTCGCAGATCATCAGTGCATACCTCAAAAAATGCATGGTTTGGACAGGCAACAGCACCCTTGATTATGTGGTGATGACCCATCTGCACAACGATCACATGGGCGACACCAATTCATCGCATCCCATGTCCGCAAGCGGCTCATACAGGCTCAACGGCCTGACTGAAATCCTTGACGGGTTCAGCGTCTCCAAGATGATAGACAGAGGCTGGCCTGATTATGACTATCCTTTTGATATGCAGGGTCTTGCTTCCAACAAGGAGGCGATCCGCAATTATGTGCAGGCCGTCAAGTGGCACGTGGCCAACTCCGGCCTCAAGGCGGAGATCTTCAAGGCCGGTTCAGCAAGCCAGATAAGCCCGCGCACCTCCAAATACGATGTGCGTGTCCAGAACATTGCCGTCAACGGAGAAATCTGGACCGGCAAGGGCACTGAAACCAAGATGACTTTCCCGGAAAAGGGGGAAATCGAGGTGAAAAACCCCGACAAGGTCACCTCTGCAGACAAATGCCCTCCGGAGAATATATGCAGTGCAGTGATGAAGATTTCCTACGGGGACTTTGACTATTTCGCGGGCGCCGACCTCCAGTACAACGGGCGGTCCACATTTGCCTGGAAAGATGCCGAGTTGCCGTGTGCCAAGGTCGCCGGGACGGTGGAAGTGATGAAAGCTGATCACCACGGATCCGACAACACTAATCAGGCTGATGCCCTCAAGGCTCTTAATCCCCAGGCTGTCATAGTCAATTCATGGGTGGACAGCCATCCGCGTACAAGCATAATCGCCAGAATCGAAAGCTCTCTTCCCCAGGCTGATATCTTCATAACCAACTTCTGGCAGGGCGACCGTCCCGCAGGAGTCGATGACAAGGTGACACCACAGGAGGCCGCCGGTGTAAAGGGATATGACGGCAACATCGTCGTCCGTGTGTTTGACGGAGGAAAGAAGTACTACATAGTGACCACTTCGGATTCTGACGGGAAGATGACCGTCAAGAATGTTTCCGGACCATACAGCAGCCGATAGCATGAGCAGAGTTGTAAGTGTCGGTGAAATTGTCTGGGATGTGTTCGAGAGCGGAAAGCGCCTCGGCGGAGCTCCTGTGAATTTCGCCTTTTTCGCTAAAGAGTATGGTGCCATGGCTTTCCCGGTGTCGGCTGTCGGAAATGATGTTTTGGGGGATGAGACCGTTGCGGCTTTGGGCGCTGCGGGCCTGGAGACGGGTCTGATCCAGCGTAACGGCCTGCCTACAAGCAGGGTGCTGGTTACAACGGACGAGGTCGGCGTACCCGAGTATGAAATCGTGGAGGATGTAGCATGGGATGCCTTGTGTTGTGATGCCCATACTCTGGCTGCATGCAGCAATGCCGATGTGATATGCTGGGGGACTTTGGCCCAGAGGAGTCCCGTCTCCCATAGGAGCATCATGGAGATGATCTCGGCTGCTCCGGCTTCATGCCTGAAAGTCTATGACATCAATCTCAGGCAGCATTATTATTCCACGGAGGTGGTGCACAAGTCTCTAGAAAAAGCCGATGTCCTGAAACTCAATGAAGATGAACTTCCGGTAGTGGCCGGGATGTTCTCTATGAGCGGCGGACCTGAAAGTCAGATCGGAGCTCTCACGGAGATGTTCTCTCTCGAGAATGTCATCTATACCCGTGGGGCTGAGTATAGTGAAGTGTATGGCCAGGATGGGCTCCTGTCCCATCTTCCGACACCGGGGGTGAGAGTGGCCGACACTGTCGGGGCGGGTGATTCGTTTACGGCGGCGTATGTCATGGCCAGGCTGAACGGGATGTCTGCCGGTGATGCCCACAGGCGGGCAGTTGATGTGGCCGCGTATGTCTGCACGTGCCACGGCGCCATCAACCCTCTGCCGTCAAATTTACTTTGAAACAATTGAAATGAAAGGAATTATAGAATACGCATACGACCGTGCCTCTGTTGCTCCGGGCATAGTACATTTCGGGGTGGGCAATTTTCATAGGGCCCATCTGGAGTATTACACCAATCTTCTGCTGAAAGACCCGTCTCAGAGGATGTGGGGAGTATTCGGGGCCATGATAATGCCGGGAGACGGCCCTCTTTTCCATGCACTCAAGGATGATGCCGGAGAGTACAACCTCACTGTCTGCGAACCGTCCGGGAATGCCACTACATACAGGATCGGCTCGCTGGTGGGGCTTTGCTGGGGCGAGGAGACACCCGAACCCATTATTGACAGGATCGCATCGCCTTCCACGAGGATAATCACGCTGACCATTACGGAAGGTGGATACAAGGTCAACCCTGACCAGATCGGGACAGTGTTCTGGTATGTCGCCGAGGGCCTCAAGCGCCGTATGGCTGCCGGCCTGCCTGTCACCATCTTGTCCTGTGACAATCTACAGCACAACGGAGCGACAGCACGCGAGGCGTTCATGTCGTATTTCCGCCTCAAATGTCCAGACGTGGCCCGCTGGGCGGAGGAGAACGTCACTTTCCCCAATTCAATGGTGGACAGGATCACTCCTGCCACCAGATCCGGGTGCATCACTAATGTGCATTGTGAGGACTTCATACAGTGGGTGGTCGAGGACAATTTTATCGCCGGACGGCCGGAGTGGGAGAAAGTCGGTGTGCAGTTCACCATGGATGTGACTCCTTATGAGAACATGAAGCTCAGTCTTCTCAACGCCTCGCACACCCTGCTCAGCTACCCCTCTTATCTTGAAGGGTTCAGAAAGGTCGATGAGGTGCTCTCGGATGCGCGTTACCGGTCTCTGATAAAGACTTTCATGGATGTTGATGTGACCCCGTATGTCCCCGCCCCCGCCGGCATCGACCTGGCGGAGTACAAGGCTGCTTTGCTCAGGCGTTTCTCCAACAAGGCCATCAGCGACCAGGTGTCTCGCCTGTGTGGGGACGGTGTCGCGAAATTCGCTGTATATGTTGTCCCTACACTCTCCAAGATGTTGCGAGATGGCCGAGATACAGTGCGCCTTGCCTTTCTGCTGGCCTCATACACCAAGTATCTTGTCACGGCGCATACCGAGGCGGGTGAGGTTATCGACATCTTCGAACCTCATCTGACGACAGATGACAAGGCACTGCTGACGGAATGTGCTTCGCTGGCCAGAGCTGCTGCGCTGCTTCCAGAAGACGTTGCTGACAAGTCTCTCGGCCTCTCGGTCTTCAAGTCATTGCCGCTGGCTGAATGTCCTGATTTCATGCGCAAGTATCACCTGTTCTGCGCCATTCCAGTGGCCCGCGGCCTTGAGCTGATGTGATCGGCCGGCCATTAAGTAATCGTTAAAAAATAAGTTGCATCACCTTTAGGCAATCTTTTTGGTTTATATTCCTTTTTTCATCAGTCATGTGCCACCGGCACACTCCTTCTTCAAAAAGAAATCTATCCTCAAAAATCTTTGCCAAATCTGCGGCAACTTATTTTTTGCCGCTTACTAAGTAATCGTTAAAAAATAAAGATATCGCGTTCCTGACCGCTGTAATGGCGATTCGGGAACGCGATTCTTTTTGCAAAAAAAGCTGAAAAACAGTGATTGTACCGGATGCGAAAAGCAGACTGCTTATGATGGTTGTGCTCTAACTGGAACTGAAAATGCTGTATGGTGGAATTTTTGGAGAGCGTCGTCTCTTGGCAAGAGACGACGCGGGGTCGAAAACACCACCACACAACCGCCCATGGTTGGACGGCAAGACTGAATGGACTGAAATGAACCTTAAATTTGTACGGGGGCTTGTAGGCAATTCGGTGAAAATCACTATATTTGCCGTTGCTTTGTCGTCTCTTGCCAAGAGACGTCGCGCGCCCCGGGGTGGGGGAATGCCCGGGCCTGTTTTGGAAGTGATTGAACCTCAATGAAATACACGGGTTCGATGTCCCCAAGGAATACCCTGACTACAAGGAAAGCGGCAGATGGAGAAGCTTGATTACGACGCTCCGGCTTGGTATGTGATGCGAGTGGCCTACCAGCACGAGATCCAGACGCGCGAGCAGATCGAGGCGGCCGGTCTGGAGTCGTACCTGCCGACGGAGCGTGTGCGCAAGCGCAATGCTGCGGGCTACGCGGTGGGCTGGGAGACCAGGGCTCTGGTGCACAACTACATCTTCATCCGCGACAGCCTGAACAACATCCGCCGCGTGAAGCGCGACATCCCCCATCTGAGGTATTTTCTTGCTGCCGGCGGCCCTGGCGGTCTGGATACATGCCAGACAGTGCCGGAGAAGCAGATGCAGGACTTCATGGCCTGCGTGCGCACGAGGGGCTCTAAGCTTCTTGAGGCGGGGATAGACATCAGCAAGGGCGACAAGGTCCGCGTGCTTGCCGGCCCGTTCAAGGGGATAGAGGGAATATACATGCGTATGCCTGACCGCCACGAGAACAGGGTGGTTGTCCGGATAGAGGGTGTGGCAGCCGTGGCGACGGCGGTCGTGCTGAAATGTGACGTGGAGAAGATATGAAAAGGGAAGAGTTGGAGAAGATGTTGCCGCTGTTGCGGCCGTGGCTTGGCCGTGCCGGTGCGGACAGTCTCGTGTTGGCGTGTCAGCTTCGTGCCTGCCTCGCGCTTGAGGGGCTTGAGGAGAGCGGATGCGGCTTGGCCCCGTGGAGCGGCGGAAGTCTGGAGTCTCTTGTGGGGGCTGCCCTCGAGAGAGCCGGAGAAATCTGCGATGCCGGAGAGGCTGCGCGCCTGTTGTATGCGGCGATGGACGCCTCTTTCAACTCGGAGCGGCTGGGGGAGCGTTATGTGGAGCAGTGCAGGGAGTTGAGCGAGAGGGTGATAGAGCGTTTTCTCGAGGAGCGGCGCTATGCCGGCGATGAGGAAGCGGAGCGTTCTGTTTTCCGCTTGATCGTGCTCAATATATATGGTGTGGGCGGTCCTGACGGGGAAGTGCATGCTGAGTGGAGGCCGTTTCTGGATTCGCTTCTGGAGAGGTGGTCGGCTGAATCGATGGGTTCTCCGCTGTGGTCGGGACTTACCGGTGAACAGCGCTTGAGGCGGCACACAGCGATGCTGGAGGAGGCTTATATGTTGGGTGACAGCCGCCATGTCGGGCTTCTGGAGCGTAGCTATGCGGAACTTGTCTGCGGCGCGGAGCTGCCTTCATCGGGTAGCGGTTCGCTTTCTGGTTCGTCTTCCGTTTCGTTTTCAGGCGCGGAGAGTGGCGGCGGAACGGACTTCGGCTACCTTTCAGCCCTGTATGATGCGGCTCTCGACGGGACGGACGGAGTGATGCCGGATCTGGCACTGATGGATGCCGTGGCAGGCTTTTGCGATGAATTTGTTCTAGGCAGCTTTGCCTCTGTTTTCGTCCGCGGCCCCGCGCTTGTGGAATCAGGTTCTGATATGGCTGGCACTGGCATCCCTGCTTTCGCCCCGTCGGCAGGTCAGGCTCAAGCACTG
>ERZ808242.58-NODE-58-length-85401-cov-8.506327_pt1 | contig 85401 bp, 79 predicted proteins | sample MGYA00521244_ERZ808242 | MGnify/ENA primary metagenome ERZ808242 (study PRJEB31516, sample SAMN03275573) | gut metagenome | biome: mammalia-associated habitat; material: feces | host: Papio cynocephalus | place: Kenya | collected 2012-07-27 ... | reverse complement strand
ACTTTTTTCATCAGCCACTCTTTTTAGACTTGACTTTTAATAGTTAGTCTTTCGTTATTTAATCAGACGACGCCTTTTTGGAGCATTATATTTGCGTAAAGCGCCTTTTCGCTTGTGGCTATAACCGCATACACCGACTTTGTCTCTTCGTAAAATTTGAATCGCTCGATTTCGCCTATGGCGTTTTCTCCGCGCTCATCATATTTTTCGACTGTTTTTTTGTACACATCCCAAATGGGAGTCTGCGCATCGTCGCCGGGCATAACCTGCATAAGATTTACCGGTTTTTCGGTATAGGTGTCAAGCGGAAATACTTTAAGGACAGCGTCAAGTATCTCCGGCACGCCGTGACCGTCCATACGGATTATCTGAGCGTTTTTGCCCATACTCATAACCGGGAAATTGCCGTCCGCGATAACGAGACGGTCGCTGTGGCCCATTTCACAGAGCACCTTTAAAAGCTCCGGAGAAAGTATTTCCGGTATTCCTTTAAGCAAGAGAAACTACCTCCTTAAAAATCTGATATTTCTTATTCCACACTTCGGGGTCAATTGGTGTAAAGCTTATGACCTTTTCAGAATTACTGATTATTCTGCGCGCGTCACGGAGCGTTTTTATTTTGCCCTCCGCCAAAAGCTGAAGCGCAATATTGCCGAGAACGGTTGCCTCGGTAGGTCCAGCTGAAACATTTTTATTGCACGCCGACGCGGTAAACGATGAGAGAAGCTTATCCTTTGTGCCGCCGCCCACAATATATATTGTGTCGTATTTTTTGCCGGTGCAGTACTCAATCTGCTCTGTGGCATAACGGTACTTCATGGCAAGGCTTTCATAAATACAGCGGAGAATTTCCCCCTTGTTTTCGGGAACATACTGCCCTGTTCTGCGGCAATACGCCCTTATCCGCTCCGGAATATTTCCGGCGGCGACAAAATCGGGAGCGTCGGGGTCTATAAAGCAAGAAAACGGCTTCGCATTTCGGGCGAGAGCTTCCATCTCGACAAATGAAAGGCTGTCGCCCTCCTTTTGCCACTGACGGCGAGTCTCCTGTATAAGCCAAAGGCCGATAATATTTTTAAGGAAAGACGCTTTTCCGCCGTATCCGCCCTCGTTTGTAACATTGCAGCGGAGCGTTTTTTCGTTTATGAGAGGCTCGGAGAGCTCTGTTCCGAGCAGCGACCACGTACCGCAACTGAGGAAGATGAAATCATCTTTTTCGGTGGGAACGGCTGCCATAGCGCACTGTGTATCGTGACCCGCAACCGCAGTAACGGCGCACGGCTGTATCGACAGTTCCTCACATATTTTATCGGACAAGGTTCCCGCCGCGGAACCTGTTGGCACAATATCGCAGAAAATGCCCTCGGGAAGAGAAAGAGCGTCAATTACTCTCTTTGACCAGCAACGCTTTTCGGCATCAAGCAGCTGGGTTGTAGAAGCTATCGAATACTCGGTCGTTTTTTCACCGGTAAGAAAATAGCGGAAAAGGTCGGGCATTAAAAGCATTTTATCCGCCCGTGAAAGCAAATCGGGGCGCGCGAGCTTTAACGATAAAAGCTGAAATGCCGTGTTTATCTCCATAAACTGATTTCCCGTTATGTTATAAAGCTCCTCCTGTGAAATATAAGAAAAGGCTTTGTTTAACATACCGATATTTCTCTTATCGCGGTAATGCACGGGATTTTCAAGCAGTTTTCCGTCTTTGTCAAGCAGACCGAAATCGACGCCCCAAGTATCTATACCGATACTTTTTATATTATAGGGGCGCGATTTTAAAAGCCCCTGCTTGATTTCGTGGAACAGCCTTAACACGTCCCAATACATAGTTCCGCCGACAAACACCGGGTCGTTAGGAAAGCGGTGTATTTCGGAAAGCTCTATTTTTTCGCCGTCAAACGAGCCGACTATTGCCCTGCCGCTTGACGCGCCGAAGTCAAAGGCGAGTGTGTTATATTTTTCGTTACTCATCTTGCACCTTATTTATACATGGGGCCGAAATTCTTGCAGGCTCTGTAATCCTGACCCTCTTTATCCATTCCGAAAGCGTTCCATGCCGCCGGACGGAATATTTTTTCCTCGGGGACATTGTGCATACAAACCGGAATTCTGAGTATTGAGCACAGTGTTATAAGATCGGCACCGATATGGCCGTAGCATGACGCGCCGTGGTTGGCACCCCAATTATTCATAACGTCATAAGCCGATTTAAACGCACCCTTGCCGGTAAGACGCGGAGCAAACCAAGTGCACGGCCATGTATAGTCGGTGCGCTTCCAAAGCTTGTCGGAAACCTCGTCGGGAAGATTTACGGTATAGCCCTCGCATATCTGCATAACCGGACCGAGACCCTTTACGAGATTCAGGCGGCACATGGTTACGGGCATTTCGCTTCTTGTTAAAAATCTTGAAGAGAAGCCGCCGCCGCGGAAATATCCGAGATCCGCCGCATTCCATGTTGTGGCGTCGGTGCAGGCTTTAATATCCTTATCGGTCATTTCCCAGAACGGTTTTACAATGCCGTTTCCGTTTTCGTCCTTAACTTCGCCGCAGAAATCGAGAGCGGACGCACCCGAATTTATCAGATGCAAAAATCCTTTTGACTCCTTTGCCACGCCCTCAAGCTCATAGCCCGTAGCTTTTTTGACCGCCTCGGGGCTCCAATATGTACGGACGTCGGAGAAGAGCTGCGCGGTATTTGTAAGCAGTTTTCCGAAAAGCATTGAAACGCCGTTCAATGTATCGTTTTCGGTTGCGAGAACATAGGTTTCACGAGCGCCGTTCCAATCGAACGATGTATTTAAGAGCGCTTCGGGGAAATCGCAGTTCGGGTAAAAATCCGTCCACTGTCTCTGACCCTGGAAGCCGCCGCAGATTGCATTGTGACCTACTTTTTCCTCTTCGGCGCCGTCGGGGAGATTTTCGTTGCCGTTATAGAGGTCTTTTATTATACACATCATCTTAACGACAAATTCCCAAGCTTCTTCTTTTTCCTTGTCGGACTTTTTAAACCAGTCGGGGTTCTTATCAAAGCCCTCTTTGCAATTTTCTTTTGTCCATTTGAGAGCTTTTTTAAACTCTGCCTCGTCATATATGCCCTCGGTCATTCGGCGGATTATCTCCACCTCGTCTACCGACTCAACGCGCATACCGAGATACTCCTCAAAGAAATCGGGATTTATTATAGAGCCGGCTATGCCCATTGTTATGGAGCCTATCTGAAGATATGATTTTCCGCGCATTGTTGCCGCGGCAACCGCCGCTCTGCCGAAACGCAGAAGCTTTTCTTTAACATCGTCGGGAATTTCGGTAGCGTCCGCCTCCTGTACGTCTCTGCCGTAGATACCGAACGCAGGAAGTCCTTTTTGAGCGTGTGAAGCGAGCACGGAAGCCAAATAAACCGCACCCGGTCTTTCCGTTCCGTTAAATCCCCAAACGCCTTTTATGGTATTCGGGTCCATATCCATAGTCTCGCTGCCGTAGCACCAGCACGGAGTAACGGTAAGAGTTATGTCAACTCCCGCTTTTTTAAACTTATCCTGACAAGCCGCCGCCTCGGCAACTCTGCCTATGGTTGTGTCGGCAATTACCACCTTTACCGGCTCACCGTTTGTGTAGCGGAGATTTTCCGTGAAAAGTTTTGCCGCGGAAACAGCCATATTCATGGTCTGCTCCTCAAGTGACTCACGCACCTTTAAAGGTCCGCGTCTGCCGTCGATTGTCGGACGGATACCTATAACCGGATAATCGCCTATAAGTCTTGATTTACTCATAATTTCCTCCCGTTTATAAAAAATCAATATATTTTTTTAATATATTTTTAATTATAATGTTGTCTTTATATAAATTCTTGTAGTATAATAAATAAAAAATATAACAATTTTCACTTTTGAGGTAAATTATGAATTTCGGTGAGTTTCAGGAAAAAAAATCGCGCGGCACTTTCGACTTTCCCATAGAGCTGCATCACGTTACAAAAGAGCATCCGCGCTATCAAATGCCTTTTCATTGGCATATGGATTACGAGCTTATAAGAGTTTTAAAGGGCAGCCTTATTCTGTCGCTCAACGAGGAAACCTTGAACCTCACCGAAAACAGCGGCGTAGTGCTTGTGTGCGACGGAGTATTGCACGGCGGAATGCCCGTTGACTGCGTTTACGAATGTCTCGACTTTGACTTAAACGAATTTCTGCGCGGCTGTTCCGCGGGCAAAAAGGATATAGACGATGTGCAGAGCCATCGCGTGATTCTCGATGATTTTTTCGCTGCGGACAGCGAAGAATACAAAACCGCAAACAGGCTGTTTGACACCTTTATAAAAGAGAAAAAAGGTTATGAATTTATAATACAGGGGCTTTTATTTGAGCTTATGGGGCAAATGCTCGGCAATCACCGATATAAGGTCAGCGACGATGAGACGTATAAAAGCCTTAAAAGAATACGGCAATTAAAAAGTTCGCTGAAAATAATACGCGAGGAGTATATGAATCAGCTCACCCTCGGCGACCTTGCGAACGCCGCCGATATGTCGCCCAAATATTTTTGCAGATTTTTTTCGGAGATGACGGGCAAAACGCCGATTGAATACCTGAATTATTACAGGATAGAGTGTGCGTCGGAACAGCTTTTATACACGGATGATCTCGTTACCGACATAGCCCTCAACTGCGGATATAACGACCTCAGTTATTTTGTGAAAACATTTAAGAAATATAAAGGTCAAACTCCCAAGCAATTCAGAAAGTCAAAACAGGTATAAAAAACGCGGGCGCCGATACGGGCGCCCGCAATCTTTTGTTGTCATATCATACCGTATTTTTTCAAATCCACTCTGCCGTTTTCATCAACCTCCACGCCCTCTGCGCGGAGAAGCTTTATCTGCTCGTTTTCGCCGCCGAAAGCAAACGCCTTCGAAACTTCGCCGAACCTGTTTACGACGCGGTAACAGCGCACATTTTCGGGGTCGGGATTTACATGAAGAGCGTATCCGACTACTCGCGACCAGCGCGGATTGCCGGCAAGAAGCGCAATCTGCCCGTAGGTTGCCACTTTGCCGTACGGGATTTTCTTTACTTGCTCATATATTTTATCAAAAGTACTCATAATTTTATTTTACTGTTGTTTCCTTACTCTGTCAACTGTGCGGAACCATATTTTCGTCTCCGGCACGGCGAAGCTTTACGGTCACGGTTATACTGTATTGCGCTTTTTGCAGGGCGCTCTGCCAATCACCCGATTCGGCTTTATAATATTCTGCGTCCGCCCTTTTTACCCTCTTGTCAAATCCGAACGGGTCTTTGTTAAATTCTGTAAAGCATTTTTTTATGGTTTCGTCAATGTTCTTTCGGACGGCTTTTTCGGAGGCGGTTTTTATATTTTCGGCAACCTCGGGAGTGAACGTCTCGTTCATAATTTTTGACGTCTCGGTACAATCCGCAACACAGCTGACAAAAATATCAAAATTCGGGCGCCCGTTGACCACGGACGTTTTTATTTTTGTTTTGGACTTTGTCAACACCACGCCGACACGCGTTCCGTCGTCGAGCACCGCCGTAAGCGACCCCTTGCCGAAGTCCTTACACAGCATCAAAAGCGCCGGGATATTATCCTGCGGCAAAACATTTTCCATCTTATCTCCGTTAAACAGCGCCGCTCCCCTGACAACCGGTTCGGCGTCGTTTTTTTGACTGTCCTCGCCCTCACCGTCGTTTTTGTCCTTTTGCTCCATTGCAATTATCGGAAGAAACGCCGAAGCCGTCTTATCGGTTACTCCGTTCACAAACTGATAAAAGGCTCTCTCTGCCGTTACGGAGTTATACTTTGACGAGGAAAGCACATTTGACAGCTCCTTTGCCGGAATGACCCACTGTCCCATTTCGGCGCACAATACCTGCTGCGCGGTATCTTCCGCCACGGCGACATAGACGGTAGCGCGGTTATCGGAATTTCGCACAAAATAGTCGAGCGTTTCGCCGACGCCTGCCTTTGCCGCCTCATTTCCGAAAATAATAACACGGTTCTGCGACATCATCGGCAGCTTGCCGAGAGACTTTGATATACTCTGAATTGCAGATGAAATGTTTTGCGAATCTATTGTCATATTCTTGACTATATCGTCGGGCGGACCGCCGTTATTCGGATTGCTTGACTGGTCGGTATTTAAGAACTGCACGGTCACGCGCACTCCGATATCGCAATAGTCTATCCCTATCGCCTCCACAATTATGCGGTTTTTAAGCTCAAGGTCTGTCGAAGCACACGAAGAAAATGTGAATATCACAACAACCGTCAAAAACAGAGCGGCAATTTTTTTCATATTTTGCGTTGTTCCTTTCTTTTAAATTTGCCGAGAACGAACGTCAAAAGCGGTATAAATACCACAACAGTAAGAAACAGCACGCTCCTTACGTCGCTGCTTGTGGAAATAAAAAATCCCGTCACATTTTTTGAAACTGAAAGCTGCAATATTACGGCAGCCACTCCGAAAGCAAAAATATATATCTTTTTGTAATTCACCGAAAACGTGCGGCAGGCTATATACGACGAAAGATAGAGCATAAAGCTGATTTTGATAAAGGCGGAGAGTATCCAAACACCCGTGAGTATTACATCTATGCGCTGAAAAACGCTGAATTCGGACAATACGGCTATGGACTGTATAGGGAAAAGCTGCGTCATGGCATAATCTCCGAGACCTGAAAAGACGAAGAAAAACACAATTTCCAAAAACGCCGTCAGCGTAAAGAACCAAACAAAAAAGCCCCTCTTTTTGTTTCCGCTCACCCTCGGCAGAAGTACTGCCGCAGCGGCAGGCTCAATAGTTCTTGCCGCCATAGTCCAGCCTGCCGAGATCACCTCTTTCGGTCCGTCATAAAAAAGCGGTGAGAAGTTATTTAAGTCGAGCTTTGAGAGCATTGTTACAATTATAAAAATAAATGAAACCGAAAATACAAAAAGCGAAACGGCGCCGGCTCTTCCGAGCGCCTCAAGCCCGAGATATGCGGCGTAGCAGGCAAGAAGCACCGAAAGCACCACAAACACCTTGGTATCCGTCTCGTGGAAAATTACCGTTCCCGAAAACAGGTCGAGCCTCGAAAGAGTTGAAAATGCATAAAAGAAAAACAACAGCATATAAAAGACGGATATTATCTTTGAATAAAGCGGCGAAACCTCATACGCTATGTCGAGAACGCTGCGGTTATCGTTGTTTTTGTATATCAGCAGCAGCGGCAGGCACGAAAACAGTACTATCACCATACCGATAATTCCTGCGGCAAGATAGTCGGAAGAGCTGAGACCCGCATTATATATCGGCGAATATGTGAGCACGGATATAAACCTTGACAAAAGCAGCAGCGAAAAAAACTGTCCCGAACTTATTTTTGCTTTAAGATTCATATATTACCTCTTCATCTTACCGATATTGAGCTCACGTCTGCCGAGCCTGCGCCAGCCGAGCCTTAATACGGTATCCCTGACGGAACCCGGCGTAAACGGAGATATTGACGAAGTATACGGCACTCCGTACGGATTTATCGCGCAGATATTCACAAGCAAGACGCCGAAGCCCAGAACTATGCCGTAAAAGCCCGTTATACCGCCTATTATCATAAACAAAAATCTCAGTACCGAAACAGGCTGATAAAGCTGAGAAACCACAAACGAGCTTATGGCGGTCATGGCGACAACTATAAGCATCGGCGCGGCTATAAGCCCTGCGGTTACGGCTGCATCGCCGATTACAAGAGCCCCTACTATGCTCACGGCGTGCCCGACGGCCTTTGGCATACGAAGTCCCGCTTCGCGCATAACCTCGTATAAAAAGTGAATGAAGATAGCCTCTACCATAACGGGGAACGGCGTCATACTCTCCTGTACCGCCATATCATACAGCATAGACGACGGCAAGACTTCTTGATGAAAGGTGCATACCGCAACATATATTCCGGGGAAAAACACGCTTATCAAAAAAGATATGAATTTCAGTGCCCTTATAAACACGGCATAATACGGACGGTAATTATAGTCGTCCATAGACTGAAAATTCTCGACAAACAAATACGGCACAATAAGCGCAAACGGAGTGCCGTCCGTCAGAAGTACCACTCTGCCCTCCGCCATTTCGGCACAGGCGACATCGGGACGTTCGGTAGTGCCGACTCCCGAAAAGAACGAAGTGTTTTGGGTATCGAGAAACGGAGAAATATATCCGCTGCCGAGCACCATATCGATTTTTGCCTTTTTAAGACGTGCCTTGACATTATCTACCGTCTCCGGGGACGCTCGATCGGACATATAGCAAACGCAAATTCGCGTTTTGCTTGTTTTGCCCACCGTCAGAGTCTCGCATTTCATTATCGGCGAACGAACCCTGCGGCGCAAAAGAGCCACATTGTCTTTAAAGCTCTCGGTAAAACCCTCGTGCGAGCCTCTTTCCTGCACCTCGGTCTGTGCGTCATCTATACTTCGTTTCGGGAAGCCCTGCACGCCGAATTCAAGGCAAAAATCAACTCCGTCGATAAAAAGGACTATAAGACCGGACAATACGTCGGTTATGGCTTCATCCAAATCGTATGTCTGCGACTGGTCGGCTCCCGTGGTTACTCTGTCGCGGATATAGTCCGCCTGCTTTGACGGCTCCTTAGGCATATCGGGTGCAAACATAACAGGGCCTATAACCTGGCATATCACCTGCATATTATTGCACATACCGTCATCCATAACGAAAAGAGCCTTGTTGCCTTTAAGCGATGTTTCTTTATACAATATATCAAAGCTGTTTCCGAACCGACTCTTTAAACCGATTATATTCTCGGTGATGTTTTTCGACACCGGAGTTTTTTCGGCTGTCCCGAAATCAACGGGGTCGGTTATTTTTTTTACTTCTTTTTTAAACCACTTACTCATTTTCATCACCTTTTATGTTATTTCCGAAAGAAAAGTTTATATTCGGCAAAAAAGGGACAACATAACGGTGGGTGAAATTATGCTTATAACTCTGTTTCGCACTTTAATACTCTATATCCTTATAATTTTTACAATGCGTATTCTCGGAAAACGTCAAATAGGCGAATTACAGCCCGCCGAGCTTGTGATTACGATACTTTTGTCGGAGATAATCGTAATACCGATGCAAGACACGGAAATTCCGCTTATAAACACTCTGATACCTGTTTTTGTGCTCGCGGGATTTGAAATGCTTGTATCCTTCATCGGTATGAAAAGCGTAAAGTTCCGCTCCGCAATGCAGGGAAACCCCGTAGTTGTAATAAGTGACGGCAAGCTGAATACCAAGCAGCTGAAAGAACTGAGATTCACAACCGACGACCTTATCGAGGCTCTCAGGAAAAAAGATATTTTTGATATTTCCGAAGTACAGTATGCCATAGTTGAGACAGACGGCACATTGAGCGTACTGCAAAAGGAGGAAAAACTGCCTGCGACAAAAGAAGACCTTAAAATACATCCGCAGAAAAGCTCGCTTCCGTGCATTGTGATAAGCGACGGCAAAATCATTAAGACGGATTTCGGCGAATGTAATACCGACAGCGACAAAATTAAAGCCATCCTTAAAAAGAAGCATCTTAAAGAGAGCGAAGTAATGCTGATGACGCTTGATAAGGACGGCAATATGAATATATTTAAAAAGGACGAAAAGAAATGAAAAGGCTTACAATAGCCGTGTGCCTGCTGATAACGGGAATTGCTCTTTCCGTGGGCGGATTTATAAATCTTAAATTTATATGCCGCGATATGAAAGAGTCGGTAAACGAAATTATAGAGGCAGCCGAAAAGGAAGACGCCGGCGAAACCGAAAGCAAATGCGCGAATGCCGAAAAAGAATGGGATAAAAAAAGTTCGCTGCTCGGCGTTTACACCAATCACAGCGAAATGGATGAACTTATGATGCTTATGAAGCAGATACGACAGCTCAGCGCAGATAAAGATTACGACGAGCTTATCGAAAAATGCCGCGAGAGCGTCTACCGTTTCGAGCATATAGAAGAAACGGAAACGCCCTCGTTCGGAAATATTTTTTAATTTTTTTGCCGAGTCTCAAAATTTTTCTTGGCAAGATATGCCGCTCCGAGCATTCCCGCGCGGTTTTTGAGCATAGCTCTTTTGATTTTTACCGATTTGAAGCTTCTGATGTCTTTTGTATGAATACGCTTATCTATCTCGGATATTATGTAATCCTCATTCATAATGCCGCCGCCGAGGATAATTACCGCCGGATTAAAGATAAAAATAAGCGTGGACAATCCGCCTACTATTTCATCAATCCAATTGTCTATTATCGCTCTTATGGCTGTATTGTGGAAATTTTGCGGTTCAAAAATTTCACGCCCCGTGAGTTCTTTTCCGGTGCCGTCCTTAACCATTCTGACAAGAGCCGAAGTGGAAGCATACATCTCATAGCAGCCGTTATTTCCGCAGTTGCAGCGCATACCGCCAGTATGTGTAACTATGTGCCCGAATTCGCCTGCCGAGAAATCGTGACCCGTATAGAGCTTGCCGCCGAGCCAAACAGCTCCGCCGACGCCCGTGCCGTAAGTAAGGCAAAGAAAGTCACTTATCCCCTTGCCGCTGCCGAATACCGCTTCTGCCGTTGCGGCAGAGTTTACGTCATTCTCCACTACCACGGGGATATCGAACTTGTCGGTTATCATTTTTTTGATTTCGGTGCCCGTATAGTGGGGAATACTCTCGTTTGCGAAAATTATTCTGCCCTCTTTTGAATTTACCTGCCCTGCGGTGCTGATTCCGACGCAGTCAACGCTGCCATAATATGCACCTACAATGCTGAGCACTTTAAACATAAGATGCTCGCCGCCGAGTTTAGCTTCGGACGGTATCTCATAAAATTCACAGACGTTGTAATTTTCGTCTACCACGCCGTATTTAATGGCTGTTCCGCCTATATCAATAGCTAAGATTTTCATTTTTGCCCTTTCGCGTTTTATTTGTCGGACTCTTCGAGAGCATTTACAAACCGTCTTGTAATATCTCTCGGTCTTGTTATGGCTGTGCCGATAACGGCGGTATAAGCGCCGCTTTTATATGCTTCTTTCAGCTGCTCGGGAGACCATATGCCGCCCTCGGCAACTACCTTTGCGCCGAGCTCCGTTTTGTACCGCTTAATAAGGTCGAGAGCCGGCAACGAGTGACCCTTTGTGTATTCGGTATAACCGCACATAGTAGTGCCCAAAAGGTCGCAGCCGAGTTCCAAAGCCCTTTTTCCCTCTTCAAAGCAGGAAGTATCAGCCATAAAAAGCTGCTTTGGATATTTGCGGCGTATATTCTTAAAAAATTCCTCAAATGTTATGTTTCCCGGGCGCATACGATTTGTTGCGTCAACCGCTATAATATCGACGCCCTCGCTCGCCAGCTCATCCACCTCTTTTTCGGTGGGGGTTATATAGACATCGCTGCCCTCATAATCTTTTTTGATTATGCCGATAATGGGCAAATCGACCTTCTTTTTTATCGCTTTTATATCGACTGTCGTGTTGGCGCGTATGCCGACCGCGCCGCCCTCTTTTGCCGCGTACGCCATCATAGACATTATGTACGGGTCGCAAAGCGGTTCTGTGCTCAGCGCCTGGCACGAGACTATAAGTCCGCCCTTTATTTTTTTCAGAACTTCACTGTTGGTCAAATCTTATCATCCCTTGTAAAAATTCAAATTTACTATATTATATTTCTCATTTTAAAAAATTACAATACCGAATCAAAAAAGCATTGTTTTATCCGCTGTACGGTAATATAATATATGAAAATACTTTTGGGAGTGATGTTATGAAATACGATACTTCGATTTACAAGGGAATTTTTTGCGCTTTAAACGCAATATATGACGAAAATGACAACATAAACACAGACGCGATAAAAGCCCTCGTAACAAAATACAAACAGCTCGGCGTAAACGGAATATATGCCTGCGGCTCCACGGGCGAGGGATTTTTGCTGAGCACCGAAGAGAGAATGGAAGTAGCATCAGCCGTTAAAGAGGCGGCCGGAGACGATATGGCCGTTATAGTGCACGTCGGCGCCGCCTCTACAAAAGAGGCGTGCATTTTGGCGCGCCACGCCGAAAAGATAGGCGTTTCTGCCGTTTCGGCTGTTCCGAGCGTATATTACAGACTCTCGGAGGCCTCCATAGAAAAGCATTGGGACACAATAATGGAAGCGTCAAATCTTCCGTTTTTCATATACAACATTCCGCAGCTTACGGGATATGATTTATCGTTTGAGCTCTTTGAAAAAATGGCAAAAAAAGAAAAGGTTATAGGAATTAAAAATTCCTCGGAGAGCACCTGTCAAACAGAGAGATTCAGAAAAATAGCCGGACCCGATTTCGTCATATTCAACGGTCCCGACGAGCAGTTGCTTGCAGGGCGGCTTATGGGGGCAACGGCAGGTATAGGCGGTACATACGGCACTATGCCCGAACTTTATCTTGAGCTTACAAGGCTTATAGAAAACGGCGATATTGAAAACGCAAGAAAAATGCAGATAAAGATAAACGACTGTATTTACGAGCTTTTATCATTCGGCTCGCTGTACGGTGCGTGCAAAGCGGTTATGACTCTCAGGTACGGCATAGATTGCGGTATTCCGAGGCTTCCGATGCTTCCGGTAAGGACGGACGATCCGAGAATAAAGGCTCTTGCGAAAAAAATCGACAGCTTGGTTGCCGAAATAAAAAAATAATTTTAACAATAACACTTTGGAGCATAAAAATCGGCTGTAAAATTTTTACAGCCGATTTTTTATGTGTTTATATCAGAACAAATCGCTTATTCTCGGAATATCTATACCGAAGTTACTTGATGACTTTGTAGTGGACGCCGAAGTTGTTGTCGGAGCCGCACCCCAAACCTGAAGATAAACTTCGCTGCCGCGTTCCGCAGATGTGCCGGCACTCGGAGTGGAGGCTATTACATTGCCTGCCTGATGTGTTCCGTCGTTTGATTTTTCAACCTTTTTGACCACAAAGCCCGCATCGGTAAGAGTTTTTTCCGCGTCGGTGTAATCCTTGCCGGAAACATCGGGTATATCTATGTATTCCGTTCCCTTGCTGACAGTCAGCACAAGTTCGGTGCCGTAGGGTACCTGCTGACCCTCTTCTATGCTCTGGGAAATGATATATCCCACGTCTACCTTATTGTTATATTCGTATTTGGCGGTGATTTTAAAGCGTTGATTTTGAACCTCATCGGTTGAAATTCTCGTATAGCTCTGCCCGGCAAAATTGGGAACGGAGACAAGGGAAACATCCTCCGTAGGAGTTGTATTATCTTTCTGAGACTTTTCATGAGTTGCAAAAAGCCAGCCGCCGAGAACCACAAGCCCTATGGCAACGCAAATACCGAATGTTATAAACAGAGTTTTGGTCTGCTCCTGTTTGCGTTCCTGCTCGCGGCGAAGCTTTTCACGGCGCTTACGCTCAGTCTCTTCGTCCTCGGTAGTAACGGGCTGCTCCAGATTTTTGGGAGCGTCCTCTATTGGAGTTTCATATTTAATTTTATTTGTCACCATTGTACTCGGGCTCCCCGAAAGCTGCTCGCGCAGATCATCTATGGTTCTGATTCTGTCCTCGGGCTGAAGCTGAAGTCCATTGTGTATGGCGCTGACAAGGTACGCGGGTAAAACCTCGGCGAATTTTGCCGGAATAAGAAGCTTATCGTTTACCACACGTTCGCTCGAATCGTCGGGAGTACTGCCTATAAGGGTTCTGTAAACTACCGCCGTAAAAGCATATACATCGGACCATGCGCCTACCTTGCCGTTCGGGTCATACTGCTCATACGGAACATATCCCTTTATAAGCTCGGCGTTGTAATCTGTATTTGTAAGTCGCGCATCGGATATCATAAATCCCGTGAGTCTGAGCTTGCCGTCACGCCCCAAAAGAAGCGTATTGGGTGAAATGCCGAGGTGATAAATACCTGCCTCGTGCATCGTGGCAAGAGTTGAAAGCACCGGCATAAGCAGCGTCTTTGCCTGATCCCAGCCGAGATAGCCCGTGCGGCTCTTCAAAAGGAAGTCGCGCAGCGTTATGCTCTCTATGTATTCGGAAACAGAGTACGCAGTATTATTTTCGGTAACTATGTCAATGACGGGCTTTAATGCAGAGAGGTCGCGAAGTCTTGCAATTTTGCGCCAAAGGTCCAAAAACGCCATAATACCGTCGTGAACCACAAGAGAGCTGTCTTTTTTGACGGTTATTGCCTTTTCGCCGAATTCGCGAGTTACATGCTCAAGCGGAAGAAACTCCCTTACGGCTACCGCGACGTTTCGCTCGCGGTCCCAGGCGATATATGTTACGCCGTCGCCGCCCGATGATATGGCTTTACCTATAATATATCTGTCGTTGATAACCGTTCTAAGCGGCAGAAGCGGAGATTCCTGAACAAAATCCGCATGTAAACCGCAATGGGGACAAACCTTTTCTTCCCCAAGTTCTCTCATACAACCCATACATAAGTTATCGGTCAACATCTTTTATCCTCCAAAACCAAATAACAAAAATACCGTTCTATATGATAACAAAATTACATATCATTTGTCAAGAAAACGCCGTTAAGACAGCTCATCTTCTTCCCTTTTCCATTTGGATGTCTGCCGCCTGTAAAGCACTATACCGATTGCCCCCGAAACCGTCTCCGCCACGGGGAATGCAATCCAGGCGCAATTAAGACCTATTTTCGAGAGAAGCCAAAACACGGGAACGAGGCAGAAAATCTGTCTTATCAAAGACAACAGCAAGCTTAAAAATCCGTTTCCTATCGCCTGGAAAAACACCGGCATCATCAGGGAAAATACAGCCATTATAAAACTGCTGCCTATTATCGGAAAAGCTGTGCGACCTATTTCGAGAACAAGCTCCGACTTTGAAAACAAGCGCATCATCTGCGTCGGCAAAAATACGAAACAGCATATTCCGAGCAGCATAAACAAAACAGAAATAAGGATTGAGTCCTTCATGGTTTCTCGGCACCGCGCGTAATTTTTACGTGCACAGTTAAAGCTCAGCACAGGCACAATGCATGTCTGAAGTCCGAAAAGAGGAATAAAGAAAAAACTCTGCGTTTTGTAATAAAGCCCAAGCACCGTAACCGCCGCATCGGAAAATCCCGATAATATGATATTGAGTAAAAGTATGTATACGGTATACAAAAGCTGCATTATTATGGAAGAATAGCCGTAGTGATAAATACGCCCGGCACAGTAGAGCATACGCTTTAATTTCGGCGGTTTTCTGTATCCTTTTACACCGGTTATAACGGCAGCCAAAACCTGCCCGGCAACCGTGGCGTAAGCCGCGCCGGAAACGCCCATAGCCTTTATGGGACCCGCACCGAAGATAAGAATCGGGTCAAGAATACAGTTTGTAAGCGCACCGAGTATCTGCGCCGCCATAGGCAAACGCATATTTCCGCGCGACTGATGAACCTTGGTCCAATTCCCCTCCAAAAATGTTCCGAGACTGCCTATGCATACAATTCTGCCGTATGAAACGGCATCTGCCACAGCCCCCGGCTCCGTCGCCGAAGTTTCGACATACGGACGCATCACAAGAATGGAAAATACGGCGAACAGTGCCCAAGAGATTACGGCAAGCACCGTACCGGTACCCGCTGTTTCATCCGCTTTTACGGTATTCCCCTGTGCATACTTTCGCGCCATATAGGTATTTACTCCGACACCGGTACCGACAGCGAGAGCTATTATTATAAGCTGCATCGGGTAAATTACCGTAACCGCCGTAAGCGCGTCATCCGAATAACGTCCCACAAAAAAGCTGTCAACAATATTGTAAAGCGCCTGTATAAGCTGTGCGAGCATAACCGGCGGAGCTATTTTTAAAAGTATTTTACTTATTTTTTCTTTTCCGAAAAAATCCCGTTCCTGTATGATTTTTTTCGTATTTGACACAAAGTTTCCTCTTTAAGCTTAAAATTTTACTGTTTTATCCACATCGAGTACAAAGGCGGTAAGTCCGCCGCACTGCACTTTCACCGGAGAAGAAACCGCCCCCGCAATTCCCGTAGCCGGCAGAAAAGACGAATCCATACGGCTCTTGCCGTATCTCTTTAAAATATCGACAGCCTCGGAAAGGCGCTGACTGTTAAGACCCACCATAAGAGTCATATTTCCCTTTTTCAAAAATCCGCCGGCGGAGCTCATTGTCGTCGCATAAAAGCCTTTTTCGTTAAGATGATGTACAGCCTCGGTTGCGTCGTCGTTTGTCAGCACGGCAATTATCAGCTTATCGCACATTTCATTCATGCAAATTTTCCTTTCTGAAACCGTAAAATCCTATAATGATAACACTAATACTAATCCGAAGAGTATTTAAAGTCAATACACATCATATTTAAAAACAGATAAAAAAATACCACCTTACGGTGGCATTTTTACTGCTTTAAGTGTGGAGAACAAAAAGCAGCCTCGGCAGACAATCTGCCGTAGAAAAGTGTATAAAAAGAGAGGAAATGGAATAAGCCTATTTACGCTACGAATTTGCCGTTTGAGGATATTACCCCACCGCCGAAACGGCGAAGGTCGTAGACGTGGACGACAAGTCTCGGCATTTTTGCGGCAAGCAGTTTTTCCGACACGTGCTTATTGAAGAATGTAACTACCGGACCCATCATAAATGCGGTAACTACCGTGCCGATACCTACAGGACCGCCGAAAGCAAATCCGACAGCTGTGCAGACGAGATCTGTTATGACTCTGCACCATTTAAATTTAATCTTAGTCCTGTCATCAAGGACAAAGCCCGTGGCGTCATAGGGAGCAACTCCGAGATTTGAAGTGAAGTACATCGATGCCGCAAGAGAGAGAAAAATTACGCCGAGGAGCATTAAAACTAAGCGTACGGCAAAGTTTTTTTCGGCAGGCAAATACATATTGTAAAGCGAAGTGAAAAATTCACAGATATAACCGACGCCGACCATATTGACTACGGTACCTACGCCGATAAGACGTCTGCCGAGAAAAGCAATCGCAATAAGAATAACGCAGTTAATGCACATCTGATAAAAGCCGAAGCTGATGCCGATTTTGCCGCTTATCGCCATATTCATTGATGTGAACGGGTCAACGCCCATATCGGAAAAAGAGAAAAGCGAAATACCGAATCCCATAAGGAGTATACTGAATATCATCATAAAAAAGCGTTTTGCACCTTTTTCTTGTTTGAATACGCTTACTAAATTCATTGACTTGATGATTTCTGACATTTTGGCTCCTCGCTTTGTATCTATTGCACAAGTATTGCTTTCTTTGTTTGTACATATCTTATAACCGTATTGTCATTTTGTCAATAGACGAGCCGATTTTTTTGTCACATTCTACAGCTTTTGTATATTCGTACAAAACGACGGTTTCAATTGTGCTTTTTTAGTGCGATTGCACAATGTAAATCATATATAATTATAATAAAAAACAGCCGCTGTGCTCCGGCACGGCAGTCTCCAAAATTATATTTTCGTGTGTACGGCTTTACGGCATAATATTCTGTGAAATATTGTCAGCCGCTATAACGTGAGAGCCATCCTTTTGGCTCTCGCCCAATGTCGGGTGCTCATTCAGCACCTGAACATAGATAAACATTTTTATAAACAGAGCGGATACAATAAACAAAGTTATAAAAAGTCCGAAAAGGAGGCTCTTGATTTTCTCTTTTCGCATATCCGAAACAGCGGGCTTACCTCCGACCGTCAAGATTGATGTTTGATTTCGCTGAATATTGCCAAGGCGGTTTTTTCAAATGGAACTGTAAGGACTTTACGAATGAGGCGGATTTACAGAGATTTTCGGGCAGAAACGCCTTGAAATCAGGTGGGAAAAATCAATGCTTGCGGATTCGTGAAGCATTTGCCGTCTTGCGTATGGATTGTACTGTTCGCGATTCACGGTATCGTGCAGCCGGTGCGCTTCTTCGTGTGATCTTTTGCGGTTTGGTTGGTTACCGTCCGGTTCCGTGAAGTGCAAGGGTGCGTCCTGCGTACAGTCCATTGAATGCGACGCTCAAAATCACCGGAAACGAGGAAAGCCCTGCACTGCGTATTATTGCACGCAGCACATGGCTTTCCTATGTTGTAGTTTTCTGTTTGCACTCGCACCGCCGTTCTTCGTGTCATGTGCTTTATGCAAGACTGCCGTTCTGGAGCCGCGGATACCTCAAACAGAAATATCCGCAGCAAGGTTATGCATTGCTTTCTCGCTTTTGATACAAAAGGTATAGAATGATGCTCACGACCATGACAATACATTCCACCGCCGGCTGCGTTGCAATTACGCCCGGAAGGTTCCACAATGCGTCCATCAGCATGACGCCCGGTATAAAAAGGATCACATTACGGAGCAAAGTGATGATCATGGAGTACAGGGCTTTCCCCAGTGCCTGAAAATAAGAGGTCACAATATTGATCACGCCGAGCATGGGTGCGGACAAGCCGAGCACCTTCAGAAAAGATGCAGACTGCGCGATCATGCTTGCATCCTTCAGAAAGAAAGCGGTCAGGGTTTTACCAAGCAATGCAAATACAACCGTGAAGAAGACGCCCAACAGAACATCAAAGAAAGCGCCCAGAAGGACGGCTTTTCGGAGTCGTTCCTTCTGCTCTGCACCAAAACAGAAACCGAACAGAGGAGCGATGCCCTGCGCCAGTCCAACGGAGAGCAACACCGCGAATAATGAGATTTTATATGCGATACCATAGCAGGCCACGGCATCGGAACCGTATTCAGCTACATGGCTGTTCAGCACGATATTGGATACACTGAGCAGCACCGTGAGCAGCGCACCGGGAACACCGATTTTGATAGTGTCGCCCGCCAGTATCCTGCTTTTCGTCAAGCCTTTTACGGAAACAGATATGGCGTCATTTCCCTTGCGCTGCTGAAAATAGATGCACAAGAGGTAATAGCATGTGGATGCAAAATAGCCAATGGAAGTTGCCAATGCCGCGCCCGCCGTACCCATCCCCAGAGGGACGATGAATAGCCAATCCAGAACAATATTCAGAACGTTTCCGATAATGACCCCCACAGTAGCCTCATGAATGAGGGCAACCGAACGGAATAGATGGGCATATCCGCTGGAAAGCATAATAAACGGCGCACCCAGAAATATGTAGAATAGATAGTCGCAGGTATAGGCATAGTTATTCGTATCAGTGCCAACAGCACGGGCAATCGGAGAAATGCAGAGCACTCCGATACCGGCAACGAGTACGCCAAACGCCAGAATCGCCCATGTTGAGAACTGAAAGCACAGGCGGCTGTCTTTTCTGTTGTTTTCGCCCAACAGGCGGGCAATCACGCTGCTGCCGCCCATGCCGAAGACGCAGGCGATGGACATGATAATCAGCAGAATCGGCGTGCTGAGCGTCACTGCAGCGATTTGATTCGCGTCTTTGGTCAGGGACACGAAGTAAGTGTCCGCAGTGTTGTATATCAGGGTCGCAAGTTGCGCCAACATAGCGGGAAGACCCAGCCGCATAATTGCCTTTCCAATGCTTTTTTCTTCAAAGATGGTCATAAAATCCTCCGGAATAATTCTTGATAACTTAAAAATTATAAGCTATACTTAAAAAGAAAACCAAGACATATGTCTTGTTGGAGGGGCTTATGAGACAAATGACTGATAAAAACAGAATCGCCAAGCTAATGGCAACAAGTCCCTACCGCCAACTTTTGGAGGAGCTGGATATTCCACTTTTTCTGGCGGCGTATGAAGCCGGAGAATTTATATCCGCACCGTGGAAGCAGCAGGCATTGTTTCAAATTGTCTGCCAGGGGGAAATCTCAATCTATTATGTCCGTGATGATGGCAGCAGGTATTCTTTAGCGCAAGGGCGAGAAGCATATTGTTTGGGAGAAACGGCACTGTTTGAAGAAGATGACACGACCGTTTTTGCTCGGGCAGTGACAGATGTGGAATGTCTGGCTTTCTTAATTGCCGGTAATGAGGAAAAGCTCTTGGCGAACAATCATTTTCTCCGGTTGGTCTGCCAAAATGTAGTCGGTAAATTATCTACGGCGATGATGTGGGATGCCGTGTCCTCATCGCTTTCTGAAAGAGTCTGGAACTATATGCAATTCAAATGTGAAAATGGGATCTTGAAGGGTCTGGAAAAAACCGCCTTCCAGCTGCATTGCTCTGAAAGGCAGTTACAGCGTATTATGAACGGTTTTGAATCAAATGGTGCGGTAAAGAAAATCGGAAAAGGCGCATACCAAATAACGGAAGTTGGAAGAGGAGCTAAATAAGTTGCCCTGCAAATATGTTCATAAAGTAGTAGTTCAATTTCATTCATAATAAGCTTGCGTTCTGGAATGGGAACGGACAATCATCCATCCCATAGACCTTTTCACATAATAAACATACAAGCCCATATACGGATAGCGGTTGTTTCTGCCATCCGCATATGGGCATTGTATTATAGATTTCTGATTGTACTCGCACTGCTGCTGTTCTTGTCATGCTTTATGCAAGGTTGTCTTTTAACTTTTTCACACAATACAGCGGTAAAAGTACGGGAATCAAAATCTGCTTTGACTTTATTTTCGAGCTTCAAATTTAGTTATAATATTCAATTTTCACAATTGACACCCATCAATTTTTGTATTATAATTCCAATATATTGTTTGCAGCTTTTCTGCGGCATCTTAGCGGCTTGAAGCCGATATTTCAAGACATGTAAAGGTTTTATCTTTACATATGCTGTTTTTCGGAATTTTCAAAAAATGCAGCATATTATCTCTATATAACGCAGTACAGCGGATTTTGCCGATTTTTCATATGCTCTGTAATCGAAAAAACTAATATGTAAATTCAATATACTTTACATATTCTTGTTTGTGTTGACGGACACTCGGTAATTAAAAAGCACTATTCAGAGGAAAAATAAAGATTAAGGCCTTTTTCGGACGGGAGGAATTTATGAGTAAAACGGGAGAGTCGATGCACGGTATAACCTTTAAAGACAAAATAGGCTATGCCATGGGCGATATGGGCGGACTGCTGACATTCGGTCTTGTCTCTGCCTTTTTGAATATGTTTTACACTGACGTTCTCGGTATATCCGCGGCACGCATAACCGTGCTTATGATAGTGGCGAGAATTTGGGACGCGGTAAACGACCCTATGTGGGGGTCTTTTATCGACTCAAGGAAGCCCACCAAATACGGAAGATTCAGACCGTACATACTTTGGGCATCTCTGCCGCTTGCGGTAGGCGCTTTCTTTATGTTCTTTAAAATTCCGGGTCTCAGCGACAACCAGTATCTTATTTACGCATATATCACATACATATTTTACGGTATGATGTACACCGGCGTAAATATTCCCTACGGCTCGCTCGCCTCGGTAATAACCGACGATGAAATAGAACGTTCGTCTCTTTCGATGTGGCGAAGCATAGGCGCAGGCATAGGCGGTCTTCCGGCCTCCATCCTTTTGCCGCTCCTCGTTTACACTACCGTAACCGCAGAAAACGGAACAGCCGCAAAGGTGCTCGACGGCACAAAGCTCTCGCTGTCGGTAGCTGTTCTCTCCGTTCTCACAGTAATAATTTTCTTCTTGCATTTTAAGCTGACAAAGGAAAGGATAACCTTACCTCCCACACAGAATCAAAAGGATTACAATCTCGGCAAAGCGATGCGTTCTCTTTTAAAGAACAAGCCGTTTATCGCACTTTGCATAGTGTCAATGCTTCTTATCTGCTTCCAGATGTACACACAGACCGTTTACAACTATCTTTTTAAGAACTTCTATGAAAAGCCGGGCCTTTACGCACTTGTTACCGTATGCACATATTTGCCGATGGTACTGCTTTTGCCGTTTATGGGCAAGCTTATAAGAAAATTCGGCAAAAAAGAGATATGCTCCGCCGGAATTCTCTTTGCTCTTATTGTAAACATAGTAATGTTCCTTATAAGATTTACTCCTGCCGTGAGTAATCCGTATGTATTCCTTGTTCTTTCGTTCTTCTCGGGAGCGGGGCAGACATTCCTCATTATGGAAATCTGGGCGCTTGTTACGGATGTCACGGACTATCACGAATACATATCGCGCAGACGGGAAGAAGGCACATCTTACAGCTTTTATTCATTTGCACGCAAGCTCGGTCAAACAGTAGCCGGTGCCGGTGCGGCAGGTGTTCTCGGAGCTATCGGCTACGACGGCAAGCTCGCCGTTCAGTCGCCCGAAGTACTGGCAAGACTCTATGACATAGCAACAATAATTCCTGCAATACTGCTTGCTATTATGTTTGCGGTATTGACGTTCGGCTATAAGCTTTCAAAGGAGCAGCTTGAAGAACTCCATAAGGTTTTAATTGAAAGAAGAGAAAAAGCGGAAGCCGAAACAAAGTAAAATCAAAACAAGACTTTTAAATACCGAAGCCCCGAATATGCTGAAAATAAGCATATTCGGGGCTCTTTTTTGTAATTCACATTGTATTATTCAACCGTCAGTATTCTGTTGTCGGCGCCACAGAGCACAATATCGGGTGTAATTGTTTTCTTCCCGATATTCTCGATATGAACTCTGACATACTTGCTGTCACAATCCACGGTAAATCGCAAATGAACGCAGTCGCCGTTTTTATATGCAAAGCTCTCGCCGTCGTCGGTAAAGAATTCGGATTTAAAGCTGCCGCTCCTTAAAGGATACACGGTAAGCTTTAATTTTTCCGCAGACTTATAGCCGTACAAAGCCTCATCATAAGCTATAACACTTCCGCCGCGTACAAAATACGGAACTTCGCCGTCGGGCGGAATATTCAGCGTTACGGACGTACCGCCGTCGTATACTTTATCGTTTAAATACCAAATTTCGTTTTTGGGGAGGTAAACTTCGGTATCATTCACTCCCTCGTCAAGAATACACACAGCGAGAATATCCCTGCCCACGAGGAACGAAGCGCTGTCGCAGTCTATCTCTTTGTCGTCATAGTAGAGAAACAGCGGAGATGTCATGGGCACATCGTTTTCCGCCGACAAAAAGGCTGAATTATAAAGATAAGGAATGAGTTTTTTCCTTTCCGCCATTATCTTTCGGGCAGCAGGTACTGCATCGGGATAGCTCCACGGCATAGTTGCGGAGCCGTCCGAATTCCACGAATGTATCGTAAATCTCGGTTCAAAAATGCCGTGCTGCATCCATCTTAAAAGCAGCTCCCGTGACGGCATATCTCCCGAAAATCCGCCGAGGTCGTGCCCGTAGAAGAAAAATCCCGAAAGAGACATTGTCATACCTATGTAATGGCAATAGCGAAGGTCGTTAAACGACGTAAAATTGTCTCCCGACCAGGTTGTTGCAAGACGTCTTACGGCGCTGCTGCCGCTTCGGGTCGATAAGAACGGCCTTTTGCCCGGATATTTTTCTGTTTGCGCCGAGTATGAGGAGGCAACCATAAGATATGTGAGTATCGGTCTTATTCTGCTCGCCTTTACGTTACCGTCTTTAAAGCCGTTTGCCACGGCGTCGGTATCTTTTATATCAAACTCATTATTATCGTTCCAAGTGGCGTCTATTCCGAAATTCAAAAGCTTTTCCGTAACATTGTCGCGCCAAAATTTAAAGCCCTCGGGCAGAGTAAAATCAATGTAACTGCCCATACCGTCCCAAAACTCGGTTACAAACGGTGTACCGTCGTCGTTCTTTACAAACAGTCCTTTTTCGGCTATTTCATTGTACATAGGGTGCGATGTCAAAAAGGCAGGCTTGATATTTGGTATCAAGTGAATTTTCTCGCCGTTAAAACGCTCAATAAACTTGGCAGGGTCGGGGAATTTATCATAATTCCAATTAAAAACGCACCGCAGATTACCGACTGAGGTATAGCCCGATGACAGATAGAATCCGCCGCAGCTCATATTTAATGTATCAAGCTTTTTAAGGAAATCGTACATTTTTTCTTCGGAATTCGGAGCGTCGGTATAAGCCATAGTGCTGGCGCAGTAATCAAAGCTCCATTTCGGAGGCAAGGTCTGCTTTCCGCAGACGGAGCAATACTGCTGTAAGATTTCAAGCTTTGAGCCGAAAAATACATAATAAACAAGACAATCGTCGTCGCTTTTAAAGAACTTAAAAGCAGGATAATAATTATTTATTTCTCTGCCGAGGTCCATAACGGCGCTGTCGGACGTATCATAATAGATACCGTAGCAACCGACGGAATTTTCACACATATAAAACGGCACGTGCTTATAAAGCGGGTCCGACGTTTTCGCATCGTAGCCCATACTGTCGCTCGTCTCTATGCGAAAGGTACGCCCTGCCTTATTGACGCTTCCGCTCTTATCGCCGAGGCCGTATATTTTTTCGCCCTTTTCGCGCGTTATATAATGATAAGTTCCGTTGCCGAATTCATTTTGAAAATTATAGGCAAGCGGCGCTCTGTCGGCAAAAAGAAGCTTGCCGTCCTTTTTATAACTCAGCACAAAATTGTGCGTATCAAGCCCTACTTCGACATTTTCCAAAGAGAAGCGCTCGCCCTCTGCTGTTTCATTTACTTTCGGAGTAAACAGAGGAAATCCGTCAAGGCTAAGCTTATCTCTGCCCTCTGTGAGAAATTCGTTTTGCGGATCTACGGTAAATGTGGGCAGCATTTTACAGCCGTCGTGAAATAGGGCAACACGCATCATACTGCCGCTCAAGAAGTCAATACGCGCCGTAATATCACCGCAAACATATACTCTGCTGCTGCCGCTGTGCTCTGACAGCTTAAAATCATGTGAAAACTTCATTACAGCACCGGTCCCTTATTGAAAAGTGTATTTTTTATAAGCGTTGCGGTCTTCCAACCTGCAAGGCGCGTCTTTTCGCAGAAATTCATTACCTTGTGCGTTCCGGGCTTCCAAGTCGGTATTTCCCTGCAATTCGGGTCGCCGCTCTTTACAAATGCGCTGATTGCCGATACCATTTGCTCCGATATGAGACAGTCGATATCGGTAAACGGACGCCAACTGTTTTTAAGCGTTGAAAATACGTACGGTAAGTCACTTGAATGCCATGCGCCGCAGTTATCGCCCGGCAAATCGCGCGCAAAAAGATAGACAAAGCATTTACTGCCCTTATCGTTTCGCACCCACTTTTTCACAAGCAGTTTTAAAACTATCGGTATCATATCCGCCGTTGTAACGCCGAGTATTTTCGGCATTGCGCTTATTGTTTTTATATTGAATGTATCCTTTGTGAGGAGCTTGCCGTCATCACAAGGCAGCGTATAAAACAGCGTGCTTTTAATTCCCTCGTCGCGGCATGCCTTGAGCCACGCATAGTAAAGGGTTTTCGCGTCTGTCCCGCGAAGCTCCGAAAGGCTTGTTTTACCGGCGTTTTTGATTATTTCGTCCCAGAATTTTTTCATCTTTTGCGGCGACAACGGACGTGACAAAGCTCGCTGAAGCGCGGCTCCGCTCAACATAACGGCACCCGACACCATATCCTTTGTAAGAGGGCTTGACAAAAGCACATCTACGCTCATAGCGCCGGCGCTCTGCCCCAAAAGGGTTATTCTGTCGGGATCGCCGCCGAAAGAAGAAATGTTGTTTTTTATCCATTTAAGAGCAGCCGCCTGGTCAAAAAGACCGAAATTGCCGCATACTCCGCTTTCATCGGCAACATCGGGGTGGGAACAAAAGCCGTAAGGCCCGAGACGGTAATTCACAGAGACAAAAACAATGTCATTTTCGGCATACGCCTTGCCGCTGATATGACCTTCGTTTGAACTGCCGCCCGTAAAGGAACCGCCGTGTATATACAGCAAAACCGGGCAATTTTTTGCATTTTTGGGCGCGCTGATATTAAGATACTGACAGTCTTCGCTGTATGTAAAGCTCATACCGCGTCTGAATTCCCTGTGATAAAACGGGTTAACCTTTGCGTCGTCCTCAAAACCGCGGTGTTGGTAACAGCAATCGCCGAAAGCGGTCGCGTCATATACGCCGTCCCACTTTTCGTTAACGACGGGATACTCCCACCTGCCTGCATCGGCATACTTTATGCCGCGAAACTCAACATAGTCGCCGTTATCAAGTCCGACAATATCACCGCATAAGGTTTTTAATTTTACTGTATTCATTTTTTCGCCCCTTACGTTATCGCATAAATAAAAGCAGCCTACAAGCTCAAAAAATTTTCCGAGTCTGTCGTTTTGAGTAATGCCGCAATACATAATTTTGTACAAACAAGCCGTTTTTACGGCATTATTATGTGCAAATTATACGTTAAAAACTGTGCTGTGTCAATTGTTTTTAAGGTAATTTGTACAAAATCAAGAGCCGATTTCGGGGCTGTGTTTAAGCTTGTTGCCGACCGCCTTTTTGTAAACAACAACGGAAATTACGGCGGACACAGTCTCGGCTATCCAAAAGGCGTTCCAAACACCGTCGGCACCGAATATCCGTGTTAAAACAAAAGCTGTCGGTATTATTACAATCGCATATCTGCAAAGCGATATTATGAGGGATTCAACACCCTTGCCGAGTCCCTCAAGGGCGCCCGAAGAGGTCACCGAAACCGATGAAACCACAAATCCGGCGCTGATTATCATAAGAGCCTTTTTTCCTGCGTTTACGGTTTCGGGATTATCCGTGAACATTCCTATCAGCTTATGCGGCAACGCAAGGCACAGCACAGTACCGAAAAGCATTATGCCTGCCGTCAGCACAAGAGTTATATCGTATATTTTTTTAACTCTTTTATACTCCGCCGCGCCGTAATTGTAGCCTATAATGGGCCGCATACCCTGCACTATACCGTTGGCCGGCAGATATAAAAACGTCTGAAGCTTATAGTATACGCCGAGGACAACAACATATATCTGCGAAAACGACGCGAGCATTGCATTGAGACTTGACACAAGCAAAGACGGCAGAGCAAGATTTATCGCCGCGGGAATCCCGATAAAATACAGCTTACGGTCTATAACTTTATTGCGCTTTAAATACTTGCGGTTTATGGTTACGCTCGGTCTTTTTACGGCGTACAAAACTATATAAAGCAAAAGCGTGCTCACCTGCCCTATACCTGTTGCGAGGGCGGCGCCGTCAATTCCCATTTTCGGAAACGGCCCTATACCGAATATCAAAAGCGGATCGAGGACGATATTTACGATACAGCCAGTCATAAGTCCTGCCATGGAAGCATTCATTCTGCCCACAGCCTGAAAGATTTTTTCGTATGCGAGGCTTACCATAATTACGGCGGAGAACGAAAAAACTATTGTTGAATAGCGAACTCCGAGCGAAATTACGTTTTCGGACTGCGTGAACATTTTAAGAAACGGGCGCATAATCGGGATACTGACCGCGGCAGCAATAATGCCGTGAAGTATCGAGAACAAAAATCCGTGCGTGGCGGCGGTATCTGCCGCCTCTTTTTCGCCTGCACCGAGGTGAAACGCGATAACGGCATTGAGCCCCACTCCGAAGCCTATTGCAAGCGCATTGACAAGATTTTGCACCGGATAGACAAGCGACAGAGCAGTTATTGCGTCCTCGCCTATTTTGGCGACAAAAAAGCTGTCCACTATATTATAAAGCGAATTGACAAGCATTGATATCACCATAGGTGTAGCCATAGACATAATAAGCGGAAAAACAGGCTTTTCCTTCATAAATTTTTCATTCATACAAACACAGCTGCCTTTCATATCAGCGGACTTCCTCTTACAATTAAAAAAGCCACGCAATTACTCACTCTCGAATAATTGCATGGCGAAAACACATCTTTTTAAGACCGGAAAAATCCATACGTTGTTTTATCGGTATGTAATATAGCACACTTTCGCCGCTAAGTCAATAACGACGGCAGAATATGATTATTATAAAGGCTCAGAAACGGCGGTACTTACGGCGTCAAATTTAACAACGGTATCACTTAGCCAATATGTTGTAAGCACAAGATACACCGAAGCTTCATCGGGCACTTTGTAAATTTGACCCTCGGCGTCGAAAGCGGCAGAAAAATCGCAATCATTTTTCGGAGTCTTTTTCGCAACATATTTAATATCACCGTAAAAAACGCAGTTCTGCGGCAAATCATCGCATATTGCGGCGCCCTTGTGCCACTCGTATAAATAGCCGTCAACCATAACTGTAGGATAGACCTTTTCGGCGCCCGGCAGCGTACTGCGATAACCGGTTTTATGATTTTGTATGCCGCGCCATATTAAAATTGCGGCAGCAACGCAAATAACAAAAGCAACCGACAAATACAAAGCCGTACAGAGAGTTTTGCTTTTTCGACGGTTTTTTGTCTTTTCGACGGATTCCCCGCCGCTCTTGCCGTAAGAAGTGTTCATATCTTTTCTGTTCATAAATATGCCTCGATTAGGACTGCACTGCTCTCAAACGTATCTGTGTCTATGTAATGCTTGAACCTTGTTCAGTACCTTATAGAATTACACTACTCTCAAACCCGTAGGGGCTTCACCTTTTCCGCCTTGTGGTTTCAGTACCTTATAGAATTACACTACTCTCAAACATCGTTTTGACTTCCGCGACCTTGGTGTTCGTTTCAGTACCTTATAGAATTACACTACTCTCAAACGATGAAATCACAATCGACGCCGACAATCGGGTTTCAGTACCTTATAGAATTACACTACTCTCAAACAGTGACGATGATAAACAAAAAAATTTACACTGTTTCAGTACCTTATAGAATTACACTACTCTCAAACGGGGTACAACCTCCGTTGTTGGGATTTCTAGTTTCAGTACCTTATAGAATTACACTACTCTCAAACGCAATTCCGAAAGGACGTGACTTGTAAATGGTTTCAGTACCTTATAGAATTACACTACTCTCAAACCTTCAGCTAACGCGCTGAACAGGGCTTCAGTTTCAGTACCTTATAGAATTACACTACTCTCAAACATGTATTTTAATATTGCCGTTTGCCATCGTGTTTCAGTACCTTATAGAATTACACTACTCTCAAACAGCTCGTCGGCTCTTGCGATTTGCGTTAAAGTTTCAGTACCTTATAGAATTACACTACTCTCAAACAAAGATATTCGGGTCAATGTTAAGCGCGTTGTTTCAGTACCTTATAGAATTACACTACTCTCAAACAACGCAAATTTCGACGAAAAAGATTATTTTGTTTCAGTACCTTATAGAATTACACTACTCTCAAACGGCGGCGCGGCGCTTGTTTATCTTGATAAAGTTTCAGTACCTTATAGAATTACACTACTCTCAAACCTTATAAGATATGGTGCAGGAGTAACGGGTGTTTCAGTACCTTATAGAATTACACTACTCTCAAACAATCCTCGGGGGTGTTGTATTTTTCGCTTGTTTCAGTACCTTATAGAATTACACTACTCTCAAACAATGTAATGGAAGAAGCGGAAGCATTGCAGGGTTTCAGTACCTTATAGAATTACACTACTCTCAAACGTATGTGCCGGAACTATAACCGACTTTCTGTTTCAGTACCTTATAGAATTACACTACTCTCAAACGAGAAAGCCGAACAGGACAGAAAAGATGCCGTTTCAGTACCTTATAGAATTACACTACTCTCAAACAGCAGTCAAAGCGGATGTTCCAGAAAGTCTGTTTCAGTACCTTATAGAATTACACTACTCTCAAACCTCAAATAAACTGCGCCACTACAATGCACAGGGTAATAATATAAGGTACTTTTATTATACTACCTATGTTATGCCATCGTCAATAACGCAAAGATCATCATCGACAATATACACCTTTTCACCGTCGCGAGGCGCTTTGGGCGCCGTGTTTTCCACCATTAAAAGGTTTATATGCTCAAGCGATAAATCCTTTAACAGCGACGATATTTCATCGGGTGAAAAGTAAAGGCTAATATTTGCGGCAACAAATACCTTTGTCTTGAGGTATTTTGCCGACAGCTTCAAGAAATCAGCAAAATTCTGTAAAACCGAATCCGATTCCGCAGAAAACCTGAAGTCAATCAGCTTTATGATTGCAGAGGTATCCGTTTCATCAGAATATTCGCAGTCGAAATCGCAAAATGTCGCAAGCTTATCCGCAAGCCTTGCAATCGCCGCTTTTACTTCTGCCGTTTCCTCGGCAAATTCGTCATTTGCCGTCTGCTGCATATATCCGTCGAGTTTTCCGAGGAGCTTTCTGCTGTTCAAATCGACAAAAATCGGATCGGAGATAAAGCAACCGTATTTGGGAAATTCAAACGGCTTAAAGTTTTCGGAAAAGACAAAATAATTTTCTTCGCAAGAGGTCAAAAAAGACGACAAAACCTCTCTGTAAAGCTTTTTGTTTTCTATTACGAGCACAGAAAAAACGCCATCGCCTATCTCTATGCACTCATCCATATATGAAAACTTTGCTCTCATAATATCAACAGCCTTTCATCCGAATCTACAATGTTGCTGTGACTTTTGCCGACAATCATTTCCATTTTAGCGAACTGCTTTTCGGTAACGGTAAGCATTTGCACAAGACCCGACGGCGGTTTCTGCTTTTTTACCGAGTCGCAAATACCCGTTGCGACATTTTTGTTAAGCGCTATTTTGGAGTATACGGATTCCTGCATCATCATAAATCCGCTTTTAATCAAAAATTTACGAAACTTGGCATATTCGCGCCGTTCGCTTTTGGTAGTTGTCGGCAAATCAAAAAATACAATTACTCTCATAAATCTATAACTCATACTTCACTTCCGCAAACTTCACAAGCGAAGCGTCATTTTGTTCTATTGCGGCAAATACGCTTTTTACATAGAGCTTTATTACATTCATAAGCGTATTTGCCTTGCCGTCCACCAAGAATTCTTTATTCAGTAAGCCTATCAGCGTGCTCTTCTGCTCCTTGCCGAATTCCTCGGGCATCATGGATTTCACACAAAAATCGACTATCGGACGAAACGGCTCCATTAAATCGCAGCCCAAATTAAATTGATTAAACATATTATCGTGAAATATACCGAGCTGTGTCAAATAACCGCTGCAAACTATTTCGCGGTTAACGCATGACAAAATCAAGCTGTAACCGTAATTCAACGCGGCGTTTATGGGAATATCGTCGTTTCTGCCGAAATCCTTGCCGAAAAGGGCGTTGAAATACACCTTTGCGGCGTGCCCCTCGCGATTTGTTTCATCGTTGAATTCAAGCTCGTTTATGTACCCCTCAAGGAGCTTATACTGCTCAAGCCCGTAATGCTTTAAAAGCAGAGCCTGATTTTTGATTTTTTCGGCAACTATATTTGTCCACACAAGCTTTTTTGCATCGTCTGCCCAGGATATTTGGGTTTTCAGCTTCTGACTGCAATCATGACAGCCGTAATATGAGACGAGCTCCGAGGACGGATTTCGTTTTTCATCGCAGAATATCACCTTGATTTTTCGTTCGGTTAATTGGCTGAGCAGCGCCGCGGTAACGGAGCTTGCCGTATTCTCAACTATCAGAACGGAAATCTCGTCGAGGTGGACGCGCATTGTTTTTTCGACATCACGCACCGCCAAATAGCCCATGGAATAATCAAGCTTAGAGGGATTTGTAACAACAACCACACGCCAGCCCATAACAACTCCCCCTTATTTCAGCAGGTCAATTTCCTGCTCAAAAAGACCCGTTACCGACTGGTTAATAAGCTTTATGCTGCCGACGTTTTTAATTCCTGTAAACTGAACGTTAGTTACCATTACGCCTGCCTGTCCGCTTTCCCCTATAAGCCTAAGGTCTCCCGACAATACATTAGCGTGAAGGATTTTCAGAATTTCGTTTAAAACGTAGCATTGCTCCTCCGGTGAACAGAGCACAAATTTTTCGCGGCGGTTTTCGAGCTTTTTACCGATGCCGCTGAATTTTACTCTCAAAACCGTATTGAGCATTTTGCCCGTTAAGATATCGTAAAGCTCGATATTTTCTTCTGCCGAAATATTGTCCCTCGAAATAATCTCCCTGTCCTTATACTTTGTTAAATAATTTTCGATATTTCTGATATACCTTTCATATTTATACCCCAAAACAAGCTGTATTCCGGGCTTGTATCCTATCTGATTTCCGGTTTTGTTACTTATATACATTCTGCAGCCGTCAAAGGATATACAGGCGTCATATTTAACGCATGGAATGAGAATTTTTACGCTTGAAGCACCGTCTATACGGTTTGCAACAAAGCCCTGCATATCGGCTTCATATTCTTTCACCTCATACAGATTGACGGGGAACATCTGACGCACGGTTTTACCCTTTTTATCGGTATACTCCACATACGAAAAATATGCCGAGGTCGCTTTATCGTATCCGCCGTATTTTTCTATACAGCTTCTTGCGCCCGAAGCCTTCAGCGGGACCTGGCCTTTTCCTTTTTTCAAAGGATTGATTTTAAACAGTCCTCCTTGCTTTTTGCGCGGAAACCTTGTATAGCGAATATTGTTTTTATTCATAAATCTGCGGACGGTATTCATACTGTCTTTGACCGACCACGCGCCCGGTATATCGTAATTAAAAAAGTTTTCGGGATTTACGGTATATCTCTTGTCGTTGTTTTGCAGACCCTTTATGAAATTTATTTTATTATGAGTGACCTTTACATTGTATGCATTGCCGACCACAATATTGAGGTAAGCGTCCTTTGCATGATGCAAATCGTTCACTTCACGGCACTTGAGCATATCATTTTTTTGCCTGAAAGCATGAGCCAAAGCCGCTTTAACATATACTATTTCGGTTTTCGGTTTCGGGTACAGCTGCTCTAATATATGCGCGACGGCCTTTGTAGACTGCTGCGTTTCGGTGAGCTGCCTTGACACAAACGCGGAGAGCTCGTCATCGGTAAGCGGCGTTTTACGCGTAAGGCGCTTATATGTTTCCTCGCTTATCAGTCCGCTGTTACGAAGCATCTGCCAATATGAACTCATTTTGCTCTGTACAGCCGCATCAATGGGATAAACATTGGTTTTACCGGCATTTACGGTTTTATTGACAAGGACTCTGTTTGTAAGGCTGTCGTCCTTTATCTTTGACTGAGGATAAATATGGTCTATATCAAAGCGGCTGTTGCCGTTCAACAGCTCGCCGAGCGATATTTCGTCGCCCGTATACATACATCTGCCGAGCTGAATATAGTAGAAATAAAGCTTGTCGCTTCTGAGCCTTGATTCGTCCTCATCGTTTAGAGATTTACTTAAAACGTCGAAATCCGGGCAGAATTTTTCGGCTTCTTTTTTACAGCTTTTGTATAATTCCATAAGCCTGTTTTTTCTTGAATCCCTGTGTCTTTCTTCTCTGTTATCAATACCTCTTGCAACTTCTATAAATATCTTTTTCGGAGGTTTGCCCTGTATCTTTTCTATTTCTTTAGCTATTAACAGCGACCTTAATATCGGGCGCTTAACCTTCGGTGAAACGTAAAGCGAATCAACGAGTTCGCGCATGGAATGTTCTTTTCCGTCGGAGGAAAGTTCATTGATTTTATCGTTGACCGTCTTTTTTTCGTCGTCTCCGGGGCAAAAATCCTCGGAATAAAGAATCTGCATCAAATTGAAGTTGGTCTCCCAAAGAGCCGTTATGATATTCATAACCTCGCCGGTCTTTTTGTATGTAAACTCAACATCACATAAAAATTCCTTTGACAGACGACTCCAGCCGCTGTATTTTAGCTTGCATATTTTTTTGATGTCATCATCCGTCAGCTTTTCGGGGAAAAGCTTTTTCAGCCTTTTTTTGAGTAATTTTTTATCGTCGCCGAAAATTACCGATGACGCAATGATATCCTCTTTATCTTTAGGCGACAAATTTTCGTAATCCTTAAAATCCAAATACGGCTTTAGGGAGGATTTTATGTTTGCGTCTATGCCGCTCAACACATCATCGTTTTTAAGGCAGCCCAAGGATTTAAGATAGTCTTTGAGCTTACTTACGGTGACCTTACGGCGAGTCATAAACAAATCGTTATAAATTCTCTGCTTTAATTCAACCGGAATATCCTCACCGTTGATTTTAAGATTATTTATCTCGTTGAGAACCGCAAATTTCGAATAGAGAAGCGAGTCCTTCGGAATAACGTCGCACTGCGGCAAATAAGTGCATTTGCTCGTAAGATTGTTTATGAACTTCTCGGCGGAAGCGTCAACATCGACAACGTCGTTAAAGTTCCACGGATATATTTTTTCACCGTCTTTTCTTTTGAGCCAGCTTTTTTGGGTATGAGTGTTAAGCGGTCCGACATAATACGGAATGCGATACTCAAATATTTTGATTATTTTATCGTATACGGAAACACCGTTTTCATCGCACGAATTTAAAAACGGTAAATATTCTTTGGCGTTGTCCAAAACAGCCTTCAGCTCTTCCTCATTTATCTGCATGGGAATGACGCCGTTATCCTTTGTCACCTGTTTCGGCATAAAGGTCTTATTCTCGATTTCGTCAAACATTTCTTTGTATGACGGGTCGGCGTTTTTACCGAGCTTCTTTTTAAGATAATCGCAGAACTGCTCGCAATTACAGGCCTTTTTAAGTTCACCCGTTTTGCCGCTTTCTTTAATGTGGCCGGAATACGCCGCATAATTGTCACATTTTCCGTCGCTTATTTTAAATATCTCGTTATACTCTTCGGGTAAATATGTTTTGACATATTTTTTAAGCGTTTTTAAATCATTTTTATGTTTTTCATATACGGCGACCTTTGCCTCGGAGATATACTTTTTGCCGTCTAAAATATCGGCGAGCACAGCCCAATCGTATACCGCCTTTAAAAGCTCGACAAGCTCAAAGCGATCGCCTAAAACGGACGCGTATGTTTCTTCGTTTTCTTCGTAGCCGCTTTTAAACGATATACTGTTCTTCTCTGCGGTTTTGAGTTCGTCATCGTCAAACAAGTCGCACATCTTAACAGTCGAGCCGCTTAAAACCGCCATTACGGCGTAAGAAACGGGGTCGGATTTTTTTTGTGATACCGAAAAGCGAAGCAAGATTTTTTGTCTTTTCGATTTTACCCTGATGCCTGTCCTTTAATATGTCTTTAAACTGCTCGATATCGGAACAATTAAGCTGTATTTCGTTGTCGCCGAGATAAGAACACAAAGCGCCATATGCCGAATCGAAGTCCTTGGCCGACGACAGGGAATCAAAGAGGAAATGTCCCCTGTTTTTTATGATATGGTGTAGGGCTAAAAAGACCAGCCTTACATCATGCGGTTCTTTATTTTTAATAAGCTCGTATCTCAGGTGATATATTGTCGGATATTCCTTACAGAAGTCCTTATCGGTATAATTTTCGTCTGCAAAAACGGCATATTTATCATCGCCGGACTTGTCCTCCGGCCACAAATTACTCTCGTGAAGCCGTCTGAAAAACGTACAGTCCTTTTTGCAAATTTCTTCATCAAAAAGCATTTCCAAAAGCGACAAACGCTCTTTTTTTCGCTGAGTTCGCCTTCTTGCACTTCTGAAGCCCCTGCGTTCAGCCGAGGTTTGACCCTCATCAAAAAGATGAACGCCCCACATAGCATTTCCGTTGAACTTCGGAATGACGTAATCCGCGTCGGTTACAGCCCATCCCACAGAATCGGACCCGATGTCAAGACCCAAATAATAATCGTAATCCACATTCCGCAATTTTTTACCCATAAAAATTCTCCTTTAAAAATATATTACACTCATCGAATGAAAAACGGTGTTGACAAAACCTAAACAAGATGTTATGATGTAGATAATCTCAGTACCGAGATTACACTACGAGTTCAAATAAAAATTTATTCTAACCGTTGCTTCGGCAACCTCACAGTGTGTGAGTTAGACCTGCTTTTGGCAGGTCTTTTTATTTTTTTCGGGATTGCGCCGAAAGGCGTTGACACGGCAATACCGCGCCCGACACAGACCGCACTGTTGTTATTTTATCATATAAAACAGCCTGTGTAAACCGAATTTTGTGTTTAAACATATCAAACGTCCGCATTTGCGGACATATTAAAGACCGTCCCGAAAAAAACGGAACGGTCTTTATTTTATATATTTACATATGGGTACAAGTTCTGTGGCAAAAAGAAGCCGCACCCAAAGGTTGAGCGTTTATAAGGAAGTATTGGTTTCTCGCATAAAAATCCCTTATGCTTTTGTCAAAAAGCCTCGCAAGGCGACAGCCTTGCTTCGTTTCTTGACTTCGGCATAAAAAATTTTTATAGCTATGAAACTGCGTAGCACTTCAAAACGATATTATTTTTGATACAAGAAAAGGCAAACCCATCAGATAAGCCGGGGCTCATCCGATGGGTTTAACGCATTATTGTGCAAAGATGTTGTTTTGAAGCAAAACTGCCTTATAAACACTCAGCCAATCAGCGCATTTTTTTGTTACATCTTGTATCAAAGCTCGGATTAAAGGCGTAGAAGTTCTTTTCGTTCAGCTTGTCGGTGGCAATTCTGAGTCCTTCGCCGAATCGCTGATAATGGACTATCTCGCGCTCGCGCAGGAATTTTATGACGTCTCTGACATCGGGGTCGTCAACAAGCCTCAGAATGTTGTCATATGTGGTTCGCGCCTTTTGTTCAGCCGCCATATTTTCGTGAAGGTCTGTTATGACATCTCCCTTAGCCGCTATGGAGCCGGCGTTAAACGGCATACCGTTTGCACCTGCCGGGTACACTCCCGTTGTATGGTTTACAAAGTACGCGTCGAACCCACCTTGCTTAATTTGTTCCTGAGTAAGATTTCGCGTAAGCTGATAAACTATTGCACCTATCATTTCGAGGTGCCCGAGCTCCTCGGTACCGATATCGGTGAGAAGTCCTTTAAGCTCGGGATAAGGCATTGAAAAACGCTGTGAAAGATAACGCAGCGAAGCGCCGAGCTCTCCGTCGGGACCGCCGTACTGTTCTAATACTATCTGAGCGTATTTGGGATTTGGATTTTTTATATTTACCGGGTATTGCAGCATTTTTTCATACGAAAACATTATTTAACACACTCCTCTTGTTTTTCCCAAGGCCACGGTGATTTCAACCATTTTGCACCGTTGCCCTCTAAGGGGCTCAGCGGTCCGTATTTCTCCGAAAATTCGGCTCTCACTTCATCGTAGCATTTTTTATACCCCCGGTAACGCGCCTCGGCGGCGGTATCCATAGGATGCGTATCGAGATAGAGATGCAGTTCCCAAAGCGAGAATTGAAGAGAACCGAGCTTTAAAAGCATGGCTTTTCTCGTATTCATATACATCTTCCCCCTAAGAACGGCTTATTAAGGTCCGTAAACACAGTACCGTTTTTATATCCTGTTTCAACATCGTACATCGTCGTATTTGTCTGAAACGGAACGTAAGCCATTGTAGTTACCGTATTTTTCGGCAGGGGCGATGTGCCGAGGTACTCGCTCGACGGATTTACCGGGCAGCAGTCGCCTGAGTCTTCGGCTCTGAGAGATTTTTCGCAGAAATCCAAAAATTCGTTCAACAGATATTTCTCCTTATAATTTATTTGTGCAACCTTTCGATACCATATTATTCGGACGAGACATCAAAAGTGACAAAAAACCGATCCTCCGCGGCTGAGCCGTTTCGGACCGGTTTATTTGGGAGCAAAGTTAAAAATCAGGCGTCAAGACGAGCGACTTTATTGTTTTTATCGCTGCTTTTCCAAGTGTGTATAACCTTCGGATTTGCAAATATTTCATCAAGCTTTTTAAGGAAAGGAACTATGTCGCCGAAATCAAGCGCACGATGGTCAAAGGCTATGCAGATGGGGAGCACCTTGCGCGCTTCTATCGTTTTGTTGCCGAGGCTGTCGGTCATAACCATGGGCTTATCCTGAACGGCGCCTACGCCGAACGCCGTAACCTGCGGCGGTATTATTTCAAGTAAAGCAGCCGCACCGGACTGTTCGCGGTAAAGCGAGCCGAGGTTTGATATTGTGGTTGTGCCCTGCTCTATATCGTGTTTTGTGAGGCGCTCCGTTTCGGGTATAGCTTCATACTCTTTTTTTTCCTCGCCCTTTAAGGTTTTAACCTTATGCTTGCCTGTTTTGGAGCCTATAAGGCGGTATATAGCCTGCATAAATTTACCCTTTTTAAGAGCGGTGAGAGTATTATCTAATGATACGTCAAACATAGCTTCGTCAAGATTTGTGTTTTCCGCTCTTCTTTTTACATCGTTTACGGCGTCGGTCATCTCGTCAAGATTTTTATTTTCAAAGCCGCGAAGATTTACGGTCATCATTTCACCGCTCGGAAGAATCATCGGCATAGAAATGTTTATATCCTCAAAAGTATCGATTCTGCCGCGTACAAGCTTACGGTCGAATTCTATATGAGAATTCATAACGGGAGCTGCTTTAAGTCCCTCTGTAATGATTTTCATTATTACGGTATTGAGCGTTATCCTGCTGTCACGGTCACGGTCGAGATTCAATTTTTTACACTCGTGCATAAGCTTTGTAACATCCGGCTCATACATATATGTCACGTGAGGGATTGTTTCCCAGCTTTCGCTTGTCATATTTGAAACTATCTTTCTCTGTATTCCGAAGTGGATTGTATTTGTTTTTTTCATGGTTGTTTACTCCTTTTGTGTCGTTCTGTTTTTATTTATTAGATGCGTTCGTTTTTCGCTTCCGTTGCCAAAATAATACACAAAAGAGTGCGGTTGCGCTATACATTTTAGTTTTCAATTCGGTTTACAAGGGGGAAAAAATCGGTTGCGGGCACGCTGTTTCAACAAACACGGGCAGTTGCCGTAAATTTAAGGATAGAAAAAACGAGCCCCACGGATAATGCCGACGCATATCCGTGGGGTTCGGATTTATTATTGCTTTCCTAAGTAAAAAACATTATGAACATTCAGCCGAATTACAGCCTGTCTTTAAAAATGAGAATAACGAAAATTGAATTTGATTAAATCCGATTATACCTTTGCTATAATCTCAACCTCTACAAGTGCGTTTTTCGGAAGGTCACCTACGCCGACGCAGGAACGTGCCGGTTTTGATGAAAAATACTCGCCGTAAACTTCATTGAATACGCCGAAGTCGGAAATATTTTTTAAAAAGCAGGTGGTCTTTATAACGCTGTCGAAGTCAGCTCCCGCCTCTTTCAAAATCGCCGCGATATTCTCGCAAACTCTTTTGGTCTGACCCTCGATTGTATCTTCCTCTATGTTGCCCGTTGCGGGATTTATTGCTATCTGACCCGAAGCAAAGAGAAATCCGTCAACGATTTTGCCCTGTGAATAAGGACCTATTGCGGCAGGTGCCGATGAAGTGTGAAGTGTTTTTATCATTTGATTTTCCTCCTTAATATGACTTGATGATAAATCCGGCGTCGGTCAGCGCTTTTTTTATCTGAGCGATATGGTCAAAGTTTTTGGTTTCGAGAACAATGCGAAGATAGCAGCCGTTAATATCGGAGCCCTCGGACGCACGCTCATGATGAATTGAAATAACATTGCCGCCCTCTTTTGCAATGATGTCGGCAACGCCTTTTAACTGACCCGGCTTGTCAAGAAGTTCGATTGTGAGCGAGTATGTTCTGCCCGATTTCAAAAGTCCGCGCTTAATAACTCGTGAAAGTATGGTAACGTCGATATTACCGCCCGAAAGGAGGCAACAAGCCTTTTTTCCCTTGATGTCCACCTTGTTAAACATAGCCGCCGCAACCGAAACGGCACCCGCACCCTCGGTAATGAGCTTTTGCTGCTCGATAAGCGCAAGTATTGCCGCGGCTATTTCGTCATCGGAAACTGTCACAATACCGTCAACATATTTTTGACACATTGCAAAGGTAACGTCGCCCGGCTCTTTAACGGCTATACCGTCGGCTATGGTTGAAACGGAATCGAGCTTTTCGATTTTTCCGTCCTCAACGGATTTTAACATACTAGGAGCGCCCGAAGCCTGAACGCCGTATACCTTAACATTGGGATTGAGCTCTTTTATCGCAAAAGCCACGCCGGAAATAAGTCCGCCGCCGCCTATGGGAACTATAACAACGTCAACGTCGGGTATCTGGTCGAGTATTTCAAGTCCTATGGTGCCCTGACCTGCTATAACATCCTCATCGTTAAACGGGTGAATGAAGGTATAGCCTTTTTCCTCTTTAAGCTCAAGAGCTTTATTATATGCGTCGTCATAAACGCCCTCTACAAGACAAATATCCGCACCGTATTTTCTGGTTGCCTCCACCTTTGATATGGGAGCGCCGTCTGGCAGGCAGATAAGTGATTTAATACCGTTTTTGGTAGCTGCCAAAGCAACGCCCTGCGCGTGGTTACCTGCCGAGCAGGCAATTACGCCGCGTGCTTTTTCCTCATCCGAGAGCTGTGATATTTTGTATGCGGCGCCTCTGACTTTAAACGAACCTGTAACCTGTAAATTTTCGGTCTTGAGATGTATTTCACTTTCGGGATTTATGTTCGGCGCCAAAATCATATCCGTTTTACGAATTATGTTTTTTAAAACAAATGAAGCGTGATAGACTTTGTCGAGTGTTAACATCTTTTATCTCTTCTTTCAAAAAATAGTATATATTAGTATATCACGTTACGGACAAAAAGCAACAAAAAGGTTGTTTTTGACGCTTCGGCGCAAAAAAATAATCCCCGAAGACAGGGCTGAGCCAAAGCTTCGGGGATGTGAAAATTTAAAATTATTTCTGAGGTCCGTTAAAACCGTTAGCCTGCTGGAACTTATCTATTTTGTCGATAACTCCGAGAAGTACGTCAAAACCGTCACCGACAGTTTCAAGCTCAAAACGCTCGGGCATATCGTGCCATGTGTGATAATAATAGGTAAGTGTGGGATCCTGAGCGGCAAAGGTAACTGATTTTACGCCTGCCTTTGTCATAGGCGTGCTGTCGCAACCGCCTACAGGGTTATGTATGCAGCCGTTTGTTTTGCTGACTATACCGAGCTCGTTAAAGGTGTCCTTAAACATTTTTTCAAGGTCGGTATCGAAACGGCAGAACTGCCAGTCGTCCTTGATAACAACTTCAAAGAAATCTTTATCGGCAACTGAGTCGATATTGATGTTCCAAGTGTTTTCAAGTATCGGCTCGCCCTTATGCTCACGTGTAAACGCGAGAGAACCGCGAAGACCTGCCTCCTCGGAACCGCAGTTAAAGTCGATTATACGGCAGTTCTTCGGCATCTTTTCGGGATGATCATGGAAGTATTTTGTAACGGCAAAGCTGAGAGCGCAGCCGGTAGCGTTATCCATAGCGCCTCTTGAAGCGTTGCGCGGATTCGGGTCAGCCCACATAATTATAAACATACAGCCTATTGCAGTAACAACGGGAAGGAAGTGCATAGCAAAAAGGAAGTTTGCAAAGGATGCCGAATTAGCAGTTTTGATAGCCCAAACCTCGCCGAAGTAAACACCGCTTGAAATAACGGTCATAGCTATTGAAGCGGCGGTAAGGAAAAGGAAGCATACAACACCGAAACCCACTTTTGCGAAAGTAGCCACCAGACCCATGGCGGGTTTTGTATTTTTAAACTTTGAAGCATGAGCGGAATGTCTCCAGCACCAGCTTGTATCGGTGTGACCCGAAAGAATTATGGTGTAGTCATATTTTCCGTCCGGCGGTAAAAGTTCACCGTAAGTATTCTGCGATATTTCCTGCTTAAAGAACATATCAAACCATGTCTTATAAAGGAAAACGCTTAAAATAAGCCAAACCCAGCATACAACCGAAGCGAGCGCCATACCGTACCAAACCGCACTGAGATGCAGAGCCACGTAAACGAGAGCGCTCATGATAAGTCCGAGATAACCTGCATACGGAATACCGCCTATCGACGCTCTCGGAGATACGGCAAATTCCTCACGTACCGGCTCAATACCGATACTTCTGAGTTTGTCCCCCATATATGCCGCGTACTCTTTTTCGCCGTCGGAGCCCGGCAGACGAGAGCCGATTTTTTTGGCAGCGTGCTCGACTATTTCGAAAGCTTCCTCGGCATACTTTCTGTTTTCTTCTTTCATAGAATAAACCTCCCAAATAAAATACATAGATAAATATATTGCATTTTTGCAACAAATGCAAGGGCAAAATGCAAAAAACTGCCAATTTCGGCGCTAAAAAAGCTTAATAGGGTTCAAAATGAATTGTTTGGCAAAAAGCGAACCGAAATTCACCTTTTTAATCGACAATTCGAGAGATTTATGTCAAGTAAAAATTTACCAAAAAATTAACGCGGCACAGATTATTTTTAGTAAAATCTATGCCGCGTCGGTATTTAATTATGTTTTATTCAGTTCAATTTATTTATTGCGTCGATAAGGGCTTTTGAAGCGTTCGGATTAGTTACGAGCGAAGCTGCTCTTAACGCCTCCTCCTTATCTGCGGCAAGCCCCGTTTTTATGTAACGTGTTATTTTTTCCTCGGCGTTAACAAACGACAGGAAATCGTCGGACGATGCCGTTACCATAACATTTTTTCCTCTCTCCGACATATCGCTGCCACTCGCGTAATCATAGTACGCTATGTCAAGGTCGGCGTATTCGCTTTGAATTCCGTTTAAATCGCCCTTGCTTGTATACTGCCATATATTATAGGGATATTTGAAATCCGTTACTGACGAAGTATAATGTGCGAGCCAGATTTCATAGCTCTTGCTTTGTAAAGCGGCATAATCAAGATTATCATAAAAGAATGATTTACTCGCATATACGCCCGCCTTATAGCCTGCACTTCTGACTGTTTCGCAAAAGGCCACCGCCAAAGAAGTTCGCTCCGCTTTTGTCAAGCCGTCCGCTCTGCCCGTGCGGTTCGGAGCTCCCGAATACTCGGAATCGAAATATACGGGCAATTTAATATCGTAACCCTTAATTATGTCAAGCGCTCTTTCCGCTTCCTCCACGGCTTCTTCGGTTGTAACAGCCTGGCTGAACACATAAATTCCGACGTCGATATTCTGAGATAATGCGCCTTTAATGTTTGCCGCTATTTGCGAATCGGTCACCAAATTGCCCGAGTCGCCCCAGCCGCGTACTGCCGCTCTGAGAATTACAAATTCCAAACCCGACTGCTTCACCTTTGCCCAGTCCACAGTTCCCTGATATTTGGAAAAATCAGCTCCGACCAAAGACGCCTTGGCGCCGTTTGCGTTAAAGAAATATCTTCTGCCGTCTATATATTGGTTTCCGTACAGCGGCCTGCCGTCACTTCCGATATAATATGTATTGTCGCCGTAATCATACCAACCCGTTTTACCGTCGGCGTAAACGAGATTATAGTCGGTGTACTTTGACTTATATGTTCCGTTTTGAGCAATACTCCCGACAAAAACATATTTGATGCCGTTGTAATCCGCAGTGCCGTCATAATCCCAAGTTATCTGACTGCCGCTCACATAATAAACAGTGCCGTTATACAAAACAGCTCCGTAGAAATTCCAATTAAGTGCGCTTTTCTCGACGTAAAACCATCTGCCGCAAAAGTACACAAGACCCGTATAGTCGTTTTTAACCGCTCCGTTTTCGGCATAATACCACTTGTCGCTGCCTAAGAGTGCAAGTCCCGTATAATCCCAATTGAGAATGCCGTTTTCCACATAATACTTTGTGCCGTAATAATCGGTAAGTCCCGTAAAGTTCCAATTCAGGATACTGTTTTCGACATAGTACCATGTACCGTAATATTTTGTAAGCCCCGTATAATTCCAGTTAAGGGCGCTTTTCTCGACGTAAAACCATCTACCGCAAAAGTACACAAGACCCGTATAGTCATTTTTTACCGCTCCGTTTTCGACATAATACCACTCGTCGCTGCCTAAGAGTGCAAGTCCCGTATAATCCCAATTGAGAACGCCGTTTTCCACATAATACTTTGTGCCGTAATAATCGGTAAGACCCGTAAAGTTCCAATTCAGGATACTGTTTTCGACATAGTACCATGTACCGTAATACTTTGTAAGCCCCGTATAATTCCAATTAAGGGCGCTTTTCTCGACGTAAAACCATCTGCCGCACAAGTACACAAGACCCGTATAGTCGTTTTTAACCGCTCCGTTTTCGGCATAATACCACTTGTCGCTGCCTAAGAGTGCAAGTCCCGTATAATCCCAATTGAGAACACCGTTTTCCACATAATACTTTGTGCCGTAATAATCGGTTAGACCGGTAAAATTCCAATTAAGCTCACCGTTTTCCACATAGTACCATGTGCCGTAGTAATTCACAAGACTTGTAAATGTGGTATCCTTTACACCGTCTTTGGTATAAATCCATTTACCGTTAACTTTTTTCAGCCCGTCGTCCGCCGCAGATGAGGCAAATGCCGAAGTGAAAAGCAATAATGTCACCGCCAAAACGATGCCGAATACCGTAATAATCCTTTTTTTCATTTTCCGTATCCTTTCATTATAAAAATTTTTAAGATTAAACGAACCGAATGTAATTTTATTCAGCGTGTATCCGAATTGTTGTATTTATGCCGTTTACGATGAAAAAGCAGCGACTTCGCCGCATATGTCGCGGCAAAAATGACGCTCATAAGAAAAGAAAATACCGTAAGCAATATAAACGCTCCGCTTAAATTCACGAGCAGTAACGAAAAAATCGAAGCATAAAACGACAGAGCCGCAAGGCGTATATATTTTTTCGGCGACGCGGCGGATTGTTTTTGCTTTGCACCATGTGTAAAGTATATATCCTTTCCGGTCGAGCTTTCCAAAAACTCGCCGCACAGCTCCCAAAGCAACAGCCGTTCGCGTTTCGACGGCTTAAAAACTCTGTATTTTTTCCCGTCACGATACCTGACCGGGGCAGACGCCGCCTTTGCCGAAACGCGGCAAATATTAAAAAGCCTGTTTGCCGCCGAAGCTATATCGGCATTTTTATCGCGCATACTTTGCGGCACGGAATTCAATGTAAACGCCGACAATTCCGCAAGTTTTTTTAAAGAGGCAAATCTGTGTTCCGCCCCGTAAATATTTGAATAACAAAAGCGTTCGAAATAATCCGAATTCTGCCGCGAAAAGCGGCTTGCAAAATAATTTTCGGTGTAGGCGCACACAGTTGCAAGCGCAGACAGGTAAAGCTCTTCGGCTCTTTCGGGTGCTTTGTTTGCCGCAATAACCAACGAGTTTACTCTTGCGGATAACACCTGTATATCATAAAAGACATCGTTTACGAATTTCGGTGAAATTTCCGTCAAAATGCCGTCGTCCATAAAACATCGACTCCGTAATATGTATTTATTACATACTACGCAAAAAAAGTCAATACGCCAACCGCCGATAAAAGAAGTCAGAGTGAGTGTGTTTTATTCTCTTCGGTCATCATAATATTTAAAACCTTAAGGCAAATCGGCATTGAGAACAGGAAAGCCCCTGCATCCGCTACTGCCTGGCTTATTTCAACTCCCGTAAGTCCGAAGAAATGCACAAGCAATAACAGTGCCGGGACAAAAAACAAAAATTGCCTCGACATTGCCGTTAAGGTGGCTGCCTTTGCCCTGCCTATTGTCTGAAGATACATATTTGCCATAACTATAAAGCCCAAAAGCGGAAGAGATATACACTGAGCCCTGAACGCAAACGAACCGATTGCGATTACGTCGGCGTCATCGCGTCTGAATACGGCTATGACATACGGCGACAAAACAAATCCTATAACGGCTGCCGCGGTTAAAAATACGGTAGTCACCTTGACGGAAAACCAAAACGCCTTTTTAACTCTGTCATATTTTTTTGCGCCGTAATTGAAACCGCATACGGGCTGAAATCCCTGACCGAAGCCTATTACGGCGGCTCCGACAAAATTCATTATCTTTGAAACTATGGACATAGCGGCTATTGCAGCGTCGCCGTAACCGCCCGCAAGACGGTTCATAGCCACCATGGCAAGCGACGAAAGCCCCTGTCTTGCAAGGGACGGAACTCCGCCGCGGAATATTTCTTTACAGAGCTGTTTTTCAAATCGGAAGTTTTTAAACGATATGCGGATATTTCCCTTTTTAGTACAGCCTATGAGCAATATCACGAAGCCGATTGCCTGGCTCAGCATTGTGGCGCACCCGGCTCCGCCGACGCCCATTTTAAATACAAATATAAATATAGGGTCAAGCAAAATATTAAGTACGCCGCCTGCCGTAACGCCTATCATACCGTTTACCGCACTGCCCTGAAAGCGAAGCTGATTATTCAGTACGAGCGAGCTCATCATAAACGGCGTTCCGCAGAGAATGTAAAAAAGATACTGCTTTGTGTACGGCAAAATGGTATCGGTTGAGCCGAGCAGCCTTGACAGGGGCGAAATAAAGATTATACCCAAAACGCCTATTATAACACCTACGGCAAACGACGAGAAAAATCCCGTGGACGCCATCACGGACGCCTCTTTTATATTTTGCTCGCCGAGTTTGCGTGACATATAGTTTCCCGAACCGTGGCCGAAGAAAAATCCGCACGCCTGGATTATCGCCATAAAAGAAAAGACGACACCTACAGCGCCGGTGGCGCTGGTGCCTATCTTTCCCACAAAATATGTATCAGCCATATTGTATATAGCCGACACAAGCATTGTAACTATTGTAGGGACAGCCATTTTGCAAATCAGCTTATTTACCGGCATTTGCGTCATCATGGTAAATTTACGACTGTTTGATTCTTCTTTGTTTTTCATTTTCCCGTTTCTCCGAATTCGGTCTTACAGACCGGAAGATTTAAAAATATCATTCATAAGCTTTTTGTTTTTGTCAGTCAATGAACCGAGCTCTTTCGACTTATCCTTAGCCTTGCCGCCCTTTTTCACAATTCTTATAAGCCAGAAAAGCGGCAGTAAAAACGGCAGTTTTTTGAGCACGGGATAATTTTTCACCATAACCTTGAGCGGCGGAAACGCCATTCGCATAAACGCCGAAAAGCGCGAGCTCCCGATGTTTTCGGCTACCGCGCCAGCGTTTTGTATGGGCGGACCCAAAACTATATACTGCTGCATTACAAACAAAGCCTTGTCGTCCTTTGCGTTGCCGAACCAGATTTCGCCGACCTTCTTTATATTTTCCGCAAAGCGCAAAAGCCCGATTTTTTTAAGCTCTCCGCCTATATACGCAAAATCAAGCTCTTCGCTTTTAAGGCGGTTAAGCATAAAAATATCCATAGTTGGTCTGAAGCACGCGCCGCCGTCTTTATAATGCTCTGCCAAATGTGCCGTAACATATATATATAGGTCATTGTCGGTCATTTTATATTCGTGCTCGCCGCATTTTTGGGCTCTTTTCCAAACGTCGGTAAAATAGTCGTGCCGACTGTCGCCCTCAATAAAGAGCATATTGTGAAGCTCCACGGTTAAAAACGGCGGATTTATAAGAACTATATCCTTACCGTTGTTCATTTCGCGTGAAAATCCGCGTTCCGTCAACAGTTTTTCCGCGCGCAAAACGTCCTTCTCTTTTACGAGGATATCCATATCCACCATAAAGCGCATTTCCGGCATAGGATAAAGGGCTTTGAGGTGCGCTCCCTTTAGGCACATAAAATCTATGTTGTTTTCCGTAAAGGCTTTTCTTATGAAGTTAAGCTCGTTTTGCTGAGCGCTCTCGCGGAGAACCGCCGCCTTATACGAACGCTCAAGCTTTGACATATATTCCTGCGGCAAAACCCCGGGCTTATCTTTAAAAGCAAGGTAAAGTATGACCTGAACGCTGTTGCGGTAAGCGAGTTTTACGAGGAAAACCTTGTCGGTGCCCTCGGGTACATCGGGCAAGGGCTCCGAGAGCAGAGCCGAACGAACCACGGAGCAAAGATATTCTCTTGCAAGCGTTTTTCCGGTCATCTTTTTTATCCTTTCATTAAATACGGTATCAGTCTGTAAGCGACAATTTAACGGCAATCGGGAAATGGTCGCTCGGATACACTCCGTCATATGTGTTTTTCACAATCTCAAAGCTATGCGCCGTAATGCCCGTCTTTGAAACCATAAAATAGTCTATACAGCTTCTGTCAAGCGCTTTGCCGAAATTCTGATATGTGCAGGAGTTGTCGGGATTATCCGTAAGGTACTTGGCGTCGTTAAAGTTTTCGGTCGCCATTTTGTATGTTTCGCTGTCCTCTTCGGCGTTAAAATCGCCCATAATTATCGACGGCTTGCCTCCGAACTGCGCTATTTTATCAAGCACAACGCGAATCCCGTTTATGCGCGCCTCATCGCTTATATGGTCAAGGTGAGTGTTAAACACAACAAAGTCCTTGCCGGTCTGTTTTTCTTTAAGTATAACATAGCTGCAAACTCTGTAACAAGCCGCACCCCAATCCTTGCTCATAATCTCGGGAGTTTCGGAAAGCCAAAACGAGCCCTTATCCTCGAGTTCGAATTTTTCGGTGCTGTAAAATATGGGACACCCTTCCGAGAGATATGTATTATCGCGATACTCTATAACGCTGTCATATCCTTTAAGCGTATTTTGCAAATATGCGTAATGGAACTTTGTGACCTCTTGAAAGCCTATGACATCCGGCATAACCGAAGCCACATTTTCAATTACGAGACCCGCGCGGTAGCACCAACTCTTTTTGCCCACATCCGTAGGGCTGAAGCAACGCACATTGGCGCTCATAACGGTTATTTCGTCCGTTTCCGCTTTTGACGATATATCAAACGGCTGTTTTTCGGTTTTCTTATACTTCGGATAATACCAAAAATCCATTGCCGCAACCGCAATTATAAAAACAAGAATCACCGAAAGAACAATACAGAATATTTTTAATCCCTTTTTCTTTGTTTTTGCCAAGGAAAGCACCCTTTTTCACGTAACTTCTATAAATAAAATAATAGCATAAAAGGGCTTAAAAGTCTATATGTTTGTTGACGGCGGCGGCAGGAAAAAAACGGCTTTAATCCTTGTGTTGCACTCGGGCAATTTATGGTATACAATAGCAATAAAGAAGGGGTGATTTTATGCACACCGAAAACTGGATGAAGAACATCGCCGACGAAACCTTACTGTCGATGATAAACATTCCCGGAACGCATGACAGCGCAGCAAGATTTGTAACCGCTCCGACACCTCAGATATTTTGCTGTCAGGATATGTCCGTAAAAAAACAGCTGTTGTCCGGAGCGAGATTTCTCGACATACGGCTTGTACTGAGTCGCAAAAAATTCAAAGCGGTACACTATATAATGAGATGCCGCAAAAATAAAGAGCTGTCGGGCGGAACGCTGCTTTTTGACGACATACTTCGCGACACAGCCGAGTTTTTAAAGGAAAACCCGACCGAAACCGTTATCGTGAGCGTAAAAATGGATTTCGGCGTCAATGTAAGGGACTTTTACCAAAGCTTTGTGCATCGATACATAGAGCCGCAAAAAGAGCTTTGGTACACAGAAAACAAAATACCGAGTCTCGGTGCGGTTCGCGGCAAAATAGTGCTTATGAGGCGCTGTATGCTCGGCACAAACGACCTTTCCTCTGTTGACAACGGACTTGATTTTTCGTATTGGGAGGATCAGAAAGGGACGGACAATCCCCTACCGCTCCCATGCTGGTTCGGAAACGAGGAAAACGAAAAAGCAATAATACAAGACAGATACGCTCTTACAAAAGAAGAGAAATGGCGCTCTGCCGTAACTACCATGCTCGGCGATTACCGACCGCACAAAAATATTATGGCATTGAACTTTTTGAGCACAAGGGGCAATCCGAGAGAAAATGCCGATTACATAAACAAAAAGTTCTCGGAATACCCTCTGCCCGACAAGCCGCTCGGCATAATCATATTTGACTTTTTGACCGAGGCTCTTGCCGAAAAAGTCATCAACACCAACACGGAGGCGAAAAAATGAGTCTGATATTCGAAGAGACGAAAACTCTGACCCCTGACGACACAAAGACCAATGTTCCGCTGCAATTTTATGTTGCGGAGGAGCTCGAAAAAATGGAGATTGAATTTTCGTATTCGCCGAAAAACCTCGACGATGAAGAAAAGGCGCACAAATACATAGACGACGGGTTTGAAAAGTACGCTCCGGAGCCGTACAGAAAAGGCTATAAACCATGGTATGAATACCTGCCCGTCAAAAATCTGCTCACGGTATCGCTTGACAGCCCCGACGGCTATATAGGCTGCGCACACAGGCAGGACAGCCGCCAAACGCACATTATTTCGGAGAAAGAAAGCTCCCGCGGATTTATAAAAACGAAGCTTCCGAGCGGCCTTTACAGAATAACGATAAACGTACACGCGTTAGTTACCGACGAATGTACGTTTAATATAAAAGTTTTCGGCGAGGTGAAAAGCAATGCTTAAATGGTTTCCGTGCGAAATGCACTGTCATACCCTACACAGCGACGGCAAATTCACCGTCGAGTCGCTTATGCAAACAGCCAAGGAATACGGGCTCTCGGGTATAGCCCTTACAGATCACAACACCGTTTCCGGTTGGGACGAAATAACCGAGGAAAGAGAAAGGAAATATGTTTCAGTTCTGAAAGGAATAGAATGGACTACCTTTTTCGGACATATGCTTGTCACCGACTGCAAAGAATTTGTAGACTGGCGCGACGCCGTTCCCGACAATATAGATGAAAAAATCGCCGAGGTCAAAAAGCGCGGCGGTATGGTAGGAATAGCACACCCGTATGAGCTGGGAAGCCCGATGTGCACCGGTTGCTTTTGGGACTATCACGTTAAAAAATGGGAAAATGTGGACTATATCGAGGTGTGGTCAAAGCCGTTTCCGCCGTCAAAATCGGCAAACGAGCGCGCATTTGCACTTTGGACGGGTCTTCTTGACAAGGGGTATCACCTTGCCGCAACCTACGGCAAAGACTGGCACATGAAATCCGACGAAACGGAGCCTTACGGCTGCACTTACATAGGCACAGAAAGCGAAACGCTCACCGGCGCGGAAATAAAAAAAGCAGTACAAAACGGAAGAACGTCAATTACCATGGGTCCTTTGATTACCCTCACGGCGCTGCGCGGTGAAAAGGAATATAATGTTGGTGATGTTTTGGATGAAGGCAAGGCAAAAATTAAAATAGAAGTTTTTCCGGAAACAAGAAAAGAGCATTGGGAGAAATTCAACATCACCTCAGAGTCGGTAAGGTTAATAAGGAACGGCTGTCAGACCGTATTCGAGTCAAAATACGGCGGCGACGCTCTGGCGTTTAACTTAAACTGCGAACCAGGCTGGTATATTGCCGAGCTTTGGGGCAAAGTAAACGGCAAAAGATATATGATAGGATTTACAAGTCCCATTTATTTTACCGCGGAAAAATAATGCTGCGGTGCGAAAAAACAACAAAGCTGCTGTAAATGACAAACCTTTACAGCAGCTTTGTTAATATTCAATTTGTGTTACGGTCACAAATCCGCTTTGCCGCATATATGATACCATTGACAGTCGCCGCATACAAAGCGGAGCATATCTTTTTTTATGATATTATTTTCGACAAGCGAATAAAGACAGCCGTACTCATACACCTTGTCAAAATCAAGATTGCACAAGCTTATTACAGAGCAGTCGTATCTTTTAACCTTTTCACTTTCAAAGCACATATTTTTACTGTTATTTGGGCATTTTAGGCAGATGTCGTCACAGCCGCCCGTCAAAACAACTTCGCTGTCGTTTTTCAGATTTGATATTACATACCGCATATTTTCGCTGAATTCGTCGGAATATCCGTATCCTTTAAAATAGCGCATACACAAAAGATGATGCGGTCTAATCGAAAATTTTGACATATTTCGGAACAGTCCTTGTTATGATAACTGCGAGCACAATTTTAAGTGCGTCGGGAATCAAAAACGGTACCACGCATTTACTGAGAGCCAAGGCAAGACCTACGGGTTCGGCTCTGTGGGCATATACCGCTATAAACCAAATTGTGCCGAAAGTGTAACACGCTAAAAGCCCGAGAACCATTCCGAGTATTATCGACCAAAGCTTTTTGCCGAAAACCAACGTTATGAGCCAATAGACGAGCGCCGTGAAAATAAATCCCATTATATAGCCGCCCGTTACACCGAAGAGCGTTCCAATTCCGCTTGAAAAGCCCGAAAAAACAGGTATACCGACAGCTCCGAGCAACACATATATAAGGACGGACAGAGTACCTCTTTTTCCGCCGAGCAAGCCGACGGCGCAGAAAACACCGAAGGTCTGAAGCGTAAACGGTATGACCATAGGCACCGAGATCCACGAGCAAACGGCAATAATTACGGCAAATACGGCTATATATACCATATCAAGCGTTTTTTGCCCGACACTTTTTTTCGGTTTTGTTTTAACATTGTTTTCAGCCATAAAAATACTCCTTTAAGCGTGAACTTAAAGGAGTATATCATTATGCCGGTTGATTGTCAACCTAAAATTCAATCTTGGGTGACAATATATTTTTTGAGCATATCGCGTACCATCTGCTCGACGGTTTCCTTAACCTCGGCAAGCGGGACTTTTTTGCTGACGGATTTGTCTCTCGTAACGACCTCGCAGACATTTTCGCCCATATTTCTGGGGCTTACTATCACACGAACCGGCACACCGAGCAAATCGGCGTCGGAGAACATAACGCCCGGACGCACGTTTCTGTCGTCATATATAACCTCAATGCCGTCGTTCTGCAAATCGTTATATAACGAGTCCGCAAAGCTCTTGGCGTTCTCGTCGTCGGAACGCAGGCAGCAGAGATGAACCTGCCACGGAGCTATTGACATAGGCCAAATAGGACCGTAATCATCATGGTGAGCCTCGCAAACGGACGCGGCAAGTCTGCCGACGCCTATTCCGTAGCAGCCCATTATCGGGTACTGAGAATTACCGTCTTTATCAAGATAAGTCATATTCATGGTCTTTGTATACTTCGTGCCGAGCTGGAATATATTTCCGACCTCTATGCCGCGCGAAATATTTATTGTATGCTTACCGCACTTCGGACAAATACCGCCTGCGGTGATTTTGGCAACATCCGCATACTCCGCGTCGGGTATGTCGCGCTCCATACAAAGCCCCGTATAGTGGTAGCCCTCTTTATTGGCTCCGCACGACAGATTGTTAGTGCCTTTAAGCGAGCGGTCGTAAACTACTTTGAAATCGCCGTTTAAGTTGTACGGTCCTATAAATCCGGCTTTAAGTCCGCACTCTTCGGTAATAACACCCGGGTGGATGTTTTCACGGAGATAATTTGTAAGCTTGGTTTCGTTCACATCGAGATCGCCTCTTATGAACACAACCACAAATTTATCGTCCGAATTCTGCTGATATACAACAGCCTTGCAGGACTTTTCAAGCGGCGTTTTGAGAAAATCGCAAATATCCTCTATTGTATGGATATTCGGTGTTTCGACAAGCTCCAAATTTTCGCTTACATCGTCTTTCTTGTTTTCGATAATGCTCTCGGCAGCCTCCATATTTGCCCTGTAACCGCACTCGGAGCAATAAGCGATTGTATCTTCGCCTACCGGAGTTAAAAGCATATATTCGTGCGAGACGCTGCCGCCCATCATACCGGAATCCGATTTTACGGCAACAACCTCCGGCAATCCGGCACGCGCAAAAATGCGGTTGTACGCTTCGTAAACCTCCATATAGTATTTTTCGAGGTCTTCCTGCGAAGTGTGGAAAGAATATGCGTCCTTCATTGTAAATTCACGAACACGTATAAGACCTGCACGCGGTCTTGCCTCGTCACGGAATTTGGTCTGAATCTGATATATCATAAACGGATATTTGGAGTAGGAATTTGCATACTCGCGAACAAGCTGCACCGCGGCTTCCTCGTGAGTCATACCGAGAACAAGACGCGCATTGTTACGGTCGGTAAAACGCATAAGCTCGCTTCCTACGCTTTCATATCTGCCGGACTCGTCCCAAAGGCTCGCCGGAAGAACCACCGGGAATTTTACCTCCTGACCGCCTACCTTATCCATCTCATCGCGGAGTATATCCTCGATTTTACGGCATATACGGTTAAGCGGAGTAAACTGAGAATAAATACCGTTTGCGACGCCCTTCATATATCCGCCGCGCAGCATCAACGCGTGGCTGTCAATAACGCAGTCGGACGGTTTTTCTTTGAATCTCTCGCCTACGAGCTTATCAAGTTTCATTACATTTTCCTCCGATTTAACAAAAAATAAATCCCGAACGAAGCTTTGGCTTCATTCAGGACAAACTAACAAAATAGCCTGCGGTACCACCTGTATTCGGAAAATCCGCTCTCATTTGTCTGTAACGGGACACCCGCCGCGTTCTGCGCGGAGCTTAAAGACGGGTTCGATAATACCGCCGCAGGGCTTTCACCGACCGCCCGCTCTCTGAAACGACAAATACTATCTACTGTTTCTCATCAACGCTTTTTTAAATATATCGGATATTATACTTCCGCAATCGGAATTTGTCAAATCATATCATTTTTTTTCCGCTTTATCCGCCGCATTTTCGGTACTTTCGTTTTTCTTGCGTTTTTTATCTGCCACGTTTTTGATTATAACGGCTATAACTATTACGGGAATGGCAAAAAGGCATACGGTCATTATGAGTTTCATCGGGATGTAATCATATATCTTGTCGCCGAGAATCGTAAACAATATAACGCGCGGAGCAAGCCCAAGGAACGAAAACAGAATATACTTCCCGAAATTGTACTTACTGCTGCCGAGAAACAGACTTACGAAATCGAGTGGAAACACGGTTATAAAACGCATAAGGAAAACTGACGCGTCCTTTTTATTTTCCTGCATTTCAAGTATCTTTTTGCCGTATTTCTGCTTTTGCATCATCTTATTTATATAATCGCCGCCGAGGAACAGCCCGAAAAGATATGACGCCGTAAATTCCACAAGTATTCCGGCGATATTCACAAGCACAGCCGTCATCGGAGAGAAAGCCATACCGACCGAAATATAGACGAGCGACGCGGGAATAACAAGCACAAGCCCCTTTACAAAATATACCGCAAGGACCGACAGAACAGCCGGCAAAAGCGACGGAGCCGCCGAAACGATTTCGCGCACGTCTATATTTACAAGCTTTTTATAGTTTATAAGCACAAAAACAAACACGGCGAGAGCCACTGTGATTTTTGAAATAAGCTTTATAAGTTCTTTTTTATTTTCTTTCATATACTGCTTTTTCACTTTCGTTTTTTATAGCGTCGTACAAAACAGCGGCACCGTTGTGCGCTCTATGGAGACAACGGTAGTATACCACAGAAAAGCGATTTAGCAAACAAAAAGAATAAATATGTATATAAATTCAGTGCTGCCCCCCAAAAAGGGAGACAACACTGTGAGGGGGAAAAACACTGTGTGGGAAACAATACTGCTTCTACCGGTTCTCGGAGTATAAAGCATACTCCTCCTTAACGCCTCTGTACTTCTTTTGCGGAACCGAAATTTCGCTTCCGTCGCTCAGCCTTACGGCATACGGATATATCGCGGTAACATAGTCAAAGTTGACAACATAGCTTTTGTGTATGCGTACAAAATTCGACGGCAGAAGATTTGTAATATCGCTTATCTTTATATATGATATATAAGTGCCCGAGAGCGTATGAACAACAAGCCTTCGTCCGGCGCTCTCACAGTATTTGATTTCGTTTGTATTCAGCACGGTAACACAGTTGTCATAATTCAAGGTTATATACGACGAACGCACCTTAGTTACATTTTGCACGGCACGTGTGAGGACGAGCTGTAAATTGTCGGCATTCAAAGGCGTCACAAGGAAGTCCGCATATTTCACGGTGTAAATATTGCGCGCATTTTCCACATATGCGGTAACTAAAATCATCTGCATTTCCGGGAAACGGTCCGTTAATTTTAAAGAGAGTGCAAGTCCGCTTTTGCTGTCGGGGTCAATACTGAGAAAAGCTATGTCACAGACATTGCCCTTTGCAAAAACGAAATCCGAAAGACCTTTTCCGTCCTCAAACGAAAATATTTTATGCTCTACCGAGCATTTCTTTAAAATTATATCTGCCAGCTCGGCAATATGTTTTCTTTGTAAACTGTCGCTGTCGCAAATCGCAACGGTAATCAAAAAAACACCCCTGTTTATTCCGTATTATATAAATTATTTTTAAAACGCCCGAATGTAATCAAAAGCCCATTCATTGCAGCAAAAAACATTTTATAAAATTATATACGTGTTTTTAGCGGAAATCTATTCTCTGTTTGAGTACAAAAAACGACATTTTATTGGATTCAAGAGCCGCTTTTTCTCGTCAAAAAAGCGCGATATATCACCGTTTTACTTGACAAAGCAATGTTTTTTGGGTATTTTATATATAGACATTTTGTTGCGGATTGATTTCTTTTTTTACAGCTTTTAAAAAGTCCTTTAATTGCGGCAAAATGGAACGAAAGGGGTATTTTGCAATGTCGGTATCGGGTATAAAAACCGCGGAGAAAAACACAAATGACCTTATGGAAGAATTAAGCGACGACAAAGTATCAATCGAAAATTATATTAAAGATAATACCGATTCCTTTGTAAACGTCGATTTAAGTAATTTCTGGAAAGGAATAATAAGAAAATCAGGAATGACGAAGTCGGATATTATCAACAAGTCGGACTTCAGTTATGTATACTTTTACGATGTAATAAACGGCAGAAAAACCCCGTCGCGTGATAAGATAATCCGCCTTGCTTTGGCGCTCAAGCTTTCGCTTGACGAATGTCAAACGGCGCTTAAATTTTGCGGTAGGTCGCAGCTTTATCCGCGAATCAAGCGCGACAGCATTATAATTCACGGCATTAACCGAAATCTCTGCATATATGAGGTTTCGGACAATCTTTTATCTTTGGGAGAAGAAGATTTAAAATAATTTCTGTTTAAAGGATGGGGAAAAGTATGGCAAAAAAATGTCCGTTTTGTCAGAAAGAAATGCCGGATGAGGCTAATTTCTGTCTTAACTGTTTCTCGGCGCTCGGCACAAAGGCATCACCGGAGAGTTGCGGCGCAAAAAACGGCAATCACGACGAAAAGCCGTCGCATAAGCACACCAAAAAGCATATAAGTAAGTCTAAAGTAAAAAATGCTTTGCCGACGGGCAGAAAAAAAGCACGCAGAAAAGCATTTACGGCGGCTGTTCTTGTATGCACTTTTTTGTTGTGCGGAATTATTGCCGGACTCACCAGAAAACAAATACGCACCGCTCTCTCGGGCGAACCCGAAACCATGGCGGTTCTCGTTACCGATGAAAGCGGGGAAGCCGTTACCGATGAAAACGGCGACAATGTTTACGAATACGTTGAAGTACCGCAAGAGGAAACAGGCTTTTTCGGAAAGCTTTTCAGCAGTTTTACGCATAATAAAGACGACGCCGAAGGCTCCGACAATACATATACCGAAAACGGCGATGCAGGCGAAACGGCATCGGATAAAGCCACCGATTCCGTACCTTCGACAGAAAATACGGTTCCCGTAGGCAAAGACAGTAACGAAACACCCGATGTCACCGAAGAAGAGGTTATCGACAATTCTCCGCCCTCATCGGAGGGGCTGAAATATGAGACGATAAGCACAATTGACAGTACGTATATACAAATAGTCGGCTACGAGGGACACAGTGCAAATGTGCTTGTGCCCGCATTCATAAATGACATTCCCGTAACATATATCGCAAGCGGTGCGTTTAAAAACAACGATGTAATACGGACTATAACATTTGAGGGCGCCGACGACCTCTCCAAACGTCAATTCTATTTACCGGCTTCTTCAAATTGCGCTACAGCCGTTTTTTACAATCTGCCGAACCTTACAAAAATCACATTTCCGTATGAATTGTCATTCGGACGTTTTTTAGCCGACCATTCATTATATTCCTATGCCGAATCCTGGAGTTATCTTTTTGAAGGTACCCCAAAGCTTGCGGCAATCGAAACTACGCCGAAGCCGTCAAAAGCCGAAACCTTCGGCCGCAGATATGCTTATATGACGTCAAAGGACGGAGTATTGTATGACTCTGATTTAGACGGCTTATACTTTTATCCCTATGCAAAAAAAGACAAGTCCTTTACCGTTCCTTACAAGACGTGGTACGTTTTTATAAATGACTGCTTTTATCTTGAGGAGCTTCGCATAAACGCTACCCCGTCGCATTACTTCACCTTCCATATTTTGTCGTCGAATACCCATTTGAAAAAGGTTGTCGCGGAGGGCGGAAAGCCTTTTAAAACAAGATACTGGACAGACGGAGACGTTCTTTTTTCCATGCAGGAAAGTTCAACCGCCAATCCGAGGGCGGTCTATGTTTCGTATTATCCGCAAGCAAAGAAGGATAAGACCTACCGTTTGCCTGATATTCCGGATGGATATTATTACGAAACCTTACGATCATTTAACCTGAATATATACCTTGAGGAGCTTTATGTTCCGGCACGGGCGAATGTGTGGTCGGGAATGACGGAAAAATCATATCGTCCGCCTAGCCTCAGAGCCATACATCTGCAGGAAGGCAATCCGATGTCGCAAAATGACATTTACAATTTTACGCGAAACGGAGTTAGCATCGACTACAATTACTGATACCGAAACGGAGTTATTTAACGTGAGTGATTTAAGCAATTATATAGACGAATACCTTAAAACAGAATACACGTTAAAAAGCACACTTAAAGACTCTGTGCAGTCGAGGGTTTATCTGTATCAAAAAAATGATTCGGAAAAGCAAATTATTAAGATAAGTCAAAAGAACCGCAACGACCACGTCTTGCGACGTCTCAGAGGGCAACACCACAAAAATACGGCAACGGTATACGAAGTGTGTTCAAATGACAATGACGTAACCTTACTCGAAGAATATATACACGGCGTATCGCTCGGCAGCATAGTAAAAAAGAGCGGCGGAACACTCGAAAATGAGCTTGCCGTAAAATATGCTCTCGACATTTGCATGGGGCTTGTATTTATGCACTCGCTCGGTATAATACACCGCGATATAAAGCCGTCAAACATAATAATCAACGAGCAGGGTGAAGCGGTTATCATAGACTTCGGTATAGCAAGGCTTATCGATGATAACAAATACTCTGACACAAAAAACCTGGGTACTGCCGGATATGCGGCACCGGAGCAATTCGGAATTTATCAATCGGGTCCCGTTACCGACATTTACGCCGTGGGGGTTCTTTTAAACGAGCTGATTCTCGGGGTTCACCCCACAATCGACACGCCGAACGGCAAGCTCGGCAAAATAATAAACAAGTGCATTATGGCGCAGATGTCAAAGAGGTATCAACACGTTTCGGAGCTTGCGGAAGTGTTAAACAAGCTTTTATAAAAAAACAGATAAAAAACAAACCGTCCGTTGGGAGACCGGACGGTTTGTTTTTTGCTTTTAAGAAGGGGGAGAAAGTAATGAAAAAGTCTAAAAAGATTTGACAATCTTTTTATCAAATCAACAGTTTATGTCGCTCTCTTGATTTGATGTCTTTAGTATAAACATCAAATGTTTCGGCAAAAAGTACTTTTGATTAACATTTTGTAAACAGATTATTTAGATTTCTTAATAACTTCCCCCAAAGGATTTAATCACAACACTTCGGAATAACTGCCGAGATACGTAAAATCGTCGATGCTGCCCGACAGCTCGGTAATAACGCGTGAAAAACCGTCGGAGTGAACGGGCGACTCAATGTCAAAGTAAAACATAAATTCAAAATCCCTGTCCTTTAAAGGTCGGCTTTCGAGCTTTAAAAGGTTTATATCGTAAGCAAAAAATCTCGCAAGGATATTGTAAAGCGAGCCGGGTTCGTGCGGCAAGGTCATCATAAGGCTTGTTTTATCGGCACCGGGGTAAACCTCAAGGTCCTTACAGATACATATAAAACGCGTGTAATTGTTGCCGGTATCCTGTATATCCGAGGACAGCGAGCATAGCCCGTACAGCCCTGCACAGTCCGCCGAAGATATTGCCGCAACATCGCGGCGGTCGCTCTCGGCAACCATTTTGGCAGCCATTGCCGTATTGGCGCAAACGGTGACCTTGACTCCGCTTAAAGAATTTAAAAATCCGGAGCACTGATTTATTGCCTGCTCGTGAGAAAAAATCTCTTTTACATCGGTAAGCGCCGTTCCCTTTTTGGCAAGCAGCGAATGGTCGACCTTGAGACGTATACTGCGTACTATATAGAATTCATTTTTGCTCATAAGGTCGTAGACCTTATTTACGGAGCCTGCCGTGCTGTTTTCGATAGGCAGCACGCCGTAGCGGCAAAGCCCGTTTTGAACGGCCGAAAAGACACCGTCGAAGCTGTCAAAAAACATTATATCGGGATAACGGAACAGCTTTTCGCAGGCGAGGCTCGAATATGCTCCCTCTACGCCCTGACACGCGACAACGGCTTCGCTCGGAAAAACATCGGCGGTATTTGCGGCCGCCGACAGTATTTTTTCGGACAGAGCGGAAGTATTGTCAAGAAATCTGTGCTGATATGAACGCGAGAGATTTAATACGGTGGAATAAAGAAGCCTTGTATATGTTTTCATATCGTCGCCCGACATTTTTGCCACGCGATTTAAAAGTTCGCGCTCACGGGCACGGTCAAGCACCGGCATACCGGTTTTTTTCTTATACTCAGCTACCGACAGCGAAACGCCCATACGCTTTATAAAAAGCTCAACAAATTCGCGGTCGATATCGTTTATCTCGCTTCTTAATTCGTTAATATCCTTATCCATTGCCACTATCCTTTCGGAATTTTTTAAAGAATTATATCAAGCATTGTCACAGCCGTTACCGCTTCGACTGCGGGTACGGCACGCGGCACTATGCACGGGTCGTGCCTGCCCTTTATCAAAAGCTCCTCTTCCTCCATCGTTTCAAGGTTTACGCTCTGTTGAGGCTTGCCTATGGACGGAGTAGGCTTTATTGCCACTCGGAAAACTATGGGCATACCGCTTGTTATACCGCCGAGAATTCCCCCGTGATTATTTGTTTTGGTTCGTACTGCACCGTCCGATACCGTAAATTCATCGTTATTTTCGCTTCCGCGCAGCAGTGCCGATGAAAATCCCCTGCCGAACTCTATACCCTTTACGGCAGGTATTCCGAAAACGGCGGCGGCAAGGCGGTTTTCAATACCGTCAAACATAGGCTCTCCGAAACCTGCTTTTACACCGGTTACGGCACACTCTATAATTCCGCCGACCGAGTCAGAGTCAAGTCTCGCCTTTTCTATTTCCGCTTTCATCTTTTCTCCGGCATCGTCGTTTATAACGGGGAATTCTTTTTCCGCGATATTTTCGCTTGTTATGTTAACGGGGTCGAATTTTTCATCTTCTACGCCGCCTACGGACGCTATATGAGCCTTAATATTTATGCCGTTTTGCTTTAAAATCTGCATACAAACGCTTCCGGCAAAGCAAAGCGGCGCAGTCAGCCTGCCCGAGAAGTGTCCACCGCCCGCAATATCATTAAAGCTGTTATACTTTACAGCCGCGACATAGTCGGAATGACCGGGGCGCGGAAGAGTACGTATATTGCCGTAGTCGCCCGAACGCGTATTTGTATTCGCAATCATCATAGCAAGAGGCGCGCCGCACGTAGTATTATCAACAAGTCCCGACAATATTACGGGCTTATCCGCCTCGCGGCGCGTTGTCGAATATTTATTGCGACCCGGCGCTCTTCTCTGCATAAATTTTTCTATTGACAAGGTGTCAAGCTTTACCCCTGCCGGCAGTCCGTCAATAACACAACCTATCGCTTCGGAGTGTGACTGACCGAAAACCGAGACATTTATCTTGTTTCCTCTAAGAATTGATGACATTGTAACTACCTCCGAGCGAAGAAAAATCTTCAAAGAAATTCGGGTAAGATTTATTTACCGCTTCTGCTCCGCGCAAAATAATATCGCCGCTTGAAACAGCGGACAAAACGGAAAGTGCCATAACCATACGGTGGTCGTTATATCCGCTGACAGCGCCGCCGCCGACAAAGCCCGTTCCGTTTATCACAAGTCCGTCGTCCGTCTTTGATACATTAACTCCGAGAGCTTTAAGGCTTTCGTAAACTGCCGTAAGTCTGTCGGATTCCTTTATTTTAAGTCTTTCGGCACCTGTTATCACGGTCTTGCCGTCATTTGCCGCGGCTGCTGCCACGGAAATTATAGGAACAAGGTCGGGAATATTTCGCGCGTCGATATTTGTACCGTGTAAATTGCCTTTTTCGACGGTTATACCGTCGCGGCTTAAGGATATTTCGGCTCCCATTTCTTTAAGAATTGTGAGTATTTGTTTATCGCCCTGAACGGACGAAAGGTCAAGCCCGGTCACGGTGACCTTGCCGGAAACGGCGCCTGCCGTCAGGAAAAATGCCGAATTTGACCAATCGCCTTGTGATACGGCAGTACCCGGGGACACATACTTTTGCCCTCCGGGTATAAAGAACCGATTATTATCTTCTTTTACGCTTATTCCGAATTTTTTTAACGTATTAAGCGTCATATCTATATACGGTCTCGATTCGACGGGCGGTATAACGTTAATAACGCTGTCGCCGTTTAAAAGCGGCAGCGCAAACAGAAGCCCCGTAATAAACTGAGAACTTATATTTCCCTTAATCGTAAATTCGCCCGATGTCATTTCGCCGCTTATTTTAACGGGAAATACATTTATCGGCGAAAAGACGACATTATGAGCCTCCATTTGCTCACGCAGCGGAGACAACGGACGTTCCGGAAGTCTGCCGCCGCCGGTAAACTCGGCGTTTGTTCCGAGCGCTGCGGCAACAGGGAGTAAAAATCTGATGGTCGAGCCGCTCTCATTACAATCGAGTACGGCGTTTTTTCTTCTTTCTTTGATGGGGTTAACCGAAATACCGCCGTCAACGAATTCTATATCCGCTCCGAGCGAATTAAGGCAATTCACCGTTGCCGTTATATCGGCGGAACGGGTGTTGCACCTTATGAAAGTCGGCTTGTCGCTGAGCGCCGAGGCTATTAAAAGCCTGTGGGCGTCCGATTTTGACGACAGAGCCTTGACTTCACCGCAAAAGCGGCACGGTTTTAGCCTTATATCCATTAACTGAGTCCCTCGCTGATTATTTTTTCAAGCTCCGAAGTCGGTACACTTTTTATAACACAGTTACCGAGAGTTTCGGGAATTATCAATTTTATGCTGTCACCCGACCGTTTTTTGTCTGCCATTGCCGCGGACGAAAGCTCTTTTGCGGAAAAAACGGTGCTGACGGGCAAAGAATATTTTTTATTGAGCGACGCTATAATATCGGCGTAATTTTCGCCGCAGAAGGAGCATTTATATGCCGCTCTCGATATTATTACCATTCCGACGGCAACCGCACTTCCGTGTGAAATTTTATATCCGCTGCATTTTTCTATGGCGTGACCTACTGTGTGGCCGAAATTCAGGAGCGCCCTGACGCCTTTTTCTTTTTCGTCGGCATTTACAATGTCGCGCTTTAACTCCACACAGCGCGTTATTACATATTCGAGATTGTCTTTTGCCTCGTTATTGCGCAGAAACTCAAAAAACGCTTTGTCAAAAATCACTCCGTACTTAATGACTTCAGCCATTCCGTCGGCAAAAATCCCGTCGGTAAGTGTGGAGAGAGTCCCGAAATCCACTATAACGAGCTTCGGCTGATAAAATGCGCCGGCAAGATTTTTACCTGCCTTTATGTCTATTGCGGTTTTTCCGCCCACGGACGAATCAACGCACGCCAAAAGCGTGGTCGGTATCTGAATAAAATCTATACCTCGCAGATAGCTTGCGGCGGCAAATCCCGCGACGTCGCCGACAACTCCGCCGCCGAGCGCCACCAAGGCGTCGGTTCTTGTAAGTCCGCTCTCGGCTAAAAATTCAAGTATCGAAGAAAAAGTTGATATATTTTTTGATTTTTCCCCGTGCGGAAATACAAATTTAAAGGTTTCAAAGCCTGCGTCGGAGAGCGACTTCATAACGACGTCCGAATAAAGCTTATCTACGGTATCGTCGGTTATCACAGCCACCCTTTCGGCGGCAGTGACATCTTTTATCATATCGCCGCTTTTCGGCAAAATGCCCTTGTCAATTACAATATTATAACGCACGCCAGCGTCTACTTCAACTGTTTTCATAATGCCTCCGAATCGACGATTTTAGTTTTTATACATACCGTCTATCTTTTCTTTGCGCTCGCGACCCTCTTTTAAAAGAGCCTTCAGCGTGACGGCATCGCGCTCTTTGAGAGCCTTTGAATACTTTTGCAGGTTTGCTATAATGCCGTCTACCTCGTTTATGAGATTATCCTCATTTTCAAGGAAAAGCTCTGTCCACATAGTCTCATTGAGCTTTGCGACGCGCGTTAAATCCTTGTAGCTGCCCGCCGAAAATCCTTTGTGCACTTCTGCCTCGGGACTTTTAACATATGCGTTTGAAACGACGTGGGCAAGCTGAGAAGTATAGGCTATTATCTTGTCGTGCTCCTCGGGAGTCGATATCTGAATATTTGTAAATCCGAGTTTGAGATACAGCTTTTTCACTTCCTCCAAATCCTCGATTTTAACGTCCTTTGAAGGAACAATTATCATGGAAGCATCCGAGAACATACCGACGTCGGAATATTCAAATCCCGAGAAGTGAAGTCCTGCCATAGGGTGCGCTCCGATGAACGTAAATCCGTTTTCGGAAGCAACCTTCCAGAGAGGCTCGCAGACAACGCGCTTTACACCGCAGGAATCCATAACTATGGCGCCTTTTTTTATCTTATCCGCATGAGTGCGTACAAATTCGAGCGTATCATTAGGATAAAGACCCAAAATCACCATATCGCACGTCGGGAGAATATCATTTGTGAGCTCTTCGTCAACCGCACCCAAAAGCTTTGCTTTAAGCAAAACTCCGCGGTCGATGTCATAGCCGTAAACGGTATTATCCGTATTGTATTTGATTGCCTTGGCTATTGAACCGCCGATAAGTCCCAAACCTACTATTGCTATATTCATCTTTATCGCCTCACAAAATTACAGATTGTTTACTGTTTCTCTTATAGCGTTAACGCCTCTTGTTACCTCAGCGAATTCCTCCGGACGAAGAGCCTGGGGTCCGTCGCAAAGAGCCTTTGCAGGGTCGTTGTGAACCTCTATCATAAGACCGTCTGCACCGCAGGCGGCAGCCGCAAAGGACATCGGCTTTACAAGTCTTGCAATACCCGAAGCATGGCTCGGGTCAACAACTACGGGGAGATGCGTCATCTCGTGGAGCATTGCGACAGCCGAAAGGTCGAGAGTATTTCTCGTGGCGGTCTCAAAGGTTCTTATGCCGCGCTCACAGAGTATAACCTTTTGGTTACCCTCAGCCATAATGTATTCGGCGCTCATAAGGAATTCCTGAAGTGTGGCGCAAAGTCCGCGCTTTAAGAAAATGGGCTTGTCTATTCTGCCGAGCTCCTTTAAAAGCTCGAAGTTCTGCATATTTCTTGCTCCGACCTGAATTATGTCTACGTTTTCAAACAAATCAAGGTGAGACGCGTCCATAATTTCGGTAACTATCGGCATACCGGTTTCTTTTTTTGCCTCAAGCAAAAGCTCAAGTCCCTCGGCGCGCATTCCCTGGAAAGCATAGGGTGAAGTGCGCGGCTTGAAAGCACCGCCTCTTAAAATATTGGCGCCTGCCTTTTTGACGTCTTTTGCTATCGAGATTATCTGTTCACGGCTCTCAACAGAGCAAGGACCTGCAAAATACTGGAAGTTGCCGCCGCCTATTTTATGTCCGCCGACATCAATAATTGTATCGTCGGGGTGGAACTTTCTGTTGGCGTTTTTATACGGCTCGGAAATTCTTTTTACCTTTTCAACTATGTCGAGTCCCTGTATAAGGTCGATGTCGATTTTGCTTGTATCGCCGATAAGGCCTAAAATCGTCTGGTACTCGCCTATAACCTTATGAACCGAAATTTTCTGATTTTCGAGCCAGTCGGTAAGATTTTTTACCTTTTTACTGTCTGCGCCGTCCTTCAAAATTACTACCATTGTTTTTGCTCCTTACTCTGAAAAATAAAAAGTCCCGCAGCGAATTTCACTGCGGGACGCATTTACCAAAATACCTTAAATCTCAGCACGCTATCTGTTTTGCAGCAAAATTCATACTGGCCTTACCAAAAAAGTTGATAAAGTAAAAGTAATAGTATGAAGCTGTAAAGACAAGATTACGCATTTAATTATTACCTCAATATTTTAGCGGTTTAAAGTATAATAATACCAAAGATTTGATTTGTCAACACTTTTTATAAAACTTTTGAAAGAAAATCTTTCAGCCTCGGATTTTGCGGATTCGTAAAAAGCTCCTCGGGAGTATTTTCTTCAAGAATTTTACCGTCGTCCATAAACAGAACTCTGTCGCCGACCTCGCGGGCAAATCCCATTTCGTGAGTAACAACAACCATGGTCATACCCTCTTTAGCAAGTTCTTTCATAACCTCAAGTACCTCGCCTACCATTTCGGGGTCAAGGGCGCTTGTGGGCTCGTCAAAAAGAATGACGTCGGGATTCATGGCGAGCGCGCGGACTATTGCCACACGCTGCTTTTGGCCGCCCGAAAGCTGTGACGGATAAACATCCGCTTTATCGGCAAGACCTATTCTGTTAAGCAGCTCAAGAGCGTTTTTGCGAGCTTCCTCTTTTATCTGTTTAGAGGTTTTTACAGGCTCTTTGGTCGTAGCTTTGCCGAACATATTTTGACAGCGGAGCTGCCTCATTCTGCGTTTCTCGCAGAGCACGGGCGACAACATTATATTCTCTATAACGGTTTTGTTGTTAAAGAGATTAAAGTGCTGAAAGACCATTCCTATTTTTTCGCGCTGTCTGTTTATATTGACTTTCATATCCGTAAGGTCTACGCCGTGGTAAAGCACCTTGCCGGAGGTGGGATCCTCCATACAGTTAAGGCATCGAAGCAGCGTACTTTTACCCGAACCCGACGGTCCTATTATAACCACTTTTTCGCCCTGCTCTATTTTAAGGTTTATACCCTTTAATACGGAGAGGTCGCCGAAGCTTTTGCAAAGATCAATGACTTCTATCACTCTTCTTCAGGCTCCTTTCCATAATCTTGATGAAGAAGCTGATTATCAGCACCATCAAAATATAAATGATTGCCATAACAAGGTACGGCACCATAAATTCATAACTGTTGCTGCCTATATAGTTGAATGCAACATACAGGTCCGTAGCGCCGACAAAGCTTACTACCGAGGTCTCTTTGATAAGAGAGATAAACTCATTGCCGAGGGTGGGCAAAATGTTTTTTATCGCCTGCGGAATGATAATCTTCATCATCGTGGTTCCGTAACTCATACCTACGGCTCTGCCGCCCTCCATTTGACCGGGGTCAACAGACTGTATGCCGCTTCGCATTATCTCGGAAACATATGCCGCGCTGTTAAGCCCGAATACACATACGGATACCGCAACAGACGTCATTTTAATATTCAGAAGCGGCAAAAGCACGTAATAAAATACAAGAAGCTGTACAACTACGGGTGTTCCTCTGAAAAGGCTTACATAAAAACTGCAAAAGCCGTTTAAAATGCGCGGCAGTTTTCTGTATTTCGGCAAGACCCTGACTGTGGCTATAAGAGTACCTATCAGTATGCCGATAACGAGACCCAAGACGGCTATTATAAGAGTATTTTTAAGGCCTAACAGTACCTTATTATAGGCGCCTGCGTTTATAAACACATCAATAAAACGCTTGACCTTAATATCAAAATTACCCATGTATCAAATTCCTTACTTTAATATAAACAATGCCCCACTTTTATTAGGTGAGGCATTGAAGTGTTAAGTCTTAACAGTAATTCAGTTTACTTCGTTTATAGACTGAGCAATACAAGCCGCGGGAGCAGCATCAATTATAACATAATTGATATTGCCGTTAATCATATCCTGAACAGCAAGAGAACCGCTCTTGTAGCCTACGCAAACAGCGTTAAGTCCGGGGAATTCCATCTCGGCGTCGCCCTCGCAGTAAAGCTGAGCTGTGGTGCCGTTCTGAACACCGATTTTTACGCTGCTGTCAAACGTTTTAAGAATAGCCTCAACCGAAGCGGCATCCGTGCAGCTGTCAAACTTGGTGTCGGTGCCCTTAACGATAAGTCTCTGAGAAGCCTTGTAATAAGGAGTCGAGAATGTAACATACTCTTCTCTCTCGGGCTTTACGGTAAGACCTGCCATTGCAATATCGCACTTATGCTGACCTACCGAAAGGCAAACCGAGTCAAAGTCCATATTCTGGATAACAAGTTCCTTACCGAGAGAATCGGCAAGAGCCTTTGCAATTTCCATATCAATGCCGCTGTAGCCGTCGCCGTTTGTGTACTCAAACGGTTCAAAAGCCGCGTTGGTGGCAACTACGAGCTGATCCTTGGTAGAATCAAGAGCTGCCGACTTGATTACATCGGGAGTGCCGCCGGCGAAATATTTATTGCATATTGCGTCGAAAGTACCGTTAGATTTGATTTCGGCAATAAAGCTGTTTACCTTTTCGAGAAGCTCGGGCTGATTTTTGTCAACGCCGAATGCATAATCTTCATCGGTTAGGTTGATTTCGATTACCTTAACTGCCGGTGTTTTTGTTTCCTTAGTCGTATCCGGACCGGTTGCGGCGTCATCTTTGCTGCCACAAGCCGCAAATGACATAACCATCAAAACGGCTACGAGCATAAGCGAAATAACTTTTAATGCTTTTTTCATTACGATTCCTCCGTAATAATTTAATGGATATATAATATCACTTCATGTCAAATTATGCAAGTACAATGTATAATTATTCGATTTTGCACGAATTACATACGCAAAGCACCGTATTATTATGTTTATTTGACGGATTCTGCCTCTTCTTTTGCAAGTGACTCCGCGTGTCTTTCGGCAAGGTCCTTTTCAACCTGCGCACGCTGAGCCTTTGAATAGCGTATGCATAAAAACGGGATAAGATAGAGCACGGAACCGAGCGCCGGAAGAAGCATGAAAAGCGGCCACTGAGCCTTATAGAAAGCCTGCGTCTGACCCTCAAGTCCCAAATTCGCATCATATCCGAGCCCGGAGAGCACAAGTCCGCTGAAAATAAGCTTTAACGCATCTACGAATTTATTTGTCAAATTCTGCATGGAGTTTGATATACCCTCGGTGCGCTTGCCCGTTTTCCATTCGGTATAATCTATGGAGTCGCAAAGCAGCGAACGCTGAGCTATACCGACCATATTTGTGGGTATGGACGAAACGGAAATTATGGCGATTACCGCTATCATCTTGGGAAGCGTGTCAAATCCGATAAAGAAAGCCACAACTCTGAAAAGAGCATTCATAACCTGCGCTACTATAACGATATTTTTCATACCGCCGAGCTTATCGGCAAGCTTTACCGCAAAGAACATACTTACGGCGGAAAACGCGCTGACGAGTATACCGTAATAGAATTGCACTGTTTCGCCGTTTATAACCTTACCGCCGATATTTATGCTTACGCAGTATTTAAAGAAATAAATCCAGGCTATGGCGCCGTTGAAGAAATTAAGAATCTGTGCGAGCAAAAGTAAAATGAGAATCTTATTATATCTGAGAAGCGCAATGTCTTTTAAGAGAGACTGTTTCGGCGGTGCGACAAATTCAACACGCTCTTTTGTCTTGTACGCAAGTATGGACATAAGCTCGCCGCCGAAGCCGAACACAATACCGAATATAAGGAACAACAGCTTTTCGCTGATGCCGATTTTTTCTCTTGCACCCATTATCATCGGAATAAGGCTTATGGCGCCCCACGCCGCTCCGACGCCGATGTTGAGCCACTGAGAGACCCTCGCGCGCTCGTGAGGGTGCGGTGAAATCAGCGACATCATACCCCACAGGGCAACATCCTGAAACGAATATGTAAAATCCCAGCCGATGTAAATGCATAGGATTATTACCACAGCCGCGGTTTCACCCACGCCGAAATCCACAAACATAAGAGCTGTCAGTATACCGATAAAAATCGGCAATTTACCGAGATACGGATGCAGCTTCTGACCGTTTTTACATCTTCTGCGGTCTATTATGGCACCTACCAACGGATCGTTGAAAGCGTCCCAAATTCGCGAAAAGCCTGTGAAAAATCCGACTTTTCTGGCACCTATTTTAAGTATGTCGGTGCAGAAATAGAACAGCCACTGCGTTACAAACTGATAAGTGAGATTTTGCCCGGCGAGAGCTGTCGAATAGGCAAAAAGTTCTCTGTTAGGCACATAGCCCTCGTCCGCTTCTTTACTGAAAAGGCCCCGTCTTTTGGTCTTTACGTTTGCCGTATCGACCGATGTACCGCTATTTTGGGTCTCCATAAAAAATTCCTCCAAAAACAATCTTAATACACTTAATACATTTTTCCGTATATATTTTACGGCCGCGAACTATTTTACCCAACCCTTTTTGTAAAGGAGATGAGTGCTGAGAAGTGCTACAACAACACCTACCGGTATGAGCACGCCCGAGCCTATCGAACCGTTTATGAGAAGGATAATGACTATTACGGCAAGCGGTATTATAGAAATCTTCCAATGCTTTCTGAAGTAGCTGATACCGAGTGCGCCGAACAACGCCGGAACAACCTGATTAAATGCCGGGGTAAGCGGCGAATCCTCTGCCGTAATATACGGAAGCAAGGGAGAAAATACAAGCACGCCGAGAGCTATTATTACCGTGGTAACAATAGACGAGGTTGCTATTGCGATTGTGGAAATGACCTCGCCCTCTTCCGAATTTGCGCGGACACCGGCATTTTCCATTGCGTTAAGTCCGCACGGGAGCTTGAGGTTTGTAATGTTGCCGGTTACAAAGCCGAGATATGTTCCGCCCGCACCGAGCAAGGGGGTATATGTAAGAACCTCTATGATTGCCGACGGATAAAATATCATGGCAACGGGTAAAAGACCTTTGAATACATATTTAGCCTCAGGCCATACATTTAAATGAATACAGATGGCAACCGGGATCATCAAGAAGACAAGCAAAGCGGCAATATCCCATATTGTTCCGTAAAAATGCACGCTGTCAAAGTAACTTCTCTTTTTCATACTTAACCCCTCCATTCAAATGTTGCAACGTCTGACGGAAGAACCTTGGCAAGTATCGTTACGAGTATCATTGCAAGTATCATACTAAACGGCATGGCGAACGGCTTCAGCCAGTTTATATTGTGCTTATCTGCCAGCTTTTCGAGAATGAACATAAAGAGCATTGACGAAAGGAGCGCCGTTACGGACATTACGCCTGCACCGTCGCCTACTACGAATTTATCGCCCGAGCCTGCGAGTGCTCTGCCTATAAAAGCGGAAATAAGGCCTATAAAAGCGGCAGCGGACATAAGGTCGGACCATCTGCTGTCCTTGCTTGCAACCTTATTCATACCCTTTTGTATCTTTTTAAGCACAAACGGAACAAGCACAAGCGGCATAACGCTGCCGATAGTCATTACCCACGCGGCGGTCGCAAATATCTTCGGGTCGGTTATCTCCTGCGAAATACCGCTGGAAATGCCGAATGCCTCAACCGCTGCCTCGGCGGCAGGTACCTCATACTGTATTGCGCCTATTACCGAAAGACGTATCCACGGAAGAACTATGCCGAGAGCCTTGGCAAGAGTTATTACCGTAGCGACTATCGCAAGCGCCGGAGCTACCGTGAAAACGGCACTGGACGAGATGGTTTTTTTGACAGTCGAGGTTTCAATTCCGAGCGCCTTTGCCCTCCTCACGGCACGCACAAGGAAAAAAATTGACTGTGCAATGACGAAAAGAACAATACATATGCCCAATCCGTACATGAATGAATCCGATTTAAAATCCATTAAGATTCCCCCAATTAAAATTTTCATTTAATGATAACATAAATATTACCAAAACACAACAAAAAAGTCCTCAAACTGCACAAAACAGTTTAAAGACTTTGTTTTGCCGTCAAGGCAGCGTCAATTCGCGGCAGATTTTAATCTCCGACAACATTCGACGTAAATCGACGTTTCCACAAATTATTTGCCGCAGGTCACAGTACAACTTTTAAGAGTTATAAAATCTTCTACTATATATTGTATATGACACATTTCGGGGTTGCCGGCTCTGAGAAGCTTCAGCAGCTCGTTTATTTCGGTCTCTTCAAGAGTTATTTCCCCTATTTTGAGTGTGGCGGAGCCGTCTATACAGCATATTCCGTACTCCGCAAACCGATGTCCTTCTTCATCTTCCGTATACTCACAAAAAGCAGAAAACCGCAAATTTTCTCCCTCCGATTAAGGCGCGATTCAAAATCCGCAGGAACCGTGCCGTATGAAAATTCGGAATACAGAGATATATTCTGCCGGAAAGATAAAAAGCACCTCCGCCGACAATAGCGGAAGTGCGTTTTTTAGTTTGGTGGAGATAAGCGGGATCGAACCGCTGACCTCTTGAATGCCATTCAAGCGCTCTCCCAGCTGAGCTATACCCCCATATTCAATGACAGTAATAATACCACAGCCCTACACGTTTTACAATAATTTTTTTGAGTTTTCGGCGTATATAAGCAAATATCGTCCGTTTCAACAAAAAGCAGTCTCAGGGCTTGTGTAAAAACACGAAAATGTTTGTATAATAGTACATTTATACTATTATATGTTATAATAACCTCGGTATTTTACCGCAACATTCACAAGGCGAAGTTTATATTTTTCTGCCGCGAATATTAAAATCTCTGTTAAGAGGTGCTTTTATGGAATTTTTGACTAATGAATACACATTTAAATCGGCCTCAGGGCTTTGCGACATATACGCACAGTCGGCTTCGCCTGCCGACTACGGCAGCGTAAAGGGCGTTGTTCAGATAACGCACGGAATGGCCGAACACTCAAACCGCTACGGAAGATTTGCGGTTGAGCTCTGCAAAAGGGGCTACGCCGTATTTATATGCGACCTTTTGGGGCACGGCAATTCCGTCAGCGACGACAGCGAGCTCGGCTACTTCGGCGAAAACGGAGTTGAAAGCCTTGTTGACGATATGAAGCAATTAAACGACATAGCAAGGCGCGAGTATCCAGGGCTTCCGCTGTATCTTTTCGGCCACAGCATGGGCTCTTTCCTCTCGCGCGCATATACGGCGAAATATCCCGACACCACAGACGGTACAATATGGTGCGGCACGAGCGGAGCCAACCCTGCCGCCGGTCTCGGCATAGCTTTGGCTAAAGCGATAGAGAGACGCAGCGGAGATCATCACCGCTCGGGTTTTCTCAATTCGCTTGCTTTCGGAAAATATAACAAGCGCACCGAAAACGAAACACAGTTCGACTGGCTCTCAAAGGACAAAGCGGAAGTTAAGAAGTATATCGACGACGATTACTGCGGCTTTGTTTTCACCGCAAACGGATTTAAGACGCTGTTTTCCCTTTTAAAACAGATTTCGGAAAAAAGCTGGTACCGCGCGGTTCCCGAGGATAAACCGATATTTATGATTGCCGGTGAAAACGACCCCGTCGGTGAATACGGCAAGGGTGTTAACGAGGTATTTTTGACTTTAAAAAAGACCGGTCACAATTCTGTTGACTTGAAGCTTTACCCCGGCGACAGGCACGAGCTGCTCAACGAAACCGACCGCACCGCCGTAATAAAGGACATTACCGACTGGCTTGACGGACAAATCGAAAACGCACACGCCGCAAAAGCCGCCGAAGTCATTTCCGAAAAGTAAGGCGCACTTGTCATTTTAGACAAACGAAGTCAGTTTATTTTGTGATAGTTGTTGATGTATCCAATTTTAAAATTCCGCGGTTTTTTGTATTGATTTTTTGTGTCGTAAAAAGTAAAATTACAGTATAGTTTTTGTGCTGACGGAGGTATGAGAATGCTTTTTATCAAAAGCCTTTACGGAAATGATTTGATAAATTTGCAAATACTCTGTAACTGTGCAAAATTATACCGCCGCAAAATAGGTGCGGTAAAAAAAGCAGAGCGCAATAACTGTGAAAAAATGTACGTTTGAATAGCGGCGTAGTGTAAAACTACGCCGCTTTATATTTTTACCGGAGGAACAAAAGATGAAAAAAGTTGCAATAGTTATGGGTTCGGACAGCGACCTGCCCACAGCCGAAAAAGCGGCAACCGAGCTTAAAAAGCTCGGAATACCCTTTGAGGTTCACGTAATGTCGGCGCACCGCACTCCCGATGAAGCGTCGGAATTTTCAAAAAATGCCGAACAAAACGGATTCGGAGTTATAATTTCAATAGCCGGTATGGCGGCTCATCTCGGCGGGGTACTTGCCGCCAACACCGTTTTGCCGGTAATAGGCGTTCCCGTGGGTTCGTCATTCGGCGGACTCGACGCACTTTTGGCAACGGTACAAATGCCGTCGGGCATCCCCGTAGCCACAGTCGCTCTCGGCGGAGGCAAAAATGCCGCCATACTCGCGGCGCAGATGCTCTCGCTCTCGGACGATACGCTTCGCGAAAAGCTGCGTGATATGCGAAAAGAAATGGCAGAGGCAGTCCGCGAAAAAGACGATATAATTTCAAATCAATTCAAAAACTAATCACAAGGAGATATTATTTATGAAAAAACTCGAACAGCTCTATGAGGGAAAAGCAAAGAAGGTTTTTGCAACGGACGAGGACGGCGTTGTAATAGTTGATTATAAAGACGACGCAACCGCTTTTAACGGCGAAAAAAAAGGCACTATAATGGGCAAGGGCGTAGTAAACAACAAGATGTCAAACTACGTATTCGGTCTGCTTGAAAAAGACGGAGTTCCCACACACTTCATAAAGGAACTCAGCGACCGCGAAACAGCCGTTAAAAAGGTTTCCATAGTTCCGCTTGAGGTAATAGTAAGAAACGTGGCGGCAGGCAGTTTTTCAAAGAGAATGGGCGTACCCGAGGGAAAAGAGCTTCTCTGCCCCATTCTTGAATTCAGCTACAAAAACGATGAGCTCGGCGATCCGTTTATCAACGACGACTACGCGCTTGCTCTCGGCCTTGCGACTCAGGACGAAATCGACACGATAAAGAAATACACAAGAAAAGTAAACGAGTGCCTCAAAAAATATTTTCTCTCTGCCGGAATGAAGCTCATCGACTTCAAAATCGAATTCGGCAGACTTCCCGACGGAACAATAATTCTTGCCGACGAAATATCGCCCGACACATGCCGTCTTTGGGACGTAAAAACAAACGAAAAGCTTGACAAGGACCGTTTCCGCCGCGATCTCGGCAATGTTGAAGAAGCTTACAACGAGGTATTCCGCCGTCTCGGTCTTAAAGACTGAATAGGCTATTAAAGCAAATTACGAGGTATTATATGTTTGACAGTATACATGAAGAGTGCGGCGTTTTCGGTATCTATTCCGAAGAGACCGCAGACGTGGCGTCCGCGGCATATTATGCGCTCTTTGCACTTCAGCACCGCGGTCAGGAGAGCTGCGGAATAGCGGTAAACGACGACGGCATTATTAACTGCTACAAGGACGCAGGGCTTGTAAACGACGTATTCAGCCGTGAAAAGCTCGCTTCGCTCGGCAGGGGGCAAATGGCTGTCGGTCACGTCCGCTACGGAACCACGGGAGGCGGCTCACGTGAGAACGCCCAGCCGATGGTAGTAAATCACATAAAGGGCAGTATGGCTCTCGCTCACAACGGCAACCTTACAAATGCAGCCGAGCTTCGCAGAGAGCTTGAGATGAGCGGTTCTATTTTTCACTCCACAAGCGACACCGAGGTTATTTCATATATCATAACCAAGGAGCGAATTGCCGCTCCGTCAATCGAGGCGGCGGTTTTTTCGGCAATGTACCGTCTCAAGGGAGCTTACTCGCTTATCATAATGTCGCCGTCAAAGCTGATAGCGGCGCGCGATCCGCTCGGATTCCGTCCGCTTTGCATAGGCAAAAAGGGAAACAAAACAATATTCGCTTCGGAATCGTGTGCGCTTTCCACTCTCGGTGCGGAATATGTACGCGATGTGCGTCCCGGTGAAATAGTGGTTATCGACAAATACGGTATGCGCTCAATAGAAGGTCATTGTTCCGACCGCAAAAAGGCTCTTTGCGTATTTGAATTTATATATTTCGCACGCCCGGATTCTGTTATTGAGGGCGCTTCGGTTCACCTTGCAAGGCAAAAGGCGGGAGAATTTCTCGCCGAAGAGCATCCCGTTGACGCAGACGTTGTCATAGGCGTACCGGACAGCGGACTCGACGCCGCAATGGGCTATGCCAAAAAATCGGGAATCCCCTACGGTATGGGATTTATCAAAAACAAATATATAGGCAGGTCGTTTATACAGCCGACTCAAGAGCAGCGCGAAAGCGACGTCAGGATAAAGCTGAATGTAATAGGCTCCACCGTAAGGGGCAAAAGAGTTGTTATGATAGACGACTCAATAGTTCGCGGAACAACAAGTGCAAGAATAGTAAAGCAGCTTCGCGACGCAGGCGCAAAAGAGGTTCATGTGCGTGTTTCGGCGCCTCCGTTCAGGCATCCGTGCTATTTCGGAACCGACATAGACTCGGTCGAAAACCTTATAGCGAACAACCATTCGATAGAGGAAATACGTCAAATAATCGGCGCTGACTCGCTCGGCTACCTCAGCGAAGAGCACGTATTTAAGCTCGCAGACGGCTGCAAGCTCGATTTCTGCGCCGCCTGCTTTAACGGCAAGTACCCCATAGAAATACCTGCCGACACCAACAAAACTCAATTTGAAAAGAAGATAAGCGAAAAGAAAGCAAAGGAGAATTTATAATGGAAAAGAGCTTTTCCGAAAGCTACAAGGCTGCCGGTGTTGACATAACCGCCGGTTACAAGTCAGTTGAGCTTATGAAACAGCATATCAAAAGAACTCTCACTCCGGGAGCTTTATCGGGCATCGGCGGCTTCGGCGGACTCTTTGACCTGTCGGGCGAAAAGTGTTCGGAACCCGTACTTGTCAGCGGCACGGACGGCGTCGGCACAAAGCTTAAAATCGCCATGCTTTTAGACAAGCACGACACCATCGGCATAGACTGCGTTGCAATGTGCGTAAACGATGTCATATGCTGCGGTGCAAAACCTCTCTTCTTTCTTGATTACATCGCCTGCGGCAAGAATATTCCCGAAAAGATTGCCTCAATAGTATCGGGCGTGGCAGAGGGCTGTGTCAGAGCCGAATGTGCTCTGATAGGCGGCGAAACCGCCGAACACCCCGGTATGATGCCCGAGGAGGACTATGACCTTGCGGGATTTACGGTAGGCATAGTTAACAAGCCCGACGTATTTGACAACAAGTCGGTAAAGCACGGCGACGTTATAATTGCCCTGCCCTCAAGCGGCGTACATTCAAACGGATTTTCACTTGTCAGAAAAGTATTCGATTTTGACAAGGGCGGCATAGATAAGAAGTACGACGAACTCGGCACAACCATAGGCGAAGCGCTTTTAACTCCCACCGAAATATATGTAAAGCCCGTGCTTGCTCTCGCAAAAGAGGTAAAAATAAAGGCGGTATCGCACATAACCGGCGGCGGATTTTACGAAAACATACCGAGAAGCCTGCCCGAAGGCATAACCGCTGTTATCGAGAAAAAAGCTCTTAAAATACTTCCTGTATTCGATATAATCGAGAAAACGGGCAACATACCCGAGCGCGATATGTTCAATACCTTTAATATGGGCGTGGGAATGAGCATAACAGTTGCCCCCGAGGACGCCGATAAGGCTGTAAAGGTTCTTCGCGAAAACGGCACAAAAGCGTATATCATAGGCGAAACAGCAAGCGGCGAAGACGGTGTTAAAATATGCTGAAAACAAGAATAGCCGTGTTTGTTTCCGGCGGCGGAACAAATTTTGAGTCTCTTATAAACGCCGAGGAAAACGGTAAGATACCGCACGGCGAGATAGTTTTGGTACTCTCTTCAAACAAGGACGCATACGCGCTCAAAAGAGCCGAAAATCACGGTATAAAATCCGTTGTATGCTCAAAAAAAGAGCTCGGAAGTCAGGAAAACTTTGAAAGAGAGATTTTAAAAAATCTCGAAGAAAACGACATTCAGTTGATTGTCCTTGCGGGATTTATGTCAATACTCTCAAAGGAGTTCACAAAGAAGTACGAAAACCGTATTATAAATGTTCACCCGTCGCTTATACCGTCGTTTTGCGGCGAGGGATATTACGGACTGCGCGTGCACAAGGCGGCTCTTGACTACGGAGTTAAGGTTACGGGCGCTACGGTGCACTTTGTAAATGAAATACCCGACGGCGGAAAAATAATTTATCAAAAGGCGGTTGAGGTCAAAGACTCCGACACTCCCGAAACGCTCCAAAAGCGCGTGATGGAGCAGGCGGAGTGGATAATACTTCCGAAAGCCGCCGAAACCGTATCAAAGAAATTAGCCGAGCAGAAAGGAAGCCGAATATGAAAACCGATAACATCAAAAAGCTACTCTCAGAAAATGCTTATCCCGGCAGAGGAATAATACTCGGAAAGAGTGCCGACGGGAAAAAAGCCGTTATTGCTTATTTCATTATGGGAAGAAGCGTAAACAGCCGCAACCGCATTTTTGAAGAGACGGCGGACGGCATAAAAACAAAGGCGTTTGACGAGAGCAAGCTCTACGACCCGCATCTCATAATATACTCCCCCGTCAGAGTTCTCGGCAACAAGACCATAGTTACAAACGGCGACCAAACCGACACGATTTATGAGCTTATGGACAAACAGCAGACCTTTGAGCAGGCTCTTCGCACACGTGAATACGAAGATGACGCGCCGAATTACACGCCGAGAATTTCGGGTATAGTCCATTCCGGAAACGGGCTTATGAACTACGCGCTCTCCATAATCAAGTCGGCGGACGGCGACCCGTCCTGCACAGAGAGATTCACATATTCATACACAAACCCGTTAAGCGGTGTGGGACACTATATTCACACGTATCTCGGCGACGGAAATCCGTTACCGTCCTTTGAGGGCGAACCCGAAAAGGTTAAAATCGAGGGCGACATAGACACATTTACAAACGATATCTGGGAAAGCCTGAACTGCGACAACAAGGTTTCGCTTTTCGTAAGATTTATCGACATCGAAACAAACGAATATACCCAGAGAATCATCAACAAAAACAAATAAGAAGTAACTTTACGGAGGTCCGAAATGAAAGAGATCGAACTTAAATACGGCTGTAATCCAAATCAAAAACCGTCCAAAATTTTTATGGCGGACGGCAGAGACTTACCGGTTACCGTTTTGAACGGCAGACCAGGCTATATTAACTTCCTCGACGCGCTGAACAGCTATCAGCTTGTGAAAGAATTGAAATCCGCCATCGGTCTTCCCGCGGCTGCTTCATTTAAGCACGTCAGCCCTGCGGGTGCGGCTGTCGGCCTGCCGCTCTCCGATACGCTCAGAAAAATTTACTGGGTTGACGACGATGCCGTTCTCTCCCCTCTCGCCGCGGCATATGCAAGGGCAAGAGGCACCGACAGAATGTCATCTTTCGGCGATTGGATAGCGCTCTCGGACATATGCGACGTTCCCACGGCGCTGCTTATAAAGCATGAGGTTTCCGACGGCATAATTGCTCCCGGATACGAAAAAGAGGCTCTTGAAATCCTCAAATCCAAGAAAAAGGGAAATTACAATATAGTTGAAATAGACCCCGAATACAGACCTGCTCCGATAGAACATAAGGACGTTTACGGCGTTACCTTTGAGCAGGGCAGAAACGAATTAAAGATTGACGAGAGCTCTCTTAATAACATAGTCACCGAAAACAAGGAGCTTCCGGACAGCGCCAAGCGCGACCTTATTATTTCGCTTATAACGCTTAAATACACACAGTCCAACTCCGTATGCTATGCGAAAGACGGTCAGACCATAGGCGTGGGCGCCGGTCAGCAGTCAAGAATACACTGCACACGTTTAGCCGGCGGCAAAGCCGACAACTGGCATTTAAGACAGCATCCGAAGGTTCTCGCTCTCGATTTTACAGACTCGATAGGCAGACCGAGCAGGGACAACGCCATTGATGTTTACATTTCGGACGAATATGAGGACGTAATAGGCGACGACGTTTGGCAAAACACATTTAAGACCCGTCCCGAGCCACTCACCAAAGAAGAGAAAAAGGCATGGCTCGCACAGTTTCACGATGTATCGCTCGGTTCGGACGCATTCTTCCCGTTTGACGACAACATAGAGCGTGCAAGAAGAAGCGGTGTTTCGTATATAGTTGAACCGGGCGGCTCCATACGTGACGACATAGTAATTGACTGCTGCAACAAACACGGTATTACCATGGCGTTCACAGGAATACGTCTTTTCCATCACTGATAAAACAATAAGAGGTTCTTAAAATGAAAATACTTGTAGTAGGCGCGGGCGGAAGAGAACACGCCATAATTAAAAAGCTGAAGGAAAATCCGGAGGTCACCGAAATTTTTGCCTGCCCCGGAAACGGCGGCATAGCAAAAGACGCGGAATGTGTTAACATAAGCGCCACGGACATTGACGGCATCGCGGATTTTGCCGTTAAAATGAACATCGATTTCTGCGTAGTGGCACCAGATGACCCGCTTGTGTTAGGATTGGTTGACGTTCTCGAAGAAAAGGGCATACCTTGCTTCGGTCCGTCAAAGAAAGCGGCGATAATTGAGGGAAGCAAGGTCTTTTCTAAAAATCTTATGAAAAAATACGGCATTCCGACGGCAGATTACGAGGTCTTTTCCGAGCCCGAAAAAGCGCTTTCCTATATAAAAGAAAAAAATGAATATCCGACCGTCATAAAGGCGGACGGTCTCGCTCTCGGCAAGGGCGTTATAATAGCCGAATCCGAAGAGCAGGCAGAGGACGCCATAAAAACAATAATGGAGGATAAAAAGTTCGGCGACAGCGGCAACAACGTCGTTATAGAGGAATTCTTAACAGGTCCCGAAGTTTCCGTTCTCTCATTTACCGACGGAAAGACCATTGTTCCGATGGTTTCGTCCATGGACCACAAGCGCGCTCTTGACGGCGACAAGGGGCTTAACACCGGCGGAATGGGAACAGTTGCGCCGAACCCCTATTACACCGCAGATATAGCAAAGGAATGTACCGAAAAGATATTTCTGCCCACCGTTAAGGCTATGAACAGCGAAAACAGAACCTTTAAGGGCTGCCTTTATTTCGGGCTTATGCTGACACAAAAGGGTCCGAAGGTTATAGAATACAACTGCCGCTTCGGCGACCCCGAAACACAGGTGGTATTACCGCTTCTCAAAACCGACCTCCTCACAATTATGCGTGCGGTACATGATGAAACACTCTCATTTTTAAATGTTGAATTCAAAGACGAAAGCGCGGCGTGCGTGGTTATCGCGTCGGGCGGCTATCCGCTGTCTTACGGCAAAGGATATGAAATAGACTTCGGCGACAGCGAATGTACGGAAAATGTCACGGTATTTCACGCAGGCACAGCCGAAAAAGACGGCAAAATCGTAACCTCGGGCGGCAGAGTTCTCGGAGTTACGGCAACCGGCAAAAATCTTGAAGAGGCGCTCTCTACCGCATACAAAGCGGCGGAGCAGATTAAATTCAAGGATTCGTTTTACAGAAAAGACATAGGTGCGCGCGCTCTTGCCGCACTGAAAAAATAAACAGGAAGTGACGAAATGGTATACAGAATTTACGTTGAGAAGAAAAAACAATTCGCAGACGAGGCAGCGTCGCTTTTATCCGATATACGCTCGCTGCTTATGATAGACTCACTTGAAGAGCTCCGCATTTTCAACAGATACGATGTGGAAAACATCAGCGAAGAGCTTTTCGAGCGCTGTGAAAAAACAGTCTTCTCGGAGCCGCAGCTTGACAACACATATTCTCACCTGCCGCAGACCGACGCCACGGTATTTGCAGTTGAATATCTGCCGGGTCAGTTTGACCAGAGGGCGGACTCCTGCGCTCAGTGTATTCAGATAGTTTCGGAGGGCGACAAGCCGACGGTACGCACGGCAAAGGTATATATGCTTTTCGGAAAAATTACACCGGCACAGCTTACCGCCATCAAAAAATACGTTATCAACCCGGTAGAAAGCCGCGAGGCGTCACTTGAAAAGCCCGATACGTTAAAAACCGATTACGCTGTCCCGACGAGCGTTGAAACTCTCACGGGATTTACGGAGCTTAACGAAAACAAACTCAAGGCATTTATAGATAAATATGCTCTTGCAATGGATCTTGCGGACATAGAATTTTGCCGCAAATACTTTAAAAGCGAACATCGCGACCCGACCATAACGGAAATCAGAATGATTGATACATACTGGTCGGATCATTGCCGCCACACCACGTTTCTCACAACGATAGACGGAGTAAAAACAGAGGACGAAACGGTACAAAAGGCATACGACAGATATGTTTCCATACGCAAGGAGCTCGGCAGAACAAAGCCGCAAAACCTTATGGATTTGGCAACTATCGGTGCGCGTTATTTAAAGCACACGGGCGAGCTCAAAAATCTTGACGAGTCGGATGAAATCAACGCCTGCACGGTAAAAATAAAGGTTGACGTAGACGGCGAGGACGAAGATTGGCTCTTCTTATTCAAAAACGAAACTCACAACCATCCCACGGAAATCGAGCCGTTCGGCGGCGCCGCCACCTGCATAGGCGGTGCTATACGCGACCCGTTATCGGGCAGAGGATATGTTTACCAGGCAATGCGCGTCACGGGTGCGGCAGACCCGTTAAAGCCCGTAAGCGAAACGCTGCCCGGCAAGCTGCCGCAGAGAAAGCTTGTAACAACAGCCGCCGCAGGTTACAGCTCATACGGCAATCAGATAGGACTTGCGACCGGCTCGGTAGACGAAATCTACCACCCCGGTTATGTCGCAAAGCGTCTTGAAATAGGCGCTGTTGTAGGCGCTGTTCCGGCAAAGAACGTACGCCGCGAAGTGCCTGTTCCGGGCGACGCAATAATTCTTCTCGGCGGCAGAACAGGGCGCGACGGTTGCGGCGGTGCGACGGGTTCTTCAAAATCACACAAGCTCTCGTCTTTGGAGCATTGCGGTGCCGAGGTTCAAAAGGGTAACGCTCCCGAAGAGCGAAAATTACAGAGACTTTTCAGGAACAGCGAAGTTACAAAGCTCATAAAAAGATGCAACGACTTCGGTGCGGGCGGCGTATCGGTAGCCATAGGCGAGCTTGCCGACGGTTTGCACATTGATTTGAATAAAGTACCCAAGAAATACGAGGGTCTTGACGGCACCGAGCTTGCGATTTCCGAATCGCAGGAGAGAATGGCTGTTGTAGTTGCAAAAGAGGACGCAGAAAAGTTCCTTGAGCTTGCAAAAACCGAAAATCTTGAGGCCACCGAGGTTGCCGAGGTAACCGACACAAACCGTCTTACAATGGAGTGGAACGGCAAAAAGATAGTCGATATATCACGTGAATTTTTAAATTCAAACGGTGCCGAAAAGCATACGCTTGTTACCGTGACAAAGGCACAGCCCATAACAAAAGAAGTCAAGGGCAAAACCAACGGCGAAAAATTCTTAAATCTCTCGGGTGACCTTAATATTTGCTCAAAGCGCGGACTTTCTGAGCGCTTTGACTCAACAATAGGCGCCAATACCGTGCTTATGCCGTTCGGCGGAAAATATCAGATGACGCCGGCGCAGGGTATGGCGGCAAAAATTCCGGTTCTCAACAAAGACACAAAAACCTGCTCGGTTATGGCTTGGGGATACAATCCTTTCATCACCGAAAAAAATCAGTATCTCGGCGCATACCTTGCGGTTGTGGAATCCGTATCAAAGCTCATAGCCACGGGCGGAAACACGGAAAACTGCTATCTCACATTCCAGGAATATTTTGAGAGAATGACAAGCGACAGCAAACGTTGGGGTCAGCCCACCGCGGCACTTCTCGGCGCACTTACGGCGCAGCTTGAGCTCGGCATAGCGTCAATCGGCGGCAAGGATTCCATGAGCGGCACATTTGAAGATATTGACGTTCCCCCTACTCTCGTTTCATTTGCCGTTTCCGTCGGTTCAAGCGACGACGTTATGTCGCCAGAGTGGAAGCTCCCGTGCTCTAAGGTCTACTACATTGAGCCTAAGAAAAATCCGGACGGCACATTTGATACAGAGAGCCTTAAAGCGGTATTTGCAAGAGTTGAAAAACTCATTAAGGACAAAAAGGCTCTTGCGGTATTTACCCCGTCTTACGGCGGCATAGCAGAGGGCGTTATGAAAGCCTGCTTCGGAAACAAAATAGGCTTCGCCTTTGACAAGAGATTCCCGGCGGACAAGATATATGATTACAATTACGGTTCGTTTGTAATAGAGGCCGCCTGCGAGCTTGACGACGCGGTTCTCCTCGGCGAGACGACCATGGATTATTCCGTAAAGATAGGTATTGAAAAAATCGACCTCAACGAAATCCAAAAAGTATACGAAAACAAGCTTGAGCCCGTATTTGCCTGCAACATAAAGACGTCCGAAAAGGCTGTAAATGCATACAGCTTTACATCAAAGACACACGCTTCGCCCAAAATCGGCATAAAAAAGCCCAAGGTTTTGATTCCTGTATTCCCCGGAACAAACTGCGAATACGATACAACAAGAGCGTTTATTAACGCAGGCGCAGACCCCGAAGTTATGGTAATCAAAAATCTCTCCGCGGCGGACGTAACCGAGAGCGTAAATGTTTTTGCGGAAAAGATAGAGTCTTCGCAAATAATATTTATACCCGGAGGATTTTCCGGCGGCGACGAGCCGGACGGCAGCGGTAAATTTATAACCGCATTCTTCCGCAACCCCGTTATAAAAGAAAAAGTCCACTCGCTGTTAAAAGAACGCGACGGACTTATGGCGGGTATCTGCAACGGCTTCCAGGCGCTTATAAAGCTCGGCCTTGTTCCCTACGGTGAAATTATAGAGCCGAACGCCGACACGCCTACGCTCACCTTTAACACCATAGGCAGGCACCAGTCGAGACTTGTAAACACGAGAGTTGCCTCAAACCTGTCGCCGTGGCTGTCGTCATCAAACGTCGGAGACATACACACGGTTGCAATTTCACACGGAGAGGGCAGATTTGTTTGCCCGAAAGAGCTTTTCCAATCACTCGCGGAAAACGGTCAGATTGCAACGCAGTATGTTGATGAAAACGGAAAGCCTACCATGAACATCAGATACAATCCGAACGGCTCATTTGAGGCTGTCGAGGGCATAACCTCACCCGACGGCAGAGTGTTCGGCAAGATGGGACATTCCGAGCGTTTCTCCGATAACGTGTATAAAAATGTAGACGGCAACAAAGACAATCATATGTTTAAAAACGCCGTAGAATACTTCAAAATCTGATAAATAAAAAAGACCCGCTGTGAAAAAGATTCAAGGAGGAAAGTTCACAGCGAGTCTTATTTTTATCAATTGCCGCCGAAGAGGCAGAGCAAAGGCCGTAAAGTTTTGGCTGAGTGCTTATAAGGCAGTATTGCTTCAAAATAACATCTTTTTGCATAAC